>Ga0310810_10006072_pt1 | contig 13583 bp, 12 predicted proteins | sample NCmetagenome_FD_207641 | JGI IMG/M metagenome (GOLD analysis project Ga0310810, IMG submission 207641) | Soil microbial communities from experimental microcosm in Duke University, North Carolina, United States - NC | ecosystem: Engineered > Artificial ecosystem > Soil microcosm > Unclassified ... | reverse complement strand
GGCTCGAACGCGGCAGGGAACGGCAGCGCCTCCTCGTAGCGCGTCATCGTCACGAGCCGCACCTCTGGTCGCTTGCCGGTATCGAAGCCGTCGAACCCCGGGAACGCGAGCGCGCGCACGATCTGGCGCATGCGATCGGCGCGATAGTTGAAACAGAAGATGCCGTCGCCGTCCTTGATGAGCGGCGCGCCGTCGATCACGAACGGCTTCACGAACTCATCGGTCACGCCGGCGGCATAAGCCTGCTTGATCGCGGCCAACGGATCGGGCGCTTTCGTGCCCACGCCCTTCACCATGGCGTCGTACGCCAGCTTCGTCCGATCCCAGCGCTTATCGCGGTCCATCGCGTAATAGCGGCCGGTAACGGTCGAGACGGGCGGACGGGCAGACGGGCCGACGGTCTGTAGCAGCTCCTCCATGAATCCAAGCGCGGACTTCGGCGGCGTGTCGCGCCCGTCGAGCCACGCGTGAATCGCGATAGGCAGGTCGTGGCGGCGGCCGAGCTCGACCGCGGCGAGCAGGTGCTTGTCGAGCGCATGAACGCCGCCCGTCCCGATGAGGCCCATGATGTGCAGCGTGCCCCGACGGCGTTTGGTCTCGGTGCACAGCTCGACCAGCGCGGGAATTTGGAAGAACTCGCCCTTCTCGATCGACTGCGAGATCCGCACGATATCCTGCGCGACCACTCGGCCGGCGCCGAGGTTCAGGTGGCCGACTTCGCTATTCCCGATCTGTCCTTCGGGAAGACCGACGGCCAACCCCGAGGCTTCGAGCAGCGTGCGCGAGCGGCTTTCCCAGAGCTTGTGCCATACCGGCGTCTTACCCAGCTCGATGGCGTTGCCGTCGCGGCCGGGGCGAAAGCCCCATCCGTCGAGCACGATCAAAATGACTGGGGTGCGTCTGCCGCGGCTCGTTGTCATATTGAAGGGGATGCAAGTTACCCACATCGTTCCCGGCCTACTAGCCGCGCTGGGGCTGTTCATCGCGCAGCCCGAGTCCCAAACTCCCCGCTACCGCGTCACCGCCGACAACGCCTGGTTCTATCAAGACGTCGCGGGCCGCCGCATTGCGCGGCTCGCGAAGGGTGCCGTGCTGACGCCCGGCACCGGTGCGGCGCGGAACGATTGGCTGCCCGTGGTCCTCGACGGCTGGATCTTCGCGACGTCGGTCGGGCCCAGTAGTCGGACCGATTTCGATCTGCTGGTGACGCGCGCGCCGAACGAGAATCTGCGGGCCGCGCCCGCGGGACCGCTCGTCGCCGAGCTGGCGCAGGGGTTCGGCTTGAAGCGCGCCGCAGCCGATACGGGCAAAGGGGGCCGCTGGGTCCACGTGACCCGCGACGGCTGGGTACAACGCAGCGCGCTGGCGCCCGTTGCCGACGTCGTCGCGACGCGGACGGCGGCGCCCGATAGTTCCCAGGCGAACGACACGAGCCGGGCGAGCCCGCCGCCGGGGCCCCCCGGCGTCGATTCGAGCCGGGCTCAACCAGTGCGCATGACGACGCTCTACCGCGCGCCGGACGGCCCGGAGGCCGGGACGATCGCGACCGATACGCCGCTCCGCGTCCTGTCCCGCAACGGCGAATGGACGCGCGTGCAGTACGAAGGCTGGGTCAAAGGCGGCGATCTGCAGGTCGCGCCGGCCGGCGTCATGATCGGCGTCACCGCTGCCGAGCTGCGCACCGAGCCGCAGCGCTACGCGGGACAGGTGCTGCGTTGGAATCTCGAATTCATTGCGATCCAAAAGGCCGATGAGTTGCGTCCCGACATTCCCGCGGGGTCGAGCTACGTGCTGGCACGCGGGCCGCTGCCCGAGCGCGGCTTCGTCTACGTGGTTATCCCCGACATCAAGCTGCCCGCGTTTCGCGCGCTCACGCCGCTCTCCGCCATGACGATCACCGCGCGTGTTCGCAACGGCCGTAGCCGTTACCTGGGCAACCCCATCGTCGATCTGATTTCGTTAGAGGGAGGGAGTACCTCGCCGTGAACGACGTCCTGAACGAGCGCATCCGGCGCAAGCTTGACGTGATGCCGGACGAGCAAGCGTATCAAGTGCTCGACTACATCGAGTTTCTCGAGTCGAAGTATTCCCAGCGGTCGGCCGGCGCCCCGGCGTTTCAGAAAGTCGCGGAAACGTTGGAAGACACGATGCGCGCGGGCCGAGTGCCTGTCACGATCATTCGCGGCACGATGGACGCGGTGGGGAAAGCAGGGAAGTTCTTCGAGGGCGTCGTGGCGGCTGGGAAAGCGGCGGTCGAAGAAGCGAAGCGCAAACCCACGCCGGCACCGAGCCCGGCTCCCGAAAAGCCGGTTGAGGAAACCAAGCCCCCCCAGTAACTTCCGCCATGGGAACCTTCCGACCCGACGTCGCCCTGACCTTCGACGACGTCCTGCTCGTGCCCCGTCACTCGACGGTACATCCCCGCAACGTCAAAGTCGCCAGCCGCTTCACGCGCGCCATTCCGCTCAGCATCCCGATCGTCTCCGCTGCCATGGACACGGTCACCGAGTCGGACATGGCGATCGCCATGGCGCGGCTGGGCGGTATCGGCGTCATTCACAAGAACATGTCGATCGACCGCCAGGCCGCCGAGGTCGATCGCGTGAAGCGCAGCGAGTCGGGCATGATCATGAACCCGATTACCCTCGGCCCGGACCGGCCGCTGCGCGAAGCGCACCAGCTGATGGTGCGCTTCAAGATTTCGGGCGTCCCGATCGTCGATGGCGCGGGCAAGCTGGTCGGCATCATTACCAATCGCGACCTGCAGTTCGAGCGCGAGCTCGACCGGCCGATCCGCGACGTCATGACGAAGGACAAGCTGGTCACCGCGCCGATCGGCACCACGCTGGACGAGGCGGAGCGACTGCTGGCCAAGCACCGCATCGAGAAGCTGCCGGTCGTCGATAAGCAGGGACTCCTCAAAGGCCTCATCACCATCAAAGACATCTTCAAGCGCCGCCAATACCCCGACTCCAATAAAGATCAACATGGACGGCTGCGTGTTGCGGCCGCGGTCGGCGGAACGCCCGACGCGCGTGCCCGCGCGCAGGCGCTCGTCGATGCCGGCTGCGACGTGATCGTCGTCGACTCGGCGCACGGCCACAGCCAGGGCGTGCTCGACACCGTCGCGTGCCTGCGCGAGGCGTTCCCCGATGCGCAGCTCGTGGCGGGCAATGTGGCGACCGAGAGCGGCGCGAAGGCGCTCGTCGAGCGCGGCGTGGATGCGGTGAAGGTGGGCGTCGGTCCCGGGTCGATCTGCACGACGCGCGTCGTCACCGGCATCGGCGTCCCGCAGATCACGGCGATCGTCGACGCGGTGCGGGGGGCGGCGGCGGGCGACATCCCGATCATCGCCGATGGCGGCATCAAGTATTCGGGCGACGCCGTGAAAGCCCTCGCCGCGGGCGCCGAAAGCGTCATGATGGGCTCGATGCTGGCGGGGACGGAGGAGAGTCCGGGCGAATCGTTCCTGCTGGAAGGCCGCCGCTTCAAGGTCATCCGCGGCATGGGCAGCCTCTCCGCAATGGAGGAAGGCTCGGCGGACCGCTACTTCCAGGAGGGCGAGGTCTCGTTGCAGAAACTCGTGCCCGAGGGTATCGAAGGACGCGTGCCGTATCGCGGACCGGTGGCCGACGTCGTCTTCCAGATGGTCGGCGGCCTGCGCAGCGGCATGGGGTACTGCGGTGTCTGCGACATCACGGCGCTGCGCACGGAGACCGAGTTCATCCGGATTACGAGCGCCGGACTCCGCGAGTCGCATCCGCACGACGTGGTCATTACGCGAGAAGCTCCGAACTACAGTCTCTAACGTCGGCTCTATTGACAGAACGACGTCCCCGGCGAACGTTGTGGCGTTCTGCACCGTCGATTCGTCACGTCCCCTGCACGGAGTTTTGCATGAATCTGTTCCGTCGCAAAAGCGTCACGGAGCTTCAGGCTGAGGCCCTTAGCGACCATAGCCTGAAACGCGCCCTCGGTGCGTTGAACCTGACGATGCTCGGCATCGGCGCGATCATCGGGACCGGGATCTTCGTTCTCACCGGCACCGTCGCCGCGCTCAATGCCGGCCCCGCCGTCGTGCTGTCGTTCGTGCTGGCCGGCGTAGCGTCGATCTTCGCGGCGCTGTGCTATTCGGAATTCGCATCCCTCGTGCCGATGGCGGGCAGCGCGTACACCTACGGGTACGCGACCCTCGGAGAGCTCATCGCCTGGATCATCGGCTGGGACCTGATCCTCGAGTACGCGCTCGGCGCTGTGACCGTCGCAATCGGCTGGTCCGGCTATGTCGTCTCCTTCTTGCATGACATCGGCATCAACATCCCCTGCACGCTGTCGGCTGCACGCGGCACGCTGGTGACGTGTCACGACGGCACGCAGGTCGCGGCGATATTCAATCTTCCCGCGGTCATCATCATCGCGATCGTCACGACGTTGCTCGTGATCGGGATCAAGGAATCGGCGAACGTCAACAACGTGATTGTGTTCATCAAAGTCGCGGTCGTGCTGCTGTTCATCGTCGCCGCGGCCCACGCGATCAATCCGGCCAACTGGCATCCCTTCATTCCGCCGAACAACGGCAATCGCGGGGAATTCGGATGGACGGGCGTGATGACGGGCGCCGGGGTCGTGTTCTTCGCATATATCGGATTCGACGCCGTGAGTACCGCGGCACAGGAGGCGAAGAATCCGCAGCGCGACATGCCGATCGGCATCATCGGCTCGCTGCTCATCTGCACCGTGCTCTACATCATCGTGTCGGGCATCGCGACCGGTGTCATGAGCTACAAGGACCTCAACGTCCCTGACCCGATCGCCGTCGCGGCCGATCACGCCGGCCTGGGCTGGATGTCGTCGCTCATCAAGCTGGGAGCGATCGCGGGGCTGTCCTCGGTGATCCTGGTGATGTTGCTCGGGCAGTCGCGCGTGTTCTATTCCATGGGGCGGGACGGTTTGCTGCCCCCGTTCGTCAATCGCGTGCATCCGCGCTTCCAGACGCCGTACATCACGTCCATCATCACCGGCATCGGCGTGGCGATTGTGTCCGCGCTGCTGACGGTGCGGGAAGCGGGGAGCCTCGTGTCGATAGGCACGCTGCTGGCTTTCGTGATCGTCTCGATCGGGATTCTCGTGCTGCGGCGGCGCGAGCCGAACCTCCCGCGTGCCTTCAAGACGCCGGCCGTGTACTTCGTGGCACCACTGGGCGCCATCTCCGCCCTGTACCTCATGATCTCGTTGCCCTGGACGACGTGGCGGCGGCTGATCATTTGGTTCGTCATCGGCATGATCCTCTACTTTGCGTATGGCGTGCGTCACTCGAGGCTGGCGGGTGCGAGGGGAGACGGCACGGCAGCACCTCCTCGCTAGCGCAACTATCCGGCACCCGCCGCGACCCGACCAGAGGAGCTAGATCGAAGGTTTGGTTGCGGCGGGTGCACCCCGCAACGCGATTATCTTTCCCTCCATTATGAACCCGAATGGCATTCCCGTGCCGGTCGAGCGCGCGAAGGCGGCACGCGAAGTGGCGGCGGCCCTCACCAACGCCCGGCACGTCGTGCTGACCACGCACGTGAATGCCGACGGCGACGGCGTGGGCAGCGAGATCGGGCTGTGGCACATGTTGCGCGCGCGCGGGACGTCGGTCACGATCGCCAATCCCACGCGGATCCCCGAGCGATTCAATTTCCTGATTCCCGATGGCGCGGACGCGAGCGCGCATGCCGAACGCGAAATCGAGCGCGCCGACATCGTTGCGTCGCTGGACATCGGCGACATCAGTCGACTCGGCGCGCTGGCGACGGTCATTCGCAAGCGCGAGCCGCCGTTCGTGTGCATCGATCACCACGTCGGACCGGTCAAGCTGCCGTCGGGCCCGTGCCTGATTGCGCCGGAGGCGACTGCGACGGCGGAGCTCGTGTTCGACCTCGCGACGGTGGCCGGCTGGCCGCTCACGCCCGAGAGCGCGCAGGCGCTCTACGTGGGTCTGCTGACGGACACGGGCGGCTTCCGCTTCTCCAATACGACGGCGCGCGCGCTGCGCGTGGCCGCGGCGTTGCTCGAGAAGGGCGTCGATCCCGAGTCGATCTACGCGCAAGTCTACGCGAGCGCACCCGAAGGCCGCGTGCGGCTGCTCGCTGAAGTGCTGCAGACGCTCGTCGTCGAGCCCGAGGTCGGGCTTGCCTGGGTCAGCGTGCCGGCGGACGCGCTGCGCCGCCACGAAGTCACGGCCGACGATCTCGACGGCATCGTCGAATTCCCGCGGTCCATCGCCGGCGTGAAGATGGCGCTGCTGTTTCGCCACATCGGCTCGGGCCGCATCAAGGTCTCGTTCCGCTCGATGGGCGAAGTCGACGTCGCGGCGCTGGCGCATCAGTTCGGCGGCGGCGGCCATCATCGCGCCGCCGGCGCGTCGCTGACCGGCTCGATGGCGGACGTCGAAGAGACCGTCCTCACCGCGGCGCGGATGTTTCTCTCCAATGGACAATCGTGAGCGCGGCTGACATCAAATCGCGCGTGGCCGAGGCCCTGTCCGGCTTCACGAGCCCGCGTCATGTGCGCGACCTCGACGTGGATGACGCCGGCATCGTGACTCTCACGTTCGTGCTGACACGCGACGATCCGGGCTCGCTCGTGCGCAGGGTGCGCAAAGCGATCGAGAGCGTGCCCGGCGTGACGGGCGTGCGGATGAGCGTCACCGACGCCCCGACTCCGGCGGGAGGTGGCGCACCCACGCGCGGCCCATCTGCCGCCGCCGCAGCGCCGCCGCCGCCCCCGACGGCCGACGAAATGCCCGCGCTCGGCAAAGTGCTCGCGATCTCGAGCGGCAAAGGCGGCGTCGGGAAATCGACGGTCTCGGCCAATCTCGCCGCGGCGCTCGCGCGCGAAGGCTATCGCGTCGGGCTGATGGATGCGGACATCTACGGGCCGAACATCCCGCGCATGTTCGGCCAGAGTGAGAAACCGGAAGTGCAGGGCGGCAAGATTCAGCCGCTCGAGGCGCACGGCGTGAAGCTGATGTCGCTCGGCTTCATCGTGGAGCGCGATGCGCCCGCGATCTGGCGCGGCCCCATCATCATGAAAATCATCGGACAGTTCGTGCGGGACGTGGCGTGGGGTGAGCTCGACTACTTCCTCGTGGATCTGCCGCCCGGCACCGGCGACGCGCAGCTTTCGCTGACGCAGATCGTCCGGCTGCACGGCGCCGTGATCGTCACGACGCCGCAAGAGATGGCGGTGGGAGATTCGCTGCGCGGCGCCAAAATGTTCGAGCGCGTCGGCGTGGGCATCGTCGGGATCGTCGAGAACATGAGCTACTTCGTTTGCCCGCATTGTCACACGCGTTCCGAGGTCTTTCTCGCCGGCGGTGGCGGCCGGCTGGCTGCCGAGCTGGGCGTCCCGCTGCTGGGCCAGATCCCGCTCCAGGCGGGCATGGCCGAGCTCGCGGACCGCGGCGAGCCGATCGTCGTGAGCCAGCCGGACTCGCCGGCGGGCGTGGCGTTACGCGATCTCGCCCGCTCGGTCGTCGCCAGCGCGGAGCGGCTCAAGCCGGCTGTGCCGGTGACCGCTGCGCCGCGCTGACGTGATCGCACCCCCCCCAATCTTCGCCGCCATGCTGCTGCTGGCTCAGGGACCTCAAGGGGGACGCGTCGATTCCGATGTGTCCGCGCTGCGGGCCGGGCTCGATACGCTTTACGGCGGCGAGTTCGCGCGTGCCGCGGCGTACTTCGAGACACTCGCGGCGCAGCGTCCGACGGATCCGGCGCCGGTCGTCTTTGAGGCTGGCGCGTATCTCTGGTGGGCCTCCGCGCTCGACTCCGCCGACTTCGCGCTACAGCGGATCGATTCGCTGCTCGGCAGCGCGATGGCGCGCGCCCGCGCGTTGCCGGCGGGCGCGGGAGATTTCTGGTTGGCGACCGCCCTCGGCTATCGCGCGCGCCAGCGCGAGGAGCATGGGCACGGCTTCAGCGCGGCGAAGGACGCCAAAGCGATGCGCGACATCTACCGGCGCCTGCTCGCCGCCGATTCGTCGTGCGCCGACTGTTATCTCGGGCTCGGCGTCTACGACTACGGGCTCGCGCGCGCGAGCGCGCTGGCGCGTTTTTTCGCGCGACTGATCGGGTTGGGCAGCGGCAACGCGGAGCGCGGCATTCGCTACATGCGACGCGCGGCGCACGACGGCGATCTCGCGCGCGTGGAGGGCACGTGGGTGTTGGCCGCCGCGCTGATGCGCGAAGCGGCGCGCGATCCCGCCGGACGGAGCGTCCTCCAACGCGAAGCGCGCGGCTACGTCGAAACGTTAGCCGCGCGCTACCCGGGAAATCCGGTGTTCCAGCGGTTCTTGCGAGAGGTGCCTGTTACGAGCTCATCCGCGCGAGAACCGATACGACCGCCTGCTGCTGCCGCGCCGGCTGCGATTGCCCCGCCGCCGGTCGGGCGGCGTCAGCGCCGCGAGCTTGCCGAGCATGTTGTGCACGTGACTCTTCACCGTGTTGGTCGCGATGTTGAGCCGCTGTGCAATTTCTTTGTTGCCGAGTCCGGCGGCGATCAGGTCTTTGATTTCCTGCTCGCGCTTGGTGAGTCGCACGACTCCACCGCTCCCCCCGAGGGCCGGCGTGTTTCCCCCGACGCCATCACCCGCGCTGCGCGGCATGACGGGCGGCGGCGGCAAATCGGTTCCGCTCGCGACGGAGCGTATCGCTTTCACGATGTCGTCCGCGGTCGCGTCCTTCATGATGAACCCGTTGGCGCCGCCATCGATGAATTGCTGCACGTCCTGCTGTGCGGGCACGAAGTCGATCAAGATCGCTTTCGTGTCGGGCGCGCTGTCGCCGATACTCGAGAGCAGCGCAAAACTGTCGCCGTTCGCGAGCGCGGAATCGAGCAACACGACCTGCGGTTTCGCATCGCGCAACAGCTGTGTGGCGGTGCTGGCGGTGTCGGCGCTGCCGACGATGTCGACGTCCGCGTAGGCGGCGAGCAGTCGGCTCAAGCTGTCGCGCATGAGACGATTGTCTTCGACGAGCATGACGCGGATACGGTTCGCCGACGCGGGCGCGGCGCTACCCGCGCGCCGTTCACTGCGACGACGATTCAACGATCCTTCGCGATCACTCGATCGATTATCCAAACCGCGCCGGCGCTGGGGAGACACCCGGCGTTCAACGCGGCGAATGGTCCATGGCACACTCCACCCCCGTTCTTGGACGTAATGTATTTTTCGCGGAGAGCGAACGGCATTCATCAGGAGGATGAGGCCTCTCATGACGGCTCCCCCCTTTAGCTTAGGCCGGATGAGCCAATCATTACGCCGCCTCCTGTTGTTGTTGGGTCTCGCGGCGGCCTACTACTTCGGCGCGAAGCTTGGGCTGCGCTTCGCCTACATCAACAGCAGCGTCACCACGATCTGGCCCCCGGCCGGCATCGCCCTCGCCGGCTTCGTGCTCCTGGGCTATCGCGTCTGGCCCGCCATTCTCGCCGCCGCCTTCTTCGCGAACGTCTCGACCACGGGTGCGATTCTCCCGTCCCTCGGCATCGCCGTCGGCAACACCGCCGAGGGTCTCCTCGCCGCCTTTCTCGTCAATCGGTTCGCCCGCGGCGGCCGGGCGTTCGATCGCGTCCGCGACATTCTGCGCTTCACCGCGCTGGCCGCGTTGCTCAGCACGATGGTCGCCGCCTCGCTCGGCATCACGTCGCTCGCATTGGGCGGCCTGTTGTCGTGGGCGGACGCGCCGCGCGTGTGGCTGACGTGGTGGCTGGGCGATGCGGTCGGCGACATCGTGATCGCACCGGCGTTGATTCTGTGGATCGGCGTCCGGCCCACGCCGTTGTGGACGCGCGCGCAGCTCCTGGAGGCGCTCGCGTTGACCTTGACGTGCGTGGGCGCCAGCTACGCGCTGTTCGGCGGCGTGTTCCCGTCGCGTCACTATCCGCTGACGGAGTTGCTGTGGCCGGTGATGATCTGGGTCGCGTTCCGGTTCACGCCCCGCGAGACGGCGACCGCGATGCTGCTCGTCTCGATCATCGCGATCGTCAGCACGATCCGGCACATCGGACCGTTTTCGCCGTACGACACGAACGAGTCACTGGTATTGCTGCAGGTGTGGACCGGCATTACCGCGATCACGAGCCTGGTACTCGCCGCCGTCGTGGCGGCGCAGCGCGAAGTGCAGGGGACCTGGCGCGAGCTCGCGGTGACCGATCCGCTGACCGGTCTCGCCAATCACCGTCAGCTGATTCAGTCGCTCGAATCGGAGATCCGGCGCTCGCGTCGCACCGCGCAGCCGCTGGCGGTCGTCCTGCTGGATCTGGACGGCTTGAAGCAGATCAACGACCGCCACGGCCACCTCGCCGGCAGCCTGGCGATCCGCCGCGTGGCCGAGGCGCTGCTGGGCTCCTGCCGGGCGACCGATACGGCGGCCCGGTTCGGCGGGGACGAGTTCGCGCTGGTGCTGCCGGAGACCGGGGAAGCCGCCGCCTGGCACGTCGCCCGGGGCGTCGTGGACCGCCTGGCCACGGACGCCGAGAAGCCGAACTTGTCGATTAGTGTTGGGGTAGCAGTCTACCCTGGCCACGGCGAAACCGTCGAGGCTCTGCTGAACGCAGCCGACGTCGCCCTGTACGAAACCAAGGAACGCCGCAAAAGCAGGGCCTCAGGTCTTGCTCCCTAAAGCCCCCTTACTAGGTTTGGAGCCATGGCTGACACCAAGAGAAGCGTGAGCGTGTCGACGCGGACGTCGGAGGCCCCGGGTGGGGGTGCGCTGTCGGAATCGTCGGCTGGTTTGCTGCGCGAGCTGGTCGCGCACTTGCGACAGAACCGGACGCAGCTGCGCGAGGAATGGGCGCGCCGCATCACGCGCGCCGAGCTGCTCACGGCGATGACCGAAGAAGAAATCTTCGCCGAAGCGACCGCCGTGTACGACAACTACGTGGAAGCGCTCGAGACCGGGACGTTCGAAGCCCTGCAAGCGTACTCGCGGCGACTGTCGGAGCGCATCATTCCGCGAGGCGTCGAGACAGACGAAGTCGTCGGCATCGTGCTCTTGCTGCGTGACGTGCTCGCCCGCTCGCTCTTCAATAAATACCAGGACAACGTCGAAAAGCTGAACCGGATCTTGGACTCCTACGAGCCCGCCGCGAACCGCATCGCGAACACGGTGGCCGTCGGATTCGTGGAAGAGCGCGAGCGCATCATCCGCCAGCAACAGGAAGCGATCCGGGAGCTGTCGACGCCCGTGTTGCAGGTGCGCGAACGGCTGCTCATTCTGCCGATCATCGGCGTCATCGATCCGCAGCGCGCGCGGCAGTTGACCGAACAGCTATTGCGTGCGATTCGCGCCAACCGCGCCAAAGTCGTCGTCATCGACGTGACCGGCGTGGCGGCCATGGACTCGGGCGTCGCGAACCACTTGGTGCAGACGGTCGAAGCCTCTCGCCTGCTCGGCGCCACGGTCATCGTGACGGGTCTCTCGCCCGAAATCGCGCAGACCCTCGTGACGATCGGCGTCGACCTGTCCGAAATGGCCACGGTCGGCGACCTGCAGGGCGGCATCGAAGAGGCCGAGCGGTTGCTCGCCGATCGCGCCGCGATCCCCGGCCCGCAGCCCGGCCGTGAACCCGGAACCGAGCTGACGCGCTAGGCCCAACCCCGCCCGCGGAGGACGTTGTGGAAGTACCAATACTGCGGCAGGGGCAGTATCTCATTGCTTCGATTCAGTCTGCCCTCACTGACGCCGATCTATCACATCTTCGCGAAGCGTTGATCGCCCAGGTCGGGCGCTCGCGCTGTCGCGGCGTCATCGTCGATGTCACCGCCCTCGATGTGATGGACTCGTTCGCGGTTCGCACGCTCCGCGACATCGCGCACATGGCGCGCCTGCGCGGCGCCGAGACGGTGATCGTGGGCATTCAGCCCGACGTCGCGTTCGCGATGGTGCAGCTCGGGCTCACGCTCAAAGGCGTGGCGACCGTGCTCGACCTCGAAGAGGGCCTCGCGTTCCTCGACGGCCGCACCAAGGACCGCGGGCTCGATACGCGACCCAAGCGACCGCCGAGCAACCCGCCCCGTGGGTGAAGAGCTTCGCCTCCCAATTGCGGCCGACGTCGATGTCGTAGAAGCCCGTCAACAAGGCCGCGCACTAGCCGCCGTCGCCGGTTTCTCGAGCGGCGAGCAGACGGTCATTGCCGCTGCCATTTCCGAAATCGCCCGCAACATCCTGATGTACGCCAAGAAGGGCGAGGTCATCCTGAGCCTCGTCCAGAACGGCGATCGGCAGGGTGTGTCGATCGTCGCGACCGACCAGGGACCAGGCATCCCCGATGTCGACCGCGCGATGCAGTACGGGTATTCGACGTCGCACGGCGTCGGCGCGGGGCTGCCGGGCGCCAAGCGCCTGATGGACGAGTTCGAGGTGGATTCGGTGGTGGGCCGCGGCACGACGATCAAGATGAAAAAGTGGCGGCGGGCCATTTGAAAATCGACACCGGAGTCGCCGTCCTGCCGTTGCCTGGGCAGAAGGAATCCGGGGATTGTGCTCTCATCAAGAAAATCGGTGTCAAGATCTTCGTCGCGGTCGTGGATGGTCTCGGCCACGGCGAAGAAGCGGCGTCAGCCGCCCACGCTGCGGTCGCCGCGCTCGACCGCCACGCCCATGAGCCGCTCCCCGAGCTGATCAAGCGCTGCAACACGGTGCTGGCGGGGACGCGCGGCGCGGTGATGACGATCGCCCAACTCGACCCCAAGACGAAGACCATGGCCTGGATCGCCATCGGCAATGTCGAAGGGCTGTTGATTCACAAGGACCCCGCGCTGAAACCCACTCGTGTCAGTCTCGTCCCGCAACCGGGCTTCGTCGGATCCGATAGCAATCCCGCAGCGAACCTGCAGGCGCGCGTCACGCCCATCGCGCGCGGCGATCTGCTGATTCTCGTGACCGACGGCGTGAAGAGCACGTTCGCCGACACGCTGCCGTGGCTCGAGCCGCAGGCCCTCGCCGACCACATCCTCGCCAAGCACGCCAAAGGCACCGACGACGCGCTGGTGCTGGTAGCGCACTACGTCGGCGGCTGACCAGCCTCTCCCGGCAGAAGTCGGGGCCCTCACCGTTGGGCCGCTCCGACCGGTAGTCCTTCGTCTTGCCGTACCCGCCGTCGCGATGATGGCCTGCCATCTCTCGTTCAACATCATCGACTCGATCTGGGTCGGTCGCTTGATCGGGCCGGCGGCGCTGGCCGCGGTCTCGACGGCAGGGTTCTACGTCTGGGTCGCGCTATCACTCGGTGAGATGGTCGAGATCGGATTGATCGCCGTCGCCGCGCGACGGCACGGCGAGGGACAGCCCGAGCGCGCGGCGCGGGCCGCCGCGGCCGCCGTGATCTATGCACTCTGCGCCGGCCTGGTGGTGAGCGTCGCCGGATATTTCGTCGCGCCGACGATGTTCAGGCTGATGAACGTGCCGCAGGACGTCGCCGTCCTGGGCCGTGCCTATCTCGCGACGTGGGTACTGGGCGGCCCGCTCGTGTTCGGGTTCTTCGCGCTCGAAGCCACGTTCCGCGCCGCCGGCGATACGCGGACGCCCTTTATCATGCTG
>Ga0310810_10006070_pt1 | contig 13590 bp, 15 predicted proteins | sample NCmetagenome_FD_207641 | JGI IMG/M metagenome (GOLD analysis project Ga0310810, IMG submission 207641) | Soil microbial communities from experimental microcosm in Duke University, North Carolina, United States - NC | ecosystem: Engineered > Artificial ecosystem > Soil microcosm > Unclassified ... | reverse complement strand
ACCAAACCCGTCGACAAGCCCGAGCGCTTCGCCGTCGGCAAATCCGTCTGTCAGCCCTTCGGGCAGCCCGGCGAATAAGCTCGAATCATGGGTCGGTAAATGGCAGGGCGTCGAAGGAACATACCTGACGATCACGAAAAAGACGGAGGCTCCAGAAAAATCCAAGACCGCCACAGCGGGCGAGGAGAAATTTACTATTGAGATCGCAAATCTTGACGGGCCCAAGACATACGAGGGAATGGCCAAGGGGGATCATATCGAATTTGCGCGAAACGGCAAGACAGAGTCGATCAAGGCCGCGACCGGCGCCGAAACCGGCATGAAAGGCTTCGAAAACGAAAAGAATTGCCTGGTCGTGACAAAGGGGAGCGAGGGGTTTTGCAGAAAGTAGATGGTCAACGTAACCAAACACGAGGGCGGGCGCTTTGCTCGCCCTTTTGTTGCGTATCTTTTGTGTGAACAACGCACGGTTTGCTCCACTTCCATCTCCTGAAAAACGCGGATTTGCTGAAAACATCCCAATTTAACGGTTTGGCATGGCATTTATTTGTCCGGCAATGTGAAATTCGTTTGAACTTTTTTCGCAACCGTTCGTTTTGCTTTTTAACAGGATTTAATACCTCCTGAACGACCCGCCCGCTCCTGCAGGTGGTTTAACGAGGAACAAAATGAAAAAAGTAGGAATAATATTTTTTATAGCGGCGCTCATACTTGGCGTGGTTCTCGCCAATATTTTCTCTTTTGGCCGAATCGGCTCGCGCATTTTTCACTTTTCGACAAATTTCGGCGGCGTTTCAGGTTCGGGCAACATCGTCACGGACAAACGCGACGTGGTCGATTTTAAAGCAATCGATGTCGGCGGCATTTTTAAGGTAGAAGTAACGGCGCAAAAAGATTATTCGGTCGAGGTTGTCGCTGACGACAATCTGCAGCCGATCATCAAGACCGAGCTCGACGGCGATGTGCTTAAGATCTCGGCCGACAAGCACATCAAATCGCATGAGCCGATCGTTATCAGAATATCGGCGCCGGATATAGAAAATGTCGAAGCGTCGGGAGCCTCGAATGTGAGCGTTTCGAACCTGAAGAATTCGGAATTTGCACTTAACACCAGCGGAGCGTCAAAGGTCGCGGTTCAGGGCGAAACGGCAAGGCTTAACATAGACGTAAGCGGCGCGAGCAACATAAACGCCGAAGGCCTCAAGGCCGATAACGCACGCGTCGATGCAAGCGGAGCAAGCAAGGTGAGCGTTTTCGCGCTAGATGAGCTTTGGGCGGATGCTTCGGGTGCAAGCAAGATCGTTTACACGGGAACGCCGAAAAATTTTACAAACAAAACAAGCGGCGCGAGCAGCGTTACGCAGAAATAATTGATAACAAGCTTTGGGTTTGTCGATCGAGCGCGGTTGGACGTGAACAAGTGAATCACGTCTCAACCGCTCTTGTTTTTATACCCGCCACGTGTCCATACCGATCGCGGCCGACAACGTAAATGTCGATTCGTATTCGGCCGATCCGAAAAACTTTCAGATCGCTTAAGTTCTCTTCCAAAAATTGGCGTAAGTTTTGAATCGGACCCGACGGTGTATGCGTCGGTCCGCCTTCGCCAGTGAGCCAAAGATGTGTGAAAAACGAATCGAGATCTCCTTCTTCGATCAGCACGGTCCCTGCATTTCCCGTCGCATTCAGGACGGTTTCCTGCGTTACCGCCTCCGCCTTTTCAGCATAAAATGGTTCGATTTGGGCATCAGTTTCGCTCATGTAAAACCACCCTTTGCATGCGCCCTTTAACTGTTCGAAAAACGGCATCTCTGCACGATCGTTTTCACCTGAAAAATTTTTTGATTTTTTCGTCATTTTGGTTCAAAATTCATATCCAAAACCGTCCATTTTGATAGTCTAACACGGTTAGAAAACAAGCCAAATCATTGAGAAAAAAGGTGTTAAATTTGCGTTAAAAATTAATTTCGCGACCTGTGGATTTTCGTTTGCATTAGGCTTTTTTTCGTGTTAGTCTGTTACCCATTTTCAAGTTGCAATAGCTTGTAAACTATTGAAAATAAATAACTTAAAGTTTTACCTTAAGCTTTAAGCGCTCTTTCCACAGTCTTGTGGAAAACTCTGTGGAAAAGAGAAAAAGCCGGTTACTGCGACCTTAACAAAAGTCCGTAATATCATAAGGGTTTCCCGAGGTTTTCGGCACTGTCCTTGACCCTGCTTAAGGACATTTGCTTTGCATATACTTTTGCTTAATTTTTGTTCACTTTGAAACATTATTTTCGGGATTGAAAAATGAACGCGATCATAGAAACAAAAAACGCTTGGGAGAGCGTTTTAGAACTCGTTGAACAACGTCTAAACCGTCAGATATTCGAATCGTGGTTTTTGCCGATCAAGTTCGACGGCCTTGATGAACAAAACCGGACGCTGAGATTAAGCGCCGGACAAGTTACAAAAGACTGGGTTTGTCTTTATTACACCGATCTGCTTGAGCAGACGATGGCCGAACTGAATTTGTCGGGGTACACGATCGAATGGCAGATCGAAGAGACCGAGCCGGCCGAAAACGAATTTGCCGACGACACGGAACCGGACTTTTTCTTTGAGACGAATAAAACCTACGCAGCATCAATAGCCGCATTACCTTCGCGAGCGGAAGCTACTGCCGCCGGATTTGCAAAAAGCTCGTCGACCCATTTTGTAGATATCGAGCCGATAGAAAATTCGCTCAACCCAAAATACACATTCGAAAAATTTGTTGTCGGGGCGTGCAACCAGTTTGCACATGCGGCGTCGCTGGCCGCAGCCGAGCAGCCCGGAAAGACATACAATCCGCTTTTCATTTACGGCGGAGTAGGTTTGGGAAAAACACATTTGATGCATGCTATCGGCCATTCGATAAAGGAGCGCAACCGTCACCTGCGCGTCGCTTACATCACCTCCGAGAAATTCATGAACGAGTTGATCAACGCGATAAGATACGACAAAACACCGGCGTTTCGCGACAAGTACCGCTCCATCGACGTGCTGCTGATGGACGATGTGCAGTTCATGGCCGGCAAGGAACGCACACAGGAAGAATTTTTTCACACCTTCAACACGCTCCATAACGATATGAAGCAGATCGTTATCTCGTCCGACTGCCCGCCGCGCGAGATACCGACCTTGCAGGAACGTTTGCACTCGCGGTTCGAATGGGGTTTGATCGCCGACATCGAACCGCCGGATCTCGAAACAAAAGTTGCGATACTAAAACGCAAGGCAGACCTTGACGGAATTTTTCTACCTGACGATATCGCGATATTCATCGCAAGCAAAGTAAAGAGCAACGTGCGTGAACTCGAAGGATCGCTGGTACGGCTGGTCGCTATCTCGAGCCTGCGGGGCATTCCTATTTCAAAGATGCTTGCCCAGGACGCGATGAAAAACATCATCGACAGCGAACGTCCCGAAGGTTTGACGATGGAACGTATCGCTCGTACGGTTGCGTCGCATTACAAAATGACGGTCGAGGAGCTGAAATCGAAGAACAACTCGCGGGCCATAGCCGTGCCGCGGCAGGTCGCGATGTATTTGTGCAAACGCCTTACAAAAAGCAGTTATCCCGAGATCGGACGTGAGTTCGGCGGCAAGCACCACACGACCGTGATGCACTCGTTCGAAAAGATCGAGGCGTTGACCAAATCGGACCGCAATTTCCACAAGATGGTGAGCGAGCTTATCGATAATCTTTGCAGTTAATTAAACACCGTTTTGTCTTGTTGTCGACAAAAGTTTTTGCACAGGCGGTGAGTTAAGGTTGATACAACAAACCTTTTATTTACAGATACTTGAAAAAGAGTTTTCCACTTTTCCGCAGACGGGTTTTTATACGGCATGTGGATGCAGGTGGAAAAAGTTACGGTCGGAAAGTTTTCCGAAAGATCGGTATATTTTCCACAAGTTTTCCACATAATCTGTGGACGCGAAAGCTCAGTATTTATCGAACCGGAAACGGCTTTTGCACATACTCACAGGCACTATTACTAGTACTAGAGATTAAAAAGATTTTATAAATAATTAGAGTTAGTAAAAGGCGTGTTCTGACTTGAGAGAAATTTCTCAACTTGGAATATAATTAAAACAAATCTTCAAACACGGAACGGGCGGAAAAGAGATCAACGATACAAGAAATCCGAATACCAAAACACCAGGAGCATTAACCCATGGAATTCACCATCAAGCAGAACGTACTTAGAGAAGAGCTAAATTTCATACAGGGCGTTGTCGAGCGTAAGACGACGATTCCCGTCCTCTCGAACATCCTTATCGAATCGATCGGCGAAAACGAGATCCGCATCGTCGGAACGGACCTCGACGTGACGATCCGCTGCGACGCCGAGGCCGAGATCAAAAAGCCCGGCGCGATGTGCGTCCAGGCCAAAAAGCTTTTCGATATTGTGCGTGCTCTTGATCCGGGTGATGTGCATTTCAAAAAAGAAGACAACGAGTGGGTGGTGATGAAATGCGGAAAGGCAAATTTTCGTCTCGCCGGCGTAAACCGTGAACAGTTTCCCGAAATACCGCAATTCAAATCGACGCCAATGAAGCTGCCGGCCGAGGTGTTCAATTATTTTATTCAGAACACCGCGTTTGCGATCACAAACGAACAGTCGCGGTTTACACTGTCGGGTGCAAAATTTATCGTTGGCGACGGGGTTGCAAAAATGGTGACGACCGACGGGCACCGGCTGGCGTACGTCGAACGCGCGGTTGAAACCGAGGGCTCGATGGACACGCTTGTTCCGAAAAAAGCGCTGCTCGAACTGCAAAAGATCACGCGCGGCACTGAAGATATATCGTTCGGTGAGGATCCGAACCATATCTTTTTTCAGACGGACGGCCGTCTGTTGATAACGCGCAAACTGAACGGCAACTTCCCAAATTACGAAATGGTCTTACCGAAGGATAACGACAAGATCGTGACGTTCGATCTTGACGATATGAAAAAATCGGTCCGACGCGTAAGCCTGATGTCCGATGACCGCAACCGCTCTATCCGCCTGACGGTACGCGACGGCGAAGTCGAACTCACCGCACAAAGCGCCGAAGAGGGCGAAGGCAGCGAGGTCGTTCCGGCCGATTACACAGGCGAAGAGGTCACGCTCGGTTTTAACTGGCAATACCTGCAGGATTTTCTGAACGTTGCGTCAGCTGGTGAAGCCGGTGCTGCCGACGCCGTGTCAGAACCGGGAGCAGTAGCGAACGGGTCAGCCGAAGGTGCTTCCGACGCTGGGATAAAAGAAACCGACGGCAACACCGTTCGTGTCAAAGAATCCCGCGGCCCGGTCCGCGTCTCCTTCGAATTCAAGGACGCCAACGCCCAAACCCAAATGCGGATCGCCGGCGAAACCTCATACGACTACAAGTACATCGTTATGCCGTTGAGGATATGATCGCGAGATCAACTAACTGAAAGGCTAAGTGGATGAGGTATCAAATAACTTTTGAGCAAGATCCCGATCGCAATGATCTTCAAATTCTCGATGATGGCCTGACTGAGTACACCAACTCGATCTTTGGGGAAAAGAACTATACGCAGATAGCGTTCTTTTTGAGGAACGAAGATAGGTTGATAGTCGGCGGTGTTAACGGAAGTTACAGCACATTTGGCTGGTTATATGTAAACGCACTTTGGATCGGCGAGGGGTTGCGTTGGCAAGGTTATGGTAACCAACTAATGGATCGGATCGAAAGTGAGGCGATCATGCATGGTTGCTCAAAGGCGTTTCTAAACACGATGAGCTATCAGGCTCCGGAATTTTACAAGAAGCGTGGTTATTTTGTTTTTGCCGAGTTAGAGGATTTTCCATCGCCTCACAGCCGGATATTCCTAAGAAAAACATTAGTCTGATTTAATCGAATAAATATCACGTCCACTAACGCGGGTCTTCACGATCTCTTATCGCTGTCTCAAATTCGATCTTGGACTTATCGATATCAAGCAGCGGACCGAGTTCATACACGTTGCGGTAGCCGTAGGTGTAGAGGGCGATGTAGGTCGAGAGGTTCAGCGAGGCGGCGGCCATTTTTGCCGGGAAGGGTTTTTCGGCGTTTTGGAAGTTGTTGTTGCAATAGATCAGGATGCGCGTGTTTTTGTCGGGCAGAAGGGTTTTGAGGCTCTCGACGGTGATGTCGGGAAAGCTGAGGTTTACTGCGCCTTTGATATGTAACTCGTTACACTTTTCGCGGCTGCGAGCGTCGAGAATAACGGTGCCTTTCTCGCGGGCGATTTTTATAAATTCGTCTTCGGTCAAGCGGCGCGATTCGCGGTACTTGGCAGCCTCTGCCGATATGCGAAGGTAGCCGCTTTCCCCTGGGCCATCAGCGTGACCGACAAAAACAAAACCGCAACAGCCGCAAACAAAACACCACGTTTCATAAAAACCTCCGTCTATTAGAGAACGTCCGGAGGCGAAAGGTTTGCGGGCAGCGTGGATAAAAACATCCGCAGACGGACGATAAAAACCATTACCGACCCGCCTGCGGATGTTTTTATTACATGATCGTTTGTGCGTTATTGCACTAAACTGCCCGTCGGCCGCTTAGCAGCTGGATTACCAGAACTATGGCAGCGATAACCAGCAACAGGTGTATCAGGCCGCCAACGTGAAAACCAAAGCCTAACGCCCATAATACCAATAAGATAATAAAGATTGTCCAAAGCATATTTTTCTCTCCAAAGTGTTCTGTTTTAGAACGCCTTTGTTCCTCCGCCAATATAATTAGCAATATTGATGCCAATGATGGGTCGGAAAATGATCAGGCCGCAAAGCAGGGAGCTTATCGGCGGGGCCTTATCGAAACAGCGACAAACGCGGCGAAAAATGGTATCATTTATATATGATGTACAGCCCTCTTGCTATCAAGCGCCGCCACGTGCTCGGCGATCTTTACGGGCGATGCGACAATATCGTGTCGGTTCCGGTTTACCTCGAAGATGTGGAGGGCGAAATGATCGGCTACGCCGATGAGAGTCTAGGGCACTATGCCGACGCTTTTCTTTTTCATCTGCCTGAGGATGTTTGTAAAAAACTGTCGACCGGACATTTTGTGTATTCGTTCAACTACGATTTCAGCGATCCTTCGGACAACGGGCCAACAAGGAAGCGCCGCGTCACGCTGATCAATATTTGCCTGTCGGGCCGGAAGGTGCCCGATGCCGCAAGCAGACCAGTGCAGAAGGTAAAGCTAGCGGTATAGAAAAGAAGACAACTCCCGTTTTGCAGAACAAAAAAGCCCCGGTATTACCCGAGGCTTTTTTATTTTTCTTAAGCTGATCTTACCAGCGATTGCGGCTACCGCCGTATCCGCCTCCACCGCCGCCATAACCGCCGCGGCCTCCACCACCGCCACCGTTATTGCGTTTTTCCTGGGGTTTGGCTTCGTTCACCTTGAGCTCGCGGCCGTCAACCTCTTTGCCATTAAGCTGAGCAATGGCGTTTTCGCCCTCGGCCTGTGACGACATTTCAACAAATGCAAAACCGCGTGAGCGGCCTGTTTCGCGGTCCTCGATCAAGTTAGCTGATTCGACAGTACCGATCTCGCCGAAGATATTCTGCAGATCCGAAGCCGAAGTATTGAAGGAAAGATTTCCTACATAAAGTTTCATTGACATAATAATTTTACCTTTTCCCTATCCGGGAATATTCGAGAAGCGTCGGAATCTGGCTTTGTCTTCGCAGAAAAAACGGTTGTCTTTCGAAGGGTCGGATTTCGGTGCTCAAAAGAACTACTGAGAGCTAACTTCTATAATGATCTAACACGGGCCTGCTCTCACGCCTTACCAAAAACCGTCTTTGACGAGAGCATTATTTCTAATGCACGAGAAGGATTAACAATACTATGATGCACGTTTGGGCTGATATTAGCAAGTTATTTTGTAAAAAGCGGTTGTGAGGGCAGTTAAATTCGCTTATCCGGATTGAGTTGATCCGGACTCCATGCGGATAATTGAGAACGAGAAGTGACGCCTTCGGTCCGGCTATTTTCGCGGCGTTCGTCGATCCATATCTTGACCGCATTAACTGTGTTCCGGTTAAGATCCCGTCTGATCTTTTCTGCATTACCCGACAGCACATCGGCGCAAATTATTTTAACCCCGGATCCGCCTTTTATTATCTTGATCGCGTTATTTCTCATTGTAATATCCGCCAGTCTGCCCTCAACTGCCGGCTCCTTTTGACCTCTTGAGCGAATTGGTTTTCGAAGGCTGTTTGTGGCTGGTTTTCAACCTCAGAATATCGCCGGGCTGGCATCCCAACGCAGCGCATATTTTCACGAGGGTGGCAAAATTTATTCCCAGCGCGTTGCCCTTTTTCAGTCTCCACAGCGTCGTATAACTGACCTGGGTCTTTTTTGATAACCAATAGAACGAATGTCCGCGCTCTTCCAATAGTTCGTCCAGCTTTATTTCTATCATTAACGATATATCTTGTATAGGAAATATTTTGTATATGCAATATATTTCACTATTGACATATAGTCAAGATGGGCGTAGTGTTAATTTATCCAGAGCTAAGCTCGCTCTTTTCTCAGATTTCCTCGGAATCCACCGCGCCTTCTGAAGTTCACAGCTCCATTATAAGGAAACAAAAATGAGTAACCTTACCATTACGCAGCGCCGCAGCGGCCCTGTTGTTATTCTCGATCTCGTCGGCCAGATTCGATTGGGCCAAGGAAATATTAATCTCCACAAAACGCTAAGGGACCTGGTCCACAGCGGCGAGATACAGATCCTACTAAATCTAGAAGAGGTTTCGACCATAGATTCTAGCGGCCTGGGAGAGTTGATAGCGGGCTTTGCATCGCTTGAAAAATCCGGCGGTGAGTTAAAGCTTTTGAAGTTGACCGAGCGCGTGACTGAATTGATGGTGATCACAAAACTCTTAACTGTATTTGACGTTTACGAGAGCGAGTCGGAAGCGATAGCCAGTTTTAATACACTCGATCGGACGACGCAGCCGCTTGATGAAAGCCGCGTCCAGAAAGCCCGGGCAACGAGCATTCTTTGAAATATTTTCTGAGAGGAGAGAACCATGATCGCAAACAATTTCGAAATATTTTTCTTTACTATGACAGCGGGGCTTGTGGGGCTCGCAATTTTCTTTATTGGCCGGATGCTGCTAAATTTTTTTAACCTGCGGGAGAGCCATCTCCGACAAAAACCCGTCAGCGCTGACAATGTGTCGAAAAGACACGGGAAAGACTATGTTCCGACGCTAACATGTTCGCTACCCATACACACGCAAAAACGAGTCCAGCAAAGGCTGTGGTAAAGGTTATCCGATGAAATTCATAAACTTACTTATAAACGAACATGTGCTTAAAGCAGAATTGGCTCTAAACGAGGCGACGGCGGACAATATAGTCGAGCTCTGCCGGACTTACCTGCAGCTGCTTGCCGAGTACCGCGATCGTCTTCGCGGACTTAGAAATATGCCGGAAATAGACATTGCTCAAACCTCAGCCCTCGGCCGCGAGCTCGTGGAGCAAGCCCGAAAAGCGGTCCGTGAGTCTGTCGAGGTGACGGTTCGCGAACACAACCGCACCACGGCTCTGCTTAAATCATTTATCTTGATCACTAATCGCCAGGCTGCGGAAACCTTGAATGCTTTGAAATTTAAGGATGCGGAAAATTGGGAGGCGTCCTCGTCAGGGGTCCATCGTATATTATCAAAAGAAAGTCCGAAATTCCGGTTGGCTGTAATGGGCGCAAATAAGATCGTGACGACCGAACCTGCCATATCCGAGCAACCCGGCCCGTCTGGCTCCCATTCGGCGGGACCAGGTATTGAGCATCTGAATTTCTACCGCAGCTACAGAGAGGAACCGGGCATTAATGATAGATCAGTCGAGAAATTAACCGTAGAGGAAGCCGTTGACATCGCAAGTCGCCTGCGGCGCGAAGCCTATATCGACTGCAAGATCACTTTTTTCAAATAGAAACTTATATCACCTCACCCTCGAAAGGCCGCACGCTTTGGCTGCGGCTTTTTTGGCGCGATAATTTCGGCAGGAATAAAGATTGCCTATAAAGTGACTTCGATATTTTTTTCATCACAATCCGCGACGTATAGCGTTGGATTTCTTGGCACGTAAGCGAAAAGGCCTGTATTTGCGATTTGGATTTAAACGGTCTATAAATAGCGCATAACTTCTATGAAGCAATGTCCCGTTTGTAAGACCACATATACTGACGACACTTTGCGCTATTGCCTGGCTGATGGTACCGCTCTCGACGAAGGCCCGCTGAGCCAGGAGACAGTTTTCCCCGCGCCTGACCGCGGCGCGGTACGCGTGCCCGTCGAACGCGAAAGCCGGGAATCGTTTCAGCCAAGCCCGCCGATCGCATCTTCGCCAAGCGGCTCGTCCGGTAAGGGATTCAAGATCTTTCTCGCGGTCTCAATTGTAATCATTTTGTTCGCGGGCGCAGCGGTGGTCGCCGGACTGATCTTGTACAATAATTTGAATACAAGGGTGACGAATGCGAACGGCGCAAAATCGCCGACACCGATTCCTACCGTATCGGTATCGCCGACGGTCGATGCTGAAAAGCAGAAACTCCAGGACGAGCTTGCCAATCTGCAAAAGAAACTCGAGCAGCAAAAAAATGCGAATATCGTTTCGCCGCCTGCGGCCCCGACACCGAACAAGGGCAATCCCACGGCTCAAGTCAATTCGCCGGGTGACGGGTTTCTTGCGTTGCGATCTGAGCCGGACGCAGAATATGGTGAGCGGATCGCCAAAATTCCGCACGGTGCCACGGTTGAGTTGAATAACTGCGAACGGTCAAAAGTAACGATCGGCGGCCGTACCGGGCGATGGTGCCAGGTAACTTATCAAGGGCAGACAGGCTACGTTTTTGACGCTTTTCTCATCTATTAAAGGAATGGGACAGGGATAACAGGGAATAAAAACGGTTCATTGCAGGTATAATTTATCGAAAAACGATGTAGTCAACGACTTTTTTTTGTGCGAATTGTAATCATTTAGTGAGGTATTTTCGCGGCAGCGATCTATGTTAAGCGGTTTCACGAGTCCTCGGCGGGTGGCGATCACGGGTTTCGGCTGTGTTACGCCTATTGGCATTGGCCGCGAGGAATTTTGGAGCTCGCTCAAGCTGGGAAAAAGCGGGGTCCGCAGGATCGAAAGTTTTGATACCGCACCTTTTTCCGTAAAAATAGCCGCCGAGATACCTGAATTCGACTGGAAATCGCAGCTCGACGCAAAAGACCGACAGCACGTCCCGCGAACGGTTCCGCTTGCGCTTGCCGCCGCGCGCGAGGCTGTAAAAGACGCCGGGATCTGTACAGACAATATGTCCGACGAAGAGCGTCGCTTCTTTGGCGTCGCGATCGGTACGGGCGGCGGCGGCCTTTCGTTTACCGAAAAGCAGTTCGGGTATTGGTATTCGGGCAATGCAGGAAAAGGCAGCATCTACACGATTCCTTCTTCTACGCATGGCGGATTGTCGTCCGAGTTGTCGATGGTTTTCGGACTTCACGGGCTATCGCACGTTATTTCGACCGGCTGCACATCATCGACCGATGCGATATTTTACGCGGCTCAGCACATCGCACTCGGACGGCAGAATGCGATGCTGGCCGGCGGCGTCGATTCGCCTATCTCGCCGGGCATCTTAAAAGGGTTCGAAGTCATGACCGTTCTTACAAAAGAATGGAACGACGAACCGGAACGCGCGTCGCGGCCTTTTTCGCATGACCGCTCAGGCATAGTCATCGGCGAAGGATCATGGATCTTTGTTCTTGAAGATCTCGACGCAGCAGTAAACCGTGGGGCAAAGATCTATGCAGAGATCATCGGCTACGGCGTCACTTGCGACGCGTATCATCGCGTTCGTCTCGAAGAAAACGGCATCGAGCCGGCACGCGCAATGACGCTCGCGATGGAGGACGCCGGCGTTTCTCCCGAAGACATCGATTACGTAAATCTCCACGGCACCTCGACGCAGTTGAACGATCGTATCGAAACTCAGGCTGTAAAACGTGCTTTTGGCGAACACGCTTACAACATACCGATGTCCGGAACGAAATCGCAGATCGGTCATCCGCAAGGAGCGACCGGGGCCGCCGGCATCGCCGCAACGCTCCTCGCATTGAACGACGGAATCATCGCTCCGACGATCAATCTGGATAAGCCGGATGAAAGCTGCGACCTCGATTATGTGCCGAATGTTTATCGCGAAAAAGAAGTGGGCACCGCGCTGTGTAACTGTATCGGATTCGGGTCTAAAAATTCTGCTTTGATCCTTAAGAAATTTGCCAACGGAAATTGTGCATAAAAAGTGCGGCCTTTAGAAAGCCGCACTTCGTAGGTATGTATTGGTAGGTATTAGGACAGGAAAAACCAGTGATGACGGATCACTCCGAAACCACCTTCGGGGGATAATAAAAAGGACCTGAAGTCTCAAGACTTCGCGTATCAAATTTTCTCCGCGCTCCGCATTGCAGACACGTGCGATACGAAACTCTTTTATTTGTAAAAGGGCGGCTCAGATCTTTGTGCCAGCAGCCAAAAAGCGTGCCGATAATGCCGATCTTTTTGCCAAACGAGCCATCTGTACGGTTTATAACCGATTCCGCTATAAGATTTTGTTCCAAAACTGCTTGCATAATTAAATACCCCTCTGCCTGTGTACAAGCACATTGCGTGCCAGACATTAATTAGAACGAATTTACCGCCAAGTTTTGCATTTTAGCCGCGAAAAATCAGGAGCGATAAAAGCCAAAAATACGAAGCCGCTGCCTACCACAACTCTAACGCGAAATTTGCATCCCAAATGGTGCAAACAAAATTGTTCTTTTCATAATATAAAGTCACAAAACAATGTTTATTCCATATGCAACGACAATTTTTATCGCACAACTTTGTCTAATTCCCTGTTTTCGCTAGAATTATCCAGACAGATTCAGGAGCCCAAATGATAAAAAATATAGTAAGAATTGGTTTGTTGAGTGTAATTGCGCTCGGTTTCACATTTTCCGCCCACGCGTGGGACGACACCGGCCATAAAATTACAGCATATATCGCGTGGCAGCAGATGACGCCAGCCGTTCGCGAACAGGTAATAAAAATTCTGTTGGCGGCGCCGGAGGATGCTCAGCTCTCGACGTTTTATCTTCCCTACAGATCGCAGTCGGACGAAACAAAAAAGCTCGATTTTTTTATGACCGCGGCGACATGGTCCGACATCATTCGCGATCGGATGATGGAGACAAGATTCAAAAAATACCATCACTCAAATTGGCATTATTCGGATACGTTCTGGACGGTGAAGGACGGCAAGGTCGAACTCGTGAACATGGGTAACGAGAGCGGAAAAGCGGTTGACATGATGATCGAATTCAACAAGGTTGAGCGCGACCCGCAGTCCACCCCCGCGCAAAAGGCGCTTGGCATCGCCTGGCTCGAACATCTTATAGGTGACATTCATCAGCCGCTGCATGCATCGGCACGTGTGACCGAGCTTGAACCGAAGGGCGATCAGGGAGCGAATCTTTTCCTGCTTACACCTAAGGGAACCGCACG
>Ga0310810_10006064_pt1 | contig 13598 bp, 9 predicted proteins | sample NCmetagenome_FD_207641 | JGI IMG/M metagenome (GOLD analysis project Ga0310810, IMG submission 207641) | Soil microbial communities from experimental microcosm in Duke University, North Carolina, United States - NC | ecosystem: Engineered > Artificial ecosystem > Soil microcosm > Unclassified ... | reverse complement strand
TACTGTTTTAGGTGCAAACCTATTTCAGCAAGGCGGGTGTCCGCGCCAGGGGATTGAACGATCTGTTCTCCTTTTGCACTTCGCACTAAGGCGATCGCAGTCATAGTGCGATCGCCCAATCGAGTCATGGTGGGTTTCACGTTACCTACTGATTCACAAGCAAGAACTTGACAGTACTCAACCCAACTTACAGCGAGGGGCGATTACACTTCAAATCGAAAACTCTAGTTGTACACTGATCGTTTAGCAGAAACGAGGAGCTGAGATGACTCTAAACCAGCAAGGAATAGTCATGATGCCTCAAGAAGGCGATGTTTTGACAGTTGCCGGTGACACTGTCACGTTCAAGGCATTGGGGCAGAACACTCAGGGGCAATATGCGCTGATTGAGATTGCATGTAATCCTTTTGTCGGTACGCCCCCCCATATTCATAGTCGTGAAGATGAAGCCTTTTACATTCTTGAGGGTGAAGTCGAGTTTTGCTTAGATGACCAAACTATTTTGGCAACACCTGGTACGTTCTTACATTCTCCCAGAGGACAAAAACACAGTTTCAAAAATACTGGAACGACGCGATCGCGAATGTTGTGTTGGGTAACACCTGCTGGTTTGGAAATGTTCTTTGCGGAAGTTGGGAGACCTGTGGCTGATCCACTCAATCCACCTGTGCCTGATCAGCCTGCGATCGATAAGCTGCTAGCGACTGCACCAAAATATGGACTCACAATCTTACCGCCTGAAGCATAAAGGCTAATCGTTGGAGGTTCTAATTGGAACTTCTAGAGATTGCAGGTAAGCTAATCGGCATTCAAGTTGCATAATGAAGGAGACAAGGCAGATGGCAGACGGCAGACGGCAGAAGAATTAAGAGTTTTTCGCTTATCACCAAACTGTGCAATTTAAATGCACATCAGCTTACGACCAATGCTTGGAGAGTTTTGAATACATAAGTTATGTGTCTGGGACTATGCTTGTCCAAAGACTGGGATGAAACTGGCTGCGTGCAACTGTTTTGACATAATAGGAGTAAGTGCCTTCAAGTGCCGTTTGAGGTACTGTTGTCAATGACGGAAACCTCAGAGGTTTGAACTTTACCGCTATGGAAATCCAACGGGTCATCTTAAATAACATTGGGCTATTTAAAAACCTGGAAATTCCCTTAGCACCCACCGAGCAAAAGCCCAGCAACATCACCGTCTTTGTTGGTAATAACGGCACTGGTAAAACCTATGTGCTGAAAGCCTTAGCGACCTCCCTTAGTTGGTTTACTGCTCGTTTACGTACAGAAAAAGGTAGTGGTAACCCTATCCCCGAAGATGCCATACTCAACACCGCCAACACCGCCCGCATTGGAATAGAAATCTGTGATTCTTCTGGGTCATCAGCCAATCCTAATCAAAGCGAGATCGACCATCACTTCAAGTGGACTCTAGCAAAAAACAGAAAAGGACGTAAAGCCAAATACACTAGTAACCTCAACGACTGCACCCGCTTAGCCAATCGTCATCGTGATGCCCTTACCCATGATGACAAAACCAGCCTGCCCCTCATTGCGTTTTATCCTGTCGAGCGCGTCGTACTGGATATTCCCCTTAAAATTAGGACTAAGCATGCCTTCTTGCAACTGGATGGTTACGACAACTCCCTAAGCCAGGGTGTTGACTTTCGCCGCTTTTTTGAGTGGTTTCGGGAACGGGAAGATACCGAAAATGAATCAGGGATTTCTGAAGATTTGCTGAGCCAACTGAGACCACTATTTGAAACCAATCAAGACGTATGGCAACGCTTAAACGAACTCAATGCCTCAGCCAAAGATCGGCAATTAACCGCAGTTCGCACCGCCATTCGCCAATTTATGCCCCATATGGACAACCTTAGAGTCCGTCGTAAACCCCGTCTCTACATGGCGATTGACAAAAACGGTGAAACCCTGAATGTAGCCCAACTTTCACAAGGCGAAAAATCCCTAATGGCTCTTGTTGGTGATATTGCCCGCCGTCTAGCCATGCTAAACCCCGCCCTAGAGAATCCCCTAGCAGGTGACGGCATCATCTTGATTGATGAAGTTGATCTGCACCTACATCCCTCTTGGCAACGTAGCCTGTGTGATCGCCTAATGAAAACTTTCCCTAAGTGTCAGTTTGTACTGACTACCCATTCACCTCTGGTGATAAGCGACTGTAAACATGTTTTAGTTTACACCTTAACCAATGGTGAATTGCGACAATTGCCCTCCCAGTATGGGCAAGATGCTAATACAGTCTTATTAGATGTCATGGATACCAGCATCCGTAATGAGAAAATTAATGCCGAACTTAACGATCTGCTGGATGCCATACAAGATTCAAACCTAACCCAGGCTCAACAACTACTCGAAGAGTTAACCGAGGAACTACCCGCCAATCATCTCGAATTAGTCAAGGCCAAACTACTGCTTCGGAAACAAAAATTGCGTCATGCGAGCCATTAGTAAAGGGTCTGAACCATCCAGTTTGACAACCTGGAAACGGGCAAACACTCACGGACGATACAACCAATTAACTGAAGACATTCGCCGCACTATTCGAGAACATACCCTAGCAGAACAATTCTATCTTTGTGCCTATTGCTGCCAGCGAATCCAAGACATCGATGCTTGCCATAATGAGCATGTAGAAGCTCAAAACCTAAATCCTGGACGCACGCTTGACTTTTCAAATATTGTCGCCAGTTGTAATACCTCTAACCAATGCGGTGATGCCCATAAATCCCAACACCTACCCCTAACTCCCCTCATGACGGAATGTGAAACAGAACTTCGATTCAAAATTAGTGGTCGGGTAGAAGGGTTAAGCGCTCGGGCAATCGAAACGATTCAAGTCTTAAACTTGGGGGATCATGAAAAAAGAAACCGTGCCCTGATCGAAAAACGCAAGCAATTGTCCAATGCTTTGTTATGGACAAACGGTATAAATCCCAATGAAGGACTAGAGGACGAAGAACTATTGGAGTTGTTAATCGATGACCTATTACAACCCCAACAGGGGCAACTAGAATCTTTTTCTCCAGTGGTAATCAACATCTTGCGAAGTTGGCTTCAAACTTGAAAGCAACTCTTTAAATGATTACGAATCTGTTCTGAAGCGTAACCAAAAGCCGACACATAACCATGAACGCTGTCCTCGACTTTTGGCGAATAGTCTACACCCGCTTAGTCTGATAGCTTGGCATCCGTACCGGGCAGGGAGTCATGAAGAATGCAACAGATCAGCCCAGAGGGACACAAAGCTTACCTGGGTACGGGATGGGCGTCTCCGCTACGAGTCAACCTCCAAGGCAGTATCCAACTCAGTTCCGCAGAGCGCAATATCGAAGAATCCATTTGGCTGATTCTACGCACGGACTTGGGGGAACGGGTGTATCGACCTGAATTCGGGTCACGCCTGTCTGAGTTGACCTTTGCGCCGCTCAATACTCAAACCTTACTTTTAATTCGTCTATACGTGCAGGAAGCCTTGGACATGTGGGAGCCACGCATCGAAATTGATGAGGTGAGTACTGACCCCGATCCGGTGCGAGGTCGAGTAGACATCATTATTGAATATCATCCCAAAGATAGTCACGATAATCGTAGCCTCGTCTATCCCTTCTTTTTAGTGCCGGGAGGGGAGGAATAGTGGAATTTGATTTTTTACCCCAATTACCGAAATCTAATTTAGACGATCGCACCTACAAAGACTTAGTCGAAGAGTGCATCTTACGCATTCCTCGCTATTGTCCAGAGTGGACGAATTATAACCCTAGTGACCCAGGTGTCACGCTGATTGAACTGTTTGCTTGGTTAACCGACCAAATGTTGCTGCGGTTCAATCGGGTTCCCCTACGGAACTACATAACGTTTCTAGAGTTAATCGGGGTACGCCTGCAAGCACCCGTCCCCGCTCAAACCGATATTACCTTTTACCTCACCAGTTCGTTGCTGGAACCTTACACGATTCCAGGGGGAACGGAAGTAGCGACGGTGCGAACGGAAACGGAGGAGGCGATTGTTTTCAGCACCGATGAGCCATTGACGATTGGGAATCCCAGCTTACGGCACTTTCTGACGGCAGAAATGGCGGACGAGGAACCGGAAATCCTGCGCGATCGCTTCACCAATTTATGGACGCAGCGATCGGATGGAGAATGGGAAGGTCGGGAACTTGCGCTGTTCAACGAACAACCTGAACCCGGAAACTGTTTTTATCTGGTATTCGATGCTGAACACCAACTAGCTGGGAACGTTCTGGCTGTCACCTTTAAAGGAGAAGCTGCCACCCCCACTGGCATTAATCCCGACGCACCACCCCGTCGTTGGGAAGCTTGGAATGGTGCTTACTGGCAATCTGTTTTAATTCAAGAAACAGACGACGGCACACGAGGCTTTAGTTTTAGCGAAATCCGATCACAAGGGGGAAATCCCCTCCAAGGTGCAGACTTAGTCCTGCATTTACCGACCCATTGGCCTGTTACTCGCTTTACCACTTATCAAGGTCTGTGGCTACGCTGTGTTTATACGCCACCGACTCTAGGTCAGCCTGGATACAGTAGTTCTCCTCGGATGGTCGCTCTATCCGTGCGTGCTATTGGCGGTACAGTGATTGCCAGTCAAAGTAGTCTGGTTCGCAATGAGCTTTTGGGAGAAAGCGATGGGACTCCAGGCCAGACATTCCAATTGCAAGGTGTTCCCGTACTAACACGTCGTGAGGATGAATACATCCTGATTGAACCGCCGGGGGGATTACCCCAAACCTGGCAAGAAGTGACGGATTTTGCCAATTCTAAGGGAGAGGATTTGCATTATACCATAGATTCGCGCACGGGGGTCGTTCAGTTTGGCCCTTTAATTCGCGAACCCAGCCAAATCCAGCAGCAAACCTTCCTCCGTTCTCGCTCCTACCTACCGATGGGGAGCAATCGCTCGATCGCAGAAGAGATTACAGTTCAAGACCTCAATGCCTTAGAGCGTCAATTTGGTGCAGTTCCGCCCAGAGGCTCGAAAATCCGCATGGTTGCCTACCGCACAGGGGGCGGTCAAAAAGGGAACGTGCAGCGAGCAAGCCTGAGTGTGCCGAAATCTGCCGTGCCCTACGTCGCCAGGGTAATCAACCATACCCCCGCCCGCAATGGAGCCGATGCCGAATCCTTAGAAGAAGCCGTGATGCGAGTGCCCGCCATGTTGCGAACCCGCGATCGCGCCGTCACTCTAGAGGATTTCGAGACCTTAACCCTACGCGCCGGTAAAGGTTCAGTGGCTCGTGCCCGTTGCCTCTCCCCCACCTCGGTTGATGAGGCAGGACTGATTCGCCTGTTGGTTGTCCCTCAAGCCAATACAGAAGCGATCGCCAGAGCCGAAGGCATCGCGCCCGAATTCTTTGCCCTAACCCCTCGACTGCAATCCCAGGTGCTATCTTACCTCGACGAGCGGCGACTCTTGGGCGTCCAGGTGCGCTGTCAGGAACCGGATTATGTGGGAGTTTCGGTACAAACCGAGGTAGCCCTAGAACCGGAGTACAATAACTACCGCGCCCAAGAAGACATTTTATTTAAACTTCGGGTTGCATTGTACCGCTTTTTCAATCCCCTAACAGGCGGCCCTGATGGAACGGGCTGGCCTTTCGGGCGTCCGGTTTACCCTTCGGATATTGTCACCCTGTTCCAGAAAACGGCTGGGGTGCGTTATCTCGGTGTGATTCAACTCTTTGAGATTCGCCAATACGATCAGACTTGGGTGCGGACTTTGCCCTTAGATCCCGTAATTAATCCCGGCCCTCAAGGGTTAGTCTGCTCTTGGGCAGATAATCGCTTACGCTCCGGTCATGTTATCAACCTCATCCAATGAGGAGGTTTGCAGGTTGAAGGTTGAAGGTTGAAGGTTGAAGGTTGAAGGTTGAAGGTTGAAGGTTGAAGGTTGAAGGTTGAAGGTTGGCAGGTTAGCAAGTGAGTTTATAACATTTAAGATTCAGCATTCATGACTCAAGCACGTTCCGGTCAAAGTTTGTATCTACGGCTGACTCCCATGCAGTTCTCGGAGGCGACTCCCACGCCAAGCGGAGAACTTACGGGGACGATGGCGACAGATACATTGACGACGGGCTGTAATGTGTTCTTGCGCCCCGGAGAACCCAGTGAAATGCTGGTGCAGCTAGAAAACTTGGGCAGGCGCACGCTGCAATTAGATTTACAAGTTGAAGGGGACTTTCCGTCGCAGTGGTGCCAAATTGGCATGGAGGGGCGCGTACTCCTCCCTGGGCAAAGGATGGAAGCTGTGCTGTATTTCCAGGCATCTCCTGACTTTTTTGAGGATAACCAACTTCAGGATGAGTCTCTGATACTGGATTATCAAAGCCGCTTAGTTGCCTACTACACACCCGCAGATTTGGCAGGGGAGGATGCCTCTCCTACAAATAGAAGAGTTTGTGAGTCTGCTGGCTTCAACTTGTATGTGCGTCCCCGCAGTCTCTACCTAAATTTTCTGCCCGCGCTTTACCGGGAAGTTGACTTTATTAGTCGATTTTTGACAATTTTTGAGCAGGCATTTGAACCAGCTGTCCAAAGTTTAGATGTTTTGTGGGCTTATCTTGACCCTCTGACAGCACCTCAATCCATGTTACCTTTTCTGGCGCACTGGGTGGCATGGCCGATGGACCCGCGCTGGAGTATCCAGAAGCAACGTCGTCTGATTCGTCAGGCGATGGAAATCTATCGCTGGCGAGGAACGCGGCGGGGTTTGCGTCTGTATCTGCATCTCTATACGGATTTGCCGTTGGATGAGGATATGCCTGAGGAAGCACTGAAGCACATCGGAATTGAGGAGGTTTTTGGAGATGGTTTTGTTCTGAGTACGACTCGTATGGGAGAGGATTCGATTATTGGCGGGGGGCGACCGTTTCACTTTATTGTGACTCTGCGTCCTGATTCGGGGTTTCAGGTGGATGAATCGTTGGTTCGGTACATTATTGAGCAGGAGAAACCGGCTTTTTGTACCTATGAACTTTATATTGAAAGGGGTGAGTAGGGGGTGTTAATTTTAACGAACCACAGAGGCGCAGAAAACACTGAGGAAGGAAGATGGGAGGAGAGAGAAGAGAGGGAGTTTTTAGAGGGTTTAGAAGATGTTAGGGTGAATTCGTGATTGGTGAGTATTGATTGAAATAATAGCAATTTACCGTGAACATGCTACACCATCCGATCCCCCCCAGCCCCCCTTCAAAAGGGGGGAGAATAATTCGATCTGTTTCAAGTACTTGAGAAAACGGTATAAGAATATATTTTTGGGGTTGGCTCGTGGTTCCTGGGAAGCCTAAATAACAAGAAGTAAATAAGAAATAACCTATGACTCAGCTATTTCCTACTCCTCCAATTAAACCTTTAGAGCGTGTTCAGGTACGTGATGGTCTGTTGATGAATGCCGATCGCTGGCGTCGGGCGCATGAGTACCACCATGAACGTCAAAATATTCATTACCAATCGCTGAATCAACCCGGAATTGTCTCTGGCTTGGGGGTGCGGTTAATTCCTGCTCCTACTGAAGTGATTGCCCAATATCGCGATGGGCGCTGGTTGCAAATTCAACCGGGAATTGCGATTGATTTGGTGGGTAATCCCATTGTTGTTCCTGAACCGATTGAATTTCGGATTTCCTCGGAAAATCTGACCCCAGAGCCTATAACTGTCTACTTGGTCGTTAGTTATGTTAATCCGGAGAAATTACGCCGGAAAGAACAGCGCGAAATTATTCAGGAAACGTTTCGGATTGATGAGAAAACGCATCCACCGGCTGAATTGGAAGTGGAATTGTGCCGAATTCTACTAGAACCCGGTGCGGTGGCTGGTGTGGAATCACCGCCCTTACAAAATCCAACCGATGTCTTTTTCCCTGCGTCTAATTCCCTGGATTTGCGTTACCGAACTCAAGCGCGATCGCGTGCCCAAGGGGTAGTGAGTATTGCTCACGTCAACCCAACCTCTAGAGTTGATGAAAAAAGCTTATCAAATCTTTCTTATCTACTTCAATCTGTTGCTGCACTTTATCCCGCTTTAGAGGGAGATTTAGAGGTAGGTCAGGTCACGTTACAACCGGAGGATAAGGGAGAAAGAGCTAAACTATCAAATTATGACTTACTGTTCTTAAATTATCAACAACTCCAATTGCTGAAAGAGCGCCAATGGGAAGTATTAAGACAGTATTTAGATGTGGGGAGTACTCTCTTCGTGGAAGCGCCGACCCAGGGTGGTAATATTAAAGAACTCACGGCTGTTAAGCAAGAGTTACAAAAAGCGATCGCTAATTTAGAACTCAACCCAAACGCCGCAGAAGATGCAGAACTTTCCACCCTGCGCCAGGAGTTAAAGACTGAACTTGCCAGCGTCAAAACTGAGCTAGATGAGAAAATTGACCATCTCTCTGTATTAGTAAAAGACTTCGCCCAAAGGCTAGGAATATCTCTAGAATCTTTGGAACGCTTAAACCGAAACCATCCCTTACGCACACAACCCTTTCTATTTTCAGCCCTTCCTACCATTGAAGAACAACCGACGCAAATCTTAATCGGGGGTGGCATAATTTTTGCGAGCGGTAATTTATCATCCGCTTGGGGATTGGATGAAGAACTTTCTCTGCCACGAGAAACCATCCGAACCGCTCAAGAAATGGGGATTAATATCCTGCATTTTGCTTGGCGTCGCAGGCACATGATGCAGGCGCAACAGACAGAAAGTCAAAACGTTCGCAGAGAATCCTCGACTCCACCTAAAAAGCAGAGAGGAATGAAGAACATCTATGACAAATTGGAATAAATAAGACCGCTAATTTTTTATGTTGACTAATCTTAAGCTCGCTCCAAGATTTACAGTCCTTCTCTCTCTGGTATTTATCAGTGCTATTGCCATTAGTGGAGCAATTTTATCGCAAACCACTCTGCAAAGAGCTGAAGCGGATGTGGCGTATAAAGGAAAGATTCTCATGGGATTAATGAATTCTGTGAGAACCTATACGAATAATGAGATTAACCCTCTCGTAGCACCTAAGGTAGAAACATCTCCCAAGTTTATTCCTCAAGCCATTCCCAGTTATTCGGTGAGGGAAGTCTTTGAAATTCTCCGGAAAGATTCAGCTTATAAAGATTATTTTTACAAAGATGCTGTACTGAATCCTACCAATTTGCGGGATTATGTAGATGAGTTTGAAGTAGACCTCGTTAAGCAATTTCGGGAAGACCCAAAGCTAAAAGATGTATCGGGATTTAGAAATCGCTCCGGAGAAGAAGTATTTTATTATGCTCAACCGATTACGATTAAAAAACAAAGTTGTCTACGCTGTCATAGTACACCCGAAGCTGCACCTAAAAGCCAACTCGCAACTTATGGCTCCGAGCATGGTTTTGGTTGGGAACTGAATAAAGTTTTGGGTAGCCAAACAATTTATGTTCCTTCTGAAGAAATTTTTGCGGTTGCCCGTCATAATTTATCGTTAGTTATGGGCATTTTTATCGGAATTTTTGCCGTTGTAATTTTGCTAATTAATTTCTTGCTGAAGCAGGCTGTGATTCAGCCGCTTCGACCGATGGCAAGATTAGCCCAGAAAATTAGCAATGACCAATTCATGGTGGAACAAAATGAAGAGGCAGAGGCAGATTTGGCGAGTCTGGAAAAAGCGGCTAAAAAGCCTGATGAATTAGGTCAACTAGCACGACTTTTTCAGCAAATGGCTCATTCTATCTATGTCCGTGAACAAAGCTTTGCTCAACAATTACAACAAATTCGGCATAAAAGCGACCAAACTCAGGCTCGGACACCAGCGAAAACCAGTGAAATGGCTTACCTTAAATCTTTACAGGAAAAATCCAAAACGATTAGAAGCAAAACCAAAGGCTCTAGTTGATCAAAATGGCAGACAATCCCATCAGTATTAAAGTCTCCGCACAGGTACTTAAATTCAGACCCGGTGGCCCTCCGGCGACCTTTGAAGTGACCGTTGATAATGATAGCGATCGCTTCGCTTCATTTCAATTAGAAATCGTGGCGGCGGGTGCTGATTCTGCTCCGAGTTTTCGCTGGTACACCCTCTCCCCGGAAGTTAGTTCCAAAAAACCCCCAGGAGATAGTACCAAATTCTTGGTAACGATTACGGATTCACCCGTACCGGGTTTTGCCGGCATGATGAACCTCACCGTGCGGGTTTTTTCCCTAGAACTCCGGGATGAGGAACGGCAAGTTCTGCGTCTGTATGTGCAAGAAGGTACGGGAGCGAAACCGTTAAAAATTGACCTACCAGTGCGAAAGTTCCAGGCGGCACCGGGAGCACAGGTGGAAATCCCCGTCCGTCTGCTGAACCCCAATCAACAGACGATGGATGTCATGCTCAGTTTTTTAGGGGTGGAATCATCTTGGTTCCTCAAGGGTGCTGAACAACGGTTGCAATTAGGCCCAGGGGAACAAACTGAGGTAATCTTTTACTGCCAACCTCCAGATGCGATCGCCCTATCTCCCTGTCAAATCTACCCGTTTACCATTGAGGTTCTGCCGACAGGTTATGTAGATTTTAGTTGCACGCCTCAGCAGCAGACTATCCCAGCCAAAGGAAGTAAGCGACTCAGGCGTCAAACCGAACCCGCTAGCTATGAACTGCAATTTGAGAATGCTAGTAATTTATGCTCTTCCACCAGCATTCAGATTCACGGTAAAGATTGGCAAAAATGCAAATTAGAGGTGATTCCGCCAGAAACGGAACTCCGTCCTGGTGAGACGAGCAAAGCTGTTTTGTTAGTTAGTAAACCCCGTCCCCGGTGGGGTATCCGAGAAAAACTGCTGTTGGAAGTCACCGCTATTTTGTCTGATCGGCGGTTAGATTTACGCAATGATACCCAAACTCTGGAATTACGGGTTTTGCCGGTTATCCCTTTTGCGCTGCAAGTCCTGGGAGGACTGCTGCTACTCCTACTGTTATTTCTGTTGTTTCGACCGTTTGAGGGACACACGGCAGCGGTTACCTCTGTGCGCTTCAATGGATTAGCCGATCGCGTGATTAGTGGTTCTTCTGATCAAACCATCCGCCGTTGGAGTGTTCAAGGCAATCATCTAAAACCGATGGGAGTGTTTGCACGGACGGGTAAAGCGGTGCGCGTCGTTCGCTTTAAACCGGTGAACAACGACATCGTCGCCGCCGGATTGGAGAATGGGGAAATTCAACTGTGGGATGTGTTGGGGAATCGGAAAGAACCGTTAGAGTTCTTCTTTAATGAGAGAGATGACCGCGTTTTAGATTTAGAGTTTACCAAAGACTCACGCTACTTATTTAGTAGTCATGGTAGTGGTTTAATCTTGGCGTGGGACTTGGAAGGTGACCCCTCAAATTCCTTAAGCGATCGCAAAAAGCCTCTGGCTAAGCTCAAATCTGACTTTGCTGTCTATGATTTGGCGGTAGTGGGTACAGGCGGAACCAACTTAGCGATTGGTGGACGATACAACCGATTAGTCGTGTGGGATATTAAGTCCAACAAAATCCGCCGCGTTCCCTATCAACCCGGTGACCAAAATAGTTATATCCAGAGTCTTGCTGTCGCTGCCGATCAGCCAAATCTGATGGCAACGGCTGATAATCAGGGAAACATCACTTTATGGAATATGGGTCAATGTTTAGCGAAGGATAATAAATGTGAAATTCTAGATGAATGGTCAACGGGTCATAGTGGTAAGCCTGTGCGTTCTGTCAACCTCAGTAAAGATGGTTGCTACTTAGCCAGTGCTGGGGATGATGGACGGGAGATGCTTTGGCCTTTGACAAGGGATGGTAAACGCGACCTTAAATTCTTAAATGGTACAAAACTCGATCAGTTTCCGACCAAGATTAATGATGTGAATCTGATTTTACGGGGGGAAGATATTCTCGTGGTGAGTGGGAGTGATGATCATGGGGTGAGGTTGCGTCGTGTGGAAAAGAGTAATACGGGTTGTCGGTAGATGGGGTGGGAAGTTGGGTTTTAACGAACCACAGAGGCACAGAGAACACAGAGGAGGAGAGGAAGAAATAGGAAGAGAAAAAAGAGGGGTTGGTTTTTTGCCTGTTGAGCAGGGAAGGTGACGGAATATAGAGAATTCTCTCTCATGCGGAGCGATTGCCCGATAGGGGCACCCGTGAAGCGGTTCGCGAATTGCTACAGAAGCCAGGAGTGACAGCGATGGCGAGGAAAACGCCCGATTTTGGTTCTATAGGGACAGAACGCCAAGAGGATAAAGGTCTGAGTATGGCTGATATCCTCATGTTGCCTGACTCTCAACGGCGGGTTGTGCAATGGATGATGCGTCAGGGAGACTGCGCGTTGCACGATGTCGCGGCGAATACGGAGCAGGATGAGGGAGATGCTGCGATCGCACTGTACGATTTGATGGAGCAGGGCTTTGTCCAGGAAATAGAAGTAGATGGTGAGACACTCTACCGCATTCGTCTTGCTTCCAAAGAAGGCATCAAGCAGTTACCTCAAACTATCCAGCAAGCGCTAGCACCGGGTAAACCGCTGGCGGTGATTCCTAATCCATCGGGAGATTATGCCGTAATCGCCGGGTCAACTTTTGAGCTGTGTGTCACTGTCAGTAATAAAGGAAATCAGAGTGCCTTAATCGATATCTATATTGATGAAGTGTCGCAGATGCTTCGTCAGTGGTGTGATTCGCCTTTTGAGCGGCTGGCGTTAAGTCCCAAATCCACGAGTGAGGTGGTGTTTCAGTTTCAGGTACCACCGCAAACGTTACCGGGGACTTTTCACTACCAGCTTGTCGTCGATGCGCCGCAGCACTATCCTGAAGACACTCCAATTCGCTACTCCCAGCGCCTCCAAGTTTTGTCGGCGATTGAAGATGCGGTAACGGTTAGCGACCCCACGTTTACGGTTATCCCCGCGACGAGTTCTGTTGCACCCCTTGTGGTTCAACCGGGACAACCGCTACAAGTTACGGTTTTAGTAGATAATCGCTCTGACCGGGTAGACCGTTTTTGGCTCAGTTGTTCGGATTTGCAGGAAGGCTGGTTTACGGTACGCTATCCGGAAGGCTTACAGTTACCGGGTTTAGTCACGGCTAGTGATGGGTTAGACCTCAACCCTGGTGCGAAGGGCGAAATTGTGCTGCTGTTGCATCCGCCACTCAATGCGCTAGCGGGGAATTACTTTGCTACCCTCCGCTTACAATCTGCCAACCATCTGGATGCGGTGCTGCTGGATGTTATCTACCTCCAGGTTCTCCCGGTTTACCTGATTACAGTGGAGCTTCGCACGCTCTTGGGTCAGGTGAAACGGTCGGCTGGATTATTTGAAGTACGGTTGACGAATGCGGGGAATACGGAACGGGACATTATCGTCCGCACAATTAGTTTTGATGAAGACAACCTGTGTACCTACACTTTGGAGCCGGTTGAGCTTCGGATACTGCCTGGATCGGTGGGGATTGTTGCCCTAGAGGTAGAACCAACCCAGTGGTGGCGTCGTCCGATTTATGGAGGAGGGCGACTGATTCACTTTGGCGTCGAACTCGAAGACCCAAAGTTGCTGCCAGTGCCGAAGGATTTGCCTCAAGGGGCGCTGTT
>Ga0310810_10006063_pt1 | contig 13599 bp, 8 predicted proteins | sample NCmetagenome_FD_207641 | JGI IMG/M metagenome (GOLD analysis project Ga0310810, IMG submission 207641) | Soil microbial communities from experimental microcosm in Duke University, North Carolina, United States - NC | ecosystem: Engineered > Artificial ecosystem > Soil microcosm > Unclassified ... | reverse complement strand
GGTGAACAACCGGTTCGGCACGGCACCCCCGGTCGGCCGCGCGCCCGAAGTCGCCCGGCTGCTCGAGCAGGTCTACCGGGACCACGGCTATCTCAACGCGACGGCGGTGCCCACGGCAACCGAGAAGCACGATCCCGATCGGACGCTCCTGGAGTTCACCGTGCGTCCCGGGTCCCGTGCCTCCATCGGCTCGGTTCGCATCGAAGGCGACCAGCCGCCGTCGCGCGACCGATTCCTGCGGGATGTGTATGCCGCGCCCGGCCGCCCGTACCGACCGACGGTCATCGCCGACGCGCTCTCCAGATACGCGCGCAAGCTGCGCCGGCGATCTCATTTCCAGGCGACCGCGTCGTACCAGGCGGCCCCCTCGGCCGATCGCACAACCGTCGATCTGGTGATCGACGTGCGCAGCGGGCCCGTCGTCTCGATCGCGTTCGAGGGTGATCCGCTGCCGAAGGACAAGCTGTCGGAGCTCGTCCCGATCGCGAAGGAGGCGTCGGTCGACGAGGACTTGATCGAGGACTCAGTACAGAGAATTCGGACCCATCTCACGCAGCAGGGCTACTGGAAAGCCGATGCGATTCCGGCCAGGCAGCAGAACGGCGGCACGCTGCGGCTGGTGTTCACCGTCAATCGCGGCCGGCAATATCGCATCGCAGAAGGGGGCGTCGAAGTCGGCGGCAATCGCGCCGTCGCGATCGAACAGCTTCGTCCGGCGCTCTTGAAGCTGCAGGCGAACGATGTCTTCGTCGAAGCAAACCTCGGCGCGGCGGTGAGCGCGATCGCCGGCCAGTATCAACGGCTCGGCTATGCGCAGGCCAAGGTTGCCGCCGGCGTCAACGAGGTGCCGTCGTCGTCGCCGGCGCTGGGGCTGGTGCGGCCGGTGATCACGATCGCCGAGGGTCCGCTGACCAGGATCGGCGCGGTGACCTTCGAAGGCAACGAGAAGGTTCCCGCCGAGCAGCTGCGCGGCGTGGTGACGTCGCAGACCGACGCGCCGTACTACGAGCCCCGGGTCGTCGCCGATCGCGAGTCGGTGCTGCTCGAATATCGGAACCGCGGGTTTGCGTCCGCGAACGTCGTGGTCTTGCCGACGCCGAACGCCGACCGGACCCGCGCCGATCTGAGATTCCGTATCACGGAGGGCACGCAGACGATCGTCGACCACGTCCTGATCGTCGGCAACACGCGCACCGACCAGCGGATCATCAAGCGCGAACTGCTGATTCAGGAGGGCAAGCCGCTCGGCCTCGAAGATCTCGTCGAGAGCCAGCGGCGCCTGGGCGCGCTCGGTCTGTTCCGCCGGATCAGGGTCGAGGAAATGTCGCACGGCGCCGCCACCAGCGACGTGCTCGTGACGGTCGAAGAGGCGGCGGCGACGACGTTCAGCTACGGCGGCGGACTCGAAGCGGCGAAGCGGCTGCGGAAGAATGCGGAGGGACAGGCGCAAGAGCGCCTGGAGTTCGCGCCACGCGGATTCTTCGACGTCGGGCGTCGGAATATCGGCGGGAAAAACCGGTCCGCGGATCTCTATACGCGGCTCGGCCTCCGGCCGCGCGTCGATGACGAACGGCCCGGCACCGACAACCCGTTCGGATTCAGCGAATACCGTATCGCCGGCACGTACCGCGAACCGCGCGCCATCGGGCTCAACGCCGACCTCTTCCTGACGGCTGCCGCCGAGCAGGGGATCCGCTCGACGTTCAACTTCGCACGCAAGGGCATCAACGTCGAACTGGCGCGCCGGCTCGCTCCCGGCGTCCGCGCCAGCGTACGGTACGCGTTCGGGACAACGCGCACCTTCGACGAGAAGCTCAGCTTCGAGGATCAGTCCCGCATCGATCGCGTGTTCCCCAAGGTCCGTCTCTCCGGCTTCGGCGGCGCCATTTCGCGCGATACGAGAGACGATGTGCTCGACCCGGAGCGGGGGACGTTCGTCAGCGGCGAGGGGACGATCGCCGCGCGCGCGCTCGGCGGCGAGGTCGGGTTCACGAAGTCCTATGGGCAGGGCTTCTGGTTCCGGCGGCTACCCGGCAAGCGGCGCGTCGTGTTCGCATCCCGGCTCGCGGTCGGAGTAGCGAACGGGTTTCCCCGGACTGCCCCGTCGGTGGACCTCGAAGGACAACCGATCACCGTGATTGTCGAGGATCTCCCTGCCAGTGAACGATTCTTCGCGGGCGGGGACACCACCATTCGAGGGTTCGCGCTCGACAGCGTCGGCGCCGTCAACACGATCAGCGCCACCGGGTTCCCGCGCGGCGGGAACGCGCTGATCCTGATGAACGGCGAGCTGCGGCTGCCGCTGTGGGGCGATCTCGGGGCGGCAGTCTTTATCGATGGCGGAAACGTCTTCGATCGCGCCACCGAGATGGACCTCGCCGAGCTCAGAGGCAGTGCCGGCGTCGGCCTGCGATACAAGTCGCCGATTGGCCCGATCCGGTTCGACGTCGGGTTCAAGCTGGATCGCCGTGTGGTCGCCGGCGCGCTCGAGTCGCCGCGCGCGTTCCACTTCAGCATCGGGCAGGCGTTCTGAATCCCTCATCCCTAATCCACGAATCCGCTGAATCCTTGACTCGTCAATCCTTGAGTCAGCGAATCCGACTCAAGGATTCAAGGATTGAGACATTCAGTGATTCAGTGATTCAGTGATTCAGGATCAGGGATTCAGGATCAGGGATTCACGATTAGGGATTTTAGGGATTGCGAGGAAGAATATTGATATTGGCTCGGCGTCTGAGCCCAGCAACCCAATCCCGAATCATTTGCGCCCGCTCCTCGGAAGGCTGCGTCGTCCCGAAGCGCTGCTGAAGATAGGCATCGATGCGGAGATCGTCGCGCATTTCGCGGCGCAGCTGCGCCTCCGTGAGTCCGACCTCCGCGAGTACGCCATTGAAACGGGCGCCGGCGCGCAGGCGAATCTCCTCGACGCGGCGAGTGATTTCCGCCTCCGGCGGATCGGGCGGCGCGTAGCGGTCGACTTCCTCGAGCATCAGGCGTCGCTCCACGAGCGCATCGATCGCCGCCGACACGGGATCGCCAGGAGCCCGCGGGACGAGCCCGAGCTGCATCGCCGCCGCGACATCCGATTGGGTAATGGGGGCGCCGTCCACGACCGCCACGATTCGATCGAGCCACTGGGCGCCGGCGAAGAGCGCGAGATACAGCGCGACGCCCCTAATCACGCTGCGCCACCCGGATGTAATCGATGGCGGCCGCGAGCGGCCGTGTATCGCCACCGAGGCCCACGGCCGACGGCGCATGCGCCCACGCGAACTCGAGCCGGAGACGATTCACGCCGCTGCGCCAGGTATCGCGATCCGTGGCAAATTCCAGCGTCTCCCAACCGTCGTGTACCTGCACCGGCCCGAAGACATGACCGTTGGCGTTCAGCGTGAGCATCTGGGGAGGTGCATTCGGAAAACCGAACGAATGGAGGCGCAGCTGCACGGTGAGTGCTGCCGCATGATCCAGGGGGATCATCACGACCGCGGGGGAAGCCGCCCATCGAAAGGTGGTGGCGCCATCGTGTTCGATGCCGTGCCATCCATCCTCGAGCAGCCAGGCGTCATCCGCGCCGATGTCGATGCGGCCGTAAGGCCGCAGCGGGTCGCTCATGAACCGATTGGTGCGAAGCAGATCGTAGGTCGCCGGCCGGACCCCGTTCCGCAACGCAAACAGGAGGCTCGCCGGATATGAGAACGGATTCCCGAACCACCGGTGAATGACGCGACCCTGCGCCGCGAACGTGTCTCCATACGACACGGTCGTGCCGATCCGGAATACCCCCTCGTTGGCAGCGCTCATCAGCGTGAGATTCCAGACAATCAACAGCGATCCGCCCACGGTGAGGACCCGCAGGGGATGACGGCGCGTGACGCCGGCGGCATACGTGACAAAGGCGGCAGCGCCGAGACAGAGCATCGGAATGATGCCGTCGAATCGCCGGCCCCCGAATCCATCGCTGCCCCACCAGTCCTGGATCGCCGCATTGAAGTAAGTCATCGCCGCGACCGAAATCAACGCGGGCACTCCGACGCCGGGCTGCGTGACGGCGAACCTGATCAGGCCGATGGCGGCGAGGTAAAGAATTGGCGACCAGCTGAGGAGCCCGTTGCGCGACGACCACAGGATGTCCGCGATCTGCGGATGCGCCCACCGAATCTGCGGTCCGAGCGGCGAAACCGCAAGCCACGAGCCGTAGATCGAGTGCCAGGCGATCATCTGCGGAAGGAATGCGGCGGTCGCGCCCAGAGTGAACACGGCGCCGCCGATCACCACCTCGAGCGCGCGATCGCGCCTGGAGGTCCGCCAGGCGCCAGCGAGCGCCGCCAGCACGTCGCACAGCGGGAGAAGCGTGAACAGCGCGTTCTGCCATCGGATGAGCGTCATCGCGCCCGCAACCGCCCCGAGCGCCGCCCAGGCCTTGACCCTCACCGATCGCGGCGTCGCGGGATCGGTGAGACGCCCGCGCAGCGCAAGCCACACCCACATGAATGCCGCCACCGCCATCATCGACGGTGCGTGGGTCATGCTCGGCTCCTTCACGAAGTACCACAGCAGAAATGAGCCGGCGACGACGAGCGTGACCGCGATCGCCGCTATCGTCGGGGCGAAGTAGCGCCGTGTGATGCTGAAGCAGAGCCAGCAGCCGGCGAGGCCGTAGAACAACCCCGCAACGCACACCGCCTGGCGATACGGAAACGAGATGCCGTTGACGTCGATATCCGGATGCCGTGGGTTCAGCGAACGCGCGACGACGTGGCCGCCGGCGAAGAACGGCGCCCACAGAATCGCCGGCCCGATCGATGCGGCCGACTGTGCATGCTTCGTCCGGGTCGGCTGGAACAGCTGCGGGTGATCCTGCAGCCCGAGCAGCGTGTAGTCGTTCGTAAAGTTGACGTCACGGTCGAACGCGATCGACCGGAGGTAGGCGTAGTAATAGAAACCGTCGCTCTGAAGGCGAGCGCCGAGCTGGATCTGCGCCGCGAGCCCGACGGCGAAGAGCGTCGCGAACAGCAGCGAGCCGCGCCGGAATGCCACCGCGCCCCACAGCCCCGCCGCGATCACCAGCAACAAACTCAACGCGCCAGGGCTGAAGCCGGTCAGCTGACCGACCAGTGAGCGCCGCGCAACTTCGCGCGCGCAGAGCTCGGCGATCGCGCACACGATTGCCGTCCAGGCGCTGACCAGGAGCACTCGCCTTTGCCTCGTCACGGTGCGCGTCAGGGAACCACCTTCAGAATGCGAAGCTCAGGCCCCGGATGATCCGCGGACGGAGAAAACCGGGCGATCTCGCGTGACTGAGCGAAGATCCGCATGTATTCGCCGTACTCGCGCGGAAACGTCTGGGGACCGGCGGCGCTGTCGTCGAGGAACCGGCCATACACTTCAGACGACGCGATCAGGTAATCGACGCCCTCATCGCGCCACTGCGAGTAGTCCTTCGGGCGAAGCGCGCCAACGTTGCGCGCCCGGAACTTTCCGGGCAGCACCATCGCCCGCGTTTCCATGACCACCGAGGCGTTCTCCGGAAGATTCTGCACGACCCAGTCGTACGCGAGATCGAGGGTTCCGACCCGCGCGAGGTCGTGGTCGCTGCGGACGGCGACGATCGCCGGGGGCAGCAACGCCGCGGTCGTCAGCGCGGCGATCAATCCCGTGCGCGCCATCCGCGGGATCTCGTAGCGGCGGAGCAGGCTGACGCCGGAGACGACGGCGGCCGCCGCGAGGACGCAGAGCGGCGGGGTCATCGGCAGCAGGTAGCGGGCGTAGACGATGCGCTGGCTGCTCAGCATCCAGAAAAACACCGCGGGGAAGGTCACGACGAGCGCCCAGCGGACGCGGCCGGGACCGCGCACCAGGCGCACGATACCCATCACCATCCCGCCGGCCGCGAGCAGGAGCGCGGGCCATCCGAAGGTGTGGCGCAGCAGCAGCTTCAGATACAACATCCACGCCGGCTCAGTGAGATCGGCGACGCGATACTCGCGCGCCAGCCTGGCAAAGCTGTTGAGGAAGTCCGGCAGTGCGAGCACCGTGTAGGGCGCGAAGACCAGAAACGTCACGACGCACGCGGCGGCTGCGGCGAGCGCCGCCTGCAGCCTGCCAGGACGGACGCCGAGGGACATCCAGCACGCCAGGAGCGGCATGATCAGCGACACGCCGCCGTTGTATTTCGTCGCCGCGGCCAGTCCCGCGGCGGCGCCGGCCCAGGCAAATCCGCGCACGGTGCCGCGCTCGTGGGCGACGAGGGACAGGAGCAGGGTCAAGGTGACCCACAGCGTCAGCGGCGTGTCGGTGAGGACGAAATGCGAGTAGCGGACGTGCAGCGGGAGCACCGCCATGAGACCCGCGGCGAGCAGCGCGTGCCGCGCGCCCCATCGCGCGCCGATCTGGTAGACGAGCAGCACGGTGACCACGCCGAGCGCCGCCGTCACCGCGCGCCCCCACAGATAGAACGCGCCGCCGGACACCTCGGCGAGCGACGCCCACTGGCCGGAGATCGCGCCGGTCACGAAGCGGACGCACGCGACGAGCAGCTGAACGTAGATGTAGAAGCTCGGATAGTCGAAGAAGTGCGGGTGCAGCGACCCCGAGCGCATCATGTTGACGGCGCGCTCGACGATTTCCGGTTCGTCGACCTGGACGGCGTAGGGGATTCCGCGTCCTAGCGCCCAGAAGCGCAGCACCGCCGCGGCGATCAGCACCGCAGCTAGTGCGAATCGCGACGTGCGCAGATCGCTTGCTTCACGCCACTCACGCTCTATCAATACGTACCCTCTTCGCGGTCAGCGTCAAGGTCGAAGGCAAAAGGCAAAAGGGAAACTTTACTACACGGTCATCGCAGCAGATCCTCATAGAGTTGCAGCGTCGCGGCGCCGGCAGCGTCCCAGGAGAACTCGCGCTCGACAATCGCGCGTCCGGCCTCGCCCATCGACGCGAGCCGCGCCGGGTCGCCAAGCGCGCCGCTGATCGCGGCGGCAAGCGCCGATGCATCCCCCGGTGGAACCAGCCAGCCGTTCACGCCCGCGCGGACCTTGTCCGGAAGACCGCCGGCGATGGTGGCAACCACGGCCCGGCGGTGCGACATCGCCTCGAGCGTCGCGAGCGAGCTTCCCTCGTAGAGCGTCGGATGGACGAAGAGGTCCGACGCTTCGTACCACGCGTGCAGCGCCGCATCCGGCAGACGGCCTGCGAACATCACGCGTCGCGAGAGGCGGCGATCGCGAACGGCGCGCTCGAGTCCGGCACGGAACGGGCCGTCGCCGGCGATAATCCATCGCCACCGGCCTTCGGCGATCGGCGCGGAATGTTCGGCCAGCGCCGCGAGCGCGTCGGCCAGCACGTGAAAACCCTTGTTCCGCTCGATCCGTCCGACGCTCAGCAGCACGAGCTCGTCGTCGCGGATGCCGGCGGAGTGGCGCATGCGCAGACGATCCGCTGGACCGGCGAGGCGGTCGACGATCGAGAGGTCGAGGGCATTGGGAATCGTCCGGATCCGATCGCGCGGAACCTTCAAGTGGGCGAGCACCGCCGGCTCGAGCGCCCGGTCCGTGGCAATGACGCAGTCGGCCGCGCGGGCGCAGGCGATGACCGCCCGCCGCAGTGGCAGGTAGGCGGCGCGCTTCAACCGCGCGCGCGACGGATCCGTCGCGCCGAACTCCTCGAGTCCCTGCGGATTGAGCACGAGCGGTGCCGCCGACCGGGCGCGCCGGCGCGCGTAGCCGAGGACGCTCGCCCCGAAGCCGTGCACGACGTCGATGAGGCCCTCTCCGACGAGTTGCCACGCGAGCTTGCCGGCGCGTTCCCCGAACAGAGGGTAGGCGGTGCTTCGATCGAGCACCGTGGTACCGCGCCTCCCGGCCAGCGGAAACGTGCGATACGGCACAAACCTGGTGGTGATCCCCGATGCCACGGCGTCGTCCGCATGATCCTTCGAAGGCGTGCGGGTGATCAGCGTGGCGTGAACGTTGTGAGCGGCCAGATACCGGGTGAGATCGTAGACGCTCCGCTCGAGCCCGCCGAGGCCGTGTAGCGGAAAGACGGAACGCGCCACAATCGCGACGCGCAGCGGACGCGTCACGCGCGCCCCCTCACCAGCTCCAGATAGAGCTCCTCGATTCGGGCGACCACGGCGGGTGCGTCGAAGCGGGATTCCGCGTGCGCCCGCGCCGCGGCACCGAGTCTCGCCCGCAGCTCCGCGTCACCGCGCAGCCGCTTCACATCCTCGGTCAGCTCGCCGGGCGTCGCCGACAGAAGGCCTGTCTGCTCGTCGACGATGATGTCGCCGGTGCCGCCGGTGTGCATCGCCGCGATGGCCACACCGAGCGCGCTCGCCTCGATGAGCACCCGGCTCAACGACTCCGGGCCGCGCGACGGGAAGATGAGCAGGGAAGCGTGCGCGAGCAACGCCGCGGCGTCCCGCTGGTTCACCCAGCCGAGCATCCGGATATCGCGGGTGGATTCCGCGGCCTCGCGGGCGATCGCCGCGCGTTCGGGGCCGTCGCCGGCGATCAGCACGGGCCAGTCGAGTTCCGCGCCTTCGATGATCCGGACGAGCCCTGCGGTCCCCTTGTTCGGCGCCAGCTTTCCCAGATACAGCGCGTAAGGACCGTCGATGGGCGATCGGGTCGTCGCGGCCGTCTCGCGCAGCGCCCGCACGTTGACGGGATTGGGAATGACTTCGACCCGCGCGGCTGCGATTTCGCGCGAACGCGCGCGAAGGTCGGCGGCGATGGTCGAGCTCACGGCGATGATCGCGTCCGCGCCCGCGATCCCGCGCTGCTTTCGCCGCAGATTGCCGCGCATGTAGGGAATCATCGGCAGCGCGGCGGGCCACAGGGCTTTCGCATGCGGCCGCACGCACGCTGTCATCATGGCGGCCGAACACCCAGGGCACAGCGCGAGCCCTTCACTGGTATGAATCAGGTCCGACCAGTAGCACACCGGCCAATAATCGCGGATCGTGCAGACTGCGGGAATGCCTCGCCGTTGTGCAGCGCTCACCGACGGAACCGCGGTCATGACGTGCTGCCCATGGACCAGATCGATGCGCTCACGCGCGATCAGCTCCTCGAGAAACATGCTCAGCTGCGCGTACAGTTTCTCGTTCTTGAAGAAGTTGCGTAGGTAAGGAACGGGAGGCGCCGCGGCGCCGAATTCGATGACCGGCAGTCCGTCATACGTCTTCTCGCGGGTTCCACGAGGCGTTCCCGGGCGGGGCTGGACGACGAGGACCGTATGGCCGCGGCCGCGAAGGCCACGTGCCAGCTCGTACGAGCTCCAGCCGCTGCCGCCGCAAACGGGTGGGAACGCATCGGTCGGCAACAGGATGTTCATCCGTGAGCCGTGAGCCTCGAGCCCTGAGCCTGGCTGATCGCCCCGTCCAGCGCCGCGCAGTGCGCCGACCAGCTGTAATCGCGCACCGCTCTCGCGCGCGCCGCCTGCCCGAGCTGCGTCCGAAGATTCGCGTCCGTGAGCGCTTCGAGCGCGGCCGCGAGCGCGTGGGGAAACGCCGGATCGTAAAGCAGCCCTTCGAGGCGATGTTCGACGAGTCCGGGGATCCGTGACGCAATGGGCGCGACGACGGGGAGTCCCGCGGCCATGTACTCGAACATCTTTAGGGGCGACCAGTAGAACGCGAGCGACAGCGCACGATGCGCGTCGAGATCGAACGGGGCGACGCCGATGTCGCAGGCGCTGAGGCACGCGGGCATCTGCGTATGCGGAACCGCGCCCGTGAAGACGACGCTCTCGAGCCCGGCGGCGGCCTTGCGGACCGCCGGCAGCTCCGGCCCGTCGCCGATGAACACCGCGCCGATGTCGTTCCGTCCGCGCGCGCGCAGCTCGCGGATCGCGTGCGCCAGATGAATCGCCCCATGCCAACGGCGGAATGCGCCGGCAAATACCGCGACGACCTCGGCCGGACGGGAGAACGGGACGGGTCCCGGCACGTCGGGACGGAACTGCCGCGTATCGGCGCCCCACTCGAGACGCAGGATCTTCCCCGGGGCCACGGACGGCGGAAGTATCGCGGGCTCGGGTGTGACGATGATGTCCGCCTGCGCGCACATGCGCTCGCGGCGGCGCCGCATCGGCTCCACGAGCAGCAGTCGATCGACGACTCGTTTCAGCGAACCCGGATGATCGATTACCGGGGCGTTGACCTCGAGCACCGCGAGCGCGCCGGTTTCCGCGGCCGTCGCGATGCCCTCGCCGGCGAAGTTGTAGTAGCGCTCGATGATCACGTCAGGATGGATCTCGGCCGCGAGCCGGCGCACCCTGCCGGCGAGCGCCCAGCGAAGCTCCTTTCGCCCGAGCGGCGGCGCCATCGAAATCCATGTGGCCCGGCCGCGCGGCAAGTCTCCGCCCGGCGTCACGAGTGCGTGCACCTCGTGTCCGAGCGCACTCAGGCCGTCGGCGACCGCCATCACGTGCACGGACCCTCCTGTGGTGCCAGGCACCATCTGATCGGAGGCGCAATAAAAGATCTTCAATCCCTCATCCCTAATCGAGAATCCCTCTAATCCCTTAATCCGCGAATCGCGAATCGCGAACTACTCTTTCACCAACAGCGCAAAAAACGGCCCTGACTGGATCCGCCCGAACAGCAGTAGATCCAGTTTCATGGCGAACGACAGCGTCCGCAGGGCGGCATACGTTGTCGGGCTCGTGGCGATTCGTTGCTTCGCATCAGTACGCGCCTCTCGAATCGCCTGCGCGTGCGCCTCAGGATCGTTGCCGCTGCCCAGGCGTGCCGCCGCGCGCCTGGTCAACGCCCGCTCCGCCATCCGCATCAGGATGTTCTCGACGAAGCCGCCGACGAGTGGCGTGTAGTAGCGGATGCGGCCGATGCGAAAACCGGCCTCCCGCACGACCTGTTCCAGCTCCGGGATATCGCGCAGCGGATTGAGGTGATCCGACTTCCGCAGCCGTTCCTGCCGCATATCGACGAGCCCCCAGGCCTCGAGCCGGCGCGCCAGCGCGTTGATCCAGCGCAGCCCCACCGCGATCGGCGCGTTCTTGCGAACGTGCGTGTAGACGAACAGCGCGCCGCCGGGCGCGAGCACCCGCGAGGCTTCCGCGAGCATCGCGCGCAGCGCCTCCGGAGACAAGTGCTCGAGGACGTCGAGCGAGAATGCCTTGGTGAACGTCGCATCGGCGAACGGCAGCTTCCGCAAATCGCCAATCAGGAGGTCGACGTCACGCCGCGCGTCGGCGGAGAAGAACGGGCTGATGTCGATGCCGACGTTCGTCGATCCCCACTCGCGGTTCCAGAGCAGCGCCCGCCCGCTGCCGCAGCCGAGATCGACGACGATGTCGTGCGCTTCGGGGGCGAGAAAGGCGCGGAGCATGTCGTTGCGAATCTTCGAGCCGAGGAGCGGCGGCGACACCCGCTCATGGCGGGCGTCGGCGTGCAGCGACTCGTCGAGGTACTTGGTCTGCTCCGCGAACTCGATACGCGGCCGCAGGTCGAGGTAGTCGGCCGATGGGCTGTGATACGGCCGCCCGCAGCCGCGGCATACGAGTGCATCGCGCGGGCCGGCGAGCACGCCGCGGCAGTCGGGGCACCGGACGAGCGACAGCAGGGTCTCCGAAATCATCCGCGGGCCGCCGTCACCTCGGCGAACAGGCGCTCGAGACGCTCGGCGCGATGGTCCCACGAATAGTCCAGCGCCGCGTCGAACGCGGCACGCGCCAGACGCGCGGCGAGCCCGGGTTGCGCGACGAGCCGTTCGATCGCCTCGGCGAACGCCTGCGGATCGCCGGGCGCGACGAGCAGTGCGTCCACCTCGTGATGCAGTACTTCACGAATCGACGGCAGGTCCGACGCGACGATCGCGCGTCCCGCGGACATGTATTCGAACAGCTTGAGCGGCGACGTGAACCGGGTGGAAATCGCGGACGCCGGATTTGGCAGCGCCAGAACGTCCGCCCGCTGCAGCAGCTCGGCGACGCGCGACGGTTCGACGATGCCGACGAATTCCACGCGCGCGCCGATCCCGAGGCGATCGGCGTGCGCCTTCACTCTGGCCAGATCCGGTTCCCCCGCGTGCCCCCCGATGATCAGGCCGAGCGCGTTTGGGACGCGGGCGAGCGCCTCGAGGAGGACGTCCGCCCCCTTCCACGGATAGAGATGACCGGCGTAGGCGACCACCGGTGTGTAGGGTGCGCCGCGCGGCACGAGGCTGCGGTGTTCCGCGTTGAACCGGGCCCCCGGCGCCACCCGCACGCCGTCGTGAATGACGGCCGAGCGATCGCGGGCGCCGTGGCGCGCACGCATCTCCTCGCCGAGCGCCGCGGTGATCGTGACGTAGCCGTCGGCTCCCTTCCAGACGCGCGCCTCTCGCTCCGCGAGCCGGCGCAGCTTGGCTGCCGACGGCTGTCGCGCGGTTTCGACGAGCGCCGGCAGCGCCGCGGCGACGGCCGGGGAATACCCGTGTGACTCGTACACCAGCGGCGCACGCATGCCGCGAGGCAGCCCGACGAGCAGGGATGCGGCTCCGAGATCGCGCGTCATGATCACGTCGCTGCGGGCGGCGCCGATCGCACGTCCGAGCGCGAACGAGAGATATCCGATGCGGCGCGCGAAGGCGGGACCGCTGACCGGCGCACGCTCGATGTGCAGACTCTTCGCCTCGGGCAGGCCGTAGTACTTCAGGGGATCGCGGGCCGGCGAATGCGTATCCGGCCTGACGATCAGCGACACGTCATGTCCCCGCTTCGCCAGCGCATGGCACGTCTCCACGGTCTGGATCCCGTTGGCGCGCTCGAGCGGGAACCGGATATCGGCGAGGTACAGAATGCGCACCTCTATCGCGCCTCCGGTGTGGACGGCTTGTAGAACGACGAGCGGCTGGCGAAGTAGCGGTAGACGAGCTCGGGCGCCATGCGGGGCAGCGTGACGAACGCGTCGTACGCATTGCGCCGCAGCTCGAGACGCTGCCGATCCATCATCGAGGTGCCGAACTCCGCCATCAGTGCGACGTTCCACCAGACCGAGAGCCCCACCATCACGTTAATCATGACCCGTGCGGGACGCGCGCGGACCGCGGCGCGCAGCGCCGCGATCCCGACGACGAGCAGAATGGTGAGCGCGACGAAACGCCGCTGACCGAACGCGCCGGCCACGGTCCACGATTCCACCGCGCCGCTGATGTACACCTGCAGCCCCAGCATGAGGAGCATGCAGGCGGCCACACGGCGGGTGTCGGCCGCCCCGGTGGTGCTGGCCCTGCGGCCAGCCATCAACAACACCAATCCAATCACCGCCAGTACCGCCAGCGGTGTCCAGAAGAAGAAGCCGTGCTGCGGATCCGCGAGCACCTGGAGCGCATGCGGTGCGTTCCAGTACATCTTCCTCGTCACGAGCGGCGACGGCCCGAACTTTCCGTTGAGAGCCTTGTAGGCCAGCAGTTGCGGCAAGTATCCGATGACGAACGCGGCGACGCCCGCTACTCCCGCGCGGACTAGGTCGTGTCTGCTTTTCTCACTGCTCGCGGGGCCCCACCCCCGCTCGCTCTCGCTCGGGGGCGCCGCTCCGCGGCGCTTCCCTCCGGCCCCTCGCTCGGGCCGCAGGCGCTTCCGTAGCACCAGTGC
>Ga0310810_10006062_pt1 | contig 13599 bp, 11 predicted proteins | sample NCmetagenome_FD_207641 | JGI IMG/M metagenome (GOLD analysis project Ga0310810, IMG submission 207641) | Soil microbial communities from experimental microcosm in Duke University, North Carolina, United States - NC | ecosystem: Engineered > Artificial ecosystem > Soil microcosm > Unclassified ... | reverse complement strand
ATTCCACACAATTGAGCCGCCGAGACTAAATCGAGAATGTCCTGGGCAGAATTCGCTTGGCGTTGCAGCTGTCGTGACTCGCGCGGCCTCCGCGAGTCCGCATACTGCAATCGCACACGCCCGACCTTCTCCATCTCCTCTCGACTCGGGCGCTTCGTCGATGCAACGAATCCAAGATTTGCTAACGCTCGACCAACAGCCGAAGTCTCAGTGTTCTCGAGACACGCCGCCTCATTCACTTCGCCGTCGCCGATTCTTTCCGATGCCCATCCGGTCGCAGCCGGAGCTCGATCATCCTGACTTCGATAAATCCGCGCCCTGAACGTGATCTCGCCACTCTCCCGCGAAACGAGATCGGTGATCACTCGGCCATTCGGATGCTTCGAGTAGAAAAGTGTCAGACGATCTGCGACCGGCGCATAGTCGCTAAGATCGACGAGCGAAACAGTCTTCGGCATGACCCCCTGCTCCATTGATTCTCGGGTTCCGAAGGTAGCCCGAACAAATCCCGAAAACAAGGGTAAGAGTCATACCCGGCAGCGGCGGCCGCTGAGCGTTGTCTAAGTTGCCGACCCGCAACCACTTACACCGTTCAATTTCTATTGAGTAGGAATGGGTTTAGCGCTATATTTCAAGGTCTAACCCGGGCCGCAAGAATCCCCTTCTGCCCGGCGAAATCAGCATCCCAAAAGCTCCATGACCGCTCCCAACAACCGAGAGCGAATCCTTCCCAGACTCATCCACGAAGAAGTCAGGGAATCGTTCCTCAATTATTCCATGAGTGTCATCGTCTCGCGCGCGCTGCCCGACGTGCGAGACGGACTCAAGCCAGTCCATCGTCGAGTTCTCTACTCGATGAACGAGCTCGGTCTCATTCCCGGCAGACCATACAAAAAATCCGCAACGGTCGTCGGCGACGTGCTCGGCAAATACCATCCGCACGGAGATTCGTCCGTCTACGACGCAATCGTCCGAATGGTCCAGGACTTCTCACTCCGCTATCCACTCGTTGACGGGCAGGGAAATTTTGGCAGCGTCGACGGCGATTCCGCCGCGGCATATCGCTACACCGAAGCCCGACTCACGCGCATCGCGATGGAAATGCTGGCCGACATCGACAAGAACACTGTCGACTTCGCGCCAAACTTCGACGATCGACTCCAGGAACCCACTGTTCTTCCATCAGCGGTTCCAAATCTTCTGATCAACGGATCGTCAGGAATTGCCGTCGGAATGGCGACGAACATTCCGCCACACAACATCGGTGAGGTGATCGAAGCGACAATTGCGATCATCGACAATCCTGAAATCGATCCATCCGGTCTCAGAAAAATTGTGAAGGGCCCCGATTTCCCAACCGGCGGATACATCTACGGCCGAGCGGGAATCAAGGATTATCAGGAGACGGGACGCGGCCGCATCGTCATGCGCGCACGCGCAGTGATCGAAGAAAAGGAATCGTCCAACAAGGCGCAGATTGTTGTGAACGAGCTGCCGTATCAGGTCAACAAATCGAAGCTCGTTACAGATATCGCCGAGCTCGTGCGTGATAAGAAGCTCGAGGGTATTTCAGACCTGCGCGATGAGTCGGATAAAGACGGCATGCGCATCGTCATCGAGCTCAAGCGCGATGCAATTCCACGCGTCGTTCTGAACCAGCTCTACAAGCACACGACAATGCAGTCGACGTTCGGCGTGATCATGCTCGCGCTCTGTCCCGATTCGCACACCGGCAGGCTCGTGCCGAAGGTGATGGCGCTCAAGGACGTGCTCGTTCAGTACATCGAGCACCGCCATGAAGTGATCGTGCGCCGCACGCAGTTCGAGCTCGACAAGGCGCTCGAGCGCGAGCATATCCTCGAAGGATTGAAGATCGCCGTCGACAACATCGACGCAGTGATCAAGCTCATCCGTGCTGCCGAGGATACGCCGACTGCGAGCGCACAGCTTCAGAAAAAATTCAAGCTCAGTGAGAAGCAAGCTGAAGCAATTCTCAACATGCGGCTTGCAAAGCTCACCGGACTCGAGATAGACAAGCTCGAGGCAGAGCTCAAGGAAGTTCGCGGAATCGTGAAGGATCTGAAATCGATTCTCGCGTCGAAGCCTCGCCGCATGACGATCCTGAAGGATGAGCTTCGCGAAGCTGCGAAGAAATTCGGGGACGAGCGACGATCAGAGATCACGAGCGACGAAGGCGAGTTCACGATCGAGGATCTCATCGCCGAAGAGGACATGGTCATCACCATTTCTCATTCGGGTTACATCAAGCGCACGTCAGTGTCGACGTATCGCAAACAGCGACGCGGTGGACGCGGTCTCTCCGGTCAGGGACTCAAGGACGAGGATTTCATCGAGCGATTGTTCATCGGCTCGACGCATGACTACATCCTCTGCTTCACCGACGACGGCCGGTGCTTCTGGCTCAAGGTGCACGAGATTCCGCAGGCGGGACGCGCGGCGAAAGGAAAGCCGATCGTCAATCTGATCAACGTCAGCGCGGATACGTGCGTCAAGTCGATGGTTCCGGTGCGTGAGTTCAGCGATACGCAGTTCCTTCTTTTCTGCACGAAGAATGGAACGGTGAAAAAAACTGCGCTGTCGCAGTACTCGAACGTGCGCACGACGGGAATCAAGGCGATCAAGATCGATCAGGACGATGAACTGATCGACGTGCAGGTAACGAGCGGCACGAACGATATCGTTCTTGCAACCAAGCACGGATTGTCAGTTCGATTCCATGAACAGGACGTGCGCGAGATGGGGCGCGACACAACAGGAGTGAAGGGAATCGAGCTCCGAGAGGGCGATTCTCTGGTCGGCATGGTCGTGATCAAGCGGGACGCGACAATCCTTGTCGTCACCGAGCGCGGACTCGGCAAATGCTCCCACATCGACGATTACCGCGTTCAGCGGCGAGGCGGAAAGGGGATTATCACCGTCAATCGCACGGAAAAAACGGGCGATGTCGTTGGCGTGATGGAGGTTTTGCCCGAGGACGAGATCATGTTGATAACCCGCGGTGGGGTAATCATCCGTTCCTCGGTAGCCCAGATCAGGGTGACCGGACGTATCGCTCAGGGGGTCCGACTCGTCCATCTGGATGAAGGAGACGTGCTGACCGCTGTTGCCCGAGTCATTCCCGAGGACGATTCAGAATCCAACGGAGACGACGAAGTCGCATCTGCGGCTGGCGACGTCGAGGTCAGCGCCGGCGAAGAGTAACGCTCACGAGAGGCAACCACCGCTTGGATTCAGAAGTCCTCAACGAGCTGCAATCACTACGTTCGGCTCTGCGTAACGCAGAGGCCGAGCTTCAGCGCGTTCGCGAAGAAGGCGAGACGCGACGCGATCTCGTGGACATTCTTCACGAGGTAATGGGGGATCTTCCCACGGATGAGATTTTCCATTTTCTCGCGCGCCGTTTGGCGCGCGCGTTGCGACTGTCACATGCGTCGGTAATTCGCGCAAAGCCCGGCGAGCAAACTGGAATCGTTGCAACTGCATTCGAGCAGCCGCATCTGCACCATCTCGAGATCGAGCTCGATCGTTATCCTGAAGTTGTCGCGGCGCTGAATGGTCAGATTCCTGTTTTGATTCCCGACCTCGATACGTCTCCTCTCTATGCGGCGCTGCGCGAAGGTTGGGCGAAGGAAGGCACGCAGGTGATCGTACGCTCCGTGATGGCGCTTCCGTTCCACATCGACAACGACAGTCTTGGCGTCTTTCTCCTTCGACGCACTGCGCAGGAGCCGCGCTTCGATGCGGCTGATGTGGATTTTGCGTCGACTGTCGTTCGCAGTGGCGTTGCGGCGATTCAGCGCGCATATGCGATCGAGAATGCGCGCGCCGACAACACTCGTCTCGAAGCGCTCGCGCATACCGATCCGCTTACGCAGCTCGTCAACCGTCGTGCGTTGACGATTCGTCTGGTGACCGAGATGGAGCGAGTGCGGCGCTACAACGCGCCGCTTTCGATGTTGTTGATCGATCTCGATCACTTCAAGCTCGTGAACGACACGTATGGTCACATGGCCGGCGATGATGTTCTCGCTGCTGTCGCAACTTTGTTGCAGCGGGCGGTCCGAAGTGTCGACATGGTTGCGCGCTATGGTGGTGAGGAGTTTGTCGTGGTGCTTCCCGAGACAGGGCGGCAAGGCGCGATGGCATTCGCTGAGCGTGTGCGTGATCGCATCGCGGCCCAGGGATTTTCGATTGGCGATAATCAGAAAATTCACGTAACGACGAGTATCGGTGTGGCGACTTATCCCTCGCCGCGTTTGGATTCGGTCGAGGATCTATTCCGTGCGGCGGACATTGCGCTCTATCGCGCGAAGGGTAACGGGCGAAATCTCGTCTGCAGCTGATTTCCCCCTGAGGCTACCGTCTACGATCAAAGCGTTGAACTAAGCCCTTGATCGCGGCGCTCAGTTTGCGACGCGCAAACTGAAACTGAACTTTGAGAGCAGATGTCTGCGTGAACGGGGAATCGTTAGCTTATCCGTTGATGAGATTATCACACTCCCGTCTCGCATTGATTATCGCGGCGATCACCACGGCGACAGCATGCGTCGATACATCGAGCAAGTCCTCAACCGGTAAGGAAACGAACGTCACTCGCGCTACTCCAGCCGTGAGTGCAACATCGGTTAATCAGGGTACATCAGGACTTCGCTCTCAGATTCGCTGGGTGATGCCACCCGACAGCTCGGCCATTCTCGTCGTGGTGGATCCGGTTGGAATCGAGAACGACGCGATACCGAACGCGTTTTTCTTCGGAAGCGAAACGCGAAACTTCCAGGCACGAATGGACAGCGTTTGGGATGTTGCACCATCGCCTGATTGGCAGATGATTGCGTTCTCTCGTGCGTATGTGCTCCGCGGTGATGAGACCGACACGATTCCCGCAGCCGAGTGGGTGGCGTTGTCGCGTCGAACGGGGATCGATACTGCGACGCTGGTGCAGAGCTCGTTTCCCACGAGTGGCATGGCGACGCTCAGGGGAATTGCGCAGCCGGGGATGATTCGAATTCCTGCCGACATTCGTGCGCCGAATGCGGCGGATGAAGCTGCGCCGAGGACATTCGCGGTGGCGAAGGGATGGCAGGTGCGGTGGACGCCCGATGCGGCGTCGATTGCGCTGGGAAATAATCCGGCGAAGGCTGATGACAACGAGCAGTCGGTGTCGTGGACGGATCTCGATGCGAAGACCGGTGCCATTCACGGGACATTTCCCGCGGGAGCGAAGCTCGCTGTTCCTCGCTGGGTGAAGGGACCTGTGCTGGAGAATGGAACGTCGATCGATATGAGTGCTGCGCCGGTCCTCAATGTGAAAGTTGGATCGAAGACTTTCGCGATCGAGAGTGCGCGAGGAGTAATCACTGCACGTGAGACCACTGCGGGAGCCGATTCGGCTGCGGTTCCGTTTACGATTGGATCAGGGAAAGCGATTACTGCTACTCATGGTGGGCGGTACATCGTTGCTTTAGCGCCGAGGAAGAATGCGGTTGCGAATGAAATACCGGTCGAAGCGGTGGTTTATACCGTTGCTTGGTAGTTGAGGGAAGGAAAGGAGGTAACGCCTCCTTTCCTTCCCTCAACTACTTACCAATGCGTCTCAGCTCGACCATCAAACAACGATCCTGCACAACCTTAATGCCGGCGCGAGCTAACCTCTCCGCTGCGTCATCGTTCCGAATGCCGGACTGAAACCACACCGCCTTCGGTTTCTTCGCGATGATATCGTCAACATGCGGAGGAATATGCTCCGGCCTCCGAAAAACATCGACGATGTCCACGTCCCCCGGTACATCCGCAACCTTGCGATAAACTTTCTCACCAAGAATCTCGGTGCAGTCGGGATAATACACAGGCACAGGAATTATCTCGTATCCCGCCGCCTGCGCATACTCGGGAACGAAATACGCCGGCCGGTCGAACTCACACTTGGCGCCAAGTACCGCAATACGCTTGGCATCTTCAAGCACACGACGAATGCCGTCGCTGGTCGTAATCAGATTTTCCTTCCATGTGCCGTTGTTATCAGTCATGACCGCAAGACATGCAACGAGCGCGCCGGGGTAACGTCGGCAATAGTGCGACGGTTAAATTTCCGCGATGAAAATGCTTGTTTTAGGCGCCGGACTTCAGGGCTCCGCGTGCGCATATGATCTTTTGCAGAACGACGAGGTAACCGAAGTACGCCTCGCCGATCTCCACATGTCACACCTTCCCGACTTTCTCGGTCCGTATTCCGGGAAGCGTCTCATTCCAACTCCAATCGACGTTCGCGATCACGAAGCCGTTGGCGCGTTGATGCGCGAGGCGGATGCGGTGATGAGCGCGATTCCGTATTACTTCAACTTCGAGCTCGCCAAACAAGCCGTCGCAGCCGGCGTTCATTTCTGCGACCTCGGCGGAAATACAGAAATTGTATTCGAGCAGAAGACGCTGAACGACGAAGCAGTCGCGAAAGGCATCACTGTAATTCCCGATTGTGGCCTTGCTCCGGGAATGGTGAACATTCTCTCGGAGTATGGAATCCGTCAGCTCGATTCCGTCGATGAAGTAAAGATTCTCGTCGGTGGTCTGCCACAGAATCCCGAGCCGCCGCTGAATTATCAGATCGTGTATTCGCTCGAAGGCGTTCTCGATTACTACACGACGCTTTCGTGGATCATTCGCGATGGAAAGCGCACGCAGGTGAAAGCCTTGTCAGAGCGCGAGCCGATACAATTTCCGGAGCCTGTCGGTGAGCTCGAGGCGTTTCATACTGCGGGTGGATTGTCGACGATGGCTTTCCGCTACGAAGGAAAAATTCCCTCGATGGAATACAAGACTCTGCGATACCCGGGTCACGCTGCGATCATGGAAGCAATTCGCGACCTTGGCTTTCTCGATCAGCAGCCGATCGAGGTCAAAGGTGGTCGCGTGGCGCCGCGCGATCTTGCGATTGCTACAATGGGACCGCGTCTAACAAAGGAGGGCGGTCGAGATCTCGTTGCACTTCGCGTAACTGTTCGCGGAAAGAAAAACGGTCAGCCGAAGACGCTCGGATGGGAGCTCGTTGATTTGTACGATGAAACGCACGGCATCAGCGCGATGATGCGCACGACGGGATACTCGTTATCGATTACGGGTCAGATGCAGGCGCGGGGCGAGATCGCATTGAAGGGAGTTCATACGCCCGATGAGTGCATGCCCGCCGAGAAATACATTTCCGAGCTCGCTAAGCGAGGCGTAATCATTCGATCACTCCCTTAGCGAGCAAAGCTAGCCAACGTCTCTCCCATCACATCGATCATCGACTTCGCCGTCCATCGATCCGCACCGTTGTAGATAAACGAAAACGCGATCACCTCACCGTCAGCAGCGGTGACGTAACCTCCAAGACCAATTACGTCGTTCGTTGTTCCGGTCTTCGCATGCAGATTTCCCTGCGCCGGGCTGCCCTTCATCCGGCGGCGCAACAGCTCCGATTCACCCGCTACCGGCAATGATGCATGGAACCACGGACCCCACTCGGCCTTGTGCGCGTAGCCGAGCATCTGGGTCATCGCGCGTGGGGTCACGCGATCGAGAGTTGAAAGACCACTGCCATCGAAAACCTGGAGCTGCGATGAATCCGCTCCGACCTTCTCCGCAAAAAATTCCCGCAGCAGCGATCGCCCGCTCGCAACAGTTCCCTGAGTTTTCTTCTCGGGCCCGCGCGCAGCGTCTCGCAGCAGCAGTTCTGCAAAATGATTGATGCTCTCGCGATTCATCGCCGAGATGATGCGGTCGAGTGTGGGTGATTGCACGCTGGCGATTTTTGTCGCACTCGAAGGAGTTTCGCCGAGTCGAATTCCACCATCCACCGTAATTCCTCCGGCGATCATCGAAGCACGCAGGGCACCGGTTGTGAATTTCGCGGGATCCTCGACGACATAGACGTATCTGCGCGGCATTGCGCGCGATCCCATCGTCCCTGAAACAACGACGCTGCCGTCGCCGAATCGTCGCACTGACAATCGAGCGCCCGTGCCTGGGACGACTTTGACATTATTCGTCAACGGAATTGCACTTGTCGCGGGCTCGAGCCGTGCACCGCTGCCGTCTACAGTCACCCAGACGAGATTTTCATTGAGTGAAAGCGCGGACACGCGCGCCGCATATCCGGATTGCAGGTAGCGCGTGAGCCAACCTTCGGGGACTTTCTGGTCATCGAAGGCTGATGCATCGCCGATGACTTCACCGGTGACGTGTTTTATTCCTCGGGCGACAAGCTGATCTGCAAGAAATTTGATCGGCGCGTTAGGCCCGCCCTTCAGATACCGGCCCGAGAGTGATGGGTCGCCATCTCCGCGCAAATAAATATTTCCGCGAATCGTCCCGTCCTGATCGAGCGTTCCGTCATACAACACATCCGTGCTGAACTGATACTTGGGCCCAAGACGCTCGAGAGCGACGGCAGTGGTCAGCATTTTCATCGTCGACGCAGGCATGAGCGGAGTGCCGGCGTTGTGCGAGAACAGCGTATCGCCTCGGGTGAGCGAGACGGCCATGAGGCCGAACTGTCCGCTGCGAATTCGATTGGCGAGCGCTTCCATGTCCGCGGCGAGCGACTGCGCGGTTCGCGGCGATGTGTAATGCACTGGCGGTACGGCAGGTGCCGCCTGCTTGGCTGTTTTCTTCTTAGCCCGCGAGCGCGTTGACGAAGATCTGGTTTTCTTCTTTCTTGATGTTGCCTGACCGTCTGATGAAACCGCGATCAGCGATGCAAGCGAGATTACCGCAATGGTACGAATCGTTCTAAACAGCATTGTTGTCTTTAGAGGGAAAAACCGGTTCGGGTGCAGCTTGCTGAGGGCAACGCGAATTTCGCACCACTCCGCTAGGCAAATCCGCGAGGTTTTGATAACTTCCCGCAGAACGCAGGAATGTCCGGGGATGATAAATGGCTGATCGCCACAATTCAGTTCGCGAAGGACTCATAGCCGGCGTGCTTGGCGCCACCACGATTGCGGTGTGGTTCCTGATCATCGATGTGATTGCGGCGCATCCATTCCACACGCCTGACATCCTGGGCTCCGGACTGATCAGCATTCTCGGCAAACCTCCGGCGATGCCGGATACGATGGCAACGCACGTTATCGCATATACACTGTTTCACTACGTTGCGTTCGCGATCGTCGGAATCATCGTGGCGTCGATCGTTCATCAGTCAGCGCGCACTCCGGGAATTCTTGCCGGATTTGTAGTTCTATTTGCGATGTTCGAGCTCGGGGCCTACATGCTCGCTGGATTGTTCACTGAATCTTCACTCGGCGGCATGGCCTGGTATCAGATCTTCATCGCGAATCTCCTCGCCACCGCGGTCATGGGATGGTACATGTACATGCGACATCCCGATCTCAAGCGGAATCTCAATACCGCTCTCCTCGGGGAAGACGCGTAGGGGATGTGAGAGGGGAGTTTTGCTCACGCATGACTCCCCACTCACATTCCAGGGAGCTAGAGATACAGTTTTTCTTTTAGGCTGCAGTCGGTTTCCAGTCGACCTGCGCTCCAGCAGTCGAGTCTTCTCCGCGAGCAGCCCACTTGAAGAACACAACGGTCATGATGAGCGCGAAGATTAGTCCTCCAGGGACCCACATGATCAGTCCGCCGAGCAGCTGATCATCGAGCGGGCTTAGCGGCGTAACGCGCGGAGCTGCGGCGTAGGCCGGATACAACACGTGATCGGCCATGGCGATGTACACGGCAGTGATCGACATCGGAATGCTCATGAGGAAGCAGTAGAGCATCTGTCCAGGATACGCGAGTCGCGGCAGCTCAGGCAACGGACTCATCAGCGGCCACCACATCAGCACTGCGGCTGACATCATCATCAGATGCTCGACGATGTGAATGTTGTGATTGGCCATCGCCGAGTTGTACAAGTCGGGAATGTGCCATCCCGCAATCACCAGATTGAACGCGACAAAACAGAAAATCGGCCTCGTAACTCGACGCGCAATTGCGGCGATGATGCGGTTTCTGAGGAGTGGTCGAAGCATCCATCCTGGAATCCCCGCGATGAGCAGCGGCGGCATCGCGAGCGTGAGCAGAAGATGCTGCACCATGTGAGCACTGAAGAGATAATCGTCGCTCAAATCGTGGAGCGGTCCGTTGAGCGAAACGAAAATGAGGAGAAGCGCAGAGAAGAATGAAATCCTTCGACCAACGCTAAGGTGCTCGCCGGGTGGCGCACGACGCTCGCGCCAGAAATACAAGGCCGCTAATGCGACCAGTCCGACAACGGTGCTCGGGTGAATCGACCATGCAAGCCACCCGAGCTGCGTGAACGGGTGGAGCAGCGCGAGCACCGGCATTCCTTACCTCACAGCTTTGCCACGAAATGCCCGAACAGGAACATCAAAGCAATCAACGTGGCACCGGCAATCATGAGTGGTCCTGTAAACAACGCGCGGAAAAGCTTGTGATCGTACTTGAGATGCATGTAGAACATTACAACGATGGCGAACTTGAGCGCCGATAGAGCGAGCAGTCCCGGTACAAACGCGCGGGAGGCTACGATCGCGGGTACGTAATACATCCAGACTTCGCCGACTGTGATGACGGTGAGAATGAGCGCGACTTTCCAGTAAGTCGACCACTCTGGATGGTATTCCTCATGATGTGCGTCGGGCGCGTGAGTCGCGGCGTCGGAATGAGCGGTGTCGTGTTCCATCGAGATTCTATTTGATGAGATAAACGAGCGTGAAGATCGCAATCCAGACCACGTCGACGAAGTGCCAATACAATGCAGCGATGTCGACCTTCAATGAATCAGCGGGACCAAGTCCGCGTTTGTAGTCAATCGACAAAAGCGTGAGAAGCCAGATCACTCCGGCGGTAACGTGCGCACCGTGGAATCCTGTCAACGTGAAGAAGGACGATCCAAAAAGATTCGTTCTGATCGACAGTCCCTCGTGCACGAACGATGTAAACTCGAACGCCTGAAATCCAAGGAATGTTGTTCCGGCAATTGCAGTCGCCCACAGCCAGAGCTTCGACGATGCGAGACGACGCTGCCACCAGGTACGCATCGGGAAGCGTCCCTTGTTCTCTACTGCAGCGAGAGCAAGCACCATGAACAGCGACGACATGAGAAGCGTGAACGTCGACGCCGATGTAACCGGAATATTCAGAATTGCGTGAAGCTGATGCCCGCTTGTCGGATCCACCCACGTCTCATGCGGGAACGGGCCGACTCTCGATCGCCCCTTGTAGATGAGGTACGTCGAGATGAGCGACACGAAGAGCATGCATTCCGAGCCAATGAAGGCCCAGATTGCAATCTTCCGACTGTCTAGCCCTGTCGCGGTGTAGTGATGCGGAACGGGATGCGCTGGTGCGGACATGATTTAGTGGTGCTCCGGCTCGAGTGGGCTACACAGCCACGAGTACAGCGAGCCGACGAGAATTGCGGCTCCGGCAAAAATCAGAACGTGCGTCGTGATCAATCCGCAGAACATCACGATCAATCCGAACGCGACGATCAGGGGCTTGATCGTACTATATGGTAGGACAATCCCGAGCTCTTCAGCGCTCTTTCCTTCCTGGGAATTGATGCGGGCGCTTTCCATGTCCGTCTCGTTTCCTTCCCACAGCGGATAACGCGATGTCACGTTCGGGATCATCGCAAAATTGTATTCAGGCGGCGGCGAAGGAATGCTCCACTCGAGAGTTCCGGCATGCCACGGATTCGCTCCCGCGATTGCGCCGCGTTTTCTGCTCGTGAAGAAGTTGTAAATGAAGATCAGCGTAGCGACAGCAAGCATGTACGCGCCGATGCTCGACATCAGATTGTAGCTGTCCCATCCCTGGCCGGCATCGTACGTGTAAATCCGGCGAGGCATGCCGAGCATTCCGGAGAAGTGCATCGGGAAGAACGTGAGGTTCATGCCGATGAAGTTGATCCAGAAATGCCACTTTCCGAGTGTCTCGTTCAGCAGCCGTCCGGTGATCTTCGGGAAGTAATGATAGATGCCGGCGAAAATTCCCATGATCGAGCCGCCGAACAGCACGTAATGGAAATGCGCGACGATGAAGTAGGTATCGGTCTGCTGAAGGTCGGCCGGCGGCGATGAATGCATGACGCCGGAAATTCCACCGATAGTGAACAGCGCGACGAGCGCAATTCCAAACAACATCGAGGTCGTGTAGCGTATCGACCCCTGCGCCATCGTCGCCATCCAGTTGAATATCTTCACGCCCGTCGGAATACCGATGAGCATTGTACTCAGCGCGAAGATCGCGTCTGCAATCGGCCCCATTCCAACCGCGAACATGTGGTGAGCCCACACACCGAATCCAAGAACTCCAATCAGAATTCCCGAGTACACCATCACGGGATACCCGAACAGCGGCTTGCCCGAGTATGTCGGCAGAACTTCGGACACCAGTCCGAATGCCGGCAGAATCAGGATGTAGACCTCGGGGTGACCGAAGATCCAGAAGAGATGCTGCCACAGAAGCGGATCAGCACCGGCGTGAATGTTGTAGAAGTTCGTTCCGAAGAAACGATCGAAGAGCAGGAACACGAGCGCGATCGTAATCACCGGGAATGCCAGTACCAACAGGAACTGGACGACAAACGCCATCCACGTGAACATCGGCATTCTCATCAGCGTCATGCCGGGCGCGCGAAGATTGATGATCGTCGTAAGGAAGTTGAACGCCGCGGCGAGAGACGAGACGCCGAGTACCTGGAGACCGATCACCCAGAAATCGATGTTGATGCCCTGCGAGAAATCTCTGGTCGTAAGCGGAACGTATCCGAACCAGCCGCCGTTCGGCGCTGCCTGAAAAAGAATCGGCAGCGTGATGAAAATTCCGCCGAATAGGTAAACCCAGTAGCTGAATGCGTTGAGGCGCGGGAACGCGACGTCTCGCGCGCCGATCTGAAGTGGAATCAGGAAATTGAAGAACGCGGCGGACAACGGCATGATCGCGAGGAAGATCATCGTCGTCCCATGCATCGTGAAAATCTGATTGTACAGCTCGGCCGAAAGGAAATGTCTGTTCGGACCCTGCAGCTGTACTCGAATCAGCTCGGCCTCAAAGCCACCGATCACGAAGAACGTGAGAGCAGTGTAGAGGTAGAGAATTCCGATCCGCTTGTGATCAACAGTTGTTATCCAGCTCCAGACGCCTGATTGCCCCTCGTAGTGAGGAGCCGCTTTATGCGGAGGGGCCTGGGTGGGAATTGCAGTAGATGCCATCGATAGTCCTCTTACTTCAGCGCCCAGAGGTAAGCGACGATGTCAGCGATCTGCTGATCGTCGAGCCCACCGGCCGTGACTTTCTGTTTCAGGATTGGATCGATTTGATCCTTTCCGAGTGTCGGCATTAGAATGCCGGGCTTCATCACGCGCGCGTTCTTGATCCAGAGCGCAAGATAAGCGGGAGTGTTCGGATAACTTCCCGCGCCAATTGTCGCTCGCGAGCCGAAGTGCGTGAGGTTTGGTCCGATGTTGCCGACAGCGGCAGGATTTCCCGCAATCGCGTGACATCCGACGCACGCGTTCGTGGAGAAAACCTGCTGACCACGATGCGCATTTCCCGTGAGACCACGCG
>Ga0310810_10006060_pt1 | contig 13601 bp, 11 predicted proteins | sample NCmetagenome_FD_207641 | JGI IMG/M metagenome (GOLD analysis project Ga0310810, IMG submission 207641) | Soil microbial communities from experimental microcosm in Duke University, North Carolina, United States - NC | ecosystem: Engineered > Artificial ecosystem > Soil microcosm > Unclassified ... | reverse complement strand
GGGTGTGATGATCCAGCGCCTGCAGTGAAAGGTCGAACTGGACGCGGGGAGCGGTGGGTAGGGATGCTTCCGAGCCCGCAGCTACAGCATCCGCGGAATCCATTACCGCCCCACCGGGCAGGCTGGGAGACGTCACCCGCTCCATGTGCAGCGTACTGGCGATCTGGAATGGCGACATCGCGGGCACAACCGCGTCGTTTACAAATCCCGCCAGCGGAGCGGGGCCGACGTCTTCAGTACGGTGCGCTACGCGGGCGGGCTGCGGAACGCGGGAGGCCGGAACTTCAATTTTTCGGACCGGCGGAGAGGGGGGAACCTGAGAGTCGGGCCGTGAGGCGGCCGGTTCTTCGCCGCGGTGCTGTTGCGGGATGGGTTCGGAGGCCGCGGGAGGCCCCGCGAAGGGCAGACCGAGCGGAGGGGCGGGCTCCGAGGGCGGCTTGGCCTGCCGCAGCCGGGCCACCGCGAGCTGCTCGAATTGTTCCTGGTACTCCTTGCGGTGAGCCTCCGAGCAGAACTCAGCCCCACCCCGCCAACGTTTGAGGAGGGCCAGCTCCTTCCCGCAGAAAAGACACTGCATACGAGCTTAGATCGTCATGTTGGGCCTGATGCTCAAGAGGGGACTTAGGGCTTTCTCTGCGGTAAAGCACTTATTTAGTTATTTTGGGGGAAACACCTTAGAGCGCGTTAGGTGAAACCACCGTGCACGGTGCGAACCGAGGTTCCAGTGGGTGCCAGCCTTCGAACCTTTCCGGCCTCGGCATCAGTTAAACCAAAGACCTTACCGGCTATACGCAATTCCACCAGGACTCGGTCTAAAGTTCTTTTCCTACTTGACGATGAATGTAACACCGAAAGGCAGAAACGAAGCGGGAGGTAGATGGCATGGCTAAAGTGGAAGCATTAAAGAATCATTTGGAAGCGTTGCGAAACGCCATTCCGGAGTTGAAGGGCGTGCTGCTGGCGTCCAGCGAAGGACTGCCAATCGCGCACTCGCTGACCAACGGCGCGGATCCGAACCGGGTGGCGGCCATGGCAGCCGCCGCGACAACGCTGGGCAGGAAAGTAACTGAGACCATGAACGCGGGCACGCTCGGCGAAGTTTCGGTGCAAGCCGATGAAGGCGCCCTGTTCGTGTACTCGGCTGGCGCGAAAGCCGTGCTGGTGGTGCTGAGCCCGCAAGGCGGAAACGCTGGCTTGATCCACCTGGAAGCGCGCGATACCGCCAAGCAAATCGGCGAACTATTCTAAAATCGAGAGTTCTGCCGCAGTTCCCTCCGCGGGCACTAAGGGAGGCAGCGCTGCCCGCAGCCTGCGCGCCGCAGCTTTTCCAATCACCACGGCGAGATCGTCCTCGGATGCATTCCGCACCCGTTCCAGGCTCCCGAAGCTCCGCAAGAGTTTAGAGGCAGTCTTTTCCCCTATGCCCGGGATGCGGGCCAGCTCGCCGCGCAGGCGGTCCGCATTGCGGCGGGTGCGATGAAACGTGACGGCAAAGCGATGGGCCTCGTCGCGGACCAGTTGAACCAGATGCAAAACAGGCGAAAACTTGTCGAGCACCACCGGCTCATCTTCCTGGCCGTAAACGTAGATCCACTCTTCCCGCTTGGCGATGGACGCCAAAGGCTGGTCGGTAATTCCCAGCGATTCGAGCGCGGCCGCTGCGGCGTGCAACTGGCCGACTCCGCCGTCCACCAGGACTAATCCCGGCCGGGTGACGCCCTCTTCCCGCAGGCGGCCGTAGCGGCGCGTGATGACTTCGCGCATAGACGCGAAATCGTCGTTCCCTTCGACCGTACGAATGATGAACTTGCGATAGTCCGCCTTCTTCATCCGCCCGTCTTCCCACACCACCATACTGGCGACCTTGTCGGTGCCCTGGATGTGGGAAATATCGAAGCATTCGATGCGGCGGGGGGCTTTCTCCAGACCGAGAGCGTCGCGTAAAGCTTCCTGGATGGCGGCGGAGGAAGGTTTCAGCACGCGGAAGCGCTGTTCGAAACTGTGGCGGGCATTGGATTCGACCAAATCCAGCATGGCTTTTTTCTGCCCGCGCTGGGGCGTGTTGATCTCCACTTTGCGGCCCCGCTTTTCGGTCAGGTACTCCTCCAGGACGGCGCAGTCCTCGAATTCGACCGGCACGTGAATAAACGCCGGAACGTAGGGATCGTTGAGATATACCTGCTTCAGAAGCGAGGCGAAGAATTCGGCCGGGTCGAACTGGGGCTGATCCTCCCAGAAGAACTCGCGACGGTCGACGATATGCCCGCGCCGCAGATGGAAAAGATTCACTGCGACCAGAGGAGGCTCGGCGTAGTAGGCGAAGATATCGGTGTCGTCGCCCTCGGCGGCGGCCATTTTCTGTTTTTCGCCCAGCTCTTCCACGGTGTGCAGCAGATGGTGGAGAGCGGAGGCCTCTTCATAGCGGGTGGCCTGGCTGGCGGCTTCGACGCGCCCCCGCAACTCCTGTTCGAGATCCTTGTGCCGGCCTTCCAGGAACAGGCGAACGTCGCGCACGGCCTGGGCGTAGCGCTCGTCGCTGACCAGGCCCTCGACGCAGGGCCCGTGGCACCGATGGATGTGATACTCCAGGCAGGGATGGGAATGCTTGCGCGTCAGATCCACATTGCAGGAGGGCACCTTGAAGTGGCGATGAATGAAGTGCACCAGGCGATGAGCCAGATTGCCAGGGAAATACGGTCCGAAGTAGCTGGAGCCGTCTTTTTTCAATCGCCGCGTGACGTAGACGCGCGGATAGCGTTCGGCCGTGAGCTTGATATAAGGGTAGGTTTTGTCGTCCCGAAGCAGGATGTTGTAGCGCGGCTTCCACTGCTTTATGAGGTTGTTTTCCAGCGCCAGAGCCTCTTTTTCGTTGTCGACCTGGATGAAGTCGATGCCGCGTGCCTCGTGGATGAGTGTGCCGGTTTTGACGTCGGCCAGGTGCTCATCGAGAAAGTAGCTGCGGACCCGCGCCCGTAGGTTTTTAGCCTTGCCGACGTAGATCACCGCGCCGTGGGCGTCCTTGTATAGGTACACCCCAGGCAGGGCCGGAAGCTCGGCCGCCCGCGCGCGCAACTCAGCAGAGGGACCTATACTTAAATTGTGGCACGCGCTCTATTTGCAGCTGCGTTATTCACTTGTGTCCTAAGCGCTCAGAAGCCCGCGGCTTCGCCGCCCGAGCCTCCGGAAGAGGACGAGTCGCTCGCGCCTAAGGTCTACGCGCTCAATCCCGTGCAAGCGAAGAAAGAGATCACGGCCGGAGACTACTATTTCAAGAAACCTAACTACAGCGCGGCGGCCAAGCGCTATCTGGAAGCCACGCGCTGGGATCCGGGTTCGGCGGAAGCGTTCCTGAAGCTGGGTGAAACCCGCGAAAAGCTCCGCGAGTACGGCCCGGCGCGGGAAGCCTACTCGAAGTACCTCGAGCTGGGCGAAGACCCCAAGGGAAAGGACGCCGTTCGCAAGAAGATAGCCAAATTCCCGGACGCCGCGGCTAAGACCAAGATCCAAAAATGACCGACAAAATCGTGGTGTTCTCCACCTGCGATTCCGAGGAGCAGGCCGGGCAAATCGCGCGCGCTCTGGTGGAACAGCGGCTGGCTGCGTGTGTCAATATCGTGCCCGGCGCACGCAGTATTTACCATTGGAAGGACCAGATCGAGGACGCCGCGGAATGGATGCTGATCATCAAGTCGCGGCGGGATTTGATGGACCAGCTGCGCGCCGCCATCGGCAAGATTCACACCTACGAGGTGCCCGAACTGCTGGCGGTCCCGGTGGTGGATGGGTCGGAGAGCTATCTGGCGTGGCTCGACCGGGAACTCAGCTCTTGAAACGCCTGGTTATTGCAGGCGGTGGATTCGCGGGCTTCTGGGCGGCTGCGGCGGCAGCCCGTCTGCGGCGTGACACGCCGGCTCTGGCATCGCTTGAAATCCTGCTCATCTCGCGCGACGACCAACTGGTGATCCGCCCGCGGCTGTACGAGCCCGAGCCGTCGAATATGGCGGTCCCGTTGATTCCCAGGCTGGAGGCGATCGGCGTCCAATTCGAGCAAAGCGAGATCCGTTCCATCGACGTTGCCGGCGTGGCGGTTCAGTGCGCGTCCTCCGAGATTCCCTACGACCGGCTGGTTTTGGCCACAGGAAGCCAGCTAGCGCGGCCGGCTGGAACGCCGGGAACCTACGGCTTCGACATCGACACGCGGGCGGGTGCAGCGGCGTTCGACCGGCATCTGCATGAGCTGTCAGCGCAGCCTGCCAGCGAAGGCCGCTGGACAGTGGTGATCGCCGGCGGGGGCTTCACCGGAATCGAATTGGCGACGGCGTTGCCGGACCGTCTGCGCGAAATCGCCGGTGCCGCTGCGTCGATTCGCGTGATTGTGGTGGATCGCGCCAGTCACATCGGCGCAAGTCTGGGCGAAGGACCAAAAAACGCCATCCGCGACGCGCTGGCCGCGACGGGAATCGAAGCGCGCCCCGACGTTACGATCGCGAGCGCCGACGCGACGGGCGTGGTGTTGTCCACCGGAGAACGCATCGCCTGCCGGACGCTGGTCTGGACCACGGGGATGCGCGCCAGCCCTTTGGCCGCCGGGATTTCCACCAAAACAGACGCGCTCGGACGTATCGCGGTGACGCCGGAGCTGCGCGTGACCGAAGTGGATCGCGTATTCGCCGCCGGCGACGTGGCGCACGCGGCCGCGGACCAAGGGCACGCCATTCTGCAATCCTGCCAGCATGCGCAGATGACCGGACGGTTCGCGGGATACAATGCCGCGGCTGATCTGGCAGGTTTGCCGCTACAAGCGTACCGGCAGCCTCTCTACACCACTTGCCTGGATCTGGGCGCGTCGGGCGCCGTGCTGACCAAGGGCTGGGATCGGACCGTCGAAGCCACCGGTGAGGACGCCAAAACGATCAAACGGCGCATCAATACGCAACTGATCTACCCGCCGGCCGAGGCCGAGGCGATTCTGGCCGCCGCACAGCCCTCGGTGATGGACGAAGACATGTTTCGGAATCGCATCCTGAACGTAAAGTCCGGGACCAGCCGTGCCTGATCCCGGCTTTCGTCGAAACCGGTGCACCTGTTCGCGGCGTCCAACAGGAGTATTGCTGTGCTGAAGGGACCTTGCAGAGTCGGAATTTGCGTTGTGGTGTTAGCAGGAGTGTGTGTTGGGCAGGAAAAGACCCCCGGACGGCGGCGGACCAATGGCTCGCTCGGCCGAGGTGGCTCGGCTGCCGCCGTGGATCCGAATGCACCTAAAGGGGTATACCCCACCGCGCACGGGGTGCTTAAGTCGATATCCGGATCGCAGTTTTTGCTAGAGATGGACGATGAGCATGAGATGAAGTTCCGGATCACACGTAAGACCAAGGTCTTCTCCCAGGACAAACAGGGCACGCAGGAAATTAAAGCTTCTTCACTTCACGCCGGCCAGGCGGTTTCCATCGATATGCAGAGCTCGCTGGATGGCTCGTTCGAAGCAGTCCGCGTGATCGTGGAGTCTCCCAAAGAATCTCCGAAGCAGTGAGAGAAATGTTGTATTCCTACCGCAATTCATTTTTTCCTACTCTTGTGACGATCGTGCTGGGCGCGTCACTGCTAATGGCGCAAGGGCCGTCCGCGCCGAGCGCCCGGAACCGGTACGCATTGATACTCGAAGATTCCCCGGTCTCCTCCCGGTTTTCCAGGGAGCGGATAGGCCTGGCCGACGCTGCGAATTACGGACGATCCCTGGAACAACGCCAACAAGCCGTACGGGCGGAGCTCGGCCGGCGCCGGATCGAACCGACGGGGTCGGTCACTGCCCTGATGAACGCGATCTTCGTGGTCGCGCCCGCGGACAGCGTCGCCGATCTGAAGAGTATCCCGGGCGTGAAAAGCGTGGTGCCGATCCGGACTTATCGGAGAAAGCTGAATCGCGCTACGGCTTTGGTGAATGCTCCCGCGGCATGGAGCGCGCTCGGAGGCGTGGGCAACGCCGGTGCCGGCGTGAAAATCGCGATTCTCGATACGGGCATCGACCAGCAGCATTCGGCATTTCAGGATCCTTCGCTGCCTATGCCGGCGGGTTATCCGCTGTGTAACGGAAGCGATTGTGCGTTTACCAACAATAAAGTGATCGTGGCGCGCAGTTATGTACAGCAACTGGCGGCGGGGAGCGATCCCGCGAATCCGGCCGCCAATTCACGGCCCGACGACTACTCCGCTCGCGATCGCACGGGGCACGGCACGGCGGTAGCCTCGACTGCGGCGGGTTTCACCAACACCGGACTGGTTACAATTTCGGGTGTCGCCCCCAAGGCGTACCTGGGGAGTTACAAGATTTACGGCTCGCCGGGAGTGAACGACTTCACTACCGACGATGTCATCGTTCAAGCTCTGGAAGATGCCATGAAGGACGGCATGGACATCGTATCTTTCTCGAGCGGCGGTCCGGCTTTCACGGGTCCACTGGATTCGGGTGCGGCGTGCGGCCGGCCTCCAGATGTGTCCTGCGACGTGTCCGCGCAAGCGTTCGAAAACGCGGTCAAGGCAGGAATGGTGATTGTCGCCGCGGCCGGAAATGAGGGCCAGGACGGCGATAACATTCCGACCCTGAATTCCATCGATTCCCCAGGGGATGCGCCATCGGTGATCGCGGTCGGCGCCACCACCAACTCACATACGTTCATCGAGACCGTAAACGTTCCCGGAAGAGCGGATTTGCATAACCTCACCGCGGATCCCGGCGATTCGCTGGTTCCGCCCGGCATGGTCCGCGCCGCGCTGGTGGACATTTCCATTTTTGGCGGCGGCACTTTGGGCTGCACGGCATTTCCGGCCTATTCACTGGCCGGGACCATCGCACTCATTCAGCGAGGAACATGCACCTTCGCGACCAAGGCACAGAATGCCGTGGAGGCGGGTGCAGCCGGGGTGATTTTTTACATGGCCGATGCTTCCGCGTTGTTTTCCCCCGGTGGCCTGTCGTCGATCGGCATTCCAGCGGCGATGATTTCGCTGGCCGACGGCCAGGCTTTGCGGGACTACGCGGCGAGCACGGCCGGAGCCGTGGCCGAAATCAATCCTCATGGCGTCGAAACGGAAGCCGTCAACCCGAATGTAGTGGTCGGATTCTCCTCCATCGGGCCGTCGGCAAATGCCAGCTTAAAACCGGACTTGGTGGCGGTGGGGGGCAACCAGAATAATACCGGCAGCCTCTACATGGCGACGCAGAAATACGATCCGCTGGGCGACATGTACAGCGCCGATGGATACGCCATCGCCGACGGTACCAGTTTCGCGGCTCCGCTGGTATCTGGGGCCGCGGCGCTGGTCAAACAGAAGCATCCCGGATTCACCGCCGCGCAAGTGAAATCGGCGCTGGTAAATACAGCTTCGACCGAAGTGACTCACGACGACGCCGGAAGCTCCGTGGACGTGCGCTGGCTGGGGGCGGGCAAGCTGGCCGCCGACGCAGCCGTCGCCGCCACCGTCACGGCCGATCCTGCGACCATCTCATTCGGCTCCATTAAGGCGGCGGCAGAGCTGCCGACGACCCGGCCGATCACCCTCAAGAATTCGGGCGCGGCAAGCGTGATTCTTACGCTGGCGGTGACTGCCGGCGCGAGCAGCGCGGCAGCAGTGACCGTAGCCCCGTCTGTTATCACTCTGGCGGCCGGCGCTTCCGCGGTGGTTACGGTGACCCTCTCCGGTTCGGCTCCCGCGGCAGGCGCGTATCCGGGCGTGATTACCGTGCAGGGCGGCGGAAATTCACTGCGTATCCCATACCTTTTCTTCGGTCCCACCGGCGTAGCCGCCAATTTGATTCCGATGGGCGGAGACTTCTTCGATGGGGTCGTCGGCGGAGGGAGTTCCGAGGGCTTGATCTCGATTAAGCTGGTAGATGCCTCCGGCCTGCCCGTCTCCGGCGTTCCGGTCACCTGGAGCGCCGTAGCCCCGGCCAGCGTGATCAATGCGGATGCGGTGACGGATGCGTTCGGCATCGCAGCGGCCCAGCCTTTGCTCGGATCCTTGCCGGGCACGTATTCCTACCGCGTGACAGCCGGAGGAATGCGCTACACCTTCACCGGGCTCGCGCGCTTGCAGCCCGTCATATCCAGCATCGTCGACGGCGCCAGTCTGCAACCTGGACCCTACGCCCCCGGCTCCTACATCACCCTGAAAGGATCCGGCCTGAGCGATCTCACGGACGTGTCACAGACTGCGAGACATCCGCTGGCGATTGATCTTGTGAGCGTAAGTTTCGACGTGCCCTCGGCGCACATTAGCGTGCCGGGACATCTGATCTACGCGAGTCCGACGCAGATCAACGTTCAGGTTCCCTGGGAACTGCAGGGCCAGACCACGGCGCAGGTGAAGGTAAACGTCGATTTTTCTCCGAGCAACGTCGTTAGCATTCCGCTGGCGGCGGCGATGCCCACGTTCTTTGAAGTGGCGGGAAGCGTGGCGGCTCGCGACATTCCGAACTTTCAGGTGATCAACGCCGCCAATCCCGCGCGGGCAGGCGCCGCCATCCAGCTTTATGCCAATGGGCTGGGCGCGGTGACGAACCAGCCGGCCAGCGGCGATCCAGCCCCGGGGGGGCCCTTCGCGGAAACGTCCACGCCGGTGGTGACCATAGGCACACAGCAGGCGAACGTGATGTTCAGCGGTCTGACGCCGGGAGTCGGCGGGCTGTATGCGCTGAACGTGGTCGTACCGCAATTGGCTCCCGGCGTTTACCCGGTTACGGTTTCGATCGCAGGGCGAACGTCCCCAGCATCATCCATCGTGGTGCATTAAGGACCGGCCTGTGCCCCCCGCGAGACGTGGTATTCTAAAGGGGTTATGTCCATTCCAAACGTCAAACGCTATCGCATCACCAGTCCGGACGGCAGCATGACCGCTTCGTTGATGGCGGTGTTGCCAAAGGACGTCGACGTCACCAAGTACCTATCGGAAGCGTCACAGCGCTTTGACTGGAAGGCGTACCAGGAAGCCCAACAGAAGCAGTTCAAGATCCGCGTCGGACAGCAGAAGCAGAAGAAGGCGAAGTAATTCCGCTTCCGCAGTATAGCTTCAGCGTACTCGGGTTCGCAGCGTGCGCAGGCTGCGTGTACTCTCTTGCATCACTTCAGGATCCGAATCTTGCACTAGCGCTTCCAAGTACGGTTCGCTATCCCGATCTCCCGACCGAGCCAGCACCACGCTCATGCCGGTTTTCTCCTCGCGCGTGGCGTGGGTTAGAACGGGGTAAATCGCCTGCCGGATCTCGAGCTCGCGCGCCAGTTCCGTTAAGAACGCGATCGCCACGTTCCGATACGCTTTCGAATTGAGCGTGTTGAGAAGATACTGCAGCGGGCTGAATTCGCTCATCTGCCGGTTCCCCAGTGCGACCACGGCGAAGGCCATGGAAAGGCGCGCGTTGGCGGCGCGCTCGGTTTCGAACGCTTTCTCCACGGCCGGCCGATCGGCGGGATTCTTGAGCCGGGCCAGACCTTCGGCGCCGGCGGCGCGGAGTCCGTCGTCGCGGTCGCTCAAATAGCGAAGAAAAATGGCGTGGTCGGCGGGCTCGGCGATCATGGCCAGCGCGCTGACGGCTTCCCGCCGGACTCGCGGCGTCCGGGCGCGATCGATCACATCGCGCACTTCCGGAGCGGCGCGCTGATTGCCGAGAATTCCGGTAGCCTGCAGCGCCGCCACCTGAACTTTTTCGTCCAGGTCGCGCAGCAGGAAGGCCAGACCCGGCCCGGCGGCGGGATCGCGGATTTTCTGCAGCGCCACCAGGGATTCGTACATCAGGCGCCCGTCCTTGGAATTGAGAGCTTCGAGCAGATCGGGAATGGCGGCGCGGCCGCGCAGGATCCCCAGGGCCCGGGCGGCGTTCGCACGGGTCTCGAGGGTCACCCCGCCGCGGGCCTGCCGGCCCAGGACTTCAATCACGGGAAGCGGAACTTCCACGAAGGCATCGATAATCTGGTCGTTAGTATCGGTGAACTTCGCACGGACGGAATCTCCGGCGCGTTTGAGAGTACCGCTGAGGCCGGTCTTGAGATACCCCGGAAGATAGACGTTGACCAAGCCATCGGCGGCGCGGATCTGAATTTCGGGATCGTTATCGCGCGCGGCTTCCACCAGCGCGTCGACGGTTTTAGGCCCGCCGAGATCGTCCAGCGCTTTGACCGCTTCCAGGCGGACGGAGGTGTCGACGTCGTGCAGGTACGGGGCAATCTTGGGAATCGCGTCCTGGCCTTGCGCCGCCATATCGCGCACGGCGCGGACGCGCTGGCGGGCGTCACTCTGGTTTTGTTTTGGATCGGGCGGGTTTTGCGCGAAGGTCAGAAATGCGGAACAAAGAAGAAGTATAAATCGTGTCACCGTACAAACTCGAGTTCGACGCGGTGCGGGATGATCCCGGCCTCGTACCCCATGTCGAGCAGCTTCTGAGCGGCCTTTGGCACGAGATCCCCGCAATCCACGGTGAAGTGGTTGACGTACATACCCACGAACTTTTCGGCCAGAGGGGCCTCCAGGTCGCGGGCAAACTGCATGGCGTAATTCAGAGCTTCCTCGCGATGATCCAGCGCGTACTGGATGCTTTCGCGCATCAGGCGGCAGCTTTCCCGGGCGACTTCGGGGTCCAGGTTGCGCCGCAGGATGTTCGCGCCCAGGGGCAGGGGCAGTCCGTAGGTGTCTTTCCACCAGCGGCCCAAATCGACCACGTTGTGATATCCGCTGCGGCCGTAGGTGAGCTGGGCTTCGTGAATCACCAGGCCGGCGTCGGCGGCTTCATTCTGAATCGCTTCCAGGATGCGGTCAAAGGGGACCACCACCGGTTCAAAATCGGGCAACATCAGGCGCAGCGTCAGGTACGCGGTGGTGAGCTTGCCGGGGATGGCGATGCGCTTGCCCTTCAGGTCGGCCAGCGCCATGGGACGAGTGGCCACCACCATGGGGCCGTAGCCATCGCCGACGCTCGATCCGGCGGCCAGCAAAACATACTTATCCGCGACATAGGGATAGGCGTGATAGGAGATGGCGCTCAACTCGTACTCGCCCTGGCGGGCCTTCTGATTCAGCGTCTGGATATCTTCGAGGACATGTCTGAAGGTGAGCAGAGGGCTCCGGACTTTCCGGGTGGCCAACGCGTAGAACATGTAGGCATCATCGGAATCCGGGCTGTGCGCACACACGATTTCGGTGACGGCGGTGGGCATGGGAGATTTCACTTCTCATGATAACAAGCCGGATGCGGCCACGGGCCGGTTTGAAATCGAGGCGGATGGTTACTGGATCGAACAGAGCTCGGCGTGAAGACACGCGAGCGTGCGTTCCAGGGCAGTCAAGGCCGGTGGAACCTGGTCGAGTTTGTGTGTGTGTCCGAGTTGCTCCAGCTGAAAGGCCGCATCGACCGCGGCGGAGGCGCCGAAATTTGCGACGGAACCTTTCAGTCCGTGGGCTGAGCGCTCGAGTGTCTTAGCGTCGCCGGCGGCTAGCGCCTTGTGAATCTCATCCAGAGCACGCGGGTACTCGTCCAAGAAGAGCGCGGCGATCTCCTTGAGCAGATCGAGATCCCCGCCCACTCGAGCCATCGCCGCGGCGCGATCCAGAACCTGTTCCTGCAAATGCCTGCTCATGTTCCTGCCGTCTTTGGAGAGTCTATCGGCAGTTTGGCGGAACGCTATGATATCCTCCGGGAGAAGGGCCTGAAGAAATCGGCAATTGCCCGGCCCCGCCCCCCCTCGGGCCACCCTAGCTCAGTTGGTAGAGCGGCTGATTCGTAATCAGCAGGTCGCCGGTTCGATCCCGGCGGGTGGCTCCACTTTAAACTCAATTACTTAGCGTGCCTCTTGTCGCCCCGCACGGTCAGGTTAACCCGTTTTTGTCAGCAATCCCGTCACTGATTCAGTAGCCACCACAAATGCGGGCGATGGATCGCAACTCCCGGAGGATCAGGTATTTGACCTGCGTAGCCGGAGAAGTTCGCGCCGGTGTCCGTTCTTCGCCGAAAAGTCAGTGAATAATCAGCGGGTTTGCTGTGCCGGCGCGACGTTGAGCAACGATTGGATGATCACGTTTATTGGTCAGTCGTTGCATCATTGACCCGGGTTGATCTAGGATCATAGTTAGATGCCTATGCCCACCTGTATATCGGACCGCGCAACAGGCATCGTTGCTTTTACCCTCCTTCTGTCGCTTAGCGGCCCCTCAGAGTCTTTCTCAAAGCAAGTTTGAGACGGTCACTGACGGGGCGAATCAAAACGCAGCTAGCGCCTTGGCGCTGATCCAATCCAATTCCAAAAAAGGATAGTGTTTATGCAACCTGAAAAGGTGTATGTATTCGACACGACGTTGCGCGATGGCGAACAGGCGGCCGGAACGCGCCTCGGACGGCGTGAGAAGTTGATCATCGCAAGGCAACTGTCGCAGTTGAGGGTGGACATTGTCGAGGCGGGATATCCGAATTCGTCGCCGGAGGACTTCCAGGCAGTGGAGGACATCGCGCGCGAGATCCGGGACGTTACGATCTGCGCTCTCTCACGTGCGGTGCCAGAGGACATCCATTCCTGCGGCAAGGCATTGGCGAAAGCCAAGCGCCCGCGGATCCATACCGGAATCGGGGCGTCCGATATTCACATCATGGGCAAGTTCCGCGATAACAAATACGGCCGGACGCTCGCGGAAAAGCGAATCACAATCCTAAAGATGGCTGTCGAGGCAGTGAAGCTCGCCAAAAGCTACGCCGATGACGTCGAGTTCTACGCGGAGGATGCCGGACGGTCGGAACAGACTTATCTGTTCGAGATGCTGGAAGCGGCGATTGACGCTGGCGCCACCGTGTTGAATATTCCCGACACGACCGGCTACACCGTTCCGGAGCAATACGGCGCGCTCATTCGCGATATCCGCGCCAAGGTACGTAATGCTGACCGTGTGACAATCAGCGTGCATTGCCATGATGACCTCGGGCTGGCGGTAGCGAATGCGCTTGCGGGAATTCAGAACGGCGCGCGGCAAGTGGAAGCCACCATAAACGGAATCGGCGAGCGGGCGGGCAACGCATCGCTCGAAGAGATCGTCATGGCGATCCGGACTCGCGCGGACTACTTCAGTCTCCGGACGGATATCGACGCGCGCGAATTCAGCCGGACCAGCCGTTTAGTTTCGGAACTACTGGGAATCCCTGTTCCTCCAAACAAGGCAATCGTGGGCGCGAATGCTTTCTCTCATAGTTCCGGAATCCATGTCGACGGTTTTCTCAAGAACAGGCAGACATATGAGATCATGCGCCCCGAAGATGTCGGTCTTAACGAAAGCCGCGTGGTGCTGACGGCGCGCACCGGACGCGCCGGGCTGCGTGACAGACTTGAAAAGCTCGGATTTGCGCTAACGCCCGAGGAACTGGACCAGGCATACACGCGCTTCCTGTCAATCGCCGACAAGAAACAGGAAGTATTCGACGAGGACCTGATGGCGATGCTTCACGAAGAATTGCAGCCCGCCTCCGAGGATTGGCAGCTTGAACATTTGCATGTCAGCGGCGGCACCTCTGCCGTGCCGACAGCGTCGGTCAGACTTAAAGTAAACGGCGAGTCCCGCGAGGCGACGAGCACGGG
>Ga0310810_10006059_pt1 | contig 13601 bp, 7 predicted proteins | sample NCmetagenome_FD_207641 | JGI IMG/M metagenome (GOLD analysis project Ga0310810, IMG submission 207641) | Soil microbial communities from experimental microcosm in Duke University, North Carolina, United States - NC | ecosystem: Engineered > Artificial ecosystem > Soil microcosm > Unclassified ... | reverse complement strand
CCAGTCGAAATCGCCTGGCTTCAGCGCCGCTGCCGCCTCGTTGCTGCGGTTGTAGAACACGACGGGCGCTCGAATGCCGTAGCCGCGGTCGCTGTAGACAGCCGCGATGTTCGGGCCCCGCGCGCCATCGTGCGCAAATCGCTTGTAGAACGCCGTGACGCCCATCGCCCTGACACGCTCCGCAACGAGGTCGCCGATGGGATAGTTCACCATCGCGGTGGCGATGCCGGTGCGCATCTGGAAACAGTCCGCCAGGTTCGCCGCCGTATTGAATTCACCGCCGCTGACGTGCACGGAGACGATGGTCGCCTTCCGGAACGGAACGATGCCCGGATCGAACCGGTGGACGAGAGCGCCGAGGGCAAGGAAGTCGAGCGCGCCAGTTGGCGGAACGTCGAGTCCGGGGATCATGACGCGTGTGCGGGCTGCACTGGCATTTTTTGTTTGGTGTACCCGGTGGCAGGCGCTACATTGAGGCGCTTCGCTGTATATCCCACGGGTTCTGCAGTGTCAACGCGGTTCACCCGCGGTCGTTGATGAAGGGGTTCGTCATGCGGTACACGCGACGTCAGATCGGCAAGCTCGCACTCTCCACGATTCCTGCGGCCACGCTTCTCCCGCGCACAGCCTGGGCGGCGGGGAAGGTCAACTCGAAGGTCAACGGCGTCGTCATCGGGATGAACGTGCCCTACAACTTCGGCAATCAGGCGACGTCGGCTGAAGACATCCTGCAGCGCTGCGTTCAGCTTGGAGTGAGCGGCGTCGAATTGCGTGCGCGTCCGGTCGAAGCGTTCATGGGACTGCCGTTGAATCTGCAGCCGCAGCCGGGCGGTGGCAACCGCGGCGGTGCTCCCGCGGCTCCGCCGCCGCCACCGACACCCGAACAGCAGGCGGCCGCGAAGGCGCGGCTGGAGGAGATCCGCAAGTGGCGCGTTGCGGCGCCGCTGAGCAAGGCGCGTGATGTTCGGAAGATGTACGAGGACGCCGGCGTCAACATTGAAATCGTCAAGTACGACGGCGTGCCGGATTACTCCGACGACGAGCTCGAGTACACGTTCACGCTGGCGAAGGCGCTTGGCGCGCGGGCGATCTCGTGTGAGTTCTCGATGGACGATGCGAAGCGGATCGCGCCGTTCGCGGCCAAGCATCGCATGCTCGTTGGTTTTCACGGCCACGCGATGGTGACGCCGGCGATCTTCGACGAGCTGCTGGCCGTCGGTCCATATATCGGCGCGAACGTGGATCTCGGGCACTTTGTCGCCGGCAACAGCATCTCGCCCGTGCCTGTCATCGCCAAGCACCATGATCGGATCACGCACGTTCACGTCAAGGACCGCAAGATGCACGACGGGCCGAACATGCCGTTCGGCCAGGGGGAGACGCCGATCATCGAGGTGCTCCGGCTGATTCGCGACAAGCGGTGGAATATCCAGGCGACGATCGAGTTCGAATATCGCGTACCCGAGGGTTCGGATCGGATGACCGAGCTCGCCAAGACCGTGAAGTATTGCCGGGAGGCACTCGCATAGCGCACTTTCTGCAACCTTGAGTCGGGCCATGAATGGGGTCTGACCCCGGCACAACTCGTCACCGGGGTCTGACCCCTTTCCCGGTGCGGCAGGAGCGGTAGATGGCGTCGACGAGCTGCAACGCCTGATACCCCTCTTCGCCGCCGACCAATGGCGGCCGTCCGCTCGTGATCGCATCGGCGAAATCGAGGAACTGGCGCTCGAACGGATCCAGCGAAATTGCCATCGGGTCCGACGCACCTGACGCCACGTCGCCCGCAACGGGCGCCGGCTCGCCGGCGTCCTCCTGAACGTCCCATGCGGTCAGGCGATCGCCGGTGACGACGGCCGTGCCCTTTGTCCCGTGAATCTCGATGCGCTCCGGATAGCCGGGCCAGAACGCGGTCGACGCCTGGATCGTACCGGTCGCGCCACTCTCGAATCGAAGGACCGCCGTCAATACGTCCTCGGATTCGATGCGATGCGCGGCCCCAAGCTGCCAGAACCCGAACACCTCGCGCACGGCGCCGCCGAACCAGCGGAGCAGGTCCACCTGATGAATCGCCTGATTGATGAGCGCGCCGCCACCTTCGGCGCTCCAGCTGCCCTTCACCGGCCGAGCGTAGTACTCGGCCGATCGATACCATTTGACGTAGGCGTCGAACTGCAGGGGAGCACCCAGTCTGCCACCGACGATCGCGGATTTCAGAAAGCGGCTCGATTCGTCGAACCGATGCTGACTGACGATGCCAAGCAGAATGTTGGCGCGCGCGGCCGTGTCAATCATTTGCCGGGCCGTCTCCAGATCGATGGCCATCGGCTTCTGCACCTGCACGTGCTTGCCCGATGCGGCGGCCGCTTCAACAGCCTCGAGCCGAAAATTCGGCAGCGTGCAGACGTCGACATAGTCGATCGCCGCGTGCCGGCACACATCCTCGTAGCTGTCGGCCACCTCACAGTCGTGTTCCGCCGCAAACCGCTGTGCCGCGTCGGCGACGACGTCCGTGCAGACGACAATCCTGAATCCGATGCGCCGATACACACGCGCGTGCAGGTTCGCGATGGCGCCCGTGCCGATGATGCCGACATTCACGGCGTTCGTTCAGCCTTTCAGGTGGGTAGCGACGGCCGCGAAAAAGTCATCGACAGCCGCTCGGGTTGCTTCACCCATGTCAGTGACGACGATGGCGACGACAGGCCGGCCGCGCCGCGCGAGCGCCATGCGTGTGGCCAGGAACTGCGACACGTGGTACTCCGGCGTGTAGTCGATCGATGGAATCGACGCCTGCTTCCGCGATAGGAAAACCGTAGAGAAGCAGCGGCCGTGGCCAATGATCATCTCGTGATAGGAATGGTTCATGGCGGGACCTTCGTAGACGTCGGCCGGTGCACACAGCGCGCGCCGGAACACGCGATCGGCGGCGCGCTCGAGCGTGGCACGCATCGCACGCCCCGCGGGGGCGAACCGCAGGTCACCGAAAAATGTCAGCTCGCCATACTCAATCGCACGATCCGCATGCAGCTGGCGCAGGAGCGCCGCATACCTGGAGGCTGCGTCGCCGGCGCCGGCGTCGCCATTCAGCGTGTCGTAGTACATGATCAAACGGCGTCGCCACGATGCCTGACGCGCGGAACCGACCATCGAGCACCAGGCGCTTGTCTTCGACGCGCCTCCCGCCCGCTTCGCATCCGCGTGGATCTCGGCAGCGATCGTCTTGTACAGCTCCACGCTCGGCTGCGTGACGAAGTTCATCGCGCGCAGGTAGGCGATGCCGAACACGCTGTAGTGGACGAACTGCATATACCGGGAAAGCGGCGTGTGCTTCGGCAGATGCACGACCGCGACCGGGTAGCCGGCTCGTACGACCGCCCGGATGGTCTGCACAGGCGGTTCGCCGTCGTATCGAATGGCGAGGAACACGCGATCCTGGCGAGGATGACCGGGCCTCCGGTAGTACGCAGAACGCGGCTGTTCGCCGATGACGACCTTGATGCCGAGAGACTCGCTCTTTCCCAGGCTCTCCTCGAAGTCCTGTTTGGTCCAGATGCCGGCGCCGCTCCATGTGCGCGGCAGCAGCAGCGTGACCTTGTCGCGGCCAGCAAGGCCCTGCGCGTGCAGGAACGACGAGAGTCGCCATGCGTTCGCGATCTGATGCTCGTCGAGAACGGTGCCGTGAATCCAGCGGCGCAGATCGGCACGCGCGAACGCCAGCGGATACATCGCGCCCCGCGTCAACGGACCGCTGTGGCGTCCTGCCGTCGTGTGATCGCCGTCCCTCTGGAGAGGCACGCGCAAGTAGCCTCGAGCGCTCGCGAACCGATCCAGAAGCGATCCCGGCAGCGTCAGATACAGGAAATTCGGGCGCGCGTCGACGCCATGTCGATCGAAGAGTGCAGACAGCTTTTCGAGATTGACGACGGGTTCGTAGGACGTCATACCGAGCGCCATGCCGACGACCACCGTCGAGCGCAACGCGTCGCGGAGCGGCCGGCGCGATCGGCGTTCGATGTCGGCAAGGATGGCTTTCAGTTTGGCTGGATCTGTCGAATCGAGGGCGTAGAACGTTGGGCCGCCGCGCAGCAGTCCGACGGCGCCGTACATGGTCTTGTCTTCAATCGAGCCGCCCATTCCGGCCCAGACGAGGAAACGGACGGGGACGCCGTGTGCCGCCTTGATGCGCGCGCGCACGGTGGCGACTTCCAGCGCCAGCTGATTCGCCCACCGTGGATGTGCGGCGGCATCCCAGGCGAGACCGAACACGCCGTAACAGTTCCGTGTCACACGTCCGTCCGCGGCGGTTTCCATACCGATGGAGACGAGCGGATCATCGGTGCGGGAAACGCTGGCGAAGCCGTTCGACGTCACGCGCTCGTGGAGCGCACGCACGCGTGCGAGCACGCGTTCATCCGTGAAGCGTCGCGCGAACCGGTCCGTCTCGACGTGCGTCTCGTCGTTGAAGATCGACAGCTTCACGTCAGCTGTTGACGCCGGAGGCGAGGAACCCTCCGTCAATCACGAGGCACTGACCGGTGATGAAACTGGCGGCGTCGGAGGCCAGCAGCACGGCCGCGCCCGCAACCTCCGAGACGTCGCCGAACCGCTTCATCGGCGTGCGGAGCAGCAGCTCGCGGCCGCGGTCCGTTTCGTCGAGCAGCTGCCGGTTCAGGTCCGTCCGGAACACCCCAGGGGCGATGGCGTTGACGTTGACGCCGGCGCATGCCCACTCGACGGCCAGGCTCCGCGTCAGCGCGAGTACCGCAGCCTTCGACGCGGCATACGCCGAGACGTCCTTCAGGCTGACGAAGGAATTCAACGAGGCGATGTTGATGATGCGCCCCCGGCGGCGCTCTGCGAGCGGCTGAAAGAACACCTGACAGGCGCGGAGCGTCGAGGTCGCATTCACATTGAGAATGGCATCCCATTCGCCATCGGTCAGCTGGACCGCCGGTTTCTTGAGGATGGCACCGGCGGCGTTGACGAGGATGTCGACCTGTCCGAGTTCCGCGATCACGCGGTCGCGCAATCTCTCGAGCGTGTATCGCTCGAGCACATCGGCGGTCGTCGCCAGCGTGCGCCGACCGTACGAGCGGATCTCCTCGCACGCGGCGTCGACGAGCGCTGCGCGACGTCCGGTCGGAACGACATCCGCTCCGGCTTCCGCCAGGCCGAGCGCGATCGCATGGCCGATGCCCGACGTGCCGCCGATGACGACGGCGACCCGGTCGGTGAGCGTCAGTGAACGAAGCACGCGGTGGAGAGGTTGGTAGGTTCGTTCATTCAGGCAACGCCCGGCCCCGCGTCTCGGGCGCAAACGGCACCGCCGCGAGGCCGACCAGAAAGACCACACACATCGTCACGCCGGCGTAGCGCATGGGTTCCGCTTCGGCCGCGAAGACGCGGCTGGTGAGCAGACCGAGCGCCAGCGGCCCGAGCGCGGCCACGAAGCGACCGACGTTGTAACAGAACGACGTGCCCGTGCTGCGGAGACGCGTCGGGAACAGCTCCGGCAGATAAATCGAATAGCCGCCGAAGAGCGCCAGCTGGCAGAACCCCATCAGCGGAATCATCCAGAAAATATCCGAGAAGTCGCGAAGGTTCCAGAAGGTGAAGGCGGTCATGACGAATGCTGCGACAAACGCCGCGGCAAACGCCTTTTGGCGTCCCGCGCGATGCGTGAACTGTGTAAAGGCGTAAATGCCGAAGAACCCTCCCAGGTTCTGCAGCAGCGACGTCATGCTCGTCCAGAACGTCTTTTGCCCCGCGGACAGATCGGTCTTATCCAACACCACCCTGAACAGGTCAACGCTGAAGAAGCCGATGCCCCACAATCCGACGACCCCCGCGAAGGCGAGGAGCGTGCCGATGATCGCATGCTGCCGCCAGCGTGGATCCGAGAAGAGCTCGGCGAGGGAACCACGCCGCGTGCTGTCGCGCGCCGCGCGTTGCCATCGTTCGGGTTCTTTGAGCCGGCGGAAGATGAGGAGGCACAACAGCGCCGGCAGCGCGCCGATGAGGAACATCGCGCGCCAGGCGCTGCCAATCGCTCCCGCCTGCTCGAGCGCTCCGAGCATGATGCCAATCAGGGCCGCCAGCATGTTGCCGATGGTCGACGCCGCCTGCACCCAGCCCAACGCGAACGGCCTCGCGCGATCGGGCAGCGATTCCGCGACGAGTGCCACACCCACCGCGAACTGACCGCCGACGCCGAGGCCCGTCAGGAACCGGTATGCCGAGAAATCCCAGATGCCTGTCGACAACGCGCTCAGGCCCGTGAACAGTGAATAGAAGAGGATGGTGACGATCATCGTCTTCACGCGGCCGACACGATCGCCGAGCACCCCGAAGACGAGTCCACCGCTGGCCCACCCGATCATGAAAATCATCGTGGTGTAACCCGCGTACTCCGCAATCCTGCCGTCGCTCACCGGCGTGGCTCCGGCGACCGCGCGAAGCAGTTCCGCAACCGCCGGGCGACGGGCCAGCGTAAACAGCTGCTGGTCCATCGTGTCGAACAGCCATCCCAGCGAGGCGGCGAGGAGCACGAACCAGTGCTCAGCCGTCAGCTCACGGTGCCAGCCGCGTGACGACGCCGCAGGGGCCGCAGCGCGAGCAGGTGCAAGCGTTTCCTCGATCACAACTCCTCTATCCGCTCGCGTCGGCAAGCATCCTTCTCACAGCTCTTTCACGCCGATGTTGCGCCACCGCCAGAAGCCGCCCGGCCGCCATCGCTGGAGGCCATGGACCTGAATCGCAATCGGACCTTCCCACATGCCGTTCACCGCATTGTTCTTCACGTCGGTGAAATCGGTGACGAGCACGTCGTTGACCCACATCTGCACGTGCGGTGTCTCGCCTTCCACGCGCAGTCGAATCGCGTTCCACTCCTCGCGCTTCCACGCCTTGATGTCGTCGAAGAGCCCACCGCGTTTCTGTGTGGCCGCCGCCGCCCCCCCGCGACCCCCTCCGACGCCGGCCAGCCCATTCTCGCCGTTGACGTTGCCAAGCATGCCGGTGGGCAGGTAATCCAACGTCACCTGATACGCAACGCCGTCTTCTGTCGCTCTGAAAAACACTCCGCTGTCGCAGCCCCAGTCGGGTTTCACTTCCATGTAGAGCTCGAAGTTCTTGTACTTCTTGTCCGTGATCAGGATGCCGCCGCTGCCGAGGGGACTCTGCGTGCCAAGCAGCACGCCGTGCATGGCGAAGAAGTTCGGTGTTGTGCCGTGGATGTTCGAACGACTGGCATGCCACCCGGAGAGATTCTGTCCATTGAAGATCGGCGTAAAGCCGTCAGGTACCTTGACCGGCAACGGCGCAAGCTCGAGACCGGCGAACCGTTCGCCGCCGGGACGAATCTTCTGTGTGGCGGACGGCCGTCCAATCGGTTCGAGTTTGTCGGTGCCGGGCGGGGGCGGTACCGGATCGAAGGCGACGGGCGACCAATCCGGATGGTAGGTCGGCGGCGCTCCCTGCCGCTGGCCCTGCTGACCCTGAGGCACCAGCGCGCTCGCGCTCATCATCACGAGGGCAGCGATGGTGACGAGCCACGACCTGAAACGCATCTCATCCTCCCGCGTTGCACCCGCCCGGCGCTATCGACTGTGATCGGCCGAGTGGTCAGACCACACGTGCGCTTTCGCGGATTCTGCTCTTGAAATGCCGCGGCACATTCTATATGTTTGCGCCACATTTTTATATCGTGGGCGCCACATTGGTATGTTCTCTTGTCGCGCCTTCAATCAAGAGAGCAATCCAAATCGACACGCACTGAAGGAGCTCGTATGCCGTTTCGTGGGGCGATGATTGGATGTGCGATCGCCGCCGCGGTTTCACTCGGCGGCGTCTACCACGCGCAGACGGGGGCATGGCCGCCCGCGGTGCAACGCGTCTCCGAAGCGTCGCCACCGCTGTCGCCGGCGGCGGCGATGAAGACCTTTTACATGCCGCCCGGCTATCACCTCGAGCTCGTCGCCAGCGAGCCGCTCGTCCAGGATCCGATCTTCATGGATTGGGACTTTCAAGGACGGCTCTGGGTCATCGAGATGCCGGCGTTCATTCCCGATCTCGGGCCGAAACACGACCGCGATCCGGTGTGCGACATCGTCGTTCTCGAGGACACCAACAACGACGGCAAGATGGACAAGCGGACGGTGTTCGCCGACAAGCTGATCCTGCCTCGAACGATCAAGATCATCGACCGCGGGGTGCTCGTGGCGGAGCCGCCGAACCTCTGGCTGATGCGCGATACCAACGGCGATCTGAAAGCGGACACGAAGGAGCTGCTGACCGATACCTTCGGCGACCGTGACGCGAGCGTCGAGCACAACGCGAACAGTCTGTTCTGGGCGTTGGACAACTGGATGTACACGTCGGAGCACACCAAGTACTACCGGCTGAAGAATGGAAAACTGGAGGTCGCGCCGACGCTGCCACGTGGCCAGTGGGGAGCGACGCAGGACGACGTCGGTCATATCTTCCGCAACACGAACTCTCAGGCCCTCAACGTCGATCTCGTCTCGACACGCTATTACCTGCGGAATCCGAATCTGGCACGCACCCGCGGCATGTACGAGTCGCTCGTCGACGAGACGCGCGATCTGAACGTCACATGGCCGGTGCGGCCGAACCGCGGCGTCAATCGCGGCTATCAGACCGGCCAGCTGCGGCCGGATGGCACGCTCGCCACATACACCGCGGTGGGGTCGCCGACGGTGTATCGCGGCGATCGTCTTCCGCGCGAGCTGTACGGAAATGTGTTTCTATCGGAGCCGTCCGGCAATCTTGTCAGCCGCGTCATCCTCAACGACGAAGGGACGACGCTTCGGGCGAAGCGCGCCTACGAGCGCGCGGAGTTCCTGGCATCCACCGACGAGCGGTTTCGGCCCGTGTGGCTGTCGTCCGCGCCCGACGGCACGCTCTACGTCGTCGACATGTACCGCGGCATCATTCAGTACATCGATCTGGTCACCAAATATCTGAACGACTGGATCGTCAAACATGACCTGCAGCAGGGCATTCACTACGGCCGTATCTACCGTGTCGTCCACGACACCACGCGCCGCGATCGGGCGCCGGCGCTCGGCACGGCGTCGCCGGCGACGCTGGTCGCCACACTGTCGCACCCGAATGGCTGGTGGCGCGACAGCGCGCAGCAACTGCTGGTGCAGCGGCACGATTTGTCGGTGGTCCCATCGCTCAAGCAACTGGCCAACGGCGCTCCGCTGGCGCGCACACGTATTCAGGCCTTGTGGACGCTCGATGGGTTGGACGCGATCGATCCGGCGACCGTGATCAGCGCGCTGGACAATCCGTCACGCGATGTGCGGGTGTCGGCGCTTCGCATTTCCGAACGGTGGCTCGGAGACCAAAACAGCCCGGTTGTCGCGGCTGTGCTCAAGCGAGCTGCGGATACAGATCCAGCGGTTCGAAGGCAGCTTGCGGCGACACTCGGCGAGCTGAAGGCCGGACCGCAGAAGGAAGACGCGATTGCCACGCTGCTGGTCCAGCACGGGGACGATCCGATCACGGTCGATGCCGCGCTGAGTGGAATCCAGGGCAGCGAGCCGGTGGTGCTCGACAAACTCCTCCAGACGGCAGGCCAGGTTGAGAGCGCACCCCTCGACGGTGCGATCCCGATGCTCGCCGCCGCGATCGCGCGCAGCAACAACGAAGCAGCGACACAGCGGTTGTTTGCCGCGATCATGGAAGAAAACCGCGCGGCGTGGCAGCGATCCGCAGTGTTAAGGGGCGTGGAGCTTGCAACCGGCGCCGCGGGTGGCGGTGGCCGCGGTCGTGGCGCCGCTGCCCTCAATGCCGACACCGGTCCTGGCGGTCGCGGCGCTCCGGAAGGCGATCGCGCGTACCCGCTCCAGCGCGGCGACCAGAACTCCGCCGTGTTCTTCGGTGCGAACCCACCGCCTGCGCCGACGACCATCAAAATGACGCGTGAGCCCGATCTCGTCGCTTTCTCGGCTCGCGACAAGAGCGAGCTCGCGGCACGGGTCACGCGCGTCCTCGCGCGCGTCGAATGGCCGGGCAAGCCAGGAGCACCGCGCGCGGCCGCGGCCCTTACCGCGCAGGAGCAACAGCGTTTCGACAGCGGCCGCTCGGTCTACGCAGCCAACTGTCTTGGTTGTCACCAGGACGATGGCCGAGGCCTCCCAGGCCTCGCCCCGCCGCTCGCCGGCTCCGCGATGGTCCTCGCACCCGCTGGCGTGACCGCGCGGATCGTCCTCAATGGAAAAGAGGGAGCGGTCGGCCTCATGCCGCCGATCGGCGGCAAGATGAGCGACGACGAGGTTGCCGCGGTGCTCACCTACATCCGGCGCGAATGGGGCAACACCGGCTCGCCGATCGATGCGGCGACGGCCCGAGATATTCGTGCGATCAGTGCCACACGAACACGACCCTGGACCGACGAAGAACTCGCCAGGATCGGCGACGGCGCGGTCCGGTAAATCGGTCACCTACAGGAGCGAAGAATGAGAGGTCGTTCGATCATCGGGTTCGCGTTTACGCTGTTCCTCTTTAGTGCGTACGCTTCATCAGCGCAGCTGCTGACGACGGGGACGATCACCGGGGTGCTCAAGGATGGGCAGGGCGGTGTCATTCCCGGGGCAACGATCACCCTCACCAGCGAAACGAAGGGGACGATGGTTCCCCCCGCGAACTCGGAATCGACCGGCGAATTCATCGTTCCAAATCTTGCGCCCGACACCTATCGCCTCGCCGTCGAACTGCAGGGGTTCAAGAGCCTCGAACGCCGTGGCGTCGCTGTCTCCGGCGGCGACCGCCTGAATCTCGGAACACTGACGCTGGAGGTCGGCACGCTCAACGAGACCATTACGGTGACCGGCGAAAGCCCGCTCGTCCAGACGACGAGCGGTGAGCGCTCGTTTACGGTGCCCACCGCGCTTGTCGAGAGTCTTCCGATCTCCAGCAACCGCAGCTTCACGATGTTGTCCTCGCTGGCGCCGGGAACGACCGCGGCACTCGGCGGCAACGTCAACGCAGGCATTCAGCCGCAGCGCATCGGCGGCGGCGGCGCGGCGAACATCATGATGGACGGCGTGTCGACGATGGATCTCGCGAGCAATCGTCCCTCGCTGCAGATGAACGTCGAATCGATCGGCGAGGTCAAGATCGTCTCATCGAGTTATCAAGCCGAGTACGGACGCTCCTCGGGCGTGCAGGTCATCGCGGTGACCAAGAGCGGCACGAACCAGTTCCGCGGTTCGCTCTACGACGTGGAACGAAACTCCGCGTGGAACGCCAACAGCCGCGTCAACGTGTTGAACGGCGACGCCAAGCCATCGCTGCGCGAGCGCGACTGGGGGTATTCGATCGGCGGCCCGATCGGAAAGCCGGGCGGGTCCAACAAGCTGTTCTTTTTCTACGCGCAGGAATACGCGCCACGCTCCAAGTCGGGTGACGTCGTGCGTTTCCGCGTGCCGACGGCGCTCGAGCGGCAAGGCGACTTCTCGCAGTCGATCGACAACAACGGCAACGTCTACAACCTGATTCGTGATGCGTCGACGGGTCTGCCATGTACCGCCGCGAACACCAGTGGCTGCTTCCAGTCGGGTGGCGTGATTGGACGCATTCCCGCGAACCGTCTGTATCAGACGGGGCTCGCCATCCTCAATCAATGGCCGACGCCGAACGTCAACGTGCCCGGGGCGGCCTACAACTACGAAGCGCGCCTCCCGCAGGACAACCAACTGGCGTGGCAGCCGGCGTTGCGCGTTGACTACAACCCGACCGAGAAGATTCGCGCCAGCTTCAAGTACTCCGGCTGGCAGCAGCGGGTCAGGACGATCGTCGGCACGCTGCCCGGCTACAACGACAGCGTGCTCGCGCGTCCGTTGATTGATACGTGGGCCGCGCAGGGCAACTACGCGATCAATTCGACCACGTTCGCAGAAGTGACATATGGACGTTCGCGTCAACCGCAATCCGGATGCGCGCTGGCGACGCAGGGCACCGCGCCCATCTATTGCGCGACGGGGTTCCCGGCTGACGAGGTGGCCAATCCGACGAAGATCGGCCTTGGCGCACTGCCGCTGATCTTCCCGAACTCCGGCTATTTCGATCCGCGGTATCTGGCGAGCAAGCTCCTGCAGGAATCAAACACGCCCATCTACCAGAACAATCAGATCTTCATCGCGCCGACCTTCGCGTGGGGCAACCGCGTCGCCGCCGCCAACACGCCGCCGAGCACGCCATTTCCCGGTTCGGGCAATCTCAATGGCAGCTACGAAACGAGCGTCAACGGCAGCGTCACGAAGGAGTTGACCGGGCACACCGTCAAGACGGGGTTCTACTTCGCGCACGGCATCAAGTACCAGGCAAACGCCGCCGGAAGCGGACCGGTCTTCGGCACGCCGCGCGGCGCGATCAGCTTCGCGAACAACACCAGCAACCCGCTGGACTCCACCTTTGGTTTCGCCAACGCCGCGCTCGGCATCTACAACACCTATCAGCAACTCTCCGGGTGGATCGAAGGCGCGAATGGGTTCAAGAACCTGGAGGGCTACGCGCAGGACACATGGCGGATGACCGGCAAGTTCACGTTGAACTACGGTCTGCGCGTAGTGCATCAGACGCCTCAGTATGACGAGTTGCTGCAGGGCAGCAATTTCCTTCCGGAGCGCTGGAGCGCAACGGCCGCCCCGCTTCTCTACGGCGCGGGCTGTGCCAATAACGTGTATCCCTGCGCTGGCGACACGCGTCAGGCGATGGATCCTCGCAGCGGTGCGTTCCTCGGGTCAGGAACGGCAGCACTCATCGGCGCCGTCATACCGGGGACCGGCGATCCGTACAACGGCGTGGTGGCGGTGAAAGGGAGCAACCTCCCGAAGGAAGGGTATACGTCACCCAAGCTGGGATGGGCGCCGCGCGTCGGCTTTGCCTACGACGTGACCGGCAATCAGCGGCTCGTGCTTCGCGGGGGCGGCGGGCTGTTCTTCGCCCGCGGTTTCGGCAACTTCCTGAACGGCAATCCGCCGCTGATGCAGGACGTGACGCTGCAGTTCGGCACGCTTCAGTCGCTGGCGGGCGCTCTCGCGTCAACGCCGAGGCCGGGCCCGCAGGTGCTCGGCTGGCAGTACGACAGTCCGTACCCCAAAGACACGCAGTGGAGCGGTGGCGCGCAGGTGATGCTGCCGTTCGCCACCGTCCTCGATGCCGCGTACGTCGGGCATCACAGCTGGGACGAGCTGTACCCGCTCAATCTTGGCGCCATCGATCTCGGCGCGGCGTTCCTGCCGCAGAATCAGGATCGCACGCTGGCGGCCAGCACGACGCCGGGTGCGAGCGCCGTGGTGACGCAGTTGATGGCCCCGTTGCGCGGCTACAACAACGTCTGGATGACGACCAACCTCGGTTGGCGGACCTACCATGGGCTGCAGCTGTCGGTGCAGCACCGATTGAGCCGCGGAATTCAGTTCGGACTGAACGACACGATCACGCTTTCCGATCAAGGGTTCTGCGCGTCCGGCGGCTGTCCCAGCACCCAGCCGCTGCGCATGCAGCACAACGCGGACGGCAGCTACACCGTTCGCGGCGATCAGTCGCAGCAGAACGATCTGCTG
>Ga0310810_10006057_pt1 | contig 13602 bp, 13 predicted proteins | sample NCmetagenome_FD_207641 | JGI IMG/M metagenome (GOLD analysis project Ga0310810, IMG submission 207641) | Soil microbial communities from experimental microcosm in Duke University, North Carolina, United States - NC | ecosystem: Engineered > Artificial ecosystem > Soil microcosm > Unclassified ... | reverse complement strand
GATAAACGCGCCGTCACCTCCGCCGATCATTCCCATGCGCAGTTTGCGTGGAGCCATCAATGGAAGCGGTTCCACAAGAGCGTAATCGATACTCGAGTGGCGCTCAAAATCTGGTCAGCTGGATGACGCGTCCGTGGTCGTGAAAATTGCGCTTGCTCGTCGGCGATGAGTTCACTATAGTGTGCGGCGAATGTGGAACCGATTCCACATTTCGAGTCGAAGAGAATTCTCGCGACAGGAGTTGACCATGTTCCGACGTGCCGGCTGTTTGCTCGCGCTGATCATCGCCGCGGCGACGCCAACGCTCGCCCATCACTCCTTCGCGTTGTTCGACATGGACAAGAACGTGTCCATGCTGGGGTCGGTCGTCGAGTATCGCTGGTCGAACCCGCACGTCCATGTCGTCCTGAAGGTCGATCCGGGTGCGGATGTGTCTTCCGAATTGGTCGGCACGTGGGATTTGGAAGCCGCGGGAAGTACGAACATCATGACCCGCCAGGGATGGACCCGCGTCACGTTGAAGAGCGGGGACCGCATCACCGCCGTCGTGCATCCGATGAAAGACGGAGCGAAGGGCGGCTCGCTGTTCTACATCATCCTGCCTGACGGAAATCGGCTCTACACGGATATCGCCAGGCCGAAAGCGGGATCGTAGCCGATTCCGGCGTTTTAGAAATCCATCTGCAACGCGACCTTTGCGGTGCGTGGCGTGATGACCCCGCGCACGGCCTGCCATGTCGATCCATACGTCGGATTGACCGTCGTGACCGTGTTCGCGTTCAGTGCGTTGCCAATTTCGAAGCGCGGACGGATCGACGTCTGGCCGAAGCGGAAGTTGCGATTCACAGCGAGCCCGAGCAGATTGAAGCGTGCCTCGCGGTACAACGAATTCGTGGGCACCAGTGCGATGCCAAGCGACGCGGTGCATTGTGCAGCCGTCAACCCCGCGCGGCACGCAGACAGGTTCCGGCCAAGCACCGGTGCGATCACCGAATTCGGTGCGTTCCACACCGCGAGCGTCGGAATGCCTGGACTGTTCTGGTAATTGACGCTCACCTGCACGTCGCCGCGCACTCGATAGGAACCCGACAACTTGAAATCGGTCGAAGCCGACCAGGACGGCTGCACGTGACAGGTGTTGGTCCCGGTTTGTCCCGGTCCTGCACCCGCTTCCGGCAAATTGGCGACGACATCGCAGTTGTCGGTGACGGTCCGTCCGATGCTGATGCCGCCGGTGACGAAGCCGCCGTTACCGAAGCGAGCATTCGTCGTGAAGTCGACGCCGTTGAAGACGGACGTCTGCTTGCCGAAGTCCGAGGCAGGACGGACGAGATTGCTGACAGGATTGACGACCCGTTGATCGTGGATGCCGCAGATCTGCTGTCCCCCACCGCCAGGCAACTGCGAATCTGACGGCGCGTTGAGGCAGAAGTAGTCGTAGTTCGATCGATCGACGAGAATGTTGTCGGTCACCGTGAAGTTGCCGCCGACGGTTCTGAAGTAGCCAATCGTCACCGCCACGCCGGACCGCAGCTCCTGCTGGAAGGCGACGCCGCCCTGCCACGAGTAGGGCGCGACGCCGAAGCCATCAAGGACGGAGGCGGCGTACACCGTTCCCGGTACGGTCTTGCCGAAGTTCGCATTGCTCAGCGGCCCGAGCTCGCTCTCCTGCGGGATGAAGTCGCCGTTGTCGCTCCACACCCGCGTGGCACTCGTCACCATGGTCGACGTCGGATTGTTCACGGACACGAGCCCGCCCGCGGCAATCACCTGCACCGGTTGATAGCGGCCCAAGGCGACTTTCAACGCGCTGCGGCCATTGCCGAATAGATCCCACGCCATTCCGAGCCGTGGGTTCAGATCCGTCAAGTGCGGAATGTTGTTTACCGGGGCGAAGTCTCGCGCCGGCACCCAGCGACCAGCCGGCAGATGCTGTTCCGGCGTGTAGCCGCGCGCGTACTCGAACCGCAACCCCGGATTGAAAGTGAAGTTCTTCACCCTCCATTGGTCCTGCACGTACAGCGCGTGCTGCTGCACGTACGCATCGTCAATGTACGGTGTGGCCCAGTAGGTGATTAACTGCGGCACGGCGGTCGTCGGCGTCGAGCCGTTGAACGTGTACGTGACGTCGCCGTTCAAGTACGCGTTGTTGTACTGGCGCATGCGCCGCAGCTGCACACCGGTCTTGAAGTTATGCGCGCCAGTGACATACGAAACGGACGCCTGGCCTTGCCACGATTGTCCGTACGAGTAGCCATATGCGTTGCCGCCGCTGATACCCATGCCACCGAGCGCGCCGTAGCGCCGGTTGTTCTGCTGGTCGAACACGGCAATCCAGTTCGGATCGGGACGATCGAATTGGTTCCCGACGGTCTGGCCCATTTCCGCGACTCGCGCGTCAATCAACAGCCGGCTCGTCGCGATGCGATTCCAGCCAAGCTGAAAGATCCGGTATGGGTAATCCAGCCGATGCCCGGCGCCGTCGGCCATGATCTGTCCTTGGTTGACGAGGTTGTAGCAGTTGCAGTTGCTCTGCAGCTCGTAACTCGTCGTCACCTTGTCGCGGCTGGTGGCCTGCCACGTGACTCGCGTCATCAATGCCTTGTTGAACGTCCAGGCGAAGGACGGCTGCGATAGATCGGGCGTATAGAACAACGTGTGCGGCGTCTGGTTGAAGTAGCTGCCGACAACGTACTGCTGGTTCTGAAGCTTGCGCGCGCTGCCGTAAAACCAGACGCGATCCCTGAGAATCGGACCACCGATGCCGCCGGTGACGTCGTAGAGCGATTTGATCTTCGCTGGCTGTGTGGCGCCGCGGGTAGACAGCGCGGTATCCACGTTGTTCGATTGCAGCTTGCCGGAGCCGTAATCGGCGGTGAACGAGCCGCGAAACTGGTTACCGCCGTCCCTCGGGATGTAGTTGACCTGCGTGCCGGCACCATGCGCCTCGGCCGTCAACCCGCCGTTGATCTGGACGCTCACTTCCTGAATGGCGGCCGGGATGTTGCTCGAATCCTGATTCTGTCCGCCGAGGGGCGAACCGACGAAGAGACCGTCGCGCAGCTGCACGATGATGCCGCCGCCATGTACCGTGAAGTTCTGTGCCTGCTCGTTCTTGGTGCCGGCGACGTCGATATTCGCGGCGGCCACCGTTGCGCCAGGGACAACCGCCGCAAATAGACCGGCGTTTTTCCCGAGCGGCAGCGCCTGTATGACTTCCTGTTTGAAGACGGTCTGTTGGGCGGTATTGGTGACATCAACGAGCGGGGCTTCCCCGCTGACCGTGATCGTCTCGCTCACGGCACCGACCGCGAGGTCGGCATTGACGGTCGAGGCCGCGGACGTCTGCACCGTGATCCCCTCACGCTTGAACGACGAAAATCCCTGCAGCGTGAAGGTGACCGCGTAGGTCCCTGGCCGAAGCGCCGTGACACGATAGCGACCCTGGTCGTCGGTCACGACGGAACGGGAGCGTTCGATGAGCGCCGGACTCGTCACCTCCACGGTGACACCCGGCAACGCACCGCCCGACGCATCGCGCACCAGGCCGACAATTGCGCCGGTGGTGGCGTCCTGCCCCGATACCACCGCGGCGATCAGCAGGAACGACGCGAAGCCGAGCGAAACAACGAACCGCTGGACCATGACTGCTCCCTTCATCAACCCTCGAGACAATCCGCACGTACGCGTAGCAGCGGTCGACTTGACGGCAACGTCATGTGATCGTCAACCTTCACCGCCGCTCAGACAGTCGTAAATGACCACCCTGTCCCAACACGTGCGGCATTCGGTCCTGAAACGGTCGTGGATCGGATCGAGCTGATAGCGCTCGTGGCCGCTCGCGTCCCGAAACATCAGCACGAGGGCATGCGAATACGTGTGATCAACAACCGGGCGCCTCGTGTCGGCCGGAACCGCGATATACCCGGCCTGAACGGTTTCGATCGTGAGCAACGAGTGCAGCCCGTCCATGAATTGTTTCCGTGCGTCGGCCGCCAAGTCCGGTTTCAGCCAGAAATACACAGAGTGGATAAACATGGTTCTTCATCTGGCTCCCGGTGAACGCGGCTGGTTGCCGCCGCGACCCAATGTCGGGCCGGCCAGAAACGCCGTCCGCGCTTCGTCAAACGGATCGCACCAGATTGGCGGCTGCGCTTCGTATGAGGCGGGCGCCCGGTAGTAGCGGTACTCGTAGGTATGCGGTGTCCGGTAGACCTTCGAATCGGACCAGGTGAACGTGACCGCGAGTACCGCTCCGCTGCTCACCAACCGGTAGCGCTCGACCAGGTGCGAATCCGACGTCCGGAAGCCGCCGCCCGGAATCGCGGAGAGCCCCTTCGCGCCATCGAAACCGACTGTATCGACGACGAGCGTCTCTCCTTCCCAGCGCGCGATCGAATCGCCCATCGTCGTCGCGTCGTAGACGTCCTTGCCGATGTGAGTGGTGCGGTCGAGAAAGATGTGACGCGGTGTGGCGATCGTTTCGAAGTTCATCACGATCTCGCGGCGACCCTGACGGACATCGATTGGCCGGGTGGCATCCATCGCCGCCGGCATGCCGATCCAGTTGCACCAGCGCGTTGCGTACTCGTCCTGCTTGCGCTTCGCCGCACGAAACGCAGGTGTGACAGTCGCTGCTAGCGCGGCGGGCGGCACATGACGGCTGTCAAAGGAGAGCTCCCAATAGCCGCTGATGTCGTGTGGATCGAACGCGACGGCCGGGCCAGCGCCGCGGCCGCGTTGCGCCGTCGCCGCCGACGCTGCCAGCAGCGCCATAGCGGCAATCGCGAGAGCACGTGTGATTTCCCGTTTCATGACCATCGATTTATGGAAGTTGCTTCGGCGGAATCACAGAGGTGCGTTGAGTCGGATCGCCCGAATCGCACCAGTCTTCGAACGGCCAGGTGCCAGCTGGCTGGCGCTCGGCGACGATCTGATAGCTGTGCGGCTTCTGGTAAATCTTCGGATCGTTCCATGTGTAGGTCATGGTCAGACGCTTGCCATCTGCTGAGAGGGTGTAGCGCTCGGTCAATTGCGTTTCAGCCGTGCGACGACCGCCTCCAGGGACGCCGCCCGGCATCAATCCAACCGTGTCGATAACGAACGTCCCGTTCTCGTACCGGCCGATGGAGTGTCCGACCACCGTGGGCCGCCATCGCGACAAATCAGGATGCTTGCGGCCATCGATGTAAATGGTTCGGTGAAGTCCCGGGTTCTCGCGGACGATGAGGACTTCGTCTTTCGACTGGATGATGTGGAACGCCGATGAATTCGGCTCGAGTCCGCCGGGCAGCGTGCAGCTCCCATCCGTGACGACGTAGGGCTCGCCCGCCGCGTGGGGTTTGTTGTCGTCGGCGACCAACCCGGGCCGCAATCCGCCGCCTCCCTGTCGTCCGGCTGCGGCCGCCGCGGCGGCCTCCGGAGTGAGCACCGCGTTGCCGGTGAGTGCATTGACGGCGCCGAAGCTTCCTGCGCCGACGGTGTCGAGACGCACCCACGTGCCTTCGATATCGGGAACGTTGGACTGCTGGGCGCGCGTGTGATCACCGGTCATTCCAACGGCGGCAATTACGAGCGCTGCGATAACAGACGGATAACGCATTTCCCTAGTCCTCACTCGCCGCTCTTCGTGGATGTAACCGGTTGCACAGCACAACTGGCCGCAGAGGCTAACGGAAAAGAACCTTCAGAGCAAGCGGAGAATTTGACGAGGGCGACCACTTTCATCGCCCCTCGGAGGAGGTCAGCTCACGCAGGCGCCGACCGCAGATGACGCTCGCTTCGAGCGCGTCGCCGGACGGTCCTTTCCAATGCGTCTCGAGACTGAGCCATCCCCCGTACGCGTCCTTTTTCAGCGCTCGTACCTGGCCGCGCCAGTCGATACCCATTTCGCCAATCGGACCCCAGACCGCGCGCCCATCACGAACGATGCAGTCCTTCACGTGCACGTGCAGCACCCGCTCGCGCGGCAGCAGTTGATAGCCGTCCGGATACGGCGTATCGCCGAGGATCAACGCGTTAGCGGGATCCCAGATCAATTGAAGGCTGGGATGCGGCAGCCGCTTCAGCAACCGCGCGCTTTCCGCTGCCGTGCCAACGTTGCAGGCGTATTCGTTCTCGAGGCCGATCGTCACGCCGTGCCTCGACGCCTCCTCGGCGAGCTCATGCAACGCGATAACAATGCGCTCCTCGCAGCGCGGCGGATCGACAGTCCGCCAGTAGGAAAACACGCGGACGATTCGTGCGCCGGTCAGCTTTGTGATCTGAAAGACGCGATTGATGAGGCGCGGCTGATCGTCGAAGGTAAACGGCGACCCGAACACATCCTGCTGGAATCGATCGTCGACGGGAGGCCCCTCCGGCAGCACGCATTTCAACAGCGGCGACGCGATGGAAACAATCTCCATCTCCCGCGCTGCCGCCGCCGCGGCAATCCCTGCAAGCTCAGTGTCTGAGAGGTCGACGATGTTTCTGCCGCCGATGGTACGGAGCTCGAGACCCGTCATTCCGACGGACTTCATGGCATCGAGCGCCACGTCCACATCGGGTGAGAACTCGTCAGTGATCGCCGCGAGCCGAATTGGCCGTGTCGATGCGGGTGCTACCATACGCACCCGTGGTCATCGGCAAAGGTGTTGCGGAAGGCTTTCTGACGGCGGAGGCATTCGACGAGGCCGCAGGCGAGGGTCTCCGTGCGATGCAGGTCGACGGGCTGCGGGTGCTGGTGGTGGTTCCCGACGGCACTCGCACAATGCCGATGCCCCGAATGTTCGACATTCTGGAGCGCGAGCTCGGACCGCGTGTCGCCGCGCTTGACTATCTCGTCGCGCTCGGCACGCATTCGCCGATGACGGATGCGCAGCTGACCGCACATGTCGGGCGTCCCGTCATAAATGGTGTGGCCGCCGGACGTAACGTGTTCAATCACCGCTGGGGCGACCCGTCTGCCTTCGTGACGCTGGGAACGATACCGACCTCCGACATCGCCGCAATCACCGATGGAAAGCTGTCGCAGGACGTGCCGGTTGCGCTGAATCGGCTCGTCACCGAATACGATCACATCCTCATCTGCGGCCCCGTCTTTCCACACGAAGTGGCCGGTTTTTCCGGCGGCGCCAAGTACCTGTTTCCCGGCATTGCGGCGCCAAGCATCATCCACTTCACGCATTGGCTCGGCGCACTTATTACCAGCTACGAGATCATCGGGACCATCGACACCCCGGTGCGCGCCGTCATCGATCGCGCCGCCGCATTCCTCGACACGCCGACGTCGCTGGTAGCGCTGGTGACCACGCATGACGGCGTCGCCGGCGTGTTCTGCGGCGACCTTCGCGCCGCCTGGCGCGAAGCCGCCCGTTTGTCGTCGCGTCGCCATATCGTCTGGGTGGACTCCCCCTTCGATCGCGTCGTGTCGGTGATGCCGTCGATGTACGCCGACATGTGGACCGCCGCGAAAGGGATGTACAAGATGGAGCCGGCGATGGCCGACGGCGGTGAAGTGATCATCTACGCGCCGCACGTCAACGAAGTGAGCTACGTCCATGGCGCACTGCTGGACGAAATCGGCTACCACTGCCGCGACTACTTCGTCGAACAGTGGACCCGGTTTGCGCGCTACCCAGGCGGCATCCTCGCGCACTCGACGCATTTGAAGGGCTGCGGGACATTTGAAGTGGCCAACGCCATCGAAACACCGCGGGTCGAGGTCACGCTCGCCACGGCAATTCCACGGGAACGATGCGAGCGCGTCAACCTGGGATACCTGGACCATCACACCATCGATCGCGACGAGTGGCCGACCGATCTGGGACACGATACGTTGCTGGTCCCTCGCGCCGGTGAAGTCCTCTACCGGGTCGGTCAACCGCCGGACTAAACCATCAACGCCTGCTTCATGTAATCAAGGTCGCGCCGGGTCTCCTCGACGGGACCGCGCGTGCCCATGAATTCGCGTTCGATAAATGCATAGATCGGCCACTTGTTGTCGCGGATCATGGTGAGGCATTCCTTGATCGGCGTGTCGCCGGTGCCCCATTCGACGTTTGGCCCCTTGTTGCGTTTGCGATCCTTCACGTGAATGTGCGTGATCCGATCGTGGTGTTCGCGGAGATACGCGACCGCGTCATTGTTGCCGGCGGTGAAGTGACCGATGTCGAGGCAGACGCGGAACTCCTTCGACATGTTCAATAGCTTCTGCAAACTTTCCACAGACGCAATCTCGTTCGGATCCTCGACTTCGGCGTGTGTGTGAAAGGCGGGGCGAATCTTGTACTTTTCGACGAACGGCACCAGCCGCGGCCCCATTGACACCCGGGTCTGGTTGGTCTGGAACACGCTGACGCGCAGCGCCTGCATCTGCCGGAACATCGCGTCGAGCTCCGCGTCCGTCACATCGTCGGCCATCGTGTTCGACATCGAATACAGATTGATCTTCGCGTCGTCGAATTTCTTGCGGACTTCGCGAAACCGCTCAAAGGAGGCCGGCGACACGCGCCATTGGCGCAGCTCGTCGCGCGATTTGTCGTATTCCGGATTGGGCACTTTCGGGACCTGCCCCCCGACGGCGGCTCCGCGCACAGGCGGACCGAAAAACCCTCCAGACAACTCGACGTTGCCGATGCCAAGTTCCACCAGCTGCTGAATCAGGACGTCGAGTGGTTCCTTACCCGAAACCTGCGGCAGGGGATTGAGCGAGGCGGTCGTGATTCCGAGCTTCACGCCGCGCACCGTCAATTCGATCGCAAACAGCTTCGATGCCGCCACGGTCGGCAGCGCGAGTACCGACAGCGCCGCTTTTGCAAAATCTCTTCGTGAATACACGACTCCGCCTCCTCGAAACGCGTGGATTCTATCGCACGTCACCGGCAATTGGACGACCAGGTGCAAAGCGGTTTACAAGGTGGCTTGTCCACATCTGACGGCGGTATGATTGGCCGCGCATGGCAACACGGCCGACGAGCCCGAGTACCGAACAGGTTATTTCTCACGTCCGCGACCTGATTGGACGCGGACACCTACGCACCGGCGATCGGCTGCCAGCGGAGCGCGACCTCGTCACGCAACTTGGCGTCAGCCGCCCCACCGTGCGAGCCGCGTTGCGCGCCCTCGCGGCAATGGGCGTGGTCGAAGCCCGGCACGGATCGGGAACATACATCCCCGGTGGTCCCCCCAAGCTCGATAGCCAGCCACTCAGTTTTCTCGCGGCGCTACATGGGTTTACACGCGATGAAATGTTCGAGGCACGGCGCGTCCTCGAGGTGAGCGCCGCCGGACTGGCGGCCGAACGCGCGACCGGTCACGATCTCGCCGCAATCGCGGAAGAAGTTGCCAGTCTCTTCGCGAACATGGAAGACCCGCAGCTGTTTCTCATCCACGACATGCAGTTTCACCGTGCGGTGGCAGTCGCGTCGCGCAATCCGATCCTGGCGTCGCTGATTGAGATGGTGTCGACCCTGTTTTTCGAACATCGGCGTCCGACCGCCGCGCGGGCAACCGACCGGAACCTTCGCGACGCCGCCGACATGCATCAGCGGATTTACCGCGCCATCCGCCAGCACGATGCGCCGCAGGCGCGGACCCTGATGGACGATCACCTTCGTCAGGCCGCGATGCACCACGCGGAAGAGGCGCAGGACGCCGTCCGCGCTGTGGCGGCGCGACCCGCGGAATCCCGCCGACGCCGCAACGCGTAAACTCGCACCCAACCGGTCTGTCCAATTCGATTGGACTTATAATGCGCGCCTCCGGTTCCCACTCCGGCTTCCAAATTGGTAGACCACTTCGATCGGCTCTCAGGGAGGCACTGACGATGACTTTCAGCATTTGGCGGCTCGTGGCGGCGGCCGTCGTCATTCTGGTGGCGTCCGGAACCGTGAGCGCGCACCATTCGTTTGCGATGTTCGATCAGGACAAACTCGTGACGCTCAAAGGCTCGGTGGCGGAATGGTACTGGATCAATCCGCATGGCCACATCATTTTGAAAGTCGACGCTGCGCCGGGTGTCGATCCGAAGTTCGTAGGCGAGTGGGACATCGAGTGTGCGAGCACCAGCATCATGCGTCTGCAGGGCTGGTCGAGCACGACGCTCAAGCCCGGCGATCAGGTCACGATCTCGGCCAATCCGCTCAAAGACGGGAATAAAGGCGCATCGCTGTTCTACGCCACATTTCCCGACGGCAAACGGCTGTACCGTGATATCGCCCGGCCCAAAGGAAAGAGCTGACATCCCGTACCGCGCGACAGGAGACGCATCATGAAGGCGATGAGACTCGTACTGGCCGCTGGATTGGGAGTGATCCTGGCAGCGACACTGCGTGCGCAAACATCGGCACCGACCATTGCCGGCTTCTGGCTCGTACAGGACACCGCGGCGACGGGTAGCTGGCAGGAATGGTGGGACAACGGTCCGGGCGTAAAGGCGAAGGTGCGTCCCGAGATCGTGAAGTTGAATGCGGAAGACGCAGCCCGGGTTGCCGCCGGTAACGTCGTCAACACCGCAGGCCGAGGCCGCGGGCAACAAGCCGATGACTGCGCCAATGGGAACCTGGCCATGTCGTTTGCCAGCTCCGGCGCACAGGAGATCGCCGTGTCATCGACGGAGATCAAACTGGGCCCGCAGACCGTGTACATGGATGGTCGACCGCACCCGGACACCAAAAGCCCGGCATACAAGGCCACCGGCAACGGGCACTCGACTGGACGCTGGCAGGGCGACACGCTGCTTGTCGACACCGTCGGGTTTCCGGCGAAGATGTGCGACACCCGCTGGCGCATCATGCGCGTGACGGGGGGCGGCCGTGCGAAGGAGACGACGCATCTCACGGAGCGCGTGAGGCTGTCGGACCCCAACACCCTGCAGCTCACGTTTACGTGGGCTGATCCGTCCATTTATCTCGAGCCGTACACCTATACCTACACGTTCAAACGGATCGCGAAGCCCACAGAGGATCCCGCGCAGGCGCCGCCGAAGCGGGAGTTCCTGACCGACAAATACTGGCCGCGGTGATGATGAAATCCCAAATCCCAAATCCCAAGTCCCAAATCAAAATAGGTCCACGCCCCTTGGAATTTGGGTTTTGGGATTTGGGATTTGGGATTTCGTGAGGTTGCCCCCACGAACGCAGTCACTGTTCGCGGCCTGAAAAAATCCTATGGCCACGTCGATGCCGTCCGCGGCGTCTCGTTGGACATTCGCGAAGGCGAAATCTTCGGCCTGCTGGGCCCGAACGGCGCCGGCAAGACCACATTGCTCGAATGCATCGTCGGCCTTCGCGTGCCAGACCACGGCGAAATTACCGTCACTGGCATCGACGCGACGCGGCGAGCCCGCGAAGTGCAGCAGCGCATCGGCGTCATGCTGCAGTCGACAGCCCTCCAGGACAAGATCACACCGCGTGAGGCGCTGCAGCTTTTCGGGACGTTCTATCGCAATGCTGCGGATCCCGCCCAGCTGCTCGAGCGGTTCGCACTGACAGACAAGGCGGATGCGACGTTCGACACGCTTTCCGGCGGCCAGCGCCAACGCCTTGCACTCGCCATTGCGTTTGTGAACCGACCGCAGATTCTGTTCCTGGACGAACCGACCGCCGGGCTCGATCCACAATCGCGACGCGAATTGCGAGAGGAAATCATCCGTTTGAAGAAGGACGGCCGTACCGTGCTTCTCACGACGCACGATGTCGATGAAGCCGAACGGCTTTGTGAGCGCGTCGCGATCTTGGACGGCGGCGAGATCATCGCGACCGGACAGCCTCGGACACTCACAACGGAATCGCCCTCAATGCACACCGTATCGGTCAGCACGAGGCCGCACATCGACGTCGGACGTTTGACAGGCATGTCCGGTATCGACGATGTGACATTCGACGGCAGCAGCATCAGCTTCCGGACAGCAAATGCGCCCGACGCCCTTCAGGAGCTGACCCGATTGCTCGAACAGACTGGAGTCGAACTCCTCGAACTTCGCGTGCATCGGGCCACACTCGAAGACGTGTTTCTGCGTCTGACGGGAGCGGAGAACGATCCGTGATCCGCAGCGCGGTGCGCCACTGCATCGTCAGCATGCGGTTGTATTTCCGCAATCCTCTCGCGATGTCTTACGGCTACCTGTTCCCCACGCTGTTCCTCGCCGCCTATTGGGGGCTGTACCGCTACGACCGCGTTCCGCTCGTACGGCATATCGGGGAGCTGCTGACGGTCACGGTTCTCGGCGGCGCCTGCTTCGGCCTCCCCACGACGCTGGTGAGTGAGCGCGAAAAGGGCGTCTGGCGGCGCTATCGCCTGATGCCGGTGCCGGTCGGCTCTCTCGTCGCCAGCACATTCGCCGCCCGGTACGTGCTCGTCGTATCGGCCGGCCTGCTACAGCTCGCGCTCGCCATGATGATCGGCATGCCGCGACCACAGCATCCGTTCGACCTTTGGGTGGCGTTCACGGTTGTTGCGTTCGCATTTCTGGGATGCGGCTTCGTCATTGCGATGATGGCCGATACGGTTCCCGCCGTTCAGGCGCTCGGACAAACGATTTTTCTTCCGATGCTGATCATCGGCGGCATCGCGGTGCCCCTTGCGAGCCTTCCGGACTGGGCGCAGCACGCGTCGGCGTTCTTTCCCGGGCGCTACGCCGTCGAGGCGTTGCAGGCATGCGTGGCAGGCGAGGGTATTGGGTCCACGCTGTTCAGCATCATGGCACTGCTTGTGATCGGCTTCGCGGCATGTACCGCCGGCGCGATGATGTTTCGGTGGGACGAGCACGAACGGTTCGCCATGCGTGGCGACCGCGCGTGGCTCGTACTCGCACTCGCGGCGTGGGCCGCTGTGGGCACAGCGGCGGAGTTCCGCGGCCGCATCGCCACGGCCGGAACCGGATCGACCGCGGCGCTCGCGCCGGCCTCACCGCAGGTGGGCATTCCAATCACGTCGGCGAGTCGGCTTCAATCGTTGCGAGCAACCACCGCCGAGGTCGCGGCAGGTGCCGCCGCGCCGTCCACACCCCCGCCGTCCACAGGCGCACGCGAAAATGCGAAAGCCGGACCCGTGTCGTCGCCTCCGCATCCGACGTCATGGCAGGCGGTCTCGCAAGCGGACATCGACGCTGATCTGACGTTCGACTACCTGCCACCCGATGGGGGGATCATCACGCCGATCGCGACGGCAGCGGATCAACCGGATCCAAGTACGGCCGAAGCGGTCGCGAATCTTGCACATGCGCTGCCACAGTGGGCGCCAGGATCGGTTTCGGATCCAGTGCAGCGCGTGCGGAATCTGCTCTACGTTGCCGCAGTCCCGGACCTGCTGCAGATGGATGTCGAACGGTACGTGCCGGCGATAGTCTACGAACGGATTCTGGGGCAGACCGAGCGTTCCGAGCTGATCAAAATCCTGTATTGGATCGCGTTGCATCCATTCGACGATGACGATCAGGCCATCGGCGATGTCGCCGCGCTGCGGCTGCCTCCGGCGTCGGCCCTCAATCCAGCAGACGTTCGCGCGCGAGCGGCTGTCTACGGCGTCAAGCTCCTTGGCAGGTTGATCGGCAAGATCGATTCCAAATAACGTTCGGATCGTTCGGATCGTTCGGATCGTTCGGATCGTTCGGGTCGTTCA
>Ga0310810_10006056_pt1 | contig 13602 bp, 10 predicted proteins | sample NCmetagenome_FD_207641 | JGI IMG/M metagenome (GOLD analysis project Ga0310810, IMG submission 207641) | Soil microbial communities from experimental microcosm in Duke University, North Carolina, United States - NC | ecosystem: Engineered > Artificial ecosystem > Soil microcosm > Unclassified ... | reverse complement strand
ATAAACTCCGGAAACCCCGTCCCTGCTAAAGAAGCAGAAGCATCTTTCATCCGCTTCCTCAGCGCCTTAATTGCGGAAACTTCAAACACTCGCTCCTCATAAACATTATGTCCATCCACCAGACAGTAATCAGCGAGGTTGGCTTTAAAAACTCGGCGTAATTTCTCTTCAGCTTCTTGCAGTTCTTCCTCATCATCGGGGTCAATTAATGACTCACGTACCTGATCCCAAGCATTAATTAAAAAGAAAACCGTCAATCCTCGACCTTTAATGTAATTCTCCAGATATCGGCGTTCCCCAAGCGTACAAGGCTGTGAAGCTCTCAACACAAAAAGGATGGCATGGCAATTATTGATATAACCTAAAGACAGTTCATTTCGAGATTCGGTATCATTGAGTCCCGGACTATCAACAATTTCCACCCCCTTTTCTAACAGGGGTAAAGGATACTCAACTACGGCATACTCAACCCCTGGGAACGCTTGCTTTTTATCTTGTTCGAGTTGCTTGGCTTCGGCAGGATCGATGGTGTATTTATGCTTAAACTCTTGAAAATCTAGCTGTTCTGGGCTTCTCCCATCATTGAAGTAAACCAACACTTTCTTCTGGGGGCCATAGCGTAAAACTGTTAGCAGTGCCGTACAGGGATTAACATCGCTGGGTAATAAATTCTCTCCAATTAAGGCATTGAGGAAGGTGCTTTTCCCTCGTTTCATATCTCCTAAAACCAGGAGCCGAAATACACCACTGCGGAGATTCTTACTTGCAAGCGTGAGGTCTTCGATGTCTGCCTCTAACCCTAGCCCCCCAGAAGTCTGCTTTCCAGCAGTTTCAGCTTGACCAATTGTTTCAGCAATTTTAGCTAGACAATTTGACACCTCATAACGGACTTGAGTCACTCGATTCAAATCGTTGATAAAACTGTCAGTTTCAATTTTATAACTCATTGAAATTCCTTACTAAATGATTGGATTTATTGCCTATTTTTGGAGTAGACTTTCAGTGCTAATGACACTCAAGGTCTACTCGGAACTGTTTAGGTAGGAGAAGAGATTAAACACTCATAGATAAACTCAATCCCCCGACATTGGGTTAACACATCAGCATCCAAACTCCTCAAACGCTTTAATTCAGCATCCTGATTAAAGTCTTGGGAACTCTTTTGATTAAGCAGATTATCTAACTCTGCTTTCCGAGCCTTAATGTCATTGTTTACACGTTTGGTCACTTCACGCTCATAGGCATCGAAACAATCTTTGACCCCTTGATTAATCGGTGACCATTGCTCCTGTGCAATTTTAGGCAGATGCTTCACAAACTCTTTCTTGGTGGCTTTCATTAATTCTTGACGAGCTTGCTCTGCTTGTACTGCACCAACTCCCAACCCTAGTAGTGCAATGCCTAACGGCCCTGTAAGAGCAATCAATGGAACCGAAAAAACGGTTAAAAACCCCCAGATACCAATCACGCCTAGAGCATTGACTAGGATACTTTTCCAATCAAAACCCGCTCCTGCTAGCGCCACACCAGCAACATTCCCCGTAGATAACATTAAAAAGCCCATCGCCCAACTGGCCCAAGCGGGTGAATTGTCTTCCTCACCCACTGTTGGAGCATATATCTTTTGCCCGATTAACTTTTCACTCATCCGCTCAGTGACTTGGCTATAGGATGCACCATAGTTGGCTGCAATTTTTGCCAGTTGAGAGAAGGCGTCGTTCATCTCTTGCTCGACGGTGAGTTCCCAGGCAGAAATCTTATCATTGATGTACTGCTCAAATGCCTGTTTGAAGGCTGCACTAAACTCTTCCCGTTTGCCCTTTTGCAAGAAATCGACGAAACCAAGGGTTGGATGGTAGCGAGTAAAATCGGTTTCAAAAGTATCCCCCAAGTTCAACACATAGTTACGAAATGAATCGGCGATCGCTCTCGCTTTCTTGTCGCGCATCTCTCGAATTTCATCCTGGAAGCGATCGCGGATATCTGCAAGTTGGTTAAATTCAGGTTCAAGAGCGTTAAATTTTTCCTGCAATTCCTTGACATCATGACTGAGCAAGGGTACTCGGCGTTCAACAGCTTCATGAACGCGAGTGTGACTTTGCCGTGCTAGGGTTCTCGCTTGTCTCAATTCTGCGATCGCCCGTTCTTTAGTCAAAAATGTATTGAGGGCTGCCATAAACTCTGGAAAGCCAGTTTTTTCCAGCGGATCGAGAGGGTTTTTTAACCTGAGGCGCAGCGCCTTCAAGGAGGAAAGTTCAAAAACGCGCTCCTCGTAAACATCACTCCCATCCACCTGGCAATAGTCCGACAGGTTGGTTTGGAAAACTTGGCGTACTTTATTCTCCGCTTCTTGGATAGCTTCTAGATTATCGGGATCGAGCATTTCCTTCTGAATTTCGTCCCAAGCGTTGATTAAGAAGAAAACGGTTAAGCCTCGATTTTTGATGTAATTATCGAGATAGCGACGTTCCCCAAGCGTCAACGGCTGAGATGCTCTGAGAATAAACAGAATGGCATGGCAGTTATGGATATAACCCAGAGATAGTTCGTTTCGCGCTTCAGTATCATTCAACCCCGGACTATCTACGATTTCAATTCCTTTCTCCAGCAAGGCTAAGGGATATTCAACCACAGCATAGTCAACATTGGGAAAGGCTTGTTTGTTCTCTTGTTCGAGTCGTTTAGCTTCCTCGGAATCGATGGTATATTGCTGCTTAAACTCTTGAAAACCTAGTTGTTCGGGACGTTTACCGTTTTTAAAGTAAATCGTTACTTTTTTCAGCGGACCATATCGTAAAATTGTCAGCACTGCTGTACAAGGATTTACGTCACTGGGTAATAAGTTTTCCCCAATTAAGGCATTCACGAAAGTACTTTTTCCCCGTTTCATATCCCCTAAAACGAGCAGTCGGAAAACCCCTTGACGTAAGTTCTTACTAGCAATACTGAGGTCTTCTATCTCTGCCTCTAAACCCAATTCCCCGGAGGCGGTTTTCCCCTCTGATTCAGCTTGATCTAGGGTGGTAGACATTTGGCTCAGGCAACTCGCCACCTCTGACCGCACTTTTGCAACTCGCTCCAAATCATTGATAAAACTGTCAGTTTCAACGATATAGCTCATATTTATCACCTGATAACCTCTAATGATTGGCAAGGCAGAGCCAGGAAGTCAGACGAGTCTGCCGTTGAGGATTGCTTGGAACTTAAAAGCGGGAAACCGTTAGTTTCTCTACTCCCCGTCAAAGGATGTTCAGCAACTTTCCAGTTTCAACGTCAGTCGCTCCCCTGGATGACAAAACATCCTGTGTTAACGTTTGGAGCCTTTGGAGCGATCGCGTTCTAAAAAAAGTTTGTAAGCCACCCAAGCCACTGCTCCCACCAGAATTACCGAGGCAAGGGTAGAGGCTATTTTAAAAGCCACCACAACAGCAACGACAACGGCTAGAAACTTTCCAACGTTCACCAGTTGCCCATACCTCTGTTTTAGAGAACTCTCAGGCGGCTGATGCTTTTTAGTTTGATATAGAGCTGGTTGTGGTTCATTGATTTCAGCCTCTATTTCCCGGAGTCGAATCGCTCGCTCTCGTTCATGAAGCTCTCGCTCCAGACGCTGAAACTCGTCTTCTTGATCATTTTGAGAATTCATAGGCGTTCACCCAATCCAAAAATATGAGCTGATGCGATTCCCGAAGCGTCCATTCCATGTCTAGGAACGAGGAGTGTTCTCTCTTTTGTGTCTAAGCGTTTGAGTGTCTTGATAGGAGAATCTTTTGCAGGAATCGCTATCCTACTAAATTTTCCATCACCTTAACCTGGAAGCCTCTGTGGTGCCTAGCTCTAAGTTATGAAAATTTAATTGGGGCTAAACCTGTGATCGAGGCAAGCTTCAACACACTCAATGCGATCGCGCCTAGAGTAATCGACTGTAGGCGATCGCATCCATCCATTTTTAGGCGGTACCTCTAGTGTTATCAGGCTTTTGTCGTTCTTTTACGCAAGAACTTGATTAATTTTTCACAAAATTAGGGAATTTCGGCTCCAGGTGCTGGATTCGGGTACTGCGGCTATTCTGTTTGAATTAAGCGAAACTTAGTCGTTCAGAGGAACAGCTCAGATTGCCAAGTCTTTAAGAGTAACTCTTGTAACTTTCCTATTTCTTCGATTGGGAGGCACTATTAAAGGTTAAATTTGGCATAATGTCAATCAGCCAATCCAAAAATAAGTGATTATGGCACAGCCAATTGATTTAACCCTAGAATTTTATGCACCCAAGGCAAAGGCAGATTTAGACGAGCGCGAGTTACGGATTCAACTTGCTGCTGCTTATCGCTTGCTCGATAAGTTTAAGATGACCGATCTGCTCTCCACTCACTTGTCTGTGCGTTTGCCAGGGCCAGAGCATCATTTTCTCATTAATCCCTATGGGATGATGTTCCACGAAATTACCGCCTCAAGCTTGGTTAAAATCGATATTGAAGGAAACATTATTGGTGAGAGCGAATGGCCTGTGAATCCCGCAGGCTTTGTCATCCACAGTGCTATCCATGCAGCACGAGAAGACCTAACCTGCATATTCCATACCCACACTCGTTATGGTATAGCCGTCTCTGCTTTGGAGTGTGGGTTTTTACCCATTTCACAGTTTGCTATGAAGTTTTACAACCGAGTGGCATATCACGATTATGAAGGAGTTGCGCTGGATCTGGATGAACGGGAACGCTTAGTTAAAGATTTAGGTGATAAGAAGGTCATGATTTTACGCAATCATGGACTCTTAACGGCTGGTAGAACAATCCCTGAAACATTTTTCTTAATGTACTATCTAGACCGCGCCTGTGAAATCCAGGTTACAGCACAATCGGCGAGTACAAAACTGATTATTCCGTCAGAGTCGGTCTGCGAACATGCGGCACAACAACAGAATATCGACGACGAAAATCTTGGTCAGCTAGAATGGACAGCTTTAATGCGAATGCTCGATCGCGAAGACCCATCCTATCGCCATTAAATAATGATGCGATCGCATAGCATGGGTTTAGGTTGAGGCACGCGATCGCATTTTCTCACTTTGCAGTAAAGGCGATCGCTCCAAAATTTGCACGGTGCGTCAGAGAGACCCCACTGGTAGACTTACTAGCTAAGGAATATTCTGAATAATCTTTTTACCTAGCCCTGGAACGTCAGTCCACTAGAAATAAAGAATTGACAATAATCACAATATATGCTTCATAAGCGCCAGGGCACTATTCCTAAGCGTGGCAAAGAACACGGAAACCGTAAATCATCGCCTAACACGCCATAAACACTGAGGCGATGTGTCGATTCGCCGTTCTTTCCACACAAGAGCGCCTTCTAGGAGGTTAGTTGCCCTCTTCTGATTGAGTGCTTTTGGAGTTGACAAATGTCTCTTTGGACGGATCTATTCCTTTGACTTTGGATGAAGAGCGCTTTCCTAAAGCTGCTTTTTGCTTCGAGTTAGGAATTTCTCCTTCAAGGTGAATCTGAATTTTCGGTCCTGAGCTAGCTAGACGAATAATCATTCCATCTACGACTGGCATTTGGGTAATGCGCTTGCCATCTATATAGGTTCCGTTAGCACCTAAACTGACAATTTCCCAAGCCAAACCATTGCGCCGTATCTCTACGTGATGACGAGAAACCACAGCACTGTAGAGAATGACTTCATTATCTGTCGAGCGCCCAATCCGAATCACAGATTCGGGCTCAAAGGTCCAACTTTGAACGGGCACGGACTGGAGAGGATGCAGCAGGGTCAGAGTAATCACCGATATTACATCTTTCAAAGACTTTCGCCTTGCAGTCTCTTGACTCTTGAAACTCCCTTGCCTTGCCAGGGGCGGGAGTCCCATTGGAGAATCAACTGACGCCTTTGCCGAACTAAGTTCTAGAGAATCCCAGCTCATATACTATGAATTCACTCCACTTATTTTCGCTGAGGACTATTGATAGCTCAACACTCCGGTCTTTCGACTGCTTTAGGCAAGAGAGCGAGAGGCAAGGTGTTAGCGTCAAAGTCTTCATAATTAAATTATCTAATAAGTCAAGTGGGGCTGCTAGATAAATATGAATTATGCATACCCAGCGCTAGTTACCACTTTTGCCCAACAGTTACTGTGCGCGTTATAGAAGTCGCCCGTCCGACTCACAAAAATAGGCAACTCGCGGGAGTGCCATTTTTGCTGGATTATTACTTTTAGGCTACCACTTAAAAATGCGGTCTGCAATTTGCTTTGACCCCTCACCCCTTAATTCTAGAGTGAGCTTCCATCTAGCAAGTCACAGACCTGTATTACTAAGCCAATCAAGTGCTTTCAAACAAAAATGTCACTTGGTCACCTTTGCCCAAGCTAATGCGATCGCCTGATCTCAATCGGTGCCTATTCCCCTTGGGTAAGGGGGTGTGGTTGATGTAAGTGCCATTAGAGCTGCCGACATCTTCAATATAGTAAGTGTCTCCCTCAACCCGGATATCAGCATGAACTCGAGAAACGATTTCTGAGTTTGGATAACCCGAAACGTCAATGTCAGGTGGAATCTGATCATTGGGCTTACCCATATGAATCACCGAAAGATTCGAGGGCAACTCAACCTTCGTATTGGTTTGGATGTGCAGCAAGTAAGCCGACTGTACCTGCAATTGAGTTCTGGCAACCCCAGGGGTGGATATCGGTGGTGGAGGCGGGCTACTGGGCGTTCCGGCTGACGCAGCTGATTGACTAGCAACGGGAGTGAGAGACGGAGGTAGGGTTCCTAGGTCAGGAGAACTCTCGTTTTCTGCCTCTGAGATCATGGGTTGACTGACCACAGTAGCCGGAAGCGGGGTTACGGGGTTAGAAGTCGGTGGACTTGTATAACCCGGTTCCACGTTAGGCTGAGAGCTAATAGACATGGGATCAGGTGCCACAAGCGGTTCAGGGGGCACCAAGTCCGGTATATCATCAGGGATTGAGTTAGGAGCAGAAGTCATCGCTGCCCCAATCGGGGCACCTGCATTGAGCAGATTAAACCCGCATTGACCGCAGAAACTAGCATCTGTCTGAACGGTAGAACCACAATTCGGACAAGTAGTCGTTGCAGGTAAAGGGGTATAGCAGGCTTCACATTGGGTTGCTCCGTCTGGATTTTGGTGATTGCAGTTAGGGCAGACAATCATAGAAACCTCCTCGCCGCCAGTATTTATCCTCCTTATTTGACATGCTCCCGCCGCTAAAGGCTATGCTCCTATAGCGAGGGATTTCCAACCTCAGTTTTCCTCGGTCGGTTCTCAGTTCATCCAGCCCACCTTTGTTGGCACTACTTTTGCAGCAGCCAGCTAGAGGTGAATCTGTCCCTGAGCGTTCGAGCTTTTGGCTCCAGTTCCCTAATGCCCTTAGGTACTGTTTATGCTAGCGAAGCAGCGCGTTAGCGCAGCCAATGCTTGTTTTGATGTTGGTACTCCGTTAGTTTCCCTAGCTTATGATCAGGCTGGTTCTCGCCACCCTGGGGTCTATATTTTGTCTCCTGGGGCGCTTTGCCTCTACATCTTGATGATGTAGCCCTACATTGTAGGAGGACGGGGTATTGCAACCTGTCTGATAATAGCAAATCCCTGAGTGCCATTTATCTCACCATCAACTCTTCAGGGTATATCTGGAGCTTGCTGGCGGACTTAGGTGACTACAACAAACAGCCAAATTGAATAAATTGTCAACAAAGTACCTTATTTTTTTAAGGCTTGACCTGCGGCCTCATCTAAAAGCCACCACAGTTCTCCTTGGGGTTTGATGAGCCGCGCTGGGTAGGTCATGGCGTCGGCCTCAGGGGCAAATATCTGAGCCAGAGCCGGTTGTTTACTGGCACCCGATACTAAAAATATGACGCAGTGGGCATGGTTAATCAGGGGCGCGGTAAAAGTAATGCGAGGCTGACCATCTTTGTTACCGACAGTAACGAGACGATCTGTCATTTGCAGCGCATCGGTATGAGGGAACAGGGAGGCGGTATGGGCGTCGTCGCCGATGCCTAACAAAATGATATCGAGATGAGGAAACTCTCCGACGGCTACTTTGAAGAACTCACGCAGATGGTCATCATGCTTCTGAGCGTCAGCGGCTGGACTGTCCCCATCGGTAGACATTGGGTGGATGTTCGTGGCGGGAATATCGACTTTGTCTAACCAGGCATGACGTGCCATTTTTTGATTGCTATCGGGGTGGTCAGCTGGCACATAGCGTTCATCACCCCAGAAGACATGAATTTTATCCCAGGGGAGGTCTTGGGTGGCGATCGCTTCGTATACTGGCTTTGGTGTACCCCCACCCGCAAGGGCGATCGTACATTGACCGCGTTCTTGAATGGCGGCTTGCATCTGGGAGAGGATGATTTCGAGCGATCGCTGAATAAGTGCTTCTTTGTTGGGTAAAACTTCAACCGTTTTGTTCATAAATTCTACTTTTCTGACTTTGTCGCTCCATTCGGGGTTCTGGCGTTAATTTTGCCTCGCAATACGCTACAGTAGACTACCACTATGAAGCTAATGCGCAAATGACCCTACCACGAAGCCGACTATAAATCGGTGAATCGAAGGTATTCTTTTTTCCTAGAGACGTTCAAAGATGACTTGGACTCTCCAAAAGAAGCCTCCCCAATTCAATGCGTTAATATGGGCAAGTTCCTATCCTTGAGCCATCCTTATTTCTTCTTGACCGACTCTCCCCACGTTGGTTATAAGCATCACCTCTAGGACATCTTGCCCAGTAAAGTTGTAAGTGGCTCATACAGTTCTCAAGAGACATAACCGATGAAAAGTAGTCCTGTCTATTCCCCGTTCACAGCTCTGGCTCTTAAGGTTGTCGGGCTGATCATGATTGTGTCTTCCCTGGTGGATTACATCTTTCTGGCTATTCCTTTGAATGCTGGACAGAGGGCTTGGCAGCTAGCCTATGTAGGTCAGCTGGTTGACCGAGGCATCTTACCGATGGTAGGTATTGCATTTTTGCTACTAGGCTATTGGCTTGAAAGCAGTATGGGAGCTTCGGCATCAGAGCACAGATCGCTTATACAAGACTTAAGATTTTGGGCGCTTTGTCTCTCCAGCCTATTGGGATTAATTTTTCTGCTCGTGGTACCGCTACACATCAACAATGTCGTTCAGCAAAGCGATGTTGAGCTCAAGCAGCTCAATGATAGAGTCACTCTCGCCCAATCTCAAATTGAAGGCCGAGCCCAACAAATCGCTGCCCTTGTTAAAGACCCAAAGGGACTTGCACAGCTCAAACAGCAACTAGGAGAGTTAGATCAAGCACTTGAGAGTGGTCGAGTTCCCGCCGAACAACAGCCGCAGGCGAAGGCATACCGACAACTCTTGCAAACCATTACGCAAAATCCGACGAAAGCGATTAGTCAAGAAGTTGATGCCGCGAAAGCCAAAATTACTAAAGACAAGCAAGACCTAGAGAATCAGACAAAAACCGGAGCGTTGAAGTCAGCTTTAAGGACAGGTCTGAGCAGCTTGCTATTAGCCATTGGCTACATTATCATCGGCTGGTCGGGATTGCGCAGTGCCGGAAGGTAGAACAGTCTGCTAATATTTGTCATCATTGGCGAACCGCTGTAGATTCAGTCGCTCGTGATAACAATACAAATATTTCCGTGCGGTCAATAGCAAATTTTGGGTAGCCATTGCGTGGGGATTAGGGGCTTGGGAAATCGAAGCGCAATGACCCATTACCCATTGGCTAAAATCTCTGACCTTGACCACGACTCGTTATGATTAGAGTGTATTTAGCTTTTAGGAAAACAGATAACTCCTATCCTCATCTTTTTGAAAAGACTTGTTTTAATCTATCCAACGGCATCAGGCCAAATTCCTAGCCGCAAAAACTAGGCATTCTTAAACCTTGTTCGGGTTTTTGGAGATGAATTCCTGAGCCCCTATCAATTTTTATGAGTCGTGCATATTTTAGCATAATCAATACTATTGAACCTTTATAAATATACAACTCTGATTTCCAGGGGGAATGCGTTCTTTTTTCAGTAGATTCTGCTCCTCCTAAAGCTTGATGCTGTCTCTGTTAAAATGTTCTTACTGATACCAGTTATTTTGAAAACTATTCAGGTCTTGCTCTCGGTACCCAGTTCGTGGTAGCGATAGCAGCCTCATGCATTCGACATCTGAAACCAGAACACGAGGTGGAGGATCGGAACTTTAACCAAGATGTCGAGACTTGCAACAATTCTTTACAACCTTTACAACTAGGAATGGAACCCTCTGCTACGAATACGGCTTCACTGGAGCAGCTAAGCGTGGTTGGGCAGGCTCAGACTCTCATCAACGGTGGGGTTTCCCTGCTACGATTACGCACCGCACAGCGCCATAAGCGATTGCCCCGAAAGGGCAGGGCGAAGCGATCGCGGTTTGTTAAGCAAAGGTTTCCCAGCTTACCTTCCCCTCAAGCCAGTGATTGAGCCGGGAACAAGAAAAATAAAATAGCCATTTTAAGGAGAGTCGGTGTCTCTGTGATCCAACGCTTAAAGCAGGACTTAAAGAATGACCTGATTGCGGGTCTTCTCGTAGTGATTCCTCTCGCTACAACAATCTGGCTGACGATCACGATCGCCAGCTGGGTGATCGAGTTTCTAACTCGTATTCCCAAGCAAATCAATCCTTATGATAACCTCCACCCCATTTTGGTCAATCTGCTGAATTTACTGGTGGGGCTAACAGTACCCTTGCTGTGTATCCTGCTGATTGGCTTAATGGCACGCAATATTGTAGGGCGCTGGTTGCTGGAGTTTGGAGAGCGGGTTTTGCAGGCAATTCCCTTAGCGGGCGCGGTCTATAAAACCTTAAAACAACTGTTAGAGACGCTTTTGAAGGATTCTAACGGGAGGTTTCGTCGTGTGGTTTTGGTCGAGTATCCTCGTCCAGGGATGTGGGCGATCGCATTTGTGACTGGCATCATGAGCAGCGAGATTCAATCTCAGATGACTCGCCCAATGTTGAGCCTTTTTATTCCCACGACACCGAATCCCACCACCGGCTGGTACGCCATTGTTCCGGAAGACGAAGTCATCAATCTCTCTATGTCTATTGAAGATGCCTTCAAGGTAGTCGTTTCCGGTGGAATTGTTAGTCCCTCTTCGTCCTCAATCCAACTTTCTGCCAAGACAAGCTATAGCAAAAAACCACTAGAACAGCCCCTGCCTGAGTTGAGACGGCAGGTGTTACCAACGGAAGAAGCCTAATCCAGAACACATAGAGTATCAAGTGAGTAAACTCTTCTCCAGCCCTAACCTGTGATGGGTTAGCTAACGGTAGAATCAGCTTGGTGAACTACGCTAGCGTCGGGGCCAGAGAAGTTTGTTTTGTTGCATCTCTAATCCCTATCTAAAAGTCTCTATTAAATCTACATAGCCCCTGAGCCTAACTATGGTACAACCCCGCCGAATTGCCCGTGAACTTGCTCTGTTGAGCCTCTCACAGCTGCCGAATGCACCTGATCGACTCGATGCGCAGCAGATGAATAATCTAGTCTTAGCCGCCGTTCGCACCCTTACTGGAGAAATTCACGAAGCGTTAGAAACAGCCGCTGCCGAACTCAGACGTGGGAGCGATCGCCTGCTGTCTAGCGAAACTCGTGCGACCGACGTGCTGAGTGCTAGAGCAATGGTAGCGGATGCCATTGAGCTAACTGAGAAAGCCATCAACCGATTGGGAACAGCGGTTGAAATCCCAGAAGTTGTCCAGCTGACGAATCAGCACGAAGTCCGCACCTACGCCTTAGAACTGCTCAAAACCATCAACCGTAGGCAAACTGAAATTGATGAAACTCTGACCCAAGCCCTCCAAGATTGGCAACTGAACCGCTTACCTCGGATTGACCGAGATATTTTGCGGATTGCTGTGGTAGAAATATCATTCTTGGGTATCCCCGATCGCGTCGCCATCAACGAAGCTGTGGAGCTAGCTAAGCGCTACAGTGATGACGAAGGGCACCGATTTATCAACGGTGTGTTGCGCCGCGTCACTGACCGCATGAAAATGGAAGCCCGCCTGCAAGAGAAAACTTTATGATGATAGTTGGATAAGGTAGAAGGGCAATTCCCCTGGGGTTGCCTGGGTTCGATCTGTGTGAGAAAAGTGCAATGGTTTTTAATTGGTTTCGCCGACAGTTTGGCAATAGCGACGGGTCTTCAGAGGAGACTTCTACCGAAACCCCCCAGGTTGAACAGGAACAAGAGACAACTGAAGAGGCATCAGCCGCTGTTGCCGACGATGATCTGCTGAATTGGGCGAAAGCAGCTTATAAAAACATTCAAAAGCAGCAAGACACAACAGAATCTGAGGAGGAAGCCTCTACACCAGAAACGGTTGAGGCCACAACTGAAGACGAGTCGGCTTCAGTTGAGCCTGCTGTCACGGAACCTGAAGTAGAAACTGCAACCGAAGCCGAAGACGCTGCAACAACTCAAGTCGCTGACCAAACAGTAGAGGCCACGGTACCGGAAGCCGAAGCCTTGCCAGAAGCAGCACCTGATGTGGTATCCGTTGCATCTCAGGGAGAGGTAGCAGCACCACAAGCTGAAGCCGTAGAATCTCCAGCGGCGGCAGATGTCTTAGATGAGGCAGAGCCAGCAGCCCCCGTCTTAGAAGAACAGCCAGCAGTTGAATCAGCCCCCCCTCCCACACAAGAGCCAGCAGCAGCGGAAGCCTTAGATGAGGTAGAAGCCGCACCCCCTGTCTTAGAAGAAGAACCATCGGTTGAATCAGCAGCCCCTCCCACACAAGAGCCTGCAACGGTTGAATCCGCGAACCCAGAAACACCGACAGTAGCTCCTAGATCGCAGGAACAGGCCGCTGTAGAGTCAGAGATGGTATCACCCGTTGCAGCACAAGCCGAGGAAGCCCCGGCTGCAACCGTACCCATCTGGGCGCGCTCCAGTGCTGAACGGCAGGCACGACTGGAACGATTGAAGGAAACTGCCATTGAACTGCCAGAACCTGAACCTGTAAGGGTACCCGTTCAGCCCGTTGCACCAGCCGCCACCACAAGGGTTGAGGGAGAGGTAATTTCGGGTCTTGCTTTTGATGAAGGGTTCATGTGGTCAGCCCAAGTCCTAGCGTCCCAGGGGCGTCGTCCAGAAGATGTGTCAGTTGAAGAAATCAGCTGGCTCAAGCGACTGCGCCAAGGACTCGATAAAACCCGTCGCAGCTTAATTAACCAGCTCAAGGCGATTGTCGGTCAAGGGCCGTTGAATCAAGACGCCGTCATGGAGATTGAGGCACTGCTGTTGCAGGCTGATGTCGGTGTCGAGGCGACGGATTATATCATCGATACCCTGCAAAAAAGATTACGGGAAGAAGTTCTGCCACCAGAGCAAGCGATCGCATATCTCAAACAAATTATCCGAGACTTGCTCGACCGACCGCTTCAGGAATCCTATAGCCCGACTTTCGTCCCCGAAAAAGACACCCTGAATATCTGGCTGATGACTGGGGTGAATGGAGCGGGTAAGACGACAACCATTGGGAAACTGGCTCACCTAGCCCAGAAATCTGGCTATCGCTGCTTAATTGGTGCAGCCGATACCTTCCGAGCA
>Ga0310810_10006054_pt1 | contig 13605 bp, 21 predicted proteins | sample NCmetagenome_FD_207641 | JGI IMG/M metagenome (GOLD analysis project Ga0310810, IMG submission 207641) | Soil microbial communities from experimental microcosm in Duke University, North Carolina, United States - NC | ecosystem: Engineered > Artificial ecosystem > Soil microcosm > Unclassified ... | reverse complement strand
CTTGCCCGCGGCTGAGCCCAACACTTTGGGCAGCGTCGCGTCATACGCAATGGGATATGACGCCGAGTCTTTCGTCGACACCGCGACCAGGTACTCACCGCCTTGCGCATCAGCGACGACGATGCCGCGATTGCCCAGGCCTCGGTTGGCCATGGCGCCGACGTCGAGCGCCTCGCCCAGCAACTCGAAGTACAGCAGCTGCCTGAACTCGCGGAGCGTCAGCTTCATAGCGCCTTGATCTTGCTGATGACCTTTGCGTAGTCGTTGATGTATGGGTGGTCCTTCGGCACGCCTGCTTCGACGGCGGCCTTGACCTGCCCCTCGAGCTGCTTGACGTAGAACTCCTTCATCGACTTCTTCATGCCGGCGAGCAGCGTCTGCTCAGCCTTCTGGCGTTCCTGCTGCGGCACCTGTGCCAGCTTGTCCATGCCGTCGAACTTCTTGCCGGTCTTCTTCTGCAGGTCTTCCAGCGACTTGGCCGTCAGCACCCCTTGCGCTTGCTCGAAGACTTTCTTCAGCGTTTCATGGACCATGGCCTGACCCTCACGCTCCATGCGCTGGACCATGGGTGCCTTGGCGAGGAAGGCTCGCACCTTCTTGTGGCCCACCAGTTTTTCCAGTCCGCTGGCCTGTTGGTCACCACCATCTTCACGCATGACGCTTTCTAGGGGCACACCTGGGCCCTCGCCGCCGTGCTTCTTGCCTCCGCCCCCGCCGCCACCTGACACCTTGAACTTGTCGAGGTACTTGTCGAGCGCGCCACCCGTCACCACGCTCAGTAGCTTGGCCGCAGCGGCCGGAGCCTTGCGAGCGAACTGGACGTTGAGGAACAGGTCGGGGCGGTACATGAAGGCGGCGACCAGGATGTCGTTCTCCTTGAAGGCGTCCCAAGTCGCTTGGTACACCTCAGCGTACTCACCGCGAATCTTGTCGATCTTCTCCTTTTCTTCGGCGAAGATCTCCTGGTAGCTGTCCCGCAGGATGGGAACCAGCGTCGTGGCGACGGCCTCAAAGGCAACCTTGACCAACGTCTGTCCCTTCTCGGACAGCTCTTTGGTCTTGCCAGCGGCCACGCCGACGACGTCAGCGAACGGTTTGATGAAGACCTTGTAGAGGTCTTCGCCGCTGCCGTAGTGCATGCCGTAGGGGCCGACCATTGCGTCGGACAAGCCGAGACCGCCGTAGTCGTCCTCCTTGAGCAGCTCCTGCACGTACTCGCGGAGCAATAGCTTGGTGCGCAGCGTCGACATGTCGTCAACTAAATACCACGGGTCGTCCAGTCATCTTGGACCAACGCTCTGCCACTTGACGTTCGAAGTCGTTGGTCCTCTGACGCTTGGTCACCGGATCTCTAGTCGAGAATGACCGCCTTGCCTCGGGAGGCAGTGCCTTCAACAGCTCCTTCTTGATGACCAGCCAATCATCGACGTGGCCTGCGTAGGAGTGGACGAAGGCCAGTGCCTCATCGATCATTCGTCGGCCTATCGGGGTCTCGCCAGTTTAGCCGGGCAAGCGCTTCGGCGATGAGCGGCTGCTGGTAGATGTGGATCTTAGGCAGTGCGGACGCCGGCACCCACCGGGCGTCAGCGACTTCGCTGTCCGGATCGTCGTGACACGGCTCGTCGTCGCCGACGGCCTGTGCCAAGTACGACACCACGGTCTTCTCTTCCTTCTTGAAGTGAGTCATCACGTCAGGCAGTCGGCTGCCCAACTTGACCTTGACGCCCGTCTCCTCGCGAACTTCGCGAATAGCGCACTCTTCGAGTGACTCACCCTCATCGATGTGACCCTTCGGAATCCCCCATGAATCCTTGTGTGCAAACTGCTTGATGAGCAACAGCTCGAGTTGACCCTCTCGGAGCCTCCAAACGACTGCTCCGCACGACGTCGTCTTTCGGAGCTTCTTCTTGTCCTTTGCCATGTAGTTACCCTACTACGTGCGGTAAGGATTTGAACACCAAGCCATGGCAAAGATCGGTCTCATCGCAATGTCAGCCAAGCCGTACCACGCAGGTCACGACGGACTCGTCCGGCTCGCGGCCAGTGAAAACGACGAAGTGCACCTCTACGTGTCCACGACAGACCGCGACAACGTCAGCGGCGCTGCCATGGCGAGAGTGTGGGCCGAAATCATCGAGCCGACGCTGCCTCCCAACGTCAAGGTGACGTACGGCGGTTCCCCGGTGGGCAACATCTGGAAGGAGCTCGGTGAGGCCAACGAATCGAAGTCCGACGACGTCTTCCAGATCTACTCGGACCCCGACGACATCGTCGCCAACTTCCCAAACGTTCGCATCGCCAAGTATGCGGGCGACCTCCTCAATCGAGGCAAGGTCATCCAGCGTCCGGTCCAGCGGACGGAAACGGTCGACGTCAGCGGCACTGAGCTGCGCGGTTACCTCGCTGCAAACGACAAGAGGAGCTTCCTGAAGAAGCTCCCCAAGGGTGTCGATGGCGAGGCCTACTGGGCCGCGATGAAGGCGGGCTCTGAGGCGCTGGCTGAGGCCGCTGCCAAGAAGCGTTCGCGCCGGGCTCGGACGTAACCCACCTTCATGATGAAGGAGACGAGACCTTTCGACACGTTGTAGAGATCGAAAGCCTCGTCAAAATCCTCTTTGGGTACCGTCAACCATCCTTCGTAGATGGTGAGGACGATGTAAGGGCAGTCCGCCAATGCAATAGACGGCCGAATGCGTGATGTCAGCAGCTCTGCGATTGAGGCTGGCAACTTGACTCGCTGATCGTCTGACAGCGTGCCGTTGATGATGTCGCGCATCTCGATGGTGTTGTACTTCTGAACGTCGCCCTCTTTGAGGCCCAAGGCGACGAGCTCCCACATCATCTCCCAAATCACTTTTTTCATCAGATCAGAACTGAGCTGACCTGCACGAAACTTGCTGTAATCGAGAACTTCGTAGCCCCACGCTCGTTCATTGGTGGGCTTACGTTTCTGCACGGCAACGATCCACTTGATCTCAGCGTCGCCATGTTCCGGAAGGTCACGACCCTTTTGGGCTCCAACGAGCTCAACGGACAGTCCATGTTGCATGCGATAGGAGACCTCGGTCGGTCCCGTCGTGTTGGTCGGCAGTACGTGGTGGTGTTGAATCACGTCGACGGTGAACAGACCTGCCGGATCCGGTCGACCTGGATCGAGGGGCGTCGTTCGAGCAACGCCTCCACTCTCCAACCTGATCAAGTCGAGCAGTTCGCTGTACCGACCGGTGCGATTGGTCCCAGTCTCCAGTTCGCATAGTTGCTTGTCAACAGTCGCCGCCTGCTTTTTCAGGCCGGAACGCTTCTTCGAAGCGTCTTTACCTTTGACGCCATCCAATGCGGCGAGCTCGGCTTCGAACTGAACCTTCTTAGCGACAAGGACTTGTCCCCAACGCTCCTTGTGCGTTGCAAAATCAAGAATCTCTTCGGGCATGTAAGCAGTGGGAAGTGACAGGTTGATCCGTCAGCCCAGCGCGATCCGCTTGATTGCAGCCAGCGCCTGCTGCGGCTCCGCGCCTAGCGTGTGGGGGGCTCTCTGAGCGAGATCTTCCGCTTCCGTCACGAAGGCACGCAACACCTGCGCCGCATTGGGTAGAACTTCCTTCACCACCCGAACTGCGTCTTCAAAGCGCAAGATGTCCTGGGCACTGTACCCCTTGCCAAAGATCATGTTCACACAGGCATCAGGATCTGTGGTCACGAGCCTGCTATCTGTCGTCTTCCACTGCGCGAGGGTACAGTTTTTGCCCCTCTTCGTCTGTACCACTTCACACAAGCCTTGGTCCCAATCCATCGTCAGGCGCTTACGATCCATTGAGTCGCCGTCAGCCCGTTCACGCAGAACCGCATTGATCAGCAGGTTCCTGACGGCGCCCTTGACTTCTGACCTGCACGGTCCGAAGCGCGACCACGACAACCAGTTTGAGTCGCCGACCATGACGTCGACCTGGACGAAGCCGTTGTTGACAGGCCACCGAACTGCCAACTGCCTCGCACCGAACTTGCGAACGCTGAAGCGCTCAGCCAGTGCGCCCGCCAGGGCGTCACGGCCACTTGGGTGTTCAACAGCGAGGTCGATGTCGCCCATCACCATGCACTTGCCGGATGAGCCGATGGGCTTGACCTTGGTCGCTCCAACGACCCGAAGACGGGATTCGATGTCTGGCAGCAGGTCTCGGTACTGCTCCAACGTGATCGGTGCTACGTCCTCAAAGGCCTTCCCACCCATGTTTTACTCCATTGACATCTTCGGGATTCCCTTGCGCCCGTACTTGAACAGACCTAGGATTTGGTTAGCAGGTGCAAAAGCTCCCGTGAACTTGTAGGCTTGACCCTTGTAGATGAAGACGATACCCTCCATCGGCGCGGTGATGTTGGACACATCGCCGAGGCGCTCCATTTCCTTATGTAGGACGTCGAGTGCGGCTTCGTTACCGCTTGCTTCAATCGCCGCAATCGCTTTGCTGACTTGACCGCGCAGGCGTGTGATTTCTTTGTCGGAGTCAGCGATCAACGTGGAGCTGAGCCCGCGCAGTACCTCGATGGCGAGAGCCTGAATCGCGGCCTCGATGGGCCGGATGAATTGTTTCTGCAGCTGCTTGCAGTTGTCCACCAGAGCCATCATTGAGGCGTGGAAGGTGGGAGGCACCTGGCGCTTGAGTTGGGTGATACTGGGGGCACCTGGCGCTTCGATCAGCCGCTCTGCAATGAGCGTGGCCCAGCGGGCCGAGCCCGCCTGGTGGACTTCCTTGATCGCCATGCCTCGCATGTAGTCCAGCAGCGTGTTGTTGTCGCGGACTCCCGCTTCAATCATCGCCTTGTCGATGCGAGTCAACGCAAGTTTCAGTGCGCTGCCGTCGCTGAGGCGTTGAAGCTGCAACACTGACGGACCGCGCGTCTGCCAGCCTTTCACCTTGATCGCCTTCTGCATCCGGTCGATGTAGCTCGTCAACAGGCCAATGCCTGGGCCGTCCTCCAACTTGTCGACGCCATAGTCGGTGACCTGGAAGACGGGCACACCGTGGAAGACGATGTTATTTGAGTCGTAGTTGATGACGTTGGGGTCAACGGCATAGATGACCTCCATCGAGTACCAGAAGCGACCGTCGTGGCCGAAGACCTCAAGCTTGGTCCGGTCAGGCAGCGCCGACAGCGCGTCGCTGAGGACCTTGAATGCTGAGTTGAAGGCCTGCAGGACGCTGCCTCGGCCCGCGAATCGCTTCGCCAAACCTGCTGCATCGAGGCCTCCCTTGCCAATCTCGCTGGGCGACCGAGCGACCTTGAGCCTCTCTTCACCGGCATCCCAGGTGAAGACCAGATTCATGCCATCGAGCTTCTCGGTGACCTGTTCCAGCTTGCCGTCGGCCGCACGCCTCAGGACGTCCTTCAATTCAGCGAAGGTCAGGTCCCGATTCTCGAAGAGGTGTTGGACGTGGCCGGCGGCGCCGCTCATAGGGTCTACATACCCCGCGACGGCCTCAGACTATCAGCGATAGAAGTTGGTTGCCGATGCTGCCGTTTCCTCAGGAGTCTCGCGGTACTCTTCCACGAACTGCATCACCTGTTCAACAGCGTCTTCCAGTGTCATCGGGTCCATGTCGTTGGCAATCATGTCCTCATCGGTCCAGATGCCGTTGGGATCATTGCGTCGGAGCCAGCTGATGAGCGCCTCACGGCTCCACGTCTTGAGCAGCCTCTCACGTTCGCTTGCCACCCACTCCGGACCGCGCTCTTCGGCGTTTTCCTTGAGGTTGGCGCGCTTGGCGGCCTGCAGTTCGTTCTTCAGCCGATTGATGACACGGCTGTAGTTGGCCCGGTGTTCCGAACCCTTCTTGTGCTTCTGGCGCCAGCTGTCGAGCTCACGGATCCGACCCTCGAGGTCCTTGACGTGCTTCTTTGACCCGTAGCGGACTTTCTTGCCGCCGGTGACGTCAGCCTCTCGGACTTTCTTTTCGACGACGAGTTCGACGAACTCGAGGAGTTCCTTGTGCTGGTCGCTCATCCTTCTTCATCCCCGCTTCGGCCTTGTCGATAGCACCTTTCAGTGCTCCGAAGACGAACATACGTAGGTGGTCATCGCTGACTTCTTGGTTCGGAAGCAGGTTGAAGTGCTGGCGGACCTTGTCATAGAAGCCTGGGTGAATCGTCAGCTCCAGGACTTCACCTTTCGGCAGTGGGACGAGTCGAACTTCGCTCATCCTGTTACTCTACCGCTTGCGAGGGGCCTTGGTCTTTTTGGCGTACTTTGCCCAGTACGCCTTGAGCAGCTTCAGCGCCTGACCGATGTTCGACTCCATGTCTTGCTCGGTTTCACCATACTCGTCTTCCTCGTCGTTCATGCCCTCGAGCTCTGAACGAGCATTTGACGCATCACCCATGTGCTCGATGATCTGGGCCACTTCATCGTAGGCCGGATCTTCCATCGAAGCATTGGCCAGGTTCAACAACGATTCAACGAACGCTGCTTCCTTATCGTCGTCCCACCACTCAGCCATCAGTTCGACGGCAAGGTCTTCGTGAGCCTTCAGGTTGGTGAGGCCGTAGGCCACCGTCTGGCGCTTTGAACGGGTCTGTCGCTCTGCGCGTTCGACGCTGACCTGTTGGAACAACGCCTCGAGCTGTTCGTCAGTCAACTTCTTGACGTCCATCATCCCCTCTTTTTAGGAGTGATGGGAGCCGGCGAGGTCGTGTCCTCGTTGCCCTTGACCTTGCCCTTGTCGCCGCCCGGGCTCTTGATGATGTTGGGCTTGATCGTCTTGTGCTGACCGCCCTTCTTCTCCATGTCGACGTTGGCCGGCGCGGAGTCGGGCTCAATGGCTTCATCGCCTGGAACTTCACCGGTGACGATCTGTGAGATGCCCTTCAGGAAGGCCAACAGCGCGGTCTTTTCCGACTTGGACAGTGACTCCACGTACTCTTCCATGTGACCCGACACGGCGCTGTCCTTGAACGACTTGCCGCTGCGGATCGCATTGAGCTTCTCGACGACGTCCTTGACGGTGATGTCGCCCTGTTGGAGTTTTTCCTTGTCCTCGGTGTCGGCATCCATCGTCTTGGAGGAATCTCCGTCCCCCGAGCCGCCCCCAGAACCGCCCGTGTTGCCGGATGGGGTTGCACCACCACCCTGGCCGCCGGAATTGTCTCCGCCACCCTGTGTGCCTGCGGCAGCCTGCTGGTTCTCCTTCTCATCCAGAGCCTTCTGGTGGAGGGCCTGCTTCAGGCTTTCGTTGATGACCGAGTCGAGGAAGGCGCCCAGCGTCTTGCCTGATCGGATGGTCGTCTTCTGTGACATCACTTGCCTCCGAAACGGACGCGGCCCATCGGTCGTTCCTGTCGAACGGCCTGACGACGGCGCTGCGGGCTGTCTTCCTGCTTGGTCACCTTGCGGTTGTGACCCTCTTGGACGAGGATCTTGTCCATGTACTTGTCGAAGCCGACACCTTCGCGCGGGTTCTCCTTGCGCATGTCGTGGCGGGCGTCATTGGCGTCCGGGCCTTCGGCGTTGACGTCCAGCGAACAGCCGGGTTCATGGTTGTCGTAGCTGCCACCACACTCCGGGCACACCGCCTGGTCGATCTCCTCTTCAGCACCGGCCAAGTGGCTACCTTTGCCGCCGCCAAACTCACCGGTGAAGGGGTTCATCGCAAAGTCCTGATCGCAGTCATCGCAGTGCAGCGACTCATCTGAACCGTAGCCCATCATCGAGGGAATCGGCTCATTCATGTGGGTGTTCTCACCACCGCACATCGGGCACTCGGGACCCCGGTTCAGGTACTCCTGGTACGCAGGATCGTCAGCGTAGGGATCCGGAGGACCGTCGTCAATGTCTAGGGGCATCTTGGGTTCGGCCATGTCTCACACCTGTACCCAGTAAATAGGAGCGAGCGTCAGGCTTTCTTGCCCGTTCTCTGGAGCGACAGCATCAACACGCACATCTGGGTCCGGACGTCGAAGTCGCCCATCCGCGCCGCGGCGACAGTGAAGGGCCCCGGCAGCTCAAAGACCTTGTCCCCGTAGTGCATCTCGAACTTGTCGAAGGACAGCTGCTGTGCCTGGACCACGGCGATGGCCTCGTCGACGGGCACCTTGATCTCGATTTCAGGCTTGACGTCGAACAGCACGCCGACCAGGCTGCCCACCAGGGCCTCCTCCTTGGCGCCCACCCGACGGTGGCCAATGGCGATGACGAACTGCATCTCGGGAGTGATTCCCTCCTCGAGCTCAGGGACGTTGCCCTTGAGCGATTCGCTCATCAGGACCTTGCTGGGATCCGGTGCTACTTCAAGCCGGTTCGGAAACTTCATCTCCATGGTCTGGACTGTACACCAGATCGCGGAACAGCTGGTCTGCAAACCGGGCGTACTCCTTGTCGAGCTCCGTCACCTTCTGCAGGTCCTTGGTCGACAACTTGAGGGACACTTCGCCTTCCATGATGAGGATGTCAGCATGGTGCTGCGTCTCGGCCTCGTAGCTCAGCAGCGCAATCACGAAGTGATCGCGGTCGACGGCCCGACGGAACTTATAGAGCTTGCACAGTGAATCATCCATGATCCGCCAGCGCTCGACGGGCAGGATGGGAGCCTCAGCTTCCTTGGGGGACACCGGCAGCGCGCCAAACGTCATCGGACGGTTGGCCTTCTGGATGAACTCTTCGTGCAGGAGCAGCAGCTTCTTCACAGTAGGACCACGCCTCCCACCACGGCAGCCTCAGTGAAGCTGGAACCGTGGGTCCAGATGCGGCGGTCGCGGTCAATGACGCAGCTGCCGCCCTTGTACTTCATGTCGCGCTCTTCACCCACTCGGTTGGAGACGACGAGGTTGGCACGCGTCTCTTCGACCAGTTCGACCCAGGCTGAGTCCGGGTAACCGTACTGTGAGCCCCAGTTGGTCAGCAGCGCGATGGTGTCGACGGAACCACGCTTGTAGAAGCGCGACTTCGGATTGTAGAACTGGTACGATTCACGGTACCGGTTCATCGCATCGCGGCAGATGAGGACGCCCATTCGACCTGCGTGGGTCAGGACGACAGGCGGCACCTGCTCTGAAGGCTGCGCCCACATGTTGTCGCTGCCATACAGGTTGTGCTTCTGAAAGTTCCCCTCCAGTCCGAGGGGACCGACGACGGCGGCCGAGTTGTACAGCTTGCCTTCGCTCAGCTCAGTGTAGCCGAAGACGATGTGGCAATTGAAGCGCTGGGCCAGAGGGATGAACTGCTGTGTCTGGTAACCGTCTCGAGTCTGTGACACGTCGACGGCTTCGATCGGGCTCTCCAACACGTAGCCGCCGATGCACAGTTCGGGCAACACCACGACCCGCGCTTCTTTAGCCGCTGCTTCAAAAGTCAGCTGCAGCGCAGTCGCCAGGTTGTGGCGCACGTCGAGCAGCTTGGGCTCGAACTGTACCGCAGCGACGACTTGGGAGTTGGGGACCGAGGTGACCAGCATCATCCGACCTTCTTGGCGTTCTTGGGAGCGCACTTCTTGTGGTACAAGGTGCCGAATGCCTCGTACACATCGCCCTTGGGAATGGGTCGATAGCACTTGGTGCAGTCATGACCCGACGACTCTTCCTTCAGCATACGAATGGTGCCGCGTAGCACTTGTTCCCAGTGCTGCGTCCGGCCGGTTTCGGGATCAGTCAGCTTCAGCTTGCCATCGCCACCCATCTGGACAGCCGCGGACCCGCCTGCCTTGAATTCGGTGCCACCCGAGCCGGGTGCGAAGACCCGACCCTTATAGCGGGTGTGGACCGGCGCATCGCCGCGGCGGCCGTAGATCTTGTACGTCCTCTTGCCGGCTGCATCTTCAGGATCAGGCGGCGGCTTGACGTCCTTGACCTCATCACCATCAATCTCCACGTTCCTCATGTCGTCGATCTCGCCTCGGGCGAACCGCTTGATGTAGGTGTGAAGGAAGTCGCGGAAGCCGTCGAGGCCCGTAACGATGTCGGGGTGGTCGTGGAGCAGCTGGATGTCAGCGGGTGACAGTTCACCTGAACCCGCCAGCATCCGGATGTAGTCATCCTTGACGGCGCTGATCAATTCTTCCCGCTTCTTGGCAGGCTGCGATGCCAACCAGCGTGCCTTCAGGATGGCGCGGTTGAACTCCTGGCGAGCGTTGTGAATGCCGCCAGTGCCCAGCTCCTGGTCCATCTGCTTGAACGTCATCGGCTCCGGGCCGTCAGCGTCGACGGAGTCGGCAGCGTTCTGGATTCGCTCCATGCGCTCGTCCTCGTCGGCCTCAGCGTCGGGGTCCCACTCGGACTCTTCATCGTCGTCAAGGGGATCAACGGGCTCGGGTTCAGCTGTCGCCGAAACGGGCTCGACTTCGGGCTCGTCGACAACCTGCTCGTCATCTTTCTTTTCGCCAGGCAGTGCCTCGCCCAAGATGCGGCGGATGGTGCGACGGAGCGACTCTTCGACGCCCTTGCTCTTCTTCGGCTCCATGTCCTTCTCCAACTTCGCCTCTTCTTTTTCCTTGTCCTTATCGACAACGTCCTTGACGCCCTTGAAGAGGCTGGGCATCTTTTCGTCGGGAAGGTTCTTGACCATGTCACGCACGGCAACACCAAATTCCACCTTGTTCTGAGGGGTGAAACTTGGATTGACCGGGTTGGTCACTGCGGCCGACGGATCGACCTCGGGATTGACGTTGACCGGCTCGTCAGCGCCCGCGAACGTACCGAGGTCCTTGTTTTCAAGGGCCTCCTTGACCATCTCGCGGAGCGCGTCCTCCGTGACCGTGACTTTCCTCACGGTGCCTCCTCAGACGCCCGTCTTGGGACCAGGGCCGGTTCCCATCTTCGCCTCGGTCCACTTGCGACCGAAGTAGAGGGTCAGGATGGGAATGAAGTAGGCGCTGCACGCGGCTACATCGAACGGTCGGATCTGGACGGGACCGATGTGGTCCACAATCGACAGGATGTACGCCAATGTCGTCACCCAAAAGGCAACGGTCATGAACGTCACGGTCACAGAGCCGTAGCCCTTGCTGTCTTTGATCCAGAGCCAGCTGTCCTTGACCTCGGTCACGTCCGCGGGTGCGGGCGGCAGGTTGTTGTCGGGAGTCGTGTTGTCGTCGGCCATGGCGTAGAAACCTCTGGTCCCTAAATAGGTCGTCGACGTTACTTTTGTGCCACACCCACCACGAGGACGGTGCCCAACGTGATGATAACGCCGCCGGCGACTCCGAGGCCCGTCCACAACATCACGTTGGGACGATCCTCCTCCTGCTTCTTGATGATGCCGTTGAGGATGTCGATCCGCTTGTTCCGCTCTTCGAGCTGGGCGTTCAACACCTTCTTGTCAGCGTCTGCCGTGGTCTTTTGCTCCGACAGCTTGAAATCGCACTGCGCCTGGTTGACGGCGACGGCGTGATCGACTTCGACTTTGACGCGTGCCTCGAAGTTGTTGAGCTCCGCGATGACGGTCGCCGCTGCCTTGGGGGACAGCAGAATGCCGGTAAACGGCGCGACCTGTCCCTTCTTCATCGGAGAGATGGCGGCACCGACGTCGACTTCGCCCGGCACCGGCGCCGGAGGATCAGGCAGCGTCGGCGGATCTGCCAACGCAGGCGCTGCAGCAAACAGCTGCATCGTGATGAGCAGTGAGGCAATGAGTTTCTTCATGCCTCAATTGTATCACCGATCGCTACGGCAATACAATGGTAAAGCCAGTGGCCTCGGACAGCTTCTTGGCAAGTTCGTCAGGGTCGTTGCCGTACTGTTTCACCAGGTCGGCAATCTCCTTCTTCTTCTTGTCGTCGAGGTCCTTCTTCGCATCATCGTAGTGCTTCTGCACTTCGGCTAGCGTCTCCTGCAGGCGCTTCAGGTTCGCTTCGTGTTCGCGGCGTTCCTGTTCACGAGCCTCTTCGATCTTGCGCAGTTCTTCGTCGTGTGCTTCCTGAATCTTCTTCAGTTCATCGGCAAAATCGAGCTGTTCCTTACGGAAGAACACGATGGCGGCGATGATGCCGAGGATCAGGGCGACGTAGGCCCAGTACTTCTTGATGTAGAGCCACAGTTTGACAAGGAAGACAGGCATGGGACCTCAGTTGGGCTTCGACTCGGCCTTCTTGCCGTTGGGCATCTTCAGGTCGAGCGAGTGCTCTTTCATGGACTTCAAGAGGGCGCCGTTCAGAGCATAGAGCTCGCGGATCGCCTTTTCGTGAGCGAGAATCGCCTGTGCCAGGCCCATCACTGAGTGGGACAACTTGTGGACTTCCGTCGCCAAGGTTCCGACCATGCCGACGACATCACGCACACGCTTCGAACCATCGACCGCTTTCTCTAGTGCCTTTTCAAGCAGCTTCATTTCGTCCTCCGGAGGCTGATCCGCTTGGGACCGAGTTCTCCTCGCTGATGAGATTGTACAGCGTGTCCTGGTCAAGTTCACCAACGCCTTGCGAGCGGCGGCGCTTGCGACGTGGCTCGCCGTCGAGCTGAGCTTGCACTTTACGAGACACCAGGTTCTCCACGATGCGGACGGCACGAAACTCGTCGGTGGCCAACTGCCGGGCGAACTCTTCAAAGACCTCTTGCATCGACAGACCGTACTGGAAGCACTTGGTCCGAAGCTGCGCGTGGGTCTCCTTGTCCAGTTTGACGTGGATGCCCTTGCGATCTTGAAGGACGTCTGCTCTCATGCAGCTCCGCCGCCGCCCGTAGTGCCTCCGACATCGCCGGCTCCAGAGCGGTCAGCCTGCGGCGCCGGGAATTCTTCAGCGGACACCTCGCCGGGTGACTTGCCGTCTTCCACGCCGTGCTCTTCACGCATCAGGCGGTCATAGGCCTCAAGCACGTCATCGTTGTAGGTCTTCTTGAGGAAGCCCTTGGCGCGGCGCAACAGCGTGTTGCGAACCTCGAGCAGGCTGTCGTAGTTGTCGATCAGGCGAACGACGCTGTCAGCGAATGACTCCACGTTCAAGTCGTCCAGGCCCAGCTTCTCAGCAGTGCCAGGATCTTCGCCCGGCTCGTCCTCACCTTCCTCGGTGAGCAGGCGACGCGTCAACGCGCGGAAGTCGAGACCTTCGACCTTCGCCGTCTTGGCCTCACCTTCATACTGCGCCAGGTACTTGTCGACCTGGTTGTCGAGCGAATCGCCGCCTTCCTCTTGGGGCTTCGGAGCGGGTGCTTCCTCGCCTTCTTCCTTGAGGAGGTGACGCCGAGACGCGCGGAGCGCCTCGTTGACCAGGTCCTTGCGAGTCTTCTTCACTTGACCACCTCGTTGACGCCTTCGGCCTTCTTGAAGCGCTCCTCGATGACGTTCCAGTTGAACTCTCGCATCTGGGCGATGAGGTAGCTGCGCTTGTCCGACAGGTAGTCGCGGTAGTAGGCATGCTCGTGCATGTCAACGACGATCAAAGGATAGAAGCCCAGCATCACGTCCTGGCTGTGATTGCTGACGACGGTGTTGACATACTTCTTGAGGAAGATGTTGTAACCGCAGACTGCCCAACCCTGGCCGCACGCCATCGCGCACGCCATGAAGTCCTTCTGCCAGTCCTCGAAGGTACCGAAGTCCCGCTGGAGGCGGAGGTACGCCATCGAGTCCATGTAGACCTCGCTGTGCGGGTCGAAGCAGTTGGCGAAGTACAGCTCATGGAGCCAGAC
>Ga0310810_10006053_pt1 | contig 13605 bp, 8 predicted proteins | sample NCmetagenome_FD_207641 | JGI IMG/M metagenome (GOLD analysis project Ga0310810, IMG submission 207641) | Soil microbial communities from experimental microcosm in Duke University, North Carolina, United States - NC | ecosystem: Engineered > Artificial ecosystem > Soil microcosm > Unclassified ... | reverse complement strand
ATGCGGCGGACGGCTTCGACGCCGGCGCTGTAGCGGTGGCAGAGCTCGTCCCACAGCGTGCGCCCCGACGACGGAGTGCGGTGATCCCAGGGCAGGTGGTGAAACCAGAGCAGCAGGTTCTCGGGGCAGGTGGCCGGATCGGCGAGCTGCTCGCGCAGCGGCGAACGATAGAGCGCGACCGCGTCGCTGCCGGTCGCCGTGCGATCGAAGCCGATGCCGCCCGCGTCGGCGCGGTGGTAGTAGACCGACGTCCAGTCGGCGCGGCCCGCGTCGGCGACATCGACCCACGGTCCCGGGCCGTGGTGGTGGCCCTCGGCCATGATGTGGTGCAGGCCCAGCGGCGTCATGGTGTCGACGATCGTTTCGCGCGACGCCAGCATCATCTGCTTCACGGGCGCGACGAAGCGTTCGTCGGGCGTGAAGGTCATGCGCAGCCACTCGTCAGCGATCTCGGCGGGCGTGAGGTGATAGTTCCAGGCGAGGCGCCCGTACGCGTACCAGTTGGCCTGCGCGAATGGATGACCGCACCAGTTGGCGTCGTCGCCGATGTTGGCGACGGCAGCGATGCCGCCGATCAGGTGGCTCATGCCGCTGGCCCGCAACGTCCCGTCGACGATGCGGGCGACCGGCCACCCTGGTCCCGTGATGTACGTGTCGGCGTCCAGCGCCTCCTTGAACAGCGGCGCCAGATAGGCGAGGTGCGCCCCCTGGCCCAGGTATTCCTGGGTGATCTGCAGCTCGAGGAATTGCTGCGTCAGCGTCATCGCGCCGAACAGCGGATGGAACGGCTCGCGCGGCTGGAAGTCGATCGGGCCGTTCTTGATCTGGATGCGAACGTTCGGGCGAAACTGCCCGTCCAGCGGCGCCAGCTCGGAGAACGCCTGCTTGGCACGATCCTCGTCGACGTCGGCCTTGTAGACGAACGCCCGCCAGATCACGATCGCGGTGTGGTGGGATCCGAGCGCGTCGGCGAGCAGGTTCGCGCCGTCGGCGTGCGTGCGCCCGTAGTCCTGCGGGCCGGGCTGGCCTTCGGAGTTCGCCTTGACCAGGAAGCCGCCGAAGTCGGGGATGAGCGCGAAGATCTCTTCGACCTTGGCGCGCCACCAGGCGGCGACCTCCTGGTCCATGGGATCGGCAGTGGCGAGGCCGCCGAGATCGATCGGCGCGCTGAACTTCGCCGACAGCAACACGCGAATGCCCCAGGGACGGAACACGTCGGCCAGCGCCGCCACCTTGCGCAGATAAAGCGGCGTCAGGATCAGCGCGTTCGCATTGACGTTGTTCAGCACGACGGCGTTGATGCCGATCGACGCGTTGGCGCGGGCGTAGTCGTGGACGCGCGGCGAGATCGTGCCGGGCAGCTCGTCCCAGCGCCAGAGCGATCGGCCCGCGTAGCCGCGTTCGATCGTTCCGTCGAGGTTGTCCCAGTGATCGAGCATGCGCAGCCCGAACAGCGGGCCGCTCTCGAAGGAGATCGCGTCCAGTGGCGCGCCCGTCTGCAAGAGGCGCAGGAAATGGAACACGCCGTAGAGGACGCCGAGCTCGTAGAAGCTGGCGATCGCCAGCACGCCGCGCCCGCCGACCGCGACCGTGCCGATGACAAACGCGTCAGTCGTCATCCAGAACAGCCCGAACAGCGGCGAGTCGTCGTCGATGTCGCCGTTGTCCAGGCCCAGCGCGCCCGCGGGCGTGCCCACGATTAGCGTCGCGTCGGCGGCGGCGTCACAGAACCGGACGTCGCTGCCCAGCAGCCCGCGCAGCCCGTGCGCCAGCTCGTCGCGCGCCGCCGCCAGCGTCGGTGTCGGCGCCGGCATATAGATCGACGCGCACAGGGCGCGCGCTTGCGCCAATCGGTCGGCGCCGGCGATCGGCTCGTAGCGGAGCCAGAGCCGGTAGCCGTCCTCGTCGGTCACTGAGGCTGTGGCTTGTGTCGGTAGAAGTTGACCTGGTCGATCCAGTAGTCGACATAGCCGCCGTCCCAGGTGAAACGAACCACCGAGATCGCCGTCAGATCGAGCTTGGCCGATCGCTGCGCCCACCCCTGCTGCAGCATCGAGTTGAACGGCACCGTGTAGAACTGCCACTCGGTGCTCAGGTTGACGACGTTCGTCCAGTGGTCCCCGCACTGTTCCGTCGTCTCAGCGGGATGCTCGCTCGCCGGATCGAAGCACCAGTAGCTGAAGATGCCGTTGCGCATCGTGTACGGCGAGCAGGGCTTGCCGTAGAACTGGACGTCGCTGCCCATTGGCCCGCCCGGGGCGGCGTCGTCCGGGTACGCAGGCCATTTCTCGTTACACCTGGTCACGATGCCCGGCCCGACGTCACTGCCTTCGCAGGTGTTGCATTGCGAGCCGCCGCTCGACTGATCTCCGGCGCCGCTGATCACCTGGGGCGTCCCGCAGAACATCATCGTCTGCTCGTCGGCGCGCAGGTCCAGGCTGGACACACAACCCGACGGGATGAGCGAGTTGGTCGGGCGGCCCAGACCGCCGTTATCGCGCATGAGGTCGACGGGTGCGCAGGTCTTGTGGTTCAGACAGGCGCACTCCCGGACGCGCTCGCAGAAGCGGGGTGCTTTCGGGTCGTCCTTGTACATGAGGTAGCTGATGTCGTCGTCGGTGTACTTGTCGCCGACGAGGACGCGGAATCCCACCTGGCTGTCGGGGCCGCGGCGCGCCCAGAAGCTGACGCCCTCCCAGTCACTGAAGTCTTTCATCGCCTGGTCAACGGGAACCGTGCCTTGAACGGCGGGGAAGTTCTTCATGCCGATGCCGACGCCGCCGCCCCAGGAGAGGAACGGGCCGCCCTGGATGTGAATCGTCTGGTTGTTGTCGTCCAGCTTGTCGGAGCAGCGGGGCAGGGTCGTCGTCGGTGGCTGCCACGTCTTTGGCATGCGGTGGCCAGTCCCGGTCCCGTCGTCGATCGTGAAGGTCCTGATGGTCGTCGAGTTGTCCGTGTACGAGTACAGCGAGCGCGCGAGCGGAATGCCGCTTATGTCGTTGATGTCTTCTTCGAACGTCCAGAGCGGCGGGTCGTAGAACTCGAAGTTCTGTTCGGCCTTCCCGCAGTTCACCAGCCGTGGGCCGGGATCAGGCGTGCAGCTGTGCTGGCAGACGCCGTTCGGATCCGGCGTGCAGGTCGAGACGACGTCGCAGATTCCCCGGGCAACTGAGCCGTCGGCGCTGAGGTCGGGACGCGCGGCGCTGCTGCATCCGGCGGCGAGCGCCGCGGTGGCGACCAGGGCGCGCAAGGGGCGCAAGGGGCAAAGATAAGGCGGCAAGCCCGGGATGTATAACATGATGACCGGTTGTGTCGCTGGCGGGAATGTTGGTATGAGAGGAGTGCCTGGTTGCACCCAAAATGATGCTGATTAAACCGCTTTTTTGCGTCCTGGGTATTGCCGCTCTGGCGGCCGGTTGCGGCGGCGCCGGCGGCATGCGCCGCGAGCGGATCCTGTTCAACACCGACGCCGGCAGCGTAACCGACGCTGGGGGCGACGCGCCGCTGCCGCCATTCATGTGTGCTGGTGGACCGCCCGCGCCGCTGAACTGCGCGGCGCCCGTCATGCTGAACGCCGACGGCCACCTCACGGACTTCTCCATGCGCGAATGGACCAACGGGACCGGCAAGTGGTGCAACGAGAGCGGCTTCCACGGCAGCGTCTACGGGTACACCAACTCGGCGATGTTTCCGAATGACACACACACGCAGGGGGTCGGCGCCGACGGCGCATTCCACCTGGCGTTGATGGTGACGGGCGGACAGTACGGCGGCGGCGGCCTCGCGTTCGAGGGCGGGTGCATGGACGTCAGCAAGTTCACGGGCATCAAGTTCACGGCGGCGATCGCCTCCGGTAGCCAGGCCAACTGTCCGTTGCAACTGCAGCTGCCCACCTTCGACCAGCGACCGACGTCGCAGACCCCGCCCGGCGGGTGCAATCCGGACGGCGGCAGCTGCTTCAACTATCCGACGGCGACGTCGCTGCCATCCCTCAGCAGCGATCCCTCGAACCCGACGCAGGTCGTGCTGCCGTTCAACTTCTTTTCGCGCATCACCACCGGCACGCTGTCGCAGATCGTGGGCCTGCAATGGCAGGTGAACGCGACCGGCGGCGCCTGCACGGTCGAATTCGTTTTGGACAACATCGAATTCATTCCGGCGGTCCCGGGCGCCGATGGCGGCAGCGACGGCGGGACGGTCGACGATGCCAGCGCGGCGCCCTGATCCATTTGCGCAGATGGCGGGAATGCTGTTAGAAACCCGCCAAACTAGGCAGCGCGAAAGGACCAACGAGCATGCGAAATAGACTGACGAAGGTGATCCAGTTCACGGCGTTGATGGCGACTGGGGGCGCGTTCTCGTTCCTGATGGTCTTTTCGAACTGCGGCGGTTCCAGCACCGGGCGGCCGACGGGCACCGCCGGAACGACCGGTGGCGCCGGGACGATGGGTAACGCCGGGACGATGGGCGGCGGCGGGACGACCGGCAGCGGCGGCGTGACCGGGAGCGGTGGAACGGGCGGCATGGTCGTGATGCACACGTGCACGCCGAAGCCCGACCTGATGTGCGGCGCGTCGGCGGTCATGCTGGGCGACGGCAAGGTCACCGACTTCGGGCCGGCCGACTGGAGCACGACCAACGGCAAGTGGTGCAACGCGAGTGGGCTGCAGGGATCGAAGTTCAGCTACCACGGCGGGCCGGACGGGATGTCGACGGACGGGAACGCCGTGGATAGCGGGATGGGCAATCTCGTGCTGACGCTGACAGCGGGATCGGCTGGCTACGCGGGCGGCGGCATCTCGTTCGAGGGGTGCGTGGACGTTTCGAACTACAACGCGCTCTCGTTCACCGCGTTCGTCTCGAGCGGCGACATCAGCATGTGCAACTTCAAGGCGCAGGTGCAGACGTTCGAGCAGCGACCGACGTCGCAAAACCCGCCCGGCGGATGCGATCCGGACGCCGGCACCAGCTGCTACGGCTTCCCCGCGTCGCCGAAGTTGGCGATCGGGACGACGGCCCAGACGTTCACGATCAAGTTCGCCGACATGACCGGCGCGACGCACGTGAACCCGATTCCGGGTCAGATCGTCGGCCTGCAGTGGCAGCTCGAGTCCGGCATGGCCGCGACCGAAGGCGGCGCCCAGCCCATCTGCACCGGCGAAATCCGCATCGACGACATCGCCTTCGTCACCGCGCCGTAGTACCGCACCACGCCGTAGTACCGCACCAAGGTTGATTTTTTGATCTGCGCCGAGGGTTCGCGTCGCCCTCGGCGGACTGATGGTTTCGGGCGGGGCGGAGTCGGCCGGATGCGTGCGGCAACGGCATCAGACGAACGACGGGTACAAGTTTTGAGACCGCGAACGGATCTCCGTCCTGAGGTCCGAGCGATCCGTTGCCTCGCGACTCCTCACGACGGCGAAGGATGCGGAATACATAGCGCTCGCGCGAAGCGCCGAAGCCAATACGTGCCTGCTGGAAAGAGCACATCGCGCACGCCGTCGATGAAACGAGCGCGCGCGGCAATGTAGGCGTCGACGAAGGATCGATTTCGACGTAAGGCCTCGATTCGGCTCCACTTGTTTCGTGCGGCGATACGAGGAACAAGCCCGCGACGGGGTTCGCGGCTGTCCGGCCGATCACTCCAAGGCTGGCGCAGGATGCTTTTACGACCAACCACTGTCGCTCCGTTGCGCCTTCGTTCGACGGCAACAACTTCTTCGACCTGTCGAATTCGATCGGTCACGAGCGCGCCGAACTCCGCTGCGCTGAGGTGGCCGTATTCGGGCGGACGCGCGAAAAACAGCTCGACGGTTTCGGGCATGACGCCTTCCTCTCGAAAGAAATGCTTCGGACGGGATGCAGCGAGCGGTTTGCCGTGGACGATCGGTGCGAGCGAGCTGACGCCCGGCCAGTGATGGGCTTTCTCGACCAGTCCGTCCTTCACCGGGTTCGTCAGCGCGTACGTCATCTTTTCGATGACGTCGTTCGGATCGACCAACCGGACGACACTGGTCTGTTCAGACGACCAAAAGTTCTCCCATCGACCGCGGAGAGAGTTCTGACACTTGGCGAAAAGCTTGTGGAAGTGCTCGAGGAATGCCGGGTAGTTTCCGTGCGGGTCGTGGATGCCTGTGTGGTGATGGTTGCTCATCGCGATCGTGAAGAGCACCTGAATGCGGTAACGAGTGGCCGCTTCAGCCAGACAATAGATGAACGCATTGTTGGTCTGCTGGTCCGGCCGCATCAGGAACTGCCGCTGCGTACAGCGGCGCGTAATCATGTACGTCTGTCCAGGCAGAACCTCGCGGGGGATCGACACGCCGAGTCTTCGGCGCCCGCGCCCCAAAGTGTCGTGAAAATCAACCTTGGTGCGGTTCGAGGGTGAATTCGATCGAGGCGGGGGCTTGGGAGAGGAGTTCGATGCTGCGGGGGTCGGGTTGGCTGCCGCCGATGGTGGCGCGGAAGCGGCCGGGTTCGAGGACGCGCTTGCCCGACTCGTTGACCATCGTCAGATCGCGCGGGGTGAGGTCGAAGGTGATTGTTTGCGCTTCGCCTGGGCCCAGGCGGACGCGCGTGAAGCCGCGGAGATCGTGCAGCGGCACGACGCACGACGCCTCCAGATCCTTGACGTAGAGCTGGACGACCTCGTCGCTGGGAACCTTGCCGACGTTCTCGACGGTCGCTGACACCGTCAGGGTGTCGCCGGCCCGCACCCGCGCGCTCGACACGGCGATGTCCGAATAACGAAAACGAGCGTAAGACAGCCCATACCCGAACGGATAGAGCGGCGTCTTCTCCGCGTAACGGTACGTCCGCCCCTTCATCGCGTAGCTCCCGAAGTAAGGCACGTCGTCCAGCGACCGCGGGAAGGTGATCGGCAGCCGCCCCGCCGGCGACACGTCACCGAACAGCACGTCGGCCAGCGCCGCGCCGCCTTCTCCGCCCGGGTACCACGCGTACACGATCGCCGGCACGTGGTCCTGCGCCCACGTCAGGTCCAGCGGGCTGCCCGCCAGCACGCACAGCACCACCGGCTTGCCGAGCGCGACGATCATCTCCAGCAACCGCTGCTGCAACCCCGGCAGCTTCAGATCGATCTTGTCGCCCGCCGCCTCCGAGTTGCTGGCGTCGCCCTGCTCACCCTCGATGTCGGCCGACAACCCCAGGCACAACACCACGACGTCCGCGCGCGCCGCGACGCTGACCGCCTCCGACAGATTCCCCGCGCGCCCCAGCCCATCCGTCTTCGTCCCCTGCAGCTTGCACCCGTCGGTGTATGTCACGCGCGTCTGCGGCGACACAGCCGCGCGGATGCCGTCCAGCGGCGTGACCGCCCGCGACGGGATCCCGAAGTAGTTTCCGATGAGCACGTGCGGGTCGTACGCGTTCGGCCCGATCACCGCGATCTTGCCGACGTCCTTCCGCAGCGGCAGCAAGCCCCTCTCGTTCTTCAGCAGCACGATTGACTCGCGCGCCACCGCCCGCGCCAGCGCGTGGTGCGCGTCGCAGTCGTTCCTCTCGTACGGGATTGCCGCCCACCGCACGCGCGCCGGCGGGTCGAACATCCCCAGCTTCATCCGCGACCGCATCAGCCGCTTGATGCAAACGTCCAGATCCGCCTCGACGAGCAGCCCCTCCGCGAACGCGAACGGAATGTGCTCGTACGCGCACCCGCAGTTCAGGTCGCATCCCGCCTTCACCGCCATCGCCGCCGACTCCTCCCACGACTTCGTCACCTTGTGGCTCTCGTGGAAGTCCTTGATCGCCCAGCAGTCGCTGACGACGTACCCGTCGAACTTCCATTCCCCCCGCAAGATCTTCCCCAGCAGCGTCGGGCTGCCCGAGCACGGCTCCCCGTTCGTCCGGTTGTACGCCGCCATGATGCTCTCGGCCTTCGCCTCGGTGATGCACGCCTCGAACGCCGGCAGATACGTCTCGCGCAGGTCCTTCTCGCTGACCACCGCGTCGAAGCTGTGGCGCAGCCCCTCCGGCCCGCTGTGCACCGCGTAGTGCTTGGGCGTCGCAACCACCTTCAAGTGCGTCGGGTCGTCGCCCTGCAGCCCGCGGCAGAACGCGACGCCGAGCCGCGCCGTCAGGTACGGGCACTCGCCGTAGGTCTCGTGGCCGCGCCCCCAGCGCGGGTCGCGGAAGATGTTGATGTTGGGCGACCAGAACGTCAGCCCCTTGTACATGCCGTGGTCACCCTGGCGCAGGAACTCGTGGTGCTTGGCGCGCGCCTCGTCGGAGATCGCGACCGCGACCTCATGCAGCCGCTCCGCGTTGAACATCGCCGCCAACCCGATCGCCTGCGGGAACACCGTCGCGATGCCGGCGCGCGCGACGCCGTGCAGCCCCTCGTTCCACCAGTTGTACGGCGGAATGCCCAGCCGCTCGATCGCCGGCGCCTCGTGCAGCATCTGCGACGCCTTCTCCGCGACCGTCATCCGCCCGACCAGATCGTCGACGCGCGCGTCGATCGGCAGGTCGGGGTCCTGGAACGGGAATTCGAACGCGGCAGCCATCACCAGCTGTGCACCGTTCCGTCCAGCTTGCGCGCCGTCGGCAAGTAGGCCGGGTCGTAGGGGTACTTCGCCGCCAGCGCCTCGTCGACGTCGACGCCCAGCCCGGGCGCCTCGCCCGGGTGCAGCGCTCCGGCGCCGAACTTGTAAGCGTGCGGGAAGACGCGGTCGGTGTCGTCGCTGTGTCGCATGTACTCCTGGATTCCGAAGTTGTGAACCGCCAGATCGAAGTGAAGCGCCGCCGCCATGCAGACCGGCGACAGATCCGTCGCGCCGTGCGACCCCGTGCGCACGTTGTGCAGCTCGGCGAGGTGCGCGATGCGCGTCAGATGCGTGATGCCCCCGGCGTGCACGACCGTCGTCCGGATGTAGTCGATCAGCTGCTCGCGGATCAGCTGTTCGCAGTCGTGGATCGACGAGAACACCTCGCCCACCGCCAGCGGCGTCGTCGTGTGCTGCCGGATCAACCGGAAGCTGTCCTGCAGTTCGGCCGGCACCGGATCCTCCAGCCAGAACAGGTGGTGAGGCTCCAGCTCCTTGCCCAGGCGCGCCGCCTCGATCGGCGTCAGCCGGTGGTGGACGTCGTGCAGCAGATGCACGTCCGGTCCCAGCTCGCCCCGCGCGCGCTTGAACAGCGCCGGCACCACATGCAGATATTTTTCCGTCGAGAAGAACGTCTCCAGCGGCTTGCCCTTCTCGGCCGGCTCGTAGTGCAGCTTGCCGCGCGCGACGCCGTACCCGTTCGGCACGCCCGGCACGCCGCACTGCAGGCGCACCGCCCGGTAACCCAGCTTCACGTACTCCGCCGCTGCCGCCACCGTCTCGTCGATCGTCTCGCCGTTGGCGTGCCCGTAGACCATCACGTCGTCGCGCGCCTGACCACCCAGCAGCTGGTACACGGGCACGCCCAGCGCCTTGCCCTTGATGTCCCACAGCGCCGTGTCGACCGCCGCGATCGCCGTCATCGTCACGGGCCCGCGCCGCCAGTACGCGCCCTTGTAAAGGTAGTGCCAGATATCCTCGATCCGCTGCGCGTCGCGCCCGATCAGCAGCGGGATCACGTGGTCGGTCAGGTAGCTGGCGACCGCCAGCTCGCGCCCGTTCAGCGTCGCATCACCGACGCCGTGCACGCCGCCCTCCACCTCGATCTTCAGCGTGACGAAGTTCCGTCCCGGCGAGCAAACGATCACCTTCGCCGCTACGATCCTCACTGATTCACCCCGCTCGCCAGGTAGCCGCCGTCGACGACCAGGATGTGTCCGTTCACGAACCCGGCCGAATCGGACGCCAGGAACACGGCCGCGCCCGCGACCTCCTCGACCTTGCCGAAGCGCCCGCCCGGCGTGCGCAGCTTGATCTCGCGTCCGCGCTCCGTTCCGTCGAGCAACTTCTCGTTCAGCGCCGTGCGGAACACGCCGGGCGCGATCGCGTTGACGGTGACGCCGCGCGGTCCCCACTCGATCGCCAGCGACTTCGTCAGCGCGCCGACCGCCGCTTTGCTCGCGCCGTAAGGCGCCGTCTCGTGGAACGCGACGAATGTGGTCAACGACGCGATGTTGATGATGCGCCCGTATCCGCGCTTGAGCATCGGCTTCCCGAACACCTGACACCCGCGCAACGTGCCGGTCAGGTTCACGTCCAGGATGTCATTCCACGACGCCTCGTCGTAGTCCATCGCGGGCAGCCGCTTGGTCTTGCCCGCGCAGTTGACCAGGACGTCGACCTTGCCGAACGCGGCCAGCGCCGCGTCGCGCAGCGCTTCCAGCGTGTCGCGCTTGGTGACGTCGGCGGTCAGCCGCAGCGTCTTGCGCCCCGCCGCTTCGATCTCATCCGCCGTCGCCGCGACCTCGGCCGCCCGCCGCGCCGCCGCCACCACGTCGGCGCCCGCCGCCGCCAGGCCCAGGCTGATCGCGCGGCCAATCCCCGACGTGCCGCCCAGGACGACCGCCGTGCGGCCTTGCAGATTCAGCGCTGAGGCAGGCGCGGACGCGGGCCCGGACACGACGCCCGCTGTTCTACCACCACATGCTCGCCGACAGTGAGATCATGTCCTTGTCGGAGACGAACCGGGCGTCTTCCATCGGTGGATCGCCGACGCGGATCAGCGTGTTGGCGCCGGTGAACCAGTGCGAGTACTGGATGACAATCTGGTCCGTCGACTGCCAGTCGGTGCGCAGGATGACTCGCGGCGACACGACCGCGAACGTGAACGTCGGGTCCTGCGTATCGGGCGTGACCCGGTCATAGCGGCCCGACAGCGCCAGCCAGGGCAGCAGGCTGTACGTCACCTCGCCGCCCGCCTTCCACTTGGTGACGCCGTTGTAGAAGCGCACGTTCGTGTCGAACTGGTGGTCGTCGCTGTTCACGTGCGTGATCATGCCGAACAAGCTCACGAACAGGTCGGGCCCGTCGCCCGAGAACGGCACCGGATAGCTGACCAGCTTGCCGAGCGAAAGGTCGTACTGCCCGCCGATGATCGTCAGATTCCCGTTCCCCATGCTGTTCGACCCGAGGTAGTTCGTGATCAGGCCCGGCCCGCCGCGCGTGTTCAGGATCTGGATGATGCGGCTTAACGTCTGGACGTGCTTCGCGTTGACGTACGAGGCCGCGCCGTAGAGGTGGCCGAAGCGTCCCGCGGTGACGCGCAGATCGCCGCCGACGACGTCCAGCTTCGCGTCGGGCAGGCTGCTGTCGGGCGTCAGCGGCGTCATGCCGACGACGACATTGTTGGCGCGGTCGTCCTGGCTCCACGCGTGCAGGTAGTGGAGGCCCAGCTGCGCGCGGTTCCAGCCGCGTGCGCCCAGGTGGCCGTGCGCGACGAAGCTGGTCCCCTCGTTCGGGTTCGCGAAGTCGTTCCACACGTCTGGCGTCACCGTCGTACCCGCCTTGTTCGACTGACCGACCAGGCCTTCCTCCGCCATCAGCACGAAGTTGCCGGCCCTGCCGCGCACGCTGATCTTTTGGCCGACGCCGTTCACGCGCGCGATCAGCGGCGTGCCGTAGCGGCCTTCATCGTATTCGCCTGTCGCGCCGTAGCGGCTGGAGAACGCGCCGACCAGGACCTCGGTGCGCAGGTTCCTGATCCGCGGCAGAACGCTGACGAACAGATCGTTGACGCCGACCTGCGAAGCGGGCTCGAGGAACGACGTCGACGCGTTCGCCTGCCGCGCCAGGATGCTCATGTTCGCCTGGACCAGGCTGGTGCCTTCCGAGAAGTTCAGCTGGACGTACGTCGTCGGCACGACGCCGGTGTGCGAGAAGGTCTCGAGATCGTCGGGAACGGCTGGAGGCGTGTGCAGCGTGGTGCCGGACTGATCGGGGGCGGGCATGTCGCGGTTGCCGATGCCGATGGCGAGGGGCGCCGTCAGGAAGCCGTGGAAGTCGAAACGCCATTCGCCCTCGCTGAGGGAACGCTGGCCGTAGGCCGGGGTGACGCCGCCGGGCAGCGCGGCGGTCATGGGCGTCGAAGGATCCAGGCCCAGCGCCGGATCCGTGCCCAGCGACGGGATCGGCTTGGTGTCTTCCGTGCTGCCTTGGGCGAACGCCGGCGCGGATCGCCCCGCGCCCAGCGCTAGCAATGTCAGGAGGCCTATCGTGTGTCTCGAATGCATGGGTTCACCACCACATGTTGACGTTCAAGGCGATCAGCTGGTCGTCGAGCCTGGGAAGAGGAAGCGAGCTTGTGAGCGAGCTGTATTCCGGGTGCGTGTTCGGGCCGTAGAACCACTTGGCGTAGAGCAACATGATGCTTTCGCGGCTCTGCCAATCGGTCTTGAACACCAGGCGTCCCGCCAGCACCTCGAAGGACTCGCTCGAATCCTTCGAGTTCGGGACGACACGATCCACGCGCGCGCCCGCGGACACGTACTTCGAGAACGCGTACAGCGCGTCGATGCCGTACTTGTGCCGGATCCGCCCGTCGAAGCAGGTGGGCGCGTCGCCGCACAGGCTGTTCGTGTGCGTCACCGCGACGACCGCGCCCGCGTTCAGCGCGAGGTCGGGGCCGTTCGCGTCGAACGGCCGCGGCGACGCGAGGATCCGCCCGAGGCTGGCGCTCCAGTTGATGCCCGCGACGTCGACCGTCCCCGTGCCGTTGGTGTCGTTGCCCAACCAGCGCTCCGTCAGATCCTTGCCCTCGCCGCCGAACGTCAGCAAGCCCCGCAGCGGCCACGAGTCATGCGCGTCGATGTGCGACGCGCCGATCGCCAGCAGGCCGAACACCGGGTGCGTCATGCTCGCGTCGAGGCCGTAGACGGAGATGCGCCCGTCGGGGATGTGCGACTCGTCGATCCCGCGCGTGACCATGTTGTCGCGCATCGGGTTGCCCATGGCGTCGAACTGCGGGCGGTCGTCCATCATGAAGTTGACCATCCAGTGCAGCTGCGCCCGCAGCGTCACCTCGGTCTTCCGTATCAGGCCGGCGTGCAGGTGCTGGATGTACGAGGACCCGAACAGCGGATCGACGTTGCTGTTCGGATTGGCGGCCGCGTTTCCCGATGGCCCGCGCCCGTTGCGGTTGCCCATCAGGCCTTCCTCGACGACCAGCGCCACGTCAGGGGTCAGCGGGTATTCGCCGAGGACCGTTCCGCCGATGCCGCGTGCCGCGCCGACGTAGGGCATCTGGTAGATGCCGGCGGTGTACGGACCGAGATTTCCATAGTTGTTGAAGAAGTAGCCGAACGTCCCGCGCAGCTTCAGCTTGTCGAAGTTCGGGATGTTGTAGGTGAGGAACGCGTTGTTGACGAACCCCTGGCTTCCCAGCTGGTAGTACGTCGTCGGTATCGACGGGTTCCAGGTGCTGAGCGTCAGGTTGGCGGTGACGTTGCGGTTCCCGTAACGGAAGTTCATCTGGATCCAGTTGCCGGGCATCGTGGCGGTGCCGACGAACGACTGGTATTCGTCGACCACTTGCGGCGGCACGTGGAACACGGTGCTGCTCTGGCCGGGCGCGGGATTCGGCCGCTGGTTGATCCCGAACTGCGCGGTCATGTTCATGAAGCCCGTGAACTGGAAGGTCCAGTCGTTGGGCGGCATCGGCGCCTGGAACGCGGGCGTGACGCCGCCGGGTAGCGCACCGACGGCG
>Ga0310810_10006052_pt1 | contig 13605 bp, 14 predicted proteins | sample NCmetagenome_FD_207641 | JGI IMG/M metagenome (GOLD analysis project Ga0310810, IMG submission 207641) | Soil microbial communities from experimental microcosm in Duke University, North Carolina, United States - NC | ecosystem: Engineered > Artificial ecosystem > Soil microcosm > Unclassified ... | reverse complement strand
CTGTTTTGCCACACTCTAGGTCAGGCCACGCTCCAGGGAGGCTGTCCTCGATCGGAGACACTCGCGGAAGAACGCATGCAGCCCAGCGACCAACGGACCAAGCTCCGGCGCACCGTGACCGTTGGGCTCAGGACTTCGCCAGTCTCGCCGCCGGGGCCAAAACCTGTTCGGCGAGGCTCGAGCCATCGAGGGGCACGAGCAGGGTGCGTAACGTGGAGGTATGCAAACGGCTCACCTTCGGCTGTGGGTGCGTGCATCTCCGTAGGGCTAGCGCGGTGGTACTTCCTGCCCTGTTCGGGATCCCCCCGCACGTCGTTGTCGATCGGCAGCACCTGACCCGTCACTCCTGTCTGACGAACTGCAGCTCCCCTTCGACGCGGACCTTGTTCGCGACTAGCACGCCACCGGTCTCGAGTGCCTGGTTCCACTTCAGCCCCCACTCCCGTCGGTCGATCTCGGTCCGGAAGCTGAACCCCGCGCGCGTCTTCCCCCAGGGGTCGGTGCCCCGGCCCTCGTATTCACAGTCGAGCACCACTTCCATGGAGCCGCCGTGGATGACCAGGTCGCCGACCAGGCTGAAGCGGTCCCCCTCCTGCTTCGGTGGATTACCCTCGATCCTCGTGCTGCGAAAGGTGATCTGCGCAAAGCGCTCTGCGTCGAAGAAGTCGGGGCTGCGCAGGTGCGCGTCGCGGTCGCCGACGCCGGTATCGATGCTCGCGACGGCGATGGCCACCTCGACTCCAGCCGCCTCCGGGTGGTCGCGGTCTCCGGTCAACGTCGCCTGCACGTCCTTGAAGCGGCCGCGCACGGTGGTCATCATCATGTGCTTCACCGAGAACTCGATGCTCGAGTGAGTCGGGTCGAGCTGCCAGGTGGGCACGGAGACCCGTCCGGCCGTTGCGGTTGCCATTATTCCTCCATCGTGCCGAGATTGTGCCTGGTCATGAGCGCTGACGCCGTGCAGAGACTATATGAGGCCCCGTCATCACGACGGTCAATATGGTCCTGTGGCCGGCGGCGGGGAAACCGGGGGGTAGGGGTGGGCCAGGGCTACCGGGTGGTAGCTCCGTAGGCGAAACGTAAGGCCATCGCCCCTTAGTCCAAGACTCAGGCTGTCGAGAAAGTGGTTGAAGCGTAGGTGGGTAAGTGGAAGTGCCCGAGGCGAGAGTCGAACTCGCACGGGGTTGCCCCCGGTGGATTTTGAGTCCACTGCGTCTGCCATTCCGCCACTCGGGCCTGCGGTATCTTCGCCCCCTCAGACCCTGATCGCAAGCGGGCCGAGAGGCCCCTATATTGACCGACTCGGCGCATCGCGCCGCGGCATCGTCGTCGCCCGCAGCCTGAACCGGAACCCGCCGTGCCCAACGTCCAGCAGCGCAGCTTCCATCCGTGGCATGACATCCCGACCGGCCCCAATCCACCGGCCGAGGTGACCGCGGTCATCGAGATCCCCACCAACGAGCGCAACAAGTACGAGCTCGACAAGGAGCTCGGCGTCTTTCGCCTCGACCGGGTGCTCTACAGCGCCGTGCACTACCCGGGCGACTACGGCTTCCTGCCCCGCACCTTCGGCGATGACGGGGATCCGTTGGACGTCTTGGTTCTCATGACCATTCCCGTCTTCACCGGATGCCTCGTCAACGTGCGTCCCATCGGCCTGTTCCATCTGGTCGATCGAGGCGCCGCCGACGAGAAGGTGCTCGGCGTGCCCGTGGGCGATCCGTACTCCGAGGGCCTCAACGACCTCGGCGACATCTCACCGCACTACCTCAAGGAGATCGAGCACTTCTTTCAGGTCTACAAGGACCTCGAGGGCACTCGGGTGGTGACTCGGGGGTTCGAGGGGGCCCCGGCGGCACGGGAGGCCATCTCCCAGGCGATGGTGGCGTACGAGACAAAGTTCGGCGCCAAACAGCCGTCATCCTGAGCGAATAGCCGTCATCCCGAGCGAATAGCCGTCATCCCGAGCGAAATAGCCGTCATCCCGAGCGAATAGCCGTCATCCCGAGCGAATAGCCGTCATCCCGAGCGAAGCGAGAGATCTTCTTAGCGGGTATCGAACCCCGGCGGAGAAGATCCCTCGCTTCGCTCGGGATGACAAAGCGCCCTACCGTTGCTCTTCCGACTCCCCACGCAGCGAGACCGGCGGCCCCAGGATCTCCCGCCAGACGATCGCCTCGCGCAACTGCCTGGCGGTATAGGCCCGCGCGGCGGTCTGGTCCGCCGACTCCTGGCGAATGCGCTGGTCGAACACCTGATGATCCGCCTCGGAGAGCGGTTGCAGGTTGGCCTCCGCCGCGGCCAGACGCTGCTGCACCACCCGCTCCGCCTCGTCATCCTGATCCACCACGGCGCGCTCGCCTCGCGCCGGGTCGATCTCCAGGCTCTGACCCTCGGGCGCGGCCTCGAGTGATCCGCTCGACGTCCCCGGCTTTGCGGGCGGCGGCGTCCACACGGTAGGCCGCCGCGCCGGCTCACGTCCCTCGTCCAGGGTCCGGCCCAGCTCGCGCAGCAGTCGCTCGAGCTGCGTCCCCTCTCGCTGAGTCGGGTCGAAGCGTGGACGGCCGTCGGGGGCCGGGGATGGTGATGCTGTCCCGGGGCGTGTCTGGCCCGGCAGTCTCGGCAGCGGCACCTTGGTCGAGGACGGCCCCCCCGAGCGATCAGGCGGCCTGCTCCCGCCCTTCCGGAGCGCGTTGAGCACCACCCACATGAGACCCAGAACGACCAGCGGCCCTACCTCCATCGATCAGCTCCCGCCGGTCGTCGGCGGCGTGCTGTCCCCGCCCGCAATCGCCGCCCGCATCGTGGTATCGGCTTGGATGTTCCGGTAGCGCTGATAGTCCATGACGCCGAGGTTGCCGCTCCGGAACGCCTCGGCGATGGCCAGCGGGACCTGGGCCTCCGCGGCGATGACCTTGGCTCGCTGATTCTGCGCCTCGGCCTTGAACTCCTGCTCCATGGCCACCGCCAGCGCCCGGCGCTCCTCGGCCTTCGCCTGGGCGATGCGCTTGTCGGCCTCGGCCTGGTCGGTCTGCAGCTCCGCGCCGATGTTCTTGCCCACGTCCACGTCGGCGATGTCGATGGACAGGATCTCGAATGCGGTACCCGCATCCAGCCCCTTCGAGAGCACGGTCTTGGAGATCAGATCGGGATTCTCGAGCACCGCCTTGTGCGAGGCCGCGGAGCCGATCGTGCTCACGATCCCCTCCCCCACGCGGGCCAGGATGGTTTCCTCCCCCGCCCCGCCGACCAGCCGGTTGATGTTCGCCCGCACCGTCACCCGGGCGAGCGCGAGGAGCTGGATCCCGTCCTTGGCCATCGCCGCGACCTTCGGCGTGGTGATAACCTTGGGATTCACGCTCACCTGCACGGCCTCGAACACGTCCCGGCCGGCCAGATCGATCGCGGTGGCCTGCTTGTAGGTCAGCGCGATCCCGGCCTTGTCAGCCGAGATGAGCGCGTTCACGACCCGGTTCACGTTCCCGCCGGCGAGGAAGTGGCCCTCGAGATCGTTCACATTGAGCTCGATGCCGGCCTTGTGGCCGCTGATGAGCGGCAGCACGATCGCGCGCGGATCCACCCGGCGGAAGCGCATGCCGAACAGAGTGAAGAACGGGACCCGGATGCCCGAGAACAGCGCCGTGAGCCACAGGCCGAACGGGATGAACTGGAAGAAGATCACCAGGATGATGACGGCGATGAACGCCAGCGCCAGCACCACGCCCAGGCTCAACATCGATTCATCCACGGGAAAGTCCTCGAGGTGAAAGAAAACCGACCTACGGAAGGCCGCGCACCACGTGGCGATATCCTTCGCTCCGCACCACCCGGACCGCCCGGCCCTGCGCCACGTACTCGCCCTCGGTGACGACGTCCACCCGCTCCTGCCCGATCTGCGCGGTGCCGGCCGGCCGGAGATCGGTCACCGCGATGCCGTCCAGACCCACCAGGTCGTGGCGAGGGGTGGCGGCGATGTATCCGTCCGCCTGGTGCGCGCCTCCGCGCAGGAACAGCCCCCCGAACCGGCCGCTGTTGGGCAGGTGCCGGAGCCACGCGTACGTCACCGCCGCGGTGATCGCCACGCTGATGCCCAGCACCGTAAAGGCCTGGGTGATATCCGCTGCCGACGGGGAGCTTCCGATCATGGCGAGCACGACGGCGGCCGCGAGCGCAACGATGCCCACGATGCCGGCCGCGCCGAACCCGGGCAGAATGAATACCTCGATGGAGATGGCGACGAGCCCGATGCCGAGCAGGATGATCTCTTCCCACCCACCCAGGCCGACGAGAAAACTGGAGGCGAAGAACAGACCCAGCGAGACCAGGCTGACCAGCCCGCCCAGACCGAAGGCCCCGGTCTTGATCTCGAGGACCAGTCCGAGCACGCCCAGCGACAGGAGCAGCGGCGAGACGAGGGGATTGGCCAGGAACCGGACCAGCGGCTCCAGCCAGTCGGGCGCAGTGCTCACCATGGCCGCCCCGGGCCGCGTGACCGCGGCCAAGTATCGACCAGCAAGGAGGGGCGCATCATGGCCGTCCTGCGGCGCATCAGCAATGCTCTGGTGGGGGACGCTTCAAATCTACCGCCGTGCCGGTCGGCGTTCCATGAACGGCCGGTCGTGTCCGGTGAACACTACCTGAACGGCCTCCGCCGTCGGAGCTCCCGCGCACGATTGGTGAGCCGGTCGCGGAGCAGCGTGATTTTGGCGCGCTGGATCGGATCGAGGAACCGGGCCAGCTCCCGCTGCTCGGACCGGAAGCTCTCCGCATAACGCACGCGGACGTCCATCAGCTCGTCCGTGAGTCGGGCGACACTGTCGGGATTCGCGGCCACGCCGGGGCGGAGCTGCCCGCCGAGGGCCTCGCGGAGACGGCGCTGGCTCGCTTCCAGCTCCCGCCGCCGGCCGGCGTAGGTGCCGACCGTGCCGCGGAGCCGCTGCATCTGATCCGGTGTGAGGTTGAGCTCCTCCCGGATCCGCGCCGCGACCCGCTCGCGTACCCGGCGCCTGAGCTCCTCCAGCCGCGGCCGCCCCGGGGCCGGCTCCTGCGCCTGGACCGGCATCGCGAGGCCGACGAGCGTGACGACGAGCGCCATCCCCCAGAGCGTGCGCATCAGCCCTCCAACCCGGCGAGCACCTGCTCCAGTTCCCGATCGCCGGACTCGTCGGGAGGCAGGTCGTAGGACCCGACGTGCGCCAGCGGCTCGTCGAGCGCCTGCAGCATCGAATCCAGCGCCTCGGCCGGCAGGCTGTCGAGCTCCGGCATGGGAAGCTCGAGGGCCGCGGAGGGCATTGGACCCTGGGCCAGGTTGGGTTCCGGCGCCGGCTGGACCTGGGAATCTCCGGCCGATCCGCGGGGCGGTGTGGTCGCCACCGGTGCCGGCGCGGGGAAGATTGGCCCACCAGTCGGGCTCCCCCGGCCGGCACGACCGGCCCAGACTGCCACCGCCAGGACGGCCGCCGCCGCCAGACCTGCCAGGAGTGCGAATCGCCGAACCCGGACTTGCGAGCGCATCTGCTCGTGGCGAATGCGCTCAGTGACGCGGGCGGCGGTGGGGTCCGGGTCCACCGGAGCCAAGGTCGCGCCCAGCCGGCTGGCGGCGGCAACGATCGCCCACTCCGCCCGGCAGTCGCCGCACGTGGCGAGGTGGCGCTCCTCGTCGGCAGTCCAGGGGGCCTGACCCAACGCGACCTCCGGCATGCGATCGGACAGCTGCGTACACGTGGTCATCGGACCAGCTCCTTCAATCGCTTTACGGCATGGTGATAGTGCACCCGGGCCGCCCCCGGCGTCGTTCCGAGGGCAGCCGCGATTTCCTCGTACCCGGATCCCTGCTGCACGCGCATCAGGAACACCTCACGCTGGAGGCGCGGCAGCCGGGCCAGCCCTTCGCGCACCCGCTCCTCGGCCTCGGAGGCCGCCAGATTCCCGTGCGGGTCGGCCCGGTCCGCGACGTCGCGATCCTCGAGCGGCAGCATCTTCCGTCCCTTCGACTTTCGGAACTCGTCACGCAGCAGATTGCCGCCGATGGTGAACAGCCAGCTCCGCATCGAGGTCTGGCCACGCCAGCCGCTCAAGCCCCGAAAGGCCCGGAAGAAGGTCTCCTGGACCAGGTCCTCCACGTCGCTGGCACTTGCCCCGGACGAATACAGAAAACGGCTGACCGCGCCCGCGTGACGGCGGACAAGCTCGCTGGCCGCCCGCTGGTCGCCGAGCCGGTAGGCGGCCGCAAGCGCCGCATCTGTCGGAGGATCGGGCGTCGGTGGGGCGCTCATCCTGACCGGGTGGACGGTCGTTGGACGGGTCCGTTAAGCCGGGCTACCTTTGGGTCCATGCGACGCACGAACGTCATCGCCCACCGGGGCGCGTCCGGATATGAGTACGAGAACTCGCGGGCCGCGTTCAGGCGGGCGGTCATGCTGGACGCTGATGGGGTCGAGCTCGACATCCACGCGACGTGCGACGGGGCGATCGTGGTGCACCACGACCCCGAGCTCCCGGGCGTGGGTCCGATCGCGACCCTGACCTGCGCGGAGGCCAGGCAAGTCCGGATCCGCAATGGCGAGACGCTCCCTCTCCTCCAGGAAGTGCTGGACCTGGTCGGTGATCACGACGTGTGGGTGGAAGTGAAGGGCCTGCCCAGCGCGCACGATCAGGCGCTACTCGCGGTGCTCGACGCCGGACCGGTCCCGCACCGCTACGCGGTGCACAGCTTCGACCACCGGATCGTCCGGCGCCTGGGCGAGGAGCGGCCGGAGCTGCCCCGCGGGATCCTGCTCTCGGCCTACCTGGATGATCCGGTCGCGGCGCTCCGAGCCGTGGGCGCCACGACCCTGTGGCAGGAATGGCAGCAGGTGGACGACGCGCTGGTCGACGCGGTCCACGCCGCGGGATGCCGGATCAACGCCTGGACGGTCAACGAGGTCGGCGACCTGGAGCATCTCGTGCGCCTGGGAGTGGACGGTCTGTGCGGCAACTATCCGGATCGAATCCGGGTCGCGCTCGCGGCCCGGGGGGGATCGGCCGCAAGGGTCTGACCCGGCCTAGGCCGACGCGCCGGCCGCCGGTTGGGTCGGCTCGCCGGCCGCCGGTTGGGTCGGGTCGCCAGCCGGCGGTTGGGTCGGCTCGCCAGCCGGCGGCTGGGACGGCTCCGCCGCCGACCTCCGAGCGGCCGGACGCTGGCGCCGGGCCTCGTCCAGCTGGCGGGCCAGCTGGGCCAGCTCCGCCTCGAGGTCGTCCAGCCTGGCCAGCAGCGCGTCCACGCGACGAGCCTCGGCGCTTCCGCCACGCTCCCGCCGGTAGATCAGCAAACCGAGATCGCGGGCCGCGTTGTCGCGCTTGCGCCGGACCCGCATCTGCTCGATCTGCACCTTCCCATCGTCCAGGGCGGCCTGTGCCTTCCTGCCGAACGCCTCCAGCTCCTGGTTGAGCCGGTCGAACAAGGTGGACTTTGGCATCGCAGCCTCCGAACCGCGGGGTGGTCGCGCACGACGCGGTGCCTGGGTCCGAGGTTTCAGGCCGAGTCGAGCGCCGCTCCGAGCCTGAAGTATAGGCACGAAAAAGGGGCGCGGCCTGGAGCCGCGCCCCCCGTGCCGGCCCGCCCCGCTAGGAGCCGGCCGCCTCCGTGGCGGGGTAGACCGAGACTTTCTGGCGGTCCTTGTCCTTGAACTCGAACTTGACGACGCCGTCGACCAGCGCGAAGAGCGTGTCGTCGTTGGCGCGCCGAACATTCTTGCCGGCGTGGAATCTGGTGCCCCGCTGACGCACCAGGATGTTGCCCGCGACCACTTGCTCGCCGCCGTAGCGCTTGACGCCGAGATACTTCGGATTGCTGGTCCGCCCGTTCCGGCTGGAGCCGACGCCTTTCTTGTGTGCCATGGTTGCCTCAGCCGAGGGTGACGTCGGTGATGCGGACTTCGGTGTACTTCTGCCGATGTCCAGTCTTCCGGCGGTAGTTCTTCCGCCGCTTGAACTTGAACACGTAGATCTTGGGCTCCTTGCCCACCCCGACGACTTCGGCCTCGACCTTGGCCCCGGCGACGAGCGGGGTGCCGGCGCGGATGGTCTCGCCATCGGAGGAGAGGAGGACCTCGTCGAAGGTGATCTTGGCCCCCGCCTCGGCGTCGAGGAGCGGGAGTCGGATCGTTTTGCCCTTCTCGGCCCGGAACTGCTTGCCCGAGGCCCGGAAAATCGCGTACATGGGATGCCCGTTTGCTGGGTGTGGAACGATGTTAGCCTGTAAACATAGATGGCGGATGGGGTTGGGGCAAGGGGGACGGTCAGTCAGGCGGTCGGAGGGGCAGACGGGCAGACGGGCAGACGGGCAGACGGGCAGACGGGCAGACGGGCAGACGGGCAGACGGGCAGACGGCGCGAACGTATGCTATGTGATGCTGAAGTGGTACTCCGGGAAGCGAATAACCGTCGCCTGACCACCTGAGGATCCGAGCGGCTACCGTCCGACCGTCCGACCGTCCGACCGTCCGACCGTCCGACCGTCTGACCATCTGACCATCTGACCGTCCGCCCGTCCGACTGACCGTCCCTCTACGCCACCGCGTACAGCTCCGTCACATCTCGGCCGGCCGGCCGGCTCATGAGCCGGAACTCGTCCAGCCGCATCATCGGGTCATCGCGCAGCTCGAGGTCGAGGCCGGTGAGCTTCGAGAGCGTCTGGAGCATCTTGGGCTCTTCCTCGAGCAGGTAGAGCGCCACTTCCGGATGGAGCCTGACGGTGAGCTGGCGTTCACGGTGCTCGTGTCCCGCCCGCTTGAGGGCACGCTCGAGGCGTCGGGCGACCACTTCCGGCGTGAACACACGGCCCGTGCCCGCGCAGGTCGGGCAGTCCGTGGTCATCGAGTGCCACAGGGACGGTCGGACCCGCTGGCGAGTCATCTCCACCAGTCCCAGCTCCGACACCGCCAGCGCCTTGGTGCGTGCCCGGTCGCGGCCGAGATGGGTGCGCAGCTCCTGCAGCACCTTGTCCCGGTTGGACCGCGTCTCCATGTCGATGAAGTCGCACACGATGATGCCGCCGATGTCCCGCAGGCGGATCTGGCGGGCGATCTCCCGGGCCGCCTCGAGATTGGTGCGCAGAATGGTCTTCTCGGGGTCCTTCTTGCCGGTGTAGCGGCCGGTGTTCACGTCGATACTGATCAGGGCCTCGGTGGGCTGGATGATCAGCGATCCGCCCGTCGGCAGCTCGACCCGCGCCTTGAACAGGTCGCGAATCTCCGACTCGATATCGAACTTGTCGAACAGGGGCGTGGGCTCGCCGTACAGATGGACCCGGTTGATGAGGTCGGGATCGATCTGCGCGAGGTACTGCTCGATCTCGTTGTACAGCTCACGCGAGTCGACGTGGAGGGCGTCGACCTTGGCACTGAACAAATCGCGGATGATGCCCCGGGTGAGGCTGGTCTCACGCTGGAGCAGCGCCGGTGCCCGCCGGACGAAGGTTTTCTTGCGGTTGATCTTCCGCCAGAGCGCCAGGAGGGAGTCGATCTCACGGCGGAAATGCTCTTCGGTCACCCCCTCGGCGACCGTGCGCACGATGACGCCGCCCGCCTCCTTGGGAAGCAGCTTGGTGACCATCTCGCGCAGCTTTGACCGCTGCTCCCGGCTCTCGATCTTGCGGCTCACCCCCACCTTGGAGGCATACGGCATGTAGACCAGGAACCGGCCTGGCAGGGAGATCTGCGCGGTGACCCGGCAGCCTTTGGTGCTGATGGGCTCCTTGGTGACCTGAACGGGGAGGGTCTGCCCTTTCTTGAGGATGTCCTGGATGTTGGGCAGCGGGCGGCGCGGCGAGATTTCCCGCTGGCGGGCTTCGCCGTTGTTGACGGACCGCTCACCCGTGGCCGGGGCAATGGCATTGCGGCCGCGACGGCGGCGATCGCGGCCCCGCCAGCCGCCTTTCCGCTCACCGGGCGCCTCTTCGGCCGGGGCCGGGTCGGCCGCGGCCTCCACGGGCTCGGCCTCGGCCGCCGCCTCTTCCTCCGCCTCGTCGACCGGATCCTCGTCCTCGTCCGGCTCGAGCAGGTCGGAGGCGTGGAGGAAGGCGCTCTTCTCCTGACCAATGTCGACGAAAGCAGCCTGAATCCCGGGCAGCACCGCCTCGACCCGACCCAAATAGATGTCGCCGACCGTGCGCCGATGGTCCGGGCGGTCCACCAGCAGCTCCACCAGACGGTCGTCTTCCAGGATGGCCAAGCGGGTTTCCCGCTGGCTCCCGTTGATCAGGATCTCACGCTTCAAGTGATGCCCTCAGCCGCGACCGGAGCGGTCATGCACCCGCATCCAGTCGCCGCAGCACGCTGGGAAGAATTGACTCGCCTTCGCGCGAAGCGCCGGTTCGGGGCGTGCCCGATCAGGAAACACGTGAGCCCGCGAACCGGCGCGTCAGACCTGCGCCAATTATATGTCGCAATAGGGTTTAGGGCAACTCAGTCCACCACCTGCCCCAGGATCTGCCGGGCGATGACCATGCGCTGGATCTCGCTGGTGCCTTCGCCGATCTCGCACACCTTGGCGTCGCGCATCATCCGCTCGACCGGATACTCGGTGGTGTAGCCGTAGCCACCGAAGATCTGCACCGCCTTGGTGGTGGCCCGCATGGCCAGCTCCGAGCAGAACAGTTTGGCCATGGCCGCCTCCTTCTTGAACGGCCGGCCATTCTGCTTGAGCCAGGCGGCATGGTACAGCAGGTGGGTGCCGGCCTCGATCTCCATGGCCATATCGGCCAGCTGGAAATTGACACCCTGGAAGCTCCCGATGGGCCGGCCGAACTGCTTCCGGACGCCGGCGTAGCGCAACGCTTCGTCGTACGCGCCCTCGGCGATGCCCAGCGAGAGCGCGGCGATCCCGATCCGGCCGGCGTCGAGGGTCTTGAGAAAGTTGATGAACCCCTGGCCGACGGTGCCGAGGACGTTCTCCTTGGGCACAACCGCGTCCTCGAAGATGAGCTCCCGGGTATCGCTCGCGCGCCAGCCCATCTTGTCCTGCTTCTTGCCGGCCCGGACGCCCTTGGTCTTCGGGAGGTCGGCCGCGTGCCCGACGCCCAGGGCACGGGTCTGGTCCAGATCCACCGTATCCTTGGTGACGATGAAGCTGGTGATGCCCTTGTTGCCCCGTCCCGCCTCGGTGCGCGCGGTGACCGAGAAGATCTCGCCCACCCCGGCGTGGGTGATGAAGATCTTCGAGCCGTTCAACAGGTAGTGATCGCCTTTGTCCACCGCCGTCGTGGCGGTTCCACCGGCATCACTGCCCGCGCCGGGCTCGGTGAGCCCGAAGCCGCCCAGCACCCGTCCGCTCGCGAGCAGCGGCACGTAGCGTTGGCGCTGATCGTCGGTACCGAACTCGACGATGGGCGAGGTGCCCAGGTTGGTGTGCGCGCTGATGGTGAGCGCGTGGCTCGCGTCCACCTTGGCCATCTCGTGGATCGTGATGTAGTAGGACAGCTGGTCCATGCCCGCGCCGCCCAGGTCCTCGCCCCACGGCACGCCCAGCAGCCCCAGCTCGCCCATCGCCTTGATGTTGGCCCAAGGGAACGTCGAGGTTCGGTCGAGCTCGGCCGCCACCGGTGCGATGTGGCTGCGGGAGAACTCCCGAACCATCTCGCGGACCTGGTGATGATGCTCGGTGAAGTACAGGGAGTCGTCCATGCGCCTGTCGGAAGAAGGGTGGGAATGAGGATGTCAGCGCCGACGGTGGTCCTGGCGCCGTTCTTTGCCCGAGCGTCGCTCGGCGTCGTTGGTCGGCAGCGGCGCGGAGTCCGGGAGTCGCCGCTCGCCGGCCCGGCGGTCGCGCCGGCGGCGGTCGGCCTGTCGGAACTCCTTGAGCGCCTCGCGACCGGCCTCGGTCACGTAGCACGGTCCCGCGAACAGGTGGGCGCCTGCGTCCTCTTCGGCCGCATAGGCCACGCTGCGCTCGGGCATATCGATCAGTCCGCGCTCGCGCAACGTTCGCAGGTGCCGCACCAGCGCTTCGAAGAGCTGTCCCGCGCCGTCTCCCGCTGTGCCGGGGCGGAACATGCGCTCCCCGGCCTGGATGCGGCCGATGATCTCAGCGTCGCCTTGATCCACGGGCGGAAGATAATGATCGGTCCGATGCGCCGCGACGATCCGGAGGAGGTCGTTGCCGTGCTTGGCTCGGGCTCGGGGGCCGAGCCCATCCAGGCTGGGCTGATGCGCCGTGGCGAGCGCCTCGAGCGTGGCGTTGCCGAGGACGGTGTACTCGGGCACCCCAGATTCGCGGGCGATATGCCTCCTCCAGGCTTCGAGCGCGACGCGGCGAGCAGTGGCACGACTCGCTTCGCGCGGCGCTGCGGCGCCCTCGAGGGCGTGGAGCATGGCTCTCCCCAATCGTGCGGTGAGCGAGGGGCCTACCCCCGGCACATCGGCCAGCGCGGCTTCGTCGGCGGGCGGCCGGCGCGCGAGAGCCAGCAGCACCTCAGGCTCGAGCAACGCCGCGCCCCAGGCACCGCGGCACCCGCCCACCACCGCCTGCAGCCGCGCGAGGCGCCGCGCGACCTCCGGCGGGTCGTTGAGCGTGTGAGCGGCGCGGCGCCGGCAGCGATCGCACCCTGCGCAGCGGTCCAGGCGCTCGCCGAAGTAGCCGACGAGCATGCGGCGCCGGCAGTTTCCGCCCGTCGCGTAGGCCTCGACGGCGGCGATCCGCGCCTCGGCCCGCCGGCGCCGCTCGATCACGGGCGACCAGTCCACTGGCCCGCGCTCCGGCCTCAGCTCCCGACGCAATCGCTCGGCCGAGGCCAGCACGTTGGCGGGGATACCATGGGACTGGCCCGCCCGGCCCCAGACGCGCTCCAGGAGGGGGCGAGGCGGGAACGTGACGTCCAGCTGACGCCGGTGGAGCTCGGCATCGCCCCGACGCCAGAGCAGAACGCAGCGGGCGAATTCGCCGTCGCGCCCGGCCCGGCCGGCCTCCTGGTAGTAGGCCTCGGGTGTGGCGGGCAGGGTCCAGTGCACCACCATGCGGATCCGCGGCTTGTCGATTCCCATCCCGAACGCGCAGGTGGCTACGATGACGTCGAGCCGATCGTCCAGGAAGGCGTCGAGGGTGCGCGTGCGGCGCTCGCGCGTGAGCCCGGCGTGGTAGGGGGATGCCCGGTGACCGGCACGCACGAGCGCCTGGGCCACGGCCTCGGTGACGCTTCGGGTGGGCGCGTACACGATGACCATCCGGTCGTCATCGGCCAGCAGCCGAAGGAGCGCCTCACGGCGATCGCGCTCGCTTCGCACCTGCAGCACACCGAACCAGAGATTGGCGCGGTCGAAGGAGCCCAGGTGCTCATCGTACCGACCAGGGCGGAAGCGAAGCGCGCCGGTGATCTCCTGCCGGACGTCGGGCGTGGCGCTTCCGGTCAGCGCGAGCGCCGCCGGCCGGCCGAGCCGGTAACAGGCCGCGCCGAGCCCGCGGTAGCTGGGCCGAAAGTCGTGGCCCCATTCGGCGATGCAGTGGGCCTCGTCTACCGCCAACAGGGTCGACTGAAGACCCTTGGCCTGGAGCTCTGGAGCGAGCCGAGTGAGCCGCTCGGGCGAGACGTACAGCAGCCGGAGGCTGCCGGCCTCGAGCATGCTCCAGATC
>Ga0310810_10006051_pt1 | contig 13607 bp, 8 predicted proteins | sample NCmetagenome_FD_207641 | JGI IMG/M metagenome (GOLD analysis project Ga0310810, IMG submission 207641) | Soil microbial communities from experimental microcosm in Duke University, North Carolina, United States - NC | ecosystem: Engineered > Artificial ecosystem > Soil microcosm > Unclassified ... | reverse complement strand
CGCAGGCCCGCATTCGCCGCGTGCGCCGCAATCTGCGCCCCCATCACGCCGGCTCCCAGCACGGCCGCGGACCGGACTCTCATCGGCCCAGGCCGCCGACGAAAACGTCCACGATCGCGTCGGCTTCGGATCGCAGTGAATACGTCCGCCGGCTGAGGATCCAGTTGGTCGCCATTTCGTCGAGGCCGCCGAAGAACAGCTTTGCCGCCAGCGTGGCATTGAGATCGCGCCGGAACGCGCCCGATTGCTGGCCCGAGACGATGATGCCGCGGATGATGCCGAGGTACTCGCGCAGCAGCGTCGCCGAGAACCGCTCCATGAATTTCGTCGACTGCCGCAGCTCGACCTGAAAGACGATCGCCAGGCTGCGATCGCGGCCCATGCGGCCGAGATGCACCCGCGCGACCGCGCGAAGCTGCTCGATCGGATCGGACAGCGGCGCCACGCACGCGCGTCCTTCCTGGATCGCCTCCCTCATGGTCCGCTCGAAGATCGAGACGAGAAGATCGTCCTTGCTCCGAAAGTACAGATAGACCGTGCCGGCGGCGACGCCCGCCGAACGGGCGACGTCAGCCACCTGGGCGTTGAAGAAGCCGCGCGCGGCGAACACGTCGATCGCGGCGCGCAGAATCGCCTCGCGCTTGTCTCCACGCTCGAGGGAGCGGGCGGAACGCGCCATGGTAGCCACTGAATGAATGGTCATTCATTAAGGCGCGCCTGTCAAGCGGACACGGCGCTACCGCCACCGGGTAAGGATCGTTTCCCGCTCGAAAAGCGCCACGCTCAGCAGGACCAGCACGACCCAGACGGCGGTCATCGCCCCCGAGGCGGCGACGAGCATCCAGGTCGAGATGTAGAACAGCCCCGACAGTTGGCCGACGAGCATCCCGGCGAGCGGCAGCACCAGCAGGACCGCGATCTGCTGCGCGCTGCGCGCGTCGTTCACGCGCGACGACACCGCGATCGCCGCCTGCAGCGCCGCCAGCGACGCGAAGGGCCCCAGAATGCCGAGCAGGAGCACAGTACGCATTGTCAATAGCGTCGCAAGGACGCCCGGGGACCCGAGCGCGGCGATCAGCGCCAGGTAGACAACGGTCCCGGCCGCCTCGATCGCCACTGCGGGCAGAAAAGCGGCCACCGCCTTCGCGACCAGCAGTTCCACCGTCGAGACCGGCGTCGTCAGCAGCGGTTCGAGCGTGCGTCCCTGTTTCTCGCCGACCACGGCGTACGCCGCGAGCGAGACGGCGCCGACGATCGGCGCCATGAGGAACAGCATCAGGAACTGCTGGAACATGAACGCCTCCGCCGCGGTCTGCGCGTCGAGCGCCGCAAGCGCCGGAAGATGCCCCGTGGCGGCTGCGACCACCTGCTGCATGCTCCGGTCGTCCGCGATCGACTGGCCTGTGGCACGGGGCACCACGACGACGACGACGAACGGGAGGATCGTGCAGAGGACCACGACGATCAGCACGGGAATGATGACCGATGGATTCGCGCGGAATTCGCGGATCTCCTTGCCGACGAGGACGGCAATCCGACGCACGTTCATGACGCGCTGCCCGCCAGGAGCTTGAGATACACGGCCTCCAGGGCGGGCTCCTCGTCGAATACCTCGCGGATCTCGCCGCCCGCTGTCACGAGCGCCCGAATCACCGCGGGCGCCCCCGTGTCGGGCGCATCGACAATCATCGACAGGCCGTCGGCCTCGACGCGCACGTCGCGCGCTCCGGCGCGCAGGGCGGCCTCGATGAGGCCGCCGGCCGCCGGCTTTCCACTCAATCTGACGCGCAGCCGGCAACCGAACATTTCGCGCCTCAGGGCGGACGGCTCGCCGATCGCGATCAGCCTGCGGCTGACGAGCCCCACCCGGTCAGCCATGCGCTCGGCTTCGTCGAGATTGTGTGTCGAGACGACGATGGCGCGGCCCAGGCTGCGAAGGTGCTGAAGCAGATCGCGCACCGTGCGCGACGTCTGCGGATCCAGGTTGGCGGTGGGCTCGTCGAGCAGCACCACTTCGGGATCGTGGACGAGCGCCCGCGCCAGCGCGAGCTTCTGCTTCATGCCCTTTGAGAGGAGGACGACGCGGTCGGCTCGGCGGTCCAGGAGTTCGAACAGGCGCAGGACGCGCTCAACGGCCGCGGCCGGCTGTGCGAGCCCGAACAGCCGCGCATAGACGATCAGGTTGTCCTCGACCGTAAGGTGGTCCCAGAGTCCGGGCGTTTCGGTGAGGAACCCGATGCGGGCGCGCAGCGCGGATCCGGTTGCGCGAGTAAACGGCCGCCCGTTGACCACCACCCGGCCGGATGACGGTGGGATCAATCCCCCGAGCATCCTCAGCGTCGTCGTCTTTCCGGCTCCGTTCGGCCCGAGCAGCCCAAAGACCTCACCGCGTTTGACCTCGAAAGAAAGGTCCTCGACGGCGATCCGCTCGCCAAACCGCCGCGTCACCGATTCAACGATCAGCATGTGAGCTCAGTCCCGATATCCGACACCCGACACCCGACACCCGACACCCGACACCCGACACCCGACACCCGACACCCGACACCCGACGCCCGACACCCGGCGCCCCATGTCCGACCCCAGGTGTATAGTGACCCCAGGCTCCCCGCGAGAAAAGAAGGACCCATGCTGGACGAGGCGCAGCAGCAGGCTATCGTCACACGATTGAATCGAATCGAGGGCCAGGTGCGGGGCATCCGGCGGATGGTCCAGGAGCCGCGGCTCTGCATCGAGATTCTTCAGCAGCTCGCGGCCGCGGAAGCTGCCCTCAATCGGATCAGCCTCGCGGTGTTCCGGTTTCATGTCGAGAAGTGCGTCCCGGAAGGAGTCGTCAAGGGCGATCCGGAGCGCAGCCAGCGGCTCAGCGAGCTGGTCGACATCTTCGATCGCTTCGCAAAGTAGCGCGTCCCTTCATCCAGCCGATTGAATCTCCGGATTCGTCCGTTCGGATCCGGACAACTGACTCATCCGTAGTATCCCGTCTAAGTCATTGAAATATCATGGCAAGTTCCCCTTGCTTTTTTCGCGCGTGCGTTTGCATAGTGAAGTGTCCGGGTCCGTACACCGTCCGGTCGTGCTATTCGATTCGGTCTTCTTTCTGTGGAGGATGGAGATGGGAGTTCGATTGGCAAGAACGGTGGTGTTGTCCGCGGCCGTCGGGATACTGACGGCGTTTGCAGCACCATCAGCAGCGCAGGTTGCCTCGGGGCGTATCGACGCCACCGTGAGCGACACAACCGGCGCCGTGCTTCCAGGAGTCACGGTCGACATCAGCGGTCCTCAAAGCCGGACCGCCGTCACCGACACGCTCGGCGAGGTTCACTTCCTGAATCTCTCGCCCGGTACCTACAGCGTCAGCGCGAAGTTGACGGGCTTCAGCGACTATCTGAACAAGAACCTCCCGGTGGCGACCGGCACGAGCGTCCCGCTCAAGATCTCGATGTCGATCGCCGGCGTCTCGACACAGGTGCAGGTCACGAAAGAAGCGCCCGTGATCGACACCAAGAAGATGACGACGTCGACCAACGTCAGCGTCGAGGAGCTCCAGAACATTCCGTCTGCGCGCGACCCGTGGGTCGTGATGCAGACGATCCCCGGCATCGTCCTCGATCGCGTGAACGTGGGCGGCGGCGAGTCGGGGCAGCAGCCCGGCTACCAGGCGAAGGGAGCGAACGGCGGCGACAACACGTGGAACATGGACGGCATCGCGATCACCGACATGGCCGCCACCGGTTCCAGCTCGACGTACTACGACTTCGACATGTTCCAGGAGATGCAGGTCACGACGGGCGGCGCCGACGTATCGAACCCGACGCCGGGCATCCAGTTGAACATGGTGCTGAAGAGCGGCAGCAACACGCCGCACGGCTCGACGCGGTTCTATTTCGAGAACGAGAGCCTCGAATCGAACAACATGCCGTCGGATCTCGCCGCGACGATCGGCGGCACGAGCGGCAAGGGCAACCGGATCCATCAGTACAAGGACTACGGATTCGAGCTCGGCGGGCCGATTCTCAAGGACCGCCTCTGGGGTTGGGGCGCAGCCGGCAAGACCGACATCCAGCTCCTGACGCTCACGGGGTATCCGGATCACACAATCCTTCAGGACACCTCGTTCAAGGGCACCGGACAACTGTCGACGTCAACGCGCGCGAACTTCACGTTCTTCCGCGGCAACAAGCAGAAGTTCGGCCGTAGCGCGAGCTCGACCCGGCCGCCGGAGACGACTTACGATCAGAGCGGCCCGACCGACATGTACAAGGGCGAGGTGAACTTCGTGCTCGGGAACAACATCTTCCTCGTCGCGAAGGGCGCCCACATCCACGGCGGATTCCAACTGGCGCCTGAAGGCGGCATCAACGCGCAGGAGTGGATTGACGATGCCGGCGTCCAGCACGGGACTGCGGACCTCTATAAATCGAACCGCCCGCAGGACTCGATTGGCCTGGACGGGAGCGTGTTCCGCGGGCACCACGAGCTGAAATTCGGCTACGGCTGGCGCCGGGCGCCGGTGCAGTCGTCCGACGTCTATCCGGGCAATGGCGTCATCACGGCGCACAACGGATATCCCGAGATGATTGCGTATATCCGGCGCAATTGGGCCAGCTCGGAAACCGGCGTCTATAACAGCGCCTATGCCTCCGATACCTGGACGTTGAATCGACTGACCGCCAATCTCGGCCTTCGCTGGGATCGCCAGGTCAGCTCGCTCGAGGCGGCGTCGGTTCCCGGCAGCACGGTCCTGCCGAGTCTCCTGCCCGCGATCTCGACCACGGCCGTGAAGAACGCCGTCGTGTGGAATACGGTGGTGCCGCGGCTCGGGGTCACCTACGCGATTGACGAGAATCGCAAGACGATCCTTCGCGGCAGCTACGCGATGTTCGCGTCTCAGCTGGGCGACGCCGTGGCGAGCCAGATCTCGACGATTCAATACACCGGGATCTACTACTACGCGATCGATCTCAACGGAAACAAGCTCGCGGATCCGAACGAGATACTGTTCAATCTGGGACCGATCAATTACTACGGCTTCGATCCGAGCAATCCGACCAGCGCGACGACCAACAACAAGATCGGCAAGTATACGACGCCGCGCACGCAGGAGGTTCTGCTTGGCATCGATCACGAGCTGATGGCCAACTTCGGCGTCAGCGCGACGTTCACGTATCGCTATTACAACCACTTCGACTGGTATCCGCTCATCGGCGTCACGCGCGCGGACTACAGCCAGGCGGGTGTGTGTACGTCGAGTGCTGCCCCCTGCGCGCCGGCGAACGGGGACACGGGTCCCGTCGGTTCGTTCAGCACGCCGTATTTCGGGATAAATCCTGCGAAGATCCCTCCCGGCCAGGGCACCAGCTATGAGGCGCGGAATGGTTACCACCAGCGCTTCCTCGGAGCCGAGCTGAGCGCCACCAAGCGCATGTCCGATCGCTGGATGGCCAGGTTCGGTTTCTCGACAAACGATCACCGCGAGTACTTCGATAATTCGAACACGTCGCAGCTCGATCCGACATCGACGCGCGACAACCCGAACATCAACGGCGGGCACGTCATCACCCGATCGGGCGGGAGCGGCAAGAGCAACATCTTCCTCGTGCTGCCGCAGTATCAGTTCACGGCCAACGGGATGTACCAGGCTCGCTGGGGCATCAACCTCGGCGCGAACTGGGTCTTGCGGCAGGGATATGCTGAGCCCTTCTATCGAAGCCGCGTGAATCCCGGGGACGGACTGGGGTTTAGAAATGTACTGGCCGTCACAGACGTCACCAAATTCCGGCTGCCGGCCGTCAGCTCGCTCGACATACGTGTGGAGAAAGCATTCCAGATTCGTCGTGCAAAAGCTGCCGTCGACCTGGACATCTTCAACATCGGCAACGCCGCGACCGTGCTCGGCCGCCAGTACGACTTGCGTCTGAGCACCAGCAGTCCCACGGGGTTCAACCATGTCCTGGAGATCATGGATCCGAGGGTCGCTCGCATAGGAGTCCGGTTCAACTTCTAGCCGCGGACTACGGCCGCGGACTACGGCCGCGGAATACGGCCGCGGAATACGCGGAATACGCGGACTACGGCCGCGGAACATGCGGACTACGGCCGCGGAATACGCGGAATACGCGGAGTACGGAACGTAAACGCGGTACACTAAACCCCCGGAGCGGCTGCGGCGGCTCCGGGGTTTTTTTTGCGAACCTGTTTCGCCGAAGCGAAGCGGAGGCGTGCCAGCGCCATTTTCCAAGGCGCGAGGTGCGCGAGGTGCGTGGGGTGCGCGAGGTGCGTGGCGTGCGTGACGTGCGCACTCCCCGCACCCCTCGCACGCCTCGCACTTCGCGCACATCCTCGCACCTCAAGGTCTCAATGTCCCGGATGCAGAAGTCGGGCGCGGCGCTCGCGCTCGCGGTACTGATCGCGGCCTGCGGTGGCGGCGGCGGAAACAGCGGCAGCAACTCGGGCTCCAATCCTGGCGGCGGCACGACGCCCGCGGCCAATCCGTGCACCGCGGCCGGCGCGGCGGACGTGCAGGCCGTCGGAAGCGTCGCGGCCGGCGCCGGCGTGCCGGACAAGAAAACGCTCATCGACGGCAACCCGCGCGGCCGGCTCGCCGAGGCGCTCTGGATCCACCAGGAGGCGCAGCAGCGGCGCGCGGCACGCCCCGCGGGAGCGGGCGCCCAGCCGTCCCTCACCACGCCGTCTCCCGTCGCGGACGACGTCGGAGAGATCGCCGTTCTCCAGGATCAGGGCGACCTCATACTGGCGGCGAATCCGTACGATCTCCGCAGTACGGGCATACGTTTCACCCGCAACGGCTCGAGCTACACGCTGTCGAAGATCGACGGAACCTTCCGGACGTCGCTCGGCAACCAGGTCACGCTGGGCGACGACGACAGCACCGGCGTCGCGATTCCATTCTCATTTCCGTTCTACGGAATCGCGCAGACCTCCGCGTTCGTCAATTCCGATGGCAACATCACGTTCGGCGAGGAAGACAAGGAGAGCACCGAGCGCAACGTCTCGCGCCTGCTCGCCGGCGCCCCACGCGTCGCGCCGTTCCTCGCGGATCTCGATCCCACGTCCGGCGGAAAGATCTTCGTCAATGCCGCGGCGGATCAGTACACCGTGACGTGGTGCAGCGTACGCGGATTCGATTCGACGCGCACGACGACGGCTCAGGCGACGCTGCTGCCCGACGGAAGCGTCGAGATGAAGTACGGCGACACCATCACGCTGACCGACGCGGTGGTCGGGATCTCGCCGGGCCACACGGGCACCTTCACGACCGCCGATTTGAGCGTCGCCGCTGCCGTTTCCTCGAGCGGCGCCATCGGCGAGCGCTTCGCGCAATCCGGCACGCTCGATACGCAGGCGGTCGCGAAGAAGTTCTACGCGTCGCATCCGGACAACTACGACCAGATCCTGCTGTGGAGCGATCAGCCGCTCATACACGACGCGTTCGCGTACGAGGTCACGGTGGCGAACGAGATCCGCGGCATCGGACAGGACATCTTCGACCTGTCGACGGCTTTCGGCAGCGCCGGACGGCTTCGCTCGCTGGTCGTGATGGACTATCTCGGAAAATACCCTGACGATCCGACGGCGAAATTCCTGGGCGAGAACAACACGCTCAGCGTCATGGGCCAGGAGGTCGGCCACCGGTGGCTGGCGTACCTCGAGTTCCGGGATCGGACCGGCGCGCGCTCCGACGTGCTGCTCGGACGCGATCTGGCGCACTGGAGCTTCTTCTTCAATTCCGACGCGTCGGTGATGGAAGGCAACCAGATCGAGGATCAAGGCGGCGGCCAGTTTAGGACGGTCGATGCGGTCAAGCGCTACAACCGCCTCGATCAGTACGCGATGGGGCTCGTGCCGCCGAGCGCCGTGCCGCCGTTCTTCTACGTCGAGAGCCCGACCACCACGCATTCGCGGGAGGACGCGCCGCAGATCGGCGTCTCGTTCACGGGCACGCGCCGCGACGTGCTCGTAGACGACGTGATCGCGATCGAGGGAGCGCGCGCGCCCGCGTCCGCCGATTCATCGAAGACCCATCGTCAGGCCTTCATCTACATCGTCGGCGCCGGACGCGGCACGGATTCGGGCCAGGTGGCCAAGCTCGATCGCGTTCGCTCGGCGTGGGAGCCGTTTTTCGCGCAGGCGACAGAAGGCCGCATGACGGCCGTCACGCGACTTCATTAGCGGGTGACGGGGGACAGGGGAGGGGTGTCGGAGGACGACCTCCCCGACGCCCGACCACCCCCAACGCCCGACCTCCGACCCCCGACGCCCGACGCCGACGCCCGTCTATTTCCAGGACAGCGCGGCGAGCGCTTCCTTCGCCTGTCGCTCGTAGGGGCCGCCGAGTTCCACGTATCTCTCGAAATTCGCGATCGCGCGGCGGCGATCCTCATCGCCGCCGATCCATTTCTGCGTGAACTGGTCGTAGCGCTGCGATTTGGCGAGGCGCATCTGGTGGGCGCGCGCCAGGTTGAAGTATCCGAGCGCGTCCGCAGGGCCTACCGTCGTCGCGCGCTCGAAGGATTCGATGGCCGCGTCCAGCGCGCCGCGCCGGACCTGAATCACGCCGATCGCGTCCGACACTTCCGGATCCTGAGGCCAGCGCTGCTCGGCGTCGCGCAGCGTCTTGATGGCCGTCCCCTCGTCGTGCTGCTGGCCGTACGCGTCCGCGAGCGAAAAGTACACGGGCTCGAACTCCGGGACCGCCCGGCGAACGCGCTCCCATGCCTCGGCGGCGTCGTGATAGCGCTGGAGAGCGTACCGCGACAGCCCCAGCGCGTAGTGGACCCACGGCCGCGCGTCGGGCGCGGCCGCCGCGGTTGCCAGCGTGCGCGCCGCCGACTCCACGTCGCCGCGTTGATACGCGCCCCAGCCCGCCACGGCCGCGGGCGAGTCGGTGGCGGAGGGCCCGGTGGGCGCTAAACGCGCCAACGAGGCGGACGCGGACGCCGGAGAGGGCGCCACCGTGGGTGTTACGCCGCCCACTGGTTCCGTGGGATGCGGTGCTTCGGGTGCTGCAGGTGCCGGCGGAGCTGGCGCGACGGGTACTGGCGCGACGGATCGTGGTGGAGCATCCGTAGCAGCCGTCGCCCCTTTAGGCCCAGCAGGTCCCATGGTATCCGTCGTGATTCGCGCTGGCGGCAGCGCTACGTATCCGCGCCGCGCGCGCACTTTGACGCCGGGTCTGGCCACACTGACCGCGATCGTCCGGTACTTGCCGTCGAAGGCCGCTTTGGCCGGACTGTAGGCAATCAGGTAGTACGTGCCGGCGTCCTGCTGGATTTCGTCGAGCGCCCGCCCGAAATTGTTTTCGTTGCGAATCGCGAATCCGCCGGTGTCGACGGCGAGGCTGTTGGGGGCGTCCGTCTGCAGGTCGAAGTGCGGCCCGCCGCCGCTTATCGTGCTCTCCGCGGCCAACTGGTCAATCATGGTCGCCTGGGCGCCCTTGTTGAGCCCGCGCGCGTCGAGTGCGTAAAAGCGCGCTCCCGCGCGGGCGGCCAGGCCGACGGCCTGACGGACCTGCGATTCGAGCTTCTCGGCCACGAAGCCTTCCGACAGGAAAACGACCGTCTTTTGTCCCGGCAATCGCGCCAGTCCGTTGGCCAGCGCCCCGACGGTCGTCAGCGTGCTCATCGTATCTCGCTGAATATCGCCGATCAGGCGGTTTGCCTTCTCGCGGACTTCAACGTCAGGGCTCCCCCGTTTGCAGTAGTCCGGGTCGTCCACGCACGCGCGCGTGACGACGATCTCCATCGTTTCGCGGTCGTTGTCCGCGAGTCGGAATAACTCGCCCTCGTCCTGAATCCGAGGCCAGTCGCGCGTCAACTCGATCTGCCTGCTGCGCGTGTCGCCCGGCATCTTGACAGCCTGCGCCGCGGCGCGAAGCTCCTCGCGATCCGTGGTCAGACGGTTGTTGGCCATCTTCCCGTCGACGACGACCCCGCCGATGTCGCCCTGCCGCCAGCGCTCGGCGACGAACTTCACGACGGCTTCGCGCGTCCGCTGGAGGCCGCCGGCCGAGAGGTGGTTGGAATCGAAGAGGAACAGCCAGACTGCCGGTGCCGCGGAGGCTGCAGGTGCGAGCGGTGCTGCGGGGTGCGCGGCCAAGGGTGTTTCCGGAGCTGACGGATGCGCGGAAGCCGCCTGCGCGCCGACGAGGACCACGGACTGGATCTTCTGCGGCGCTCCATCTTCGGTCAGCACGAAGTCGTCCGGCCCGAGATCCATCACGAAGCGGCCGTCCTTGAACACGCGCACGTCGACTTCGACGACATCCGTTCCGGAGCGGAACGTCTGCGGCGGCTGCGGCGGCTGCGGCGGCGAGGGGGCCTGCGACGCGAGCAGCGCCGCGAACACCAGCGGGATCACTGACGCACGTTGGCGATGAAGAGGTCGTATTTGTTCTTGCCGGCGCGCTGCAGGAAGGCGATCTTCGTGCCGTCGGCCGACCACGCGGGCAGGAGCACGTTCTTCGTCGCGTCGATCTGCTGCCTCTGGCCCTGCTGATCCATCAGCGCGAGGTGGCCCGACTGGTTGGTGTAGGCGATCATCCCGAGCCGCTCCGGCGACCAGCCGAACGTGTAGCCGGGCAGGAACTGCTGGTTGATGAATTCGCCGACAGTCTCACCCTTCAGCGTGAGCGTGAAGACGTGCAGGTGCTGCGTCTGGCTCGCTTGCGTCGTCGCCTCTTCGACCGTCGAACCGGTCGCACTGGCGGACGTGCCTCCCTTCGCGAGAGAGCCGCCCATCGGCGACGCGGTGGCGGTGGCCATCCGCTGGTCCTCCTTGATGTCGATCCCCCACGTCTTCGATCCTGGCGCGTACTTGTTCGACTTCCACGTCCAGTATCCGCTCTCCCACTCAGGCTTCGCGGAGACCGGCTCGGGCTTGCCATCCGCGGCCGACATCACGAAGTAGCGCGGATTGGTCACCATGCCGCGCCCGTCGCGATCGGACGTCTGCAGGAAGAGCTTCGTGCCGTCGTCCGACCATGCCAGCTCCGTCGGCTCGCCTTTGAGCCTGCCGGTATCGATCTCGGCCACCCTGGCCGGCACCTCGACGGTCAGCGTCTTTGCGGACGGCGTCTGCAGGAGACCCGACGCGACGATGAGCAGCGTGAGCACCATGGAATCCTCCTAGCGGGCTCGCTCGATTTGCGCGAGCTTTGCGTGAAGCTCGGTTGAGTCCGGCAGCGCCTGCAGTCCGGCGCGCACGGCCTGCACGGCAAGCGCCGGCTGCGCGATCCGCAAGTACGCGTCGGCCAGCGCCAGATGCGCGGGCACCATCTTCGGATCGATCGACGCCGCGGCGCGCCACGCGCCGATCGCCCGCCGATGATCGCCCTGGCCTTCCCATGCCCAGCCGAGAACGAACGCCACCGAGGCGTTCGTCTGATCGAGGTGCATCGCGGCATCGAGCTCCGCCGCAGCCCCGGCGTAATCGCTCTGCGCGAATGCCTCGAATCCTTTCGTCGCCCGAACGGCGGCGGGCGCCGTTGAAAGCCTCAGCGATGCCCGCGCGCCGCGGACGAAATCCCCGTTCAGGATGTCCGACGGCCGGAACGCCGACGGAAGATCGATCGGGGCAGGCGGCGCGGTTCCGGCCGACACGTCCAACTCGCGCGACACGTCCGCGATTGTCTCGGAGCCGTCCGTGACCTTGACGCGCGCCACATACGCGCCGGGCGGAACCTTTGCGAGTGGAAACGAGAACCTTGCGCGGCGCATCACGCCCGCGCGCGCATCGACGGTGTCTCCCATCTCCGCACGGACGGTCTCGGTGGGGCCGCCGGCCTCGGCCGGCACGAGCGACGCCGTGGCGACGAGTCCCTTCAGTTGTTCCGCCGTCCGGCCATAGGCTTCGATCATGCCCGCCAGACCATCGTCTGCGTACGCCCGCGCGCGCACGGGAAGCGCGCCGTTCATTGAACCAAGAATCAGATCGCTGACCGCCACATCGGGTCCCGACAGCGGGCGCACGTCGAGCTTGCGATCCGCGCTGCCCACGAGGCCACCCGGTTCGCGCACGACGACGCGCATCAGATACGCGCCGGGCGGCACTTCGAACTGGACCCGAAACGCCGACCGCCCGGTCGCCGCGCCGGCCGCGGCCGCCGCCGGCAGCGGCATCGTGTCGGTCCCGCTCGACGCGACGCGCCCGTCTCTGGTGTTGCGGACGACGAAGACGACGTCCGCGGATTCGTGCGTCGCGTCCCGCACGGGCAGGTCGGCGTCCAGGGAGAGGACGATGCGGGCGAGCGTGGGATTGTCGGAGCGAAGCGCGTACGTCGTGTAATCGACGCGCAGCGCCTGCTGCGCGAACGGCGCGGCCAGCGCCGCGTCGATTGTTGCGCGGCGATCGAATCCCGCGGCGGCTTTCGGCACGGCATACCCCGTGCGCGCGCTGACGTGCGCGCCCGCGCGCGTGACCCTGACGGAGACGTGCCGGTACTGGCCCGGAGAGGCGAGCGCCGTACTGCCGGGCGTGAAGCCGACGAGGTAATAGTCCTGCGCCTGATCGGCGATGCGATCGAGCGCCGCGTCGAGATGGCTGACGGCGTCTGGAATCAGCGCGCCGTCGGTTTCGGCCGCAAGGCTCCCCAGCGGCTCGAGGCGCGCCTGAATCTCGCTCGAGGTGCTGGTCGAGGACACTTCCGGCTGACTCGCATCGCCCTCGGCCCGGCGATTCAGATCGAAAGCATAGAACACGGCGTAGGTGTCGGCGGCGGCCGCCTCGACCTGTTCGAGCTCGCGCGTGACGCTCTCCTGGTGGAAGCCTTCCGAAAACAGGACAACGATCTTTCGTCCCTCGATCGCGCGATACTGCTCGATCACGTCCGACAGCCGCTGCGTGAAGTCGCGCGATGCGGCGTCGGCCTGCGCGACGATCGTCCGCGCGTTCTCGAGAATCGCGTGCCGCACGGCCGCGGGGTCCTCGGCCTGCCGTTCGGCCGCGCGGCTCGTGACGCGCGTCCCCGTCGGATCGGCGGCGCCGCCCACGTCCGCTCCCGCAGCCAGCGGCTGGCGTGTCATGACGTCGGTTGTGATGCGATCGTTGCCGCCGGCGATCTCGTACGCCTCCTGCAGCGTAAGGTTGCCCACGGCCGTGGTGACGTTGCGCTCGAGTCCTCCGCGGACTTTGGCGAGCTCCGCGATCGCACGGTTGCGATCCGCCGTGAAGCCGACCGATGGACCGGGTCCGGGGATGCCGACGAGGGCGACGCGATCCGACGGCCGCACGCGCGTCCTGATGAAGGTCTCGGCGGCGCGACGCGCGGTCTGTTCGTTGCCGGGGGCGATGTGCGATTGATCGAACACGAGGAGATAGAGATGGCCCCGCGGCGCGCCGCGATTGCTCGAGACTTCGGCAGACACCGAACGCAGCGCGGCGTCGGCGTAGAGGCCGGCGGGCTCCTCGATGTGCTGGAACAGCAGCAGCGGCAGGACGTGTCCGTCCTCGATGACTTGCACCTCGCCAGGGCGCACGTCGGCGATGGGCCGTCCGGAACTGTCGGTCACGCGGATGTCGAAGCGGACGAGATCCACGCCCGAGTGAAAGACGGGCTGGCCGGTCTGCGCCGCCATCGATACGGACGC
>Ga0310810_10006050_pt1 | contig 13608 bp, 11 predicted proteins | sample NCmetagenome_FD_207641 | JGI IMG/M metagenome (GOLD analysis project Ga0310810, IMG submission 207641) | Soil microbial communities from experimental microcosm in Duke University, North Carolina, United States - NC | ecosystem: Engineered > Artificial ecosystem > Soil microcosm > Unclassified ... | reverse complement strand
GACCACCTGGGTGCCCTCCACCTTCGGCATCCGGAGATCCAGCAGGGCCACGTCAGGGTTCGCCTGGCGATACAGCACGATGGCCGATTCACCGTCCTCTGCCTGGGCGACGACCTCGATGTCGGGCTGCTCGTCCAGGATCTGGGCTACGCCGTTTCGGACGATGGCGTGGTCGTCGGCCAGGAGGACGCGAATGGGTACGCTCGCCAAGGTCTCACCTCAGGAATGTCGCCGGCCCATCCAGACTGCACCGGACCTGAAGCCAAGCTATCGCCGGCCGGGAACCCCGTCCATTGGGCCAAAGACAGGTTCAGCCTACAACTTTTGGTCTATAACCCCATCTGTAGGCACTTCCACACGATAGCGGCCGCTGCCTTGCTCCCGCCGGGCGCTCCATGCCGTTCTGCCGATTGTCTCACCTTCGAAAGTCGTAGCCACTGCGAAGGAAAGTCGTATCGACGTCTAACCGTTGGTTGAATTGTGGCGCCTCGCGCGCTGTCGCATCCTATGCGCCGTCACGACAGACCGGCGTGGATGTGGAGTAGAGGCAGCCGGCCAGCGAGCCTGAAAGCGCGAGGACAGCACGCATGACCGCCGATTACAACGGATGGAACGATGCGCCCGAAGCGGAGCGCGAGGCGATTGATGACTACGCCCGGCAGGAGTTCGAGCGGGAAGCTCTCGCCGAGCTGGCGGAACTCCAGAAATCTGCCCTCCGGCTCCGGAAGTACGTAAGCGGGTCGGGCTACGGCGACCTCAGGCCGGCAGCCTGAGACCTACAGGCTGCTGTTGCTCATCAGGCCCATTGGAGGATGTGATGGCGCGAGTGTCAGAGCAGATCACGATGCAGACCAGCATGGGGGTGGACCCCCCGGGCTCGAGCCTCGCACCGGATGCGCTGCGGGTGGCTGAGCGGTCTCGTGTGTGGCGCCCGTTCCCCGAGCAGCTCGCTCATCTGCTGTGCCTGGAGGACGCCCCGGGGGACGTTGCACCGCGGATCCACAGCCGATTCGGGATCATGCTCCTTCGCTCGCCCGCCTTCGTCATGGTGGAATCGAGCAGAGGCCTCACCGCCGACCGGAACCAGATCCTCCTCACACCCCGGTTACACCTCTGCGCCTTGCGCGCCCAGGCCGACCCGGGCCCGGGGCCGCTGACCTTGCTGCTCGACACGTCTGACCTGGACGGGCTTGCTGTTCCTGACCGGTCGGCACTCGTCACTGACCACGAGTGTGTTGCACAGCTGGCGGCGCTCATTGGCCAGTTGCAGCGTCCGGTGGGCTTGCTCGGCCGCGAAGCCATCCCTCGATCGCTACTCGAGCGCCTGTTCGCATGCAGCGCGCCGCTGGGACATGCCCGTTCCTGCGGCAGGTCGCTCGCTCCTGTGCGCCGGCATCTCCACGCCCACCTTGGCGAGCTGATCCCGACGGCGGCTTTGGCCGAGATGATCGGCCTCACGGAGTCGCATTTTATTCGAGCGTTTCACCTCGAATTCGGCTTGCCACCGCACGCGTATCACCTGCGGCTGCGGCTCGCCCGTGCAGTCGAAATGCTCTCGTATGGTCTATCGGTAGCAACGGTGGCGAACGAGTGTGGCTTCGCCGACCAAAGCCATCTGAGCCGCAAGTTCAAGGAAGCCTACAGCCTGACCCCGGCCGCGTGGAAAACGGCAGTCGGCCTCGGTCGCGGGGGAAGCGACGAGAGACGGCCCGTGCCCGGGCGCGTCCTGGAGCTTCTGCCGCCCGACACTGACCACCAGCGACAGGTGCTGCAGAAGGTTTGCTGATGATGGGTAAGCGCCAGGGAAGTCAGAGAAATACAAAGGAAACAGGCCAACCAGGAGAACGACGATGAAGAAGCACCACGAGGGTCTACCGGCGGCCAGAAACATACAAGAGTCCATCATCCAGGCGCAGCGTCAGATCCTGAAAGACCTGGAACGGCGGAAGCAGTCAGCCGCGGCCGTTCAGCTGCTGATCGACTCGGTGACGCGCCTTGCTGCCTGACGGATCGAGGATCTCTTCGCGTGGCGGCACGATCAGGCGCCACAGCCATCACACTAGCTTTGGAGGATTTATGAAAGACGACCGCCCGCCGCTCACGTTCCGACAGCAGGGGATCGTTGCTGCCGCAATGTGTCTGGCGATGATCGGCTTCTATACGCTGTTGGGTGTGCTGTGAGTCCGGCGGGGTGAAGCTTTCACCTCGCCCACGTGAGCCCGAGTGATGGCGCCGAGGTGGTGGCCACCTTCGCCATTCTCGGTGAGATCGAGCGTGCCGTATGCTCGATATCGGTATCACCCCGATCGAGAATCAGCCGCAGGTCACGTAATTCCCGCTCGAGGCTCGTTCGGGAGCCTCCCTCCTGCTCTGGCAGCCCGCCGACCTCTGCTGTAGCCTCAAGGTGGTCGGCGTGGCTCTCGCGGCCCCGGCTCCGATGCCTATGCCAATCCTTGCGGGTGAGTCGCAATCGACGTAGGACCGACGATGACCTGCCTGCATCCATGAGCACGCGCATGTCTGCGGTCGCCCGGCTCGCCGTCGCCGTGGCGTCCTGCCCGTACGCCTCTCTGTGCGCACAGTCGCGCGACCTCGCCCAGTACGAGCATACCGCGTGGGGGGTGCGGGAAGGTGCGCCTGGGGGGATCAGGTCTCTGGCGCAAGGGGCAGACGGCGTGCTCTGGATCGCCTCGGATCGCGGCCTCTTCCAATTCGACGGCGTGCGCTTCGAGCGATTCGAGCCCCCACCGGGCCAGACCCTCCTGCCGCGAGCGCCCAACGTCCTGCTCGCTCTGCCGGACACTTCCCTGTGGATTGGCCACTTGACTGCCGGCGTGAGCGTTTTCCGTCGGGGACGGATCCTCACCTACGGCACCCAGGACGGCCTGCCGGGCGGCGCCGTGACCGCGATCGCGCGGGACTCGGGCGGCACGATGTGGGCCGCGACGTCACGCGGGCTCGCCCGGCTCGTCGGCGAGCGGTGGGAGGCGATCGACACCGCCGCCGGATATCCGGGAGGCTATACCGAGCCGGTCCTCGTGGACGGGAGCGGGTCGGTCTGGGCCGTGGCGGGAGACGGGATCTACATCCTACCGAGAGGGGCGGCGCGCTTCCAGAAGCGCGAGCCGACCCGGGCCGGCCGCCGCGATGGCGAGGTGGACTTGGTGGCGGCGCCGGACGGCTCGGTCTGGGCCATCCACCGGTCGTACGGCGTGTTCCCCCTGGCGGACGGCCGCGGGGGGCCACCGCCATCCCGCACGCTCGCTTACCCCGATACCGGCATCTACTCCCTGATCTGGTCCCGGGACCATCCCGTGGTGGCCATTGGCACCTCGGGCCGGCTCGTCCGTCTGTGGCTTTCTGCCGTCGGGGGCGCCGAGGCCGGGACGCCGGACACCGTTTCGCCAAGGGCGCTCACCATCCCTTACTCCCGCACTTCCGGCATGAGTGGGAATCTCATCGTAGCCGCGCTATACGATCGGGAAGGGAGCCTCTGGGTCGGGACCCCGACTGGCATCGACCGGTTTCGCGAGACCAAGCTCACCCCGATCGCACCGCCGGGGTACCTGGAATTGGCGGCCGTCGCGCCGGACACCAGCGGGACGGCGTGGGTCGCCACGAGACGCGGTCCGCCGGCGGCTCTGCTCAGGGTCGGTGACCGCATCGTCCCGCGGCTCGACGCCCCCCCGATGTTGACGTGCATCTACCGCGATCTCCGGGGCGCCCTCTGGATTGGCGGGACCGGACTCTGGGAGCGGAAAGGTGACGCGTTCGCTCCGGTGCCCCTGCCGCCGGTGCAGTCGGGAGGAGCTCCCTTCGAGCGCGAGATCCAGGCGGTGGCGCGTGAGCGGGACGGCGGGCTGTGGGTGGCGATCGCGTTCAATGCAGGCGTCTTCCGCCGCCGGCCGGGGCGCGGCTGGGAGCAGTTCGTGGCGCGGCCAGGGCTCGAGCGCAGTCCCGCCAACGTGATTACCACAGATAGCAGCGGCCGGACGTGGCTGGGGTACCAGAGTGGCGAGCTGGCGCTGGTGGTGGGCGACTCAGTTCGCCTGTTCGCGGCGGAACAGGGACTCGACGTGGGACGCGTGCTCGCCATCTCCGTCTACCGCGACCGCGTGTGGATCGGAGGCCAGTCCGGCGTGGCCGCATTCGACCCACGCGAGGCCGGCGGGCGTGGCCACCGGCTCTTGGTCCCGATGCTCACGGCCGGGGAGCCGCTGCGCGGTGTGTCGGGCCTGGTCGAGACGGCCGATGGGGAGCTCTGGGTCAACGGCGCGGACGGCGTCACCCGGATTCCAGGGGCGGAGGTTCGCCGAGCGCTCGCCGAGCCCGGGTACCAGGTCCGGTACGAGCGCCTCGATTACCGCGACGGTATCGAGCCTCCGGCGCAGCAAGTCCGTCCGCTGCCTTCGGCCGCGGCCGGCCCGGACGGCCGCATCTGGTTCGCCTCCGCGGGGGGCGTTGCCTGGGTCGACCCGCACCGGGTGCGGCGCAACCCGGTGCCGCCGCCGGTGCAACTCCGGGCGCTCACCGCCGGAGGGCAGCGCTACTTCGCCGGACAGTCGTCGGGCGACACCGTACGGCTCCCGGCGCGCACGTCGGCGCTCGGCGTGGCGTACACGGCCTACAGCCTGGCCGTGCCCGACCGGGTGCGATTCAAGTATCGCCTCGAGGGTCTCGACACCACGTGGCAGGACGCCGGCGGGAGGCGCGAAGCGTTCTTCACCAATCTGCCACCCGGCCGCTACCGGTTCCATGTCATCGCGTCCAATGATGACGGCGTATGGAACACGACGGGCGCGTCGCTGGCCTTTACCATCGAGCCGGCGTGGAACCAGACGTGGTGGTTCTTTGGCCTGGTCGCCCTCGCGCTCCTCGCGACCCCGGCCCTCGCGGCGGTCGGGTGGCAGCGCCGCCGCGCACGCCTGGCCGCGGAGCGCGCCCAAGCCCGGTTCGAGGCCATGCTCGCCGAGCGGACCCGGCTCGCCCGCGAGCTGCACGACAGACTGCTCGGCGGCATGGCAGGCGTGGCGCTTCAACTGGACATCGGCGCCCGACGCCTCGCGGCGGGCGACAACATTGCGGACATCGCCGACCTGCTCTCGACTCTGGCCTCCCAGGCCCGATACGCGCTGACCGAGACCAGAAAGTCTGTGGGTGACATGCGCACGTCCCCACACGCCCAGCTGCTTCACGAACAGCTGGCCAGCGTGGCGCAGCGGACGTTCTCCGAGACGGAGATCCTGGTTCACCTCACCCAGACAGGACCGGAACGCCCCTATCCGACGACGCTCGAGGCGGAGATCGTCAGCATAGCCGGTGAGGCGCTGGCGAATGCGCGGAACCATTCCGCTTGCCGGACGGTATGGGTCATCTGCGACTATGGGCCAAGAGAGCTGCGCGTGGGCGTTCGCGACGACGGGCAGGGATTCGATCCCTCGCAGGCGACGCCGGTGGGACATTGGGGCCTGATCGGCATGCGGGAGCGGGCTGCGTCCATCGAAGCCAGGCTTACCCTCACCAGCGCTCCCGGCGCCGGTACGGAGGTGGTCCTCATCCTGCCTGAGCGTTCCGGCTGGTCGGGATTCTGGAGGCGGCTCGTGCGGATGGGCAGTCGGGACGGTCCCTGATGCACTGTGACAGGGGCCCGCCCGTTCCCGAGGCCATTCGAGCGCCGGAATCCACGAGAGTTCTCCGGACGTCTCCAGAAGCTCACCGCAATTTCTTTCCGCTGTAGCGTTCACGCCCGCTCGGCCTTCCGCGCGTAGAATCAGCATCGTGCGACGGCGTCCATCGTCGGCGCGGAGACGGTCTCTGCTTTGGTCACCCACAGACCGGAGGTTTCCCGCAACTCTGGTGCATCGTGCTGGCGCCTCGACCAAGCGTCCGCCGTGCGAGCGCATGGCGATGTACGAAGAGGGATCGGCACTAAGACACTAGCCACCGCAAGTTCGTTCCACCGTAGTGTGCACGCCTGCACGACCTTCCCCCGACAGTATCCGCGCCGGGCGACGCCATCTGTCGCCGGCGCGGACCCCACCTGAGAGCCCCCGTCTATTGGCCGCACGAAAGATGGGCCTACGACTTTTGTCTTATTCCGCACCCGCCGATTGGCTCGCCGTCGAAAGTCGTATCCACCGCGTAAGAAAGTCGTACTGACTTCTAGCTGTTCGCTCGATTGTTGCGCATCGCGCGAAGTGGCATTCTGTGCGCCGGCACAACAGACCGCCTTGGATTCGAGGAGCGGCAGCCGGCCAACGACCCTGACAGCGCGAGGGCAATAGCCATGACGGACGATAACGACGGATGGAACGATGCTCCCGAGGTGGAGAGCGAAGCGGTCGACGTATACGCCGAGCAGGAGTTCGCCCGGCGTGGAACGGCTGGCCAGGAGCGCACGATGGAAAAGCGTTACGAGGGTCTGCCGGCGGCGGCAAACATGCAACAGTCGATCATCCTGGCGCAGCTCCAGATCCTGAGAGACTTGGAACGGCGGACACGGGGTGCGGGGACTCAGCTCTGGATCGATCCGGTCACGCGCCTCGCCGCCTAGCCGTGGACCGCAATTCCGTTCCTCTGCCGCGTTCAAGCGTTCCGCGGCGGGCTGGGCGTAGAATCATCGCCGTACGACGAGTCAGCCATCGCGGCTAACAGCGAACGAGAGGTGAGACGACATGCGAGGAGTCACGAAGTTTGCACTGCACCTTGCGCCAGGTCTTCTGGTGAGCGGCCTGGTCGCGTTTGGTCGGCCATGCCTCGCCCAAGAAGTGGACGCGCCCGATGGACGTGGTGGATCCGGCTCGGTAGTCGCGCCCTCGGCTTGGCTGGAGCTGATCGCTCCGGTACAACGGCGAGTCGCGCTCAAGCTCTACGGGTTTTACATCGGCGACTTGAAGACGCCCGTGGCCCAGGTCGATGTCCCAATTCGGGCGACGAAGTTTCTGACCATCACTCCCAGCTACATGTACTACTCGGTTCCCGCCAGCGGGCTGAATGAACTCGCGCCGGAGCCGGCTGGGTTTACCGACAGCTATAGCGAGAACCAGTTCCGCATCGATGGGACCGTGGGGCTCTCCCTTCGCAAGTTCAACGTCTCCGTCCGCAACATGTACGTAAGAAGGTTTCGTCCTGGTGCCGCAGGCGACCTCAACCGCTACCGGGGTCGGCTTCTCATCTCGCATCCGCTCGCGGTCGTCGGCCGCACCTGGCAACCCTTCGCCTCCTACGAGACCTACTACGACGGGGGCGGCGGCGGGTGGGACAAGGATCGCATTTGGACCGGTGTCACGCTGCCACTCATGAAGCAGGTGGCGGTGCAGCCATCCTACCTCTGGGAACGCAGCGACGGACTGAAAGACGTCAACTACTTGTTGTTCGGGCTGATCGTCAGCACGAAATGAAGGATCATCAACTACCTCGGAGGGAGCGTTCCATGTCGAAATTGCTGCAACGAAGAACCGCGGTCCTTGCCGTGCTTGCCAGCCTGGGTCTGGCCACGGCTGGGCTCGCGCAGATGCCATCGTCGCCGTGGAAGAAGGCGGCACCGTTCCCCAAGCCGGATGAGGAGCTCTACGGCACTGCCGTCAACGGCAAGATGTACGTGATGGGCGGGTGGAGCGACGGCAAGGCTGGGGGCTTCAACTACGAGTACGACCGCGTCACCGACAAATGGGTCCCGAAAGCATCGATGCCGCGGCCGGCGCACCACGCGGCCATGGCTGTGGTGAACGGCAAGATCTATGTGATGGGCGGCTTCATCCCCCCGGCCAACGCCACCGTGCCGCTGGGCGCCGCATGGCAACCCATTAACGACGTGTGGCAGTACGATCCCGCCGCCGACTCGTGGAAGTCGCTGGCGCCGATGCCGACCAGGCGCGGCTCCGCGCTGGCCTCCGAAGCTGGCGGCAAGATCTACGTGATGGGTGGCGCGACCACGGTGGACGCATCCAAGGACTCGTTCTTTACCGCGTTCGGGCCGGCCAAGGTGCTCACCACCAACGAGGTGTACGACCCCGCGACGAACAAGTGGGAGAGCCGCACACCGATGTCGGTGGCGCGCAATCACGCGTTCGGCGGGACCGTCAACGGCAAGATCTACGTGATCGGCGGCCGCACCGGCCACGCCTTCATCCTGAGCGCCACCAACACGGATGCAGTGGAGGAATACAATCCCGTGTCCGACTCGTGGGGTGCTCCGAGAGAGCGGATGCCGTATCCCCGAAGCGGCGGCGCCTGGGGCACCGACGGCAAGTGGATCTATGTGGCGGGCGGCGAGATCACCACCGACGGTCTGGTCGGCGCGTACAACGGCGTCCAGGCGTACGACCCGGCGATCAACTCATGGATCACACTGCCCCCCATGATGATGCCGCGCCACGGCGTCGCGGGTGCGGTGATCGGGAATGAATTTCACCTGGTGAGCGGAATGATCCAGTCCGCCGGGGCGATGACGTTCTTCGACCCGCACCTAGAAACCCATACGGCGTCGCACGACGTGCTGATGCTGGACTTCTTCAGGCCGAAGCCGGCAGAGGCAAGCAAGAACCAGGAGGAGGTGCCCGCCGGCAACGCGGCGGCGGCTTCCGACACGGCGAAGAAGTTGTCCATTCACACCGGGGGGAACTCCCCCGGTGGTCCGAAAAGTATCGCCTACCGCAGCTCGGACGCCCCTTCCAGCACTGGAGGGGCGCTTGCCAGCACTGGGGCGACCCCGTCCACCGGTGCGACCAAGCCCTACATCCGCTACAACGTCAACAGCCCTGAGGGCCAGGTGATGCTCGCGAAATACGCCCGGGCGGTCGAGCTCATGAAGGCCTTGCCGGCGTACGATACCCGCTCCTGGACCTGGTGGTGGAATACCCATTGGATCAAGGGGTACCCGGCCTTCCTGTGGGACTTGTCCCAGAAGCGGAAGAAGGAAGCCATCGACTCACTGCCGCCGGAGTACCGAGCGGCGGCCTGGGCCGTGTGGAACGGCTGCCAGGCACACGCCCACGATCCCTCCGACCCGGAACACTTTCAGCAGTGGTTCTTCCTGCCCTGGCACCGACTGATGCTGAAGCAGTTCGAGGGGGTCATCCGCGAGGTGCTGCATGACGACAGCTTCACGCTCCCCTACTGGAACCCAGTCACCGGAAACCCCGACGATCTCATCGTGCCGGCCGTGTTCCGGGCCCCGGGCAGCGCGCTGTTCAACGGCACGCGCTGGCCCTGGGTCAATGCCGGCGAACGGATCGACCTCCTGTACCGGAACTGGATCAGCCTGGATGCTCTCAACGAGAAGTTTTACATCGACTCGGCGAACGGCGGCGTCGGGTTTGAGCCCCACTTGGACCAGAACCCGCACTTCTTCACCCATTTCGCCCTCGGCGGCGACATGGCGGAATTCTCGACGGTGGGGGGTGACCCGATCTTCTATCTCCACCACGCCAACATAGACCGCCTCTGGGAAAGCTGGAACCGGCTGGGCAACAAGAATCCCACCGATCCCAAGTACCTCACCCGCAAGTTTGCGTACGGCGACAGAAACGGTGAGGCCGTGTACTTGCCGGTCAGCGCGAGCGACCGTACGGCGCAGCTCGGCTACGAATATGACAGCTATGAGCAGCCGCCCAAGCCAGAGACTCTGACCGCCAGCGAGGTCGCAGCCAGGAAGGCCACGATGGACTCTCTCATGGCCAGTATGCACGGCCACGGACATGGCGACGAGCACAGCTCCCACGCGATGCGCTAAGCACCGGTCGTCTTGGAGCGGCCCCTAGCAAGGAGCCAGCAGAAACTTTCAGGAAGGATACGACGATGCGAACGCGACGGCCAGGACGTAGATGGATGCGAGCAGGTCTTGGAGCGGCGAGTCTGCTCGCGGTCATCTGGTTTGCACCGGCAGCCAGCGCGCAGGAGCCCAAGGGAGTTGCCGGAAGTGACGTCGCCGAGACGGGCAGGAAACTCTCCAACCCGCTCTCGGACGTGTGGGCGTTGTTCACTCGATTCGACGCCAACTTCGCGGACGGCGATGTGAATCCAGGCGACGCGAAGGTCGGGGGCAGAATGCTCTTCCAGCCCATTCTACCGGTGCCACTTCACGGCACCGGAGCGAACCGGTGGAACTTCATCGCACGGCCCACCATCCCGGTGCTGTTCAGCGAGCCGGTTCCGACCGGTCTCAACCGCTTCGACCATACCGGCGGGATGGGGGACATCGAGCTGCCGACCGTGATCGCGCCCCCTACGGGGAATTGGATCCTCGGCGCTGGGCCTGCCTTTCTGTTTCCAACCGCGACCGACGATGCCTTCGGTCGCCGGCAGTGGGGCGTCGGTCCGGCCCTGGTCGTGGGCCACCGGTCACAGGCTGTGACGTTCGGGGCATTTGGCCAGTACTACTTCGGGATCGGCTCCCGCGGCGCGCGTGAGCCCGGCGTCCGCGACGCCAGCTATATGAACCTGCTCTACTTCTTCGCCCTCAACCTGCCGAGCGCCTGGCAGATCGCCTTCGACCCGACCATCACCTGCGACGCCAGGGCCACATCCGGCAACAAGTGGAATGTGCCCGTAGGCCTCAGTGTCGCGAAGACCACGCTGGTCGGCAAGCTGCCAGTCAAGTTCCAGTTCGGTGTCGAGTACTCGGTTGTGAGCCAAGACACCTACGGTGATCAAGGAAAGTTGGTGCTCGAGGTGACCCCGGTGATTCCGGCCCTGATCCACCGCTCGATTCTGGGCGGCGGCGACTGACCATCGCCGACCTGACCAAGGCCAAAACTACAGGGCTCCACGAAGAGCCTAAACCACAATAGGAGAGCGGCATGAGCATCGAACGCTGGGAGATCGCCAGTAGCTCGACAATCCATTTCACCGTGCGCCACCTCTTGATCTCCAAGGTGCGCGGCCGGTTCAGCCGCTGGAGCGGCACGGTGCTGGTTCCGGACGGCGACTGGGGTCGCGCTACCGTGGACGTCGTGATCGACGCATCGAGCATCGACACCGGCATACCTAAGCGGGACACGGACCTCCGGACCGAGCACTTCCTGGACGTCGTGCGCTACCCCGTCATTGCGTTCCGAACCCTCTACGTCACCGCACGGCAGGCGGACGCGCTCCAGATCGTCGGCGAGCTGACGATGAAGGGTCGGGTGGTCGAGGTGATCCTCGAGGCCGAGAGCAGCGGCGTCACTCTCGATCGATCCGGGTACGAGCACGCACGGTTCTCGGCCGGGGGAGTCATCAGACGGCGGGACGTCGGCGCCCGTGGGAACGTTGCCTGGGACAACTACGGCATCATGATCGGTGAGCGCATCGACATCGAGATCGACGTCGATGCCGTGAGGCAACCCGCGGCCGCAATTTCATCCCTCAGCGACGTCCACGATCTGACTGTGTCCCTGGGCTAGGTTCTTCGCCCCAGGCAGGCCACGCGGCCTTCCATCATCTAGTCGAGGAGGTCAGGTGCGAACCATTACGGTGTTCTGCATGGCGGGATTGATGCTGCTGGCGCGAGGCGCAGCCGCCCAGGACGTGAACTACGACTATGACCGGCACGCCAACTTCGCCGCCTACCGCACCTACGCCTGGGTCGGCGGGACGACCTTGGCCGCCGACGATCTCAACCACGCCCGCATCGTCGCAGCCGTGGATAGCCAGCTGGCGATGAAGGGGCTGGCCCAGGAGGACAGCACGGAGAACCCGGACGTACAGGTCTTCTACCAGGTAGGCCTGAGGCAGGATCTGGAGTTCAACGGCTACGACAACCGCTTGGCCGTTCCCGGTGGCGGCCCGAGTCGGGCCCGTGCGAGGCCGGTGCCGGTCGGCACCCTCGTGGTCGGCGTGATCGAGGCGAAGAGCCACTCGATGGTCTGGCGCGCCGCCGCGACCAAGGATCTGGATCTCGGCCAGAGTCCGGAAAGGTGGGAGAGGGGCCTCGACAAGGCCGTCGAGAAGATGTTCAAGCACTACCCCGGGTCCGGCCAGGCCCTCAGGTGACACCGGTACTCGTCGTCCCAGTGGTCAAATGAATGAAAGGAGACAGGTGGGGTATGACCAAGAAGAGCGCAATCCTGGGACGAGGCCATGTCGGTGGTGCCTTGAGCCGGTGGTCCGAAAGGACAAGAACGATGAGATCGAACGTACTGCCCCGCTCACTCGCCGCCATCACGATGGCGCTGGTGCTGGGCTCCCTCGGTGGCTCCGCGGTTGCTGCTCAAGTGCCTCTCGCCCAGGTACCCGAGCACCCGAGTGCGGCGGACCGTTCCATCGTGGACAGTGCCGTCGTCCTGGCCCCTGGTTCGAAGTACGCCAGGTCCGGAATGTGGACGTTGGTGGCGGGAGAGCATTACCGCGACCTCTGGACCACCCCGATCCGGGTGCCGGTGCTCGATCTTCATCGCTTCGCGGGCGGCCTGACGCCCGTCGAGGAGCACACGGGCAGCCAGACGAAATCGCTTCGGCTGGTGGGTGCGGACGGACGCGAGTACCAGTTCCGCTCGGTCAACAAGGATCCGGCCGCGAGGCTGCCCCGGGAGCTTCAAGGGACGACTTATGCGCGTGTGCTGCAGGACGGCGTCAGCGCCTCGTTCCCGGCCGCGCCGCTTGTGGCGAACTCCCTTCTCCAGGCTGCCGGCGTCCTGGTCCAGAAGCAGCTTCTCGTCGTCATGCCGGACGATGCCGCCCTCGGCGAGTTCCGCTCGCAGTTCAAGGGCGTCCTGGGCCTGCTCGAGGAGCGCGCTCAAGGAACGGCGCGAGAGAAGAACTCGGGCGCGAACGTCGCGCAGGGCGACACCTCCGGCGCACCGCGCCGGGTGATCTCGCCCACCGGCCTCTTCCGGCGCGTTGACGCGAGCCCGGACGATCGGGTGGACGCCAGCGCCTTTCTCCGCGCTCGGCTGCTGGACATCGTGATGGGCGACCGCGACCGCCACCGCGACCAGTTCCTGTGGGCCGCGTTCGGTAAGGGCCGCCCCACCCTGTGGCAGCCGATCTCGCGGGATCACGACGAGGCCTTCGTCAATCTCGACGGTTTCGCCCTCGACATCGCGCGGCTCTACTACCAGCCGCTCGTCACGTTCAAGGCGACGTATCCCGCGCACGACCGGCTCAACTGGCACGCCCGCGAGGTCGACCGGCGGTTTCTAGTGGACCTCGGTCGCGCCACCTGGGACTCGGCGGCCACCACGATCCAGCGCGCGCTCACCGACTCGGTGATCGAGGCGGCCGTGCGCCAGATGCCGCCCGAGCTGTATGCCAAGGGCGGCCAGCGGCTCGCGCGCATCCTGAAGGCCCGGCGCGATGGTCTCGCCCGGGAGGCGCTGAGCTACTACGACTTCCTGGCCCACGAGGTCGAGATCCACGCCACCGACGCACCCGAGGTGGCGGAGATCACCCGAGTGGACCCGCACCACGTGGACGTGGCCGTTCGCGCTCGGGACGCCGAGCGGCCCTACTTCGAGCGGCGATTCGACGACCGGGAGACCCGGGAGATCCGCCTCATGCTCTGGGGCGGCGACGACCGGGTGATCGTCCGCGGCTCCGCCGGCCCGCGCATCCGGATTCGGGTCGTGGGCGGCGGCGGCGACGACGCCATGGTCGATTCGACCCGGCGCGGCGGGCTTCACTTCTACG
>Ga0310810_10006049_pt1 | contig 13609 bp, 5 predicted proteins | sample NCmetagenome_FD_207641 | JGI IMG/M metagenome (GOLD analysis project Ga0310810, IMG submission 207641) | Soil microbial communities from experimental microcosm in Duke University, North Carolina, United States - NC | ecosystem: Engineered > Artificial ecosystem > Soil microcosm > Unclassified ... | reverse complement strand
AAGGTGTCCAGGTGTTGCTGGTCGATCGCGCGAGCTTCCCCAGCGACATCCCACACGGCCACTTCATTCACCGGCATGGTCCACGCCGCCTGCGTGATTGGGGCCTCCTCGACAGGATCGAGGCGCATACACCGGCTATTACCAGCATGGTTCTCGACGCTGGTGATTTCCCGCTGCTTGCACGGAACCTGGTCGAAGACGGGCTTGCGTGGGGCTATGGTCCCCGGCGGGCGACGCTGGATTCGATCCTGATGGACGCCGCTGCCGCGAGCGGCGCCGAAGTCCGACCCTCGTTCAACGTCTTCGAGTACATCATCGAGAACGGGACCGTCGTCGGCATTCACGGCCGTACGCAGAACGGCAACACCGTCCTCGAGCGCGCGCCACTCGTCATTGGCGCCGATGGACGCAATTCCGGACTCGCGCGCGCCGTGAGTGCGCCGATCTACAACCAGGTCCCACCGCTCCTCTGCTACTACTTCTCGTACTGGAGCGGCGTCACTTCGGAGCCGTTCGAGCTCTACGTGCGCAACGCGGAGCGGCGCGTGATCTTCTCCTTCAAGACCGAGAACGATCTGTTCGCGGTCTTCGTCGGCGCTCCAGTGGAGGAATTCGAGACGTTCCGCCGCGACATCGAGCCCGCGTTCATGCGATCGCTCGATCTGATTCCCGACTTCACGGCACGCGTACGGGCGGGCCACCGCGAAGAGCGTTTCTACGGCTGTTCGGATCTCCCGAACTTCTATCGCAGGCCATATGGAAGCGGCTGGGCACTGGTTGGCGATGCCGGTGTGCACAAGGACCCTTTCCTGGCGCTCGGCATCTGCGACGCATTCCGTGACGCCGAGTTCCTCGCGGATGCGATTCGCGAAGGGCTCGGTGGCGGGAGATCGATGGCCGAAGCGATGGCTGACTTCGAGCGCAGACGCAACGACGCGTCAGCGAAGGATTTTCAGGAGAACGTCAGCAGCGCGAGGTTCACTCCCCTGCCGCCTGAAGTCCTGGCGGCGAGAGCCGCGGCGCGACAGAACGCCGGCGCGGCCACACAGCTGATCAAACGACGGATGGGAATGATCCAGGCGGCGAGCTAGCCGGCTTGCGCATCCCCGATGGGATGCGTGGTATCGATGGCCGTCGCGAGCGCACGGAACAAGTGAGCCTCGGCAACCGGCTTGACGAGATGCGCATCGAAGCCCGCTGCCGATGTGCGGTCGCGATCCTGCTGCTGGCCCCAACCGGTCAGCGCGATCAGCTTGACGCGCCGGCCTTCTGGCCGCATGCGCACCCGCTTCGCAACCTCATAGCCGTCCATCTTCGGCATCCCGAGATCGAGCAGGACGATGTTCGGCTCGAACGCTTCCGCGATCGCAAGCGCTTCCACGCCATCGTGGGCGGTACGGACGTCGTGACCCGCGAGTTGGAGCTGCAGCGACAGTGCCTCCGCCGCGTCGTGGTTGTCGTCGGCAACGAGAATGCGCTGCGGATCGATTCGCGGGATCGTGCCCGACTCGCGCTTATGACTCGTCAAGCCCGTCAACTGTGGCGCCATGACGGGCAGGCGCACCACGAATTCGGCGCCGCGGCCGGGCCCGTCGCTATGCACACTGACAGTTCCGCCGTGCATCTCGGTGAGACGACGAACGAGCGCGAGGCCGATGCCCAGGCCACCCTGCGCGCGTTCGGACTTCGAGTGCACCTGAGTGAAGAGCTCGAAGATTCGTGGCAACAACTCGGGCGCGATGCCGATGCCGGTATCAGCAATCCTGATGACCGCGTACTGAGCCTCCCGCCGCACGTTCAGCCGGATCAACCCTCCCGGGTCCATGAACTTCGCGGCGTTGTGGAGGATGTTCGCGATGACCTGCACGAGCCGCGTCTTGTCTCCCTCGATGCTGATCAGTTCGTCGGGCAGATCGATCTCGAGGCCGTGCCGATTGGCGTCGATGGCCGGCCGCGCAGTCTCCACGGCTCGCGCGACGATCGCGCCGATGAGCACCGGCTCGAGCTGGAGCGTGATCATGCCGCGCGTGATGCGCGAGACATCCAGCAGGTCGTCGATCAGGTTCACGAGATGCTCGACCTGGCGCTCGATGACATCCCGCGCACGCACCCGATGATGCTCCGCCAGCTCTTTGAGTCGGAGCAGTTGCACCGCCGTCCGAATCGGCGCCAGCGGGTTGCGTAACTCATGAGCGAGCATCGCGAGGAATTCGTCCTTGCGATGGTTCGCCTCCTGCAAGGCCTGCGTCGTCGCCTCGAGCGCTGCGGTTCTTTCCGTCACGCGGCCTTCGAGCTCCGCGTTCAAGCGTTCCAGCGCGCGTGTCTTCCGAAAGAGCTCTGCGAACACGCTGACCTTGGCTCTGAGAATCTCCGGAACGACGGGGACCGGCACGTAGTCTACGGCGCCGCATTCGTAACCACGCAACCGATCCAGATCGGTCATCAGGATCGCCGAGACGAAGATGATTGACGTCTTCTGAAAGCGCGGGTGCTGCCGGATCATGGCCGCGAGCTCGTAACCGTCGAGATCGGGCATGCAGACGTCCACGAGGACGACGGCGATCTCGTTGTCGAGCAGACACTGCAACGCCTCACTCGCCGAGCTCGCCTTGATCAGATTCTCGCCAAGCTCTCCCAGGATCGACTCGTAGGTGAGCAGCTTCGCCGGCTGGTCGTCGACCAGCAGGATGTTGACCCTGTCGATGCGCGTGGCGGGAATCATGCGGTCTCCAGCTGACATTACCGGTGCAACCACATCCGAAGCGCGGACAACAACTGCTCAGTGTTGACCGGCTTCGCCAGGTAGTCGGACGCGCCAGCCTCGAAGCACTTCTCACGATCGCCCTTCATCGCCTTTGCCGTCAACGCCACGATGGGCAGACGACGGAGCTCCGGGTTCTCGCGAATCTTGTGCATCGTCTGGTAGCCGTCCATCTCCGGCATCATGATGTCCATCAGGACTATCGAGACACCCGGCGTGCGTTCGAGGAGCGACGCCGCTTCACTCCCGGTGCTCGCCGTGAGCACCTTCATCCCCCGCCGTTCGAGCACGCTGCTCAACGCGAAAATGTTGCGGACGTCGTCGTCGACCACGAGCACGGACTTGCCGACGAGATCTTCATCCGAGCGGTGCAGGCGTTCGAGCATCTTCTGCTTCTCGGCCGGCAGATCGGAGAAGACGCGGTGCAGGAACAGCGAGGTCTCGTCGAGAAGCCTCTCGGGTGACTCGACGCCTTTGACGACGACGCTCCGCGCCAGCATATGTAGCTGCGCGTCCTCCTCGGCGGAGAGTTCTCGCCCGGTGAAGACGACGACAGGCACGTCCGCCAACACGGCGCTCTGGCTGATGCGCTCGAGCACTTCGAAGCCGGACATGTCCGGCAGGCGAAGGTCGAGGACCACGCAGTCGCACGGCTGCTCCGTGAGCGCTGCCAACGCAGCAGCGCCGCTGTCGGCGGTCACGATGTCCAGATCGTCGTGCCCGAGCAGTTCCTTGATGCTCATCTGCTCGGCCGCGTTGTCCTCGACGATCAGAAGCCGCTTCCTCCGCGGCGCGGCGTACGCCTTGAGCCGGGAGAGCGCAGAATCCAATCCGTCTTTCGTCGTCGGTTTCGTGATGAACGAGTACGCCCCGCGTGCGAGCCCGTGCTGGCGATCCTCGTCGAGACTGACGATCTGCACGGGGATGTGCCGCGTTTCCGGGTCCTGCTTGAGCTGACTCAGGACAGTCCAACCCAGCATGTCGGGCAGGAAGAGATCGAGCGACACGGCGGTGGGCTTGAATTGTCTCGCAAGCGTCAGCGCTTCGACGCCACGCGCGGCAACCAGAACCTTGAGGCCCTTGTCGTGAGCCAGATCGACCAGGATGCGCGCATAGTGCGGGTCGTCCTCGACGATCAGGATGGTCGAGTCCCCCGGCTGCACGTCGTCGCGATCGTCGAGCACGATTTCGACTGGACGTTCCGGCTGACGGACCACTGAGAACCGGGTCGTCGCTCCCGGCGGCAGCTCTCTCACCTCGTTGACGCGGCCCGCAACCGTTGGACCTGCGTAGCGAATCGGCAAATAGAGCGTGAACGTGCTGCCGACGCCGGGCGTGCTGCGCAACTGGATCTCGCCGCCGAGCAGACCTGCCAGCTCTCGACTGATTGCCAGTCCCAGACCCGTGCCGCCGTACTTGCGGCTCGTGCTCGCATCGGCCTGCTGGAACGCTTCGAACACGATGCGCTGCTTCTCCGGCGGGATGCCGATGCCCGTGTCCGACACCTCGAAGGCCACAACACCACTGCCCTGGCTGAGCACGGGGTGCGTCGCCGCCCAGCCACCGGTCGCGGCAGAGACGTTCAGACGAACACCGCCCTGCGAGGTGAACTTGAACGCGTTCGACAGCAGATTCTTCAGCACCTGCTGCAAACGCTTCACGTCCGTGACGATGCTCCGGCCGAGACGGGCATCGACGATGACGTCGAATCCGAGGTTGCGGCTCTCGGCCTCGTGCCTGAACGTGCGGGCGACCATGTCGAGCAGATTCGCGAAGAGCACCTCCTCTGCTTCAACGGTGACCGTTCCCGACTCGATCTTCGAGAGGTCGAGAATGTCCGTGATCAGGTTGAGCAGGTCCGTGCCGGCGCTGTGAATCGTGCGCGAGAATTCGACCTGCTTCGCCGTCAGGTTGCCTTCCGGGTTGTCCGTGAGTTGCTGTCCGAGGATCAGGATGCTGTTGAGCGGCGTCCGCAGCTCGTGCGACATGTTCGCAAGGAACTCGGACTTGTATTTCGAGGTGAGCGCGAGCTCGGCCGCCTTGTCTTCGAGCGCGCGCCGAGCCTGCTCGATCTCCTGATTCTTCCGTTCGACCTCGACGTTCTGCTCGGCGAGCTGCTGTGCCTTCTGTGCGAGCTGCTCGTTCGTCTGCTGAAGCTCCTTCTGCTGCGTCTGCAGTTCGCCGGCGAGCTGCTGTGACTGCTTGAGCAGACCTTCCGTCTGCATCGTCGCCTCGATACTGTTCAGCACGATGCCGATGCTGGCCGTGAGCTGATCGAGGAACGCAAGATGCGTTGGCGAGAAGTCGTTGAGCGACGCGAGACCCACCACCGCCTTGATCTGGCCTTCGAAGACGACCGGCAGGACCACGATGTTGCGAGGAAGCGCCTCGAAGAACACAGAGCCGACCGGGATCGTCTCTCTCGGCACTTCGGACACGAGCATCCGCCGTTTGTCGCGGGCGCACTGGCCGATGAAGCCCTCGCCCATCCTGAGGACCGCCGGATAGGTGTTGTCGTGGGCCTCCGCGTAACTCGCCAAAATCCTCAGGACCGGCTTCGACTCCACGTCGATCTGATAGATGACGCCCTGGTGGGCGTTGATCAGCGGCACGAGCTCACCGAGGAGCAGTTGACCGACGGCGTTCAGATCGCGCTGACCCTGCAACATGCCGGTGAAGCGAGCGAGGTTGGTTTTCAGCCAGTCCTGCTCGGTGTTGCGGTCGGTCGTCAACCGCAGGTTGTCGATCATCGTGTTGATGTTGTCTTTGAGCTCGGCGACCTCGCCGCGCGCATCAACCTGAATCGATCGCGTCAGGTCACCCTTGGTGACGGCGGTCGCGACCTCGGCGATCGCGCGCACCTGCGTGGTGAGGTTCGCGGCGAGCAGGTTGACGTTTCCAGTGAGGTCCTTCCATGTGCCGGCCGCACCGGGCACGTTGGCCTGACCACCGAGTCGTCCTTCGACGCCGACTTCGCGCGCCACCGACGTGACCTGATCGGCGAACGTCGCGAGCGTACCGGTCATGTTGTTGATCGTGTCCGCGAGCGCGGCGACTTCGCCCTTGGCTTTCACGGTCAGGTTCTGTTCGAGGTCGCCGTTGGCGACCGCCGTGACGACTTTCACGATGCCGCGGACCTGCTCGGTGAGGTTGGCGGCCATGACGTTGACGTTGTCGGTGAGGTCTTTCCACGTGCCGGCAACACCAGGCACCTGCGCCTGGCCGCCAAGGAGACCTTCCGTGCCGACTTCGCGCGCCACGCGCGTCACTTCCGCGGCAAAGGCGTTGAGCTGATCGACCATCGTGTTGATCGTGTTCTTCAGCTCGAGAATCTCACCCTTGACGTCGACCGTGATCTTGCGCGACAGGTCACCGCGCGCGACCGCGGTCGTGACTTCCGCGATGTTGCGAACCTGCGTCGTCAGGTTGGCGGCAAGCAGGTTGACGTTGTCGGTGAGGTCTTTCCACGTGCCGCCGACGCCGGGCACTACGGCCTGACCGCCGAGGCGGCCGTCGGTGCCGACCTCGCGCGCGACGCGCGTCACTTCGGCCGCGAAGGATCGCAACTGCTCCACCATCGTGTTGAGCGTTTCCTTCAGCAACAGGATCTCGCCGCGCACGTCGACGGTGATCTTCTTGGACAGGTCGCCTGACGCGATCGCGATGGCGACCTCGTTGATGTTGCGCACCTGCGCGGTCAGGTTGCTGGCCATGAAGTTGACGTTGTCCGTCAGGTCCTTCCACGTACCGGCGACGCCGGGCACCTGCGCCTGGCCGCCCAGCTTGCCTTCCGTGCCGACCTCGCGCGCCACACGCGTCACTTCCGCGGCAAACGCGTTGAGCTGGTCGACCATCGTGTTGACGACGTTCTTGAGCTCGAGGATCTCGCCCTTGACATCGACCGTGATCTTGCGGGAAAGGTCTCCGCGCGCGATGGCGGTGGCGACGTCCGCGATGTTGCGAACCTGCGCCGTGAGGTTGTTGGCCATCGAGTTGACCGAGTCGGTCAAGTCCTTCCACGTGCCGGCCACGCCGAGCACGTTTGCCTGGCCACCCAGCCGTCCTTCGGATCCGACCTCGCGCGCCACGCGCGTGACTTCACCGGCGAACGCGTTGAGCTGATCGACCATCGTGTTGACGGTGTCTTTGATCTGCAGAATCTCGCCGCTGACGTCCACGGTGATCTTCTGGCTCAGGTCGCCCTTGGCGATAGCGGTCGCGACCTTGGACACGTCGCGCCACTGCACGGTGAGGTTGCCACCCATGGCGTTGACCGAGTCCGTGAGGTCTTTCCACGTGCCGGCGACACCAGCCACCTGCGCCTGACCACCGAGCTTGCCGTCGGTGCCGACCTCGCGCGCCACGCGGGTCACTTCCGCGGCGAACGCGTTGAGCTGGTCCACCATCGTGTTGAGCGTGTTCTTCAGCTCGAGAATCTCGCCCTTGACGTCAACGGTGATCTTGCGGGACAGGTCGCCGCGCGCGACGGCGGTCGTGACTTCTGCGATGTTGCGGACCTGAGTGGTCAGGTTCGCCGCGAGCAGGTTGACGTTGTCGGTGAGGTCCTTCCACGTGCCGGCTACACCCGGCACTTCCGCCTGTCCGCCCAGCTTGCCTTCGGTGCCGACCTCACGCGCCACACGCGTCACTTCGCCCGCGAACGCGTTCAGCTGATCGACCATCGTGTTGAGGGTCTCTTTCAGCTGCAGCACCTCGCCACTGACGTCGACGGTGATCTTCTTGGAGAGGTCTCCGCTGGCGATCGCGGTGGCCACTTCCGCGATGTTGCGTACCTGCGCGGTCAGGTTGTTGGCCATCGAGTTGACGCTGTCGGTGAGGTCCTTCCACGTGCCGGCGACACCGAGCACGTTCGCCTGACCACCGAGGCGCCCTTCGGTGCCGACCTCGCGCGCTACGCGGGTGACTTCGCCGGCGAACGCATTGAGCTGGTCCACCATCGTGTTGATGGTTTCCTTGAGCAGCAGGATCTCGCCGCTGACGTTGACCGTGATCTTCTTGGAGAGGTCGCCGCGTGCAATGGCGGTGGCCACTTCGGCGATGTTGCGGACCTGCGCGGTCAGGTTACTCGCCATGAAGTTGACGTTGTCGGTGAGGTCTTTCCACGTGCCCGCAACGCCGGAGACCTGCGCCTGACCACCGAGCTTGCCATCCGTGCCGACCTCGCGCGCCACGCGCGTCACTTCGCCGGCGAACGCGTTCAACTGGTCCACCATCGTGTTGATGGTGTTCTTCAACTCGAGAATCTCACCTCGGACGTCGACCGTGATCTTGCGCGACAAGTCACCACGTGCAACGGCCGTCGTGACCTCGGCGATGTTGCGCACCTGGTCGGTCAGGTTGCGGGCCATGGCGTTGACCGAGTCGGTGAGGTCTTTCCACGTGCCCGCGACACCGGGCACCACCGCCTGACCACCCAGTCGGCCTTCGGTGCCGACTTCCTGCGCGACGCGCGTGACTTCCGATGCGAACGACCGGAGCTGATCAACCATCGTGTTGATCGCTTCTTTCAACTGCAGAATTTCCCCGCGGACGTCGACCGTGATCTTGCGCGAGAGGTCACCGCTTGCGACGGCGATGGTCACTTCAGAGATGTTGCGAACCTGCGCCGTCAGGTTGCTCGCCATCGAGTTGACGGAATCGGTGAGGTCTTTCCAGACGCCACTGACGTCGCGGACTTGCGCCTGCCCGCCCAACTTGCCGTCCGTGCCGACCTCGCGCGCCACGCGCGTGACTTCCGAGGTGAACACGCCGAGCTGCTCGATCATCGTGTTGACGATCGTCGCGGAGCGCAGGAACTCGCCCTCGAGCGGCCGGCCATCCACGTCGAGTCTGACGGTCTGCAGCAGGTCGCCTTTCGCGACGGCGGCAAGTGCGCGTGTGACTTCGGTGGTCGGCCAGAGCAGGTCGTCGATCAGCGTGTTGACCGACGCCTCCATCTCACCCCACGACCCTGACTGGCGTCCGAACTTGACGCGTTGTCTCGTCTGCCCCTGTTTGCCGACGACGGTGCCGACGCGTTCGAGCTCGCTCGCCATCCGGGCGTTGGACGCGACGATCTCATTGAAGGTGTCTGCGATCTTCCCTTCGATGCCGGTCCAGTCACCGGGCAATCGGACCGAGAAGTCGCCATCGCGCACCGCTTGCAGCGCGCTCAGAAGCTCTGACAGCTCCGTGTGAGATGGCGTTCGCGCAGACGTCGGGGAAGGGACGGCACTATCTGTCCGCATCATGGGGCTCCAGCGAGAATAGGGAACGACAGAGATTTACCACAGGGTGCGCGGCTGAGTGCAAGAATCGGGCTCAGCAATTGCGCGGGATTTACTGCAGTAATCGAGAGATCGCGGCGGGAGTCAGCGAGCGCCTCTCGCGCTCGCTGCTGGTGTGCTTGAAGCTCTTACGTAGAGCTTTGAAAGATTTGCAACCTGCGATTAGAACCGGCCAAACGTCCCCGTCCCATCGAGCGGGATTTCCTCTTCGGCCGATCGCTTCGCGCCTCTGCCACCGTGCAGCACGCGAATCGATTGGGCACTCGCCCCCTCGGCGCTGGCCCGTTGCTTCGGCTTCGTCTCGAATGAGACTCGTCCGGTCTTCGTCTGTGATCCCACGAGGCCCGCGAGGCGGCTCACGACGCCCATCGAGGATTCCGCCTGCGCCGACAACTCCTCGCTCGCCGCGGCGCTCTCCTCCGCCGTCGCGGCTGTGTTCTGCGTCACCTTCTCCATCTGCGTGATGGCCTGGGTGACCTGATCGATGCCCTGCGCCTGTTCACGGCTCGCAACGCTCACGGCATCGACGAGGCCTTTGACGCGGCCCGCGCTGGCCGTGATCGCTTCGATGGCGCCGCTCACCTGCGTCACGCGCTGGTGACCCTGGTTCGCACGTGACATCGACTCCTCGATCAGCGCTGCGGTGTCGCGCGCCGCCTGTGCCGACCGCTGCGCCAGGCTCCTGACTTCATCGGCGACGACCGCGAAGCCCATGCCGGCTTCACCCGCACGCGCCGCTTCGACCGCCGCATTGAGCGCGAGGATGTTGGTCTGGAACGCGATCTCGTCGATCGTCTTGATGATCTTGGCGACTTTGTCGCTCGACTCCTTGATGGCCACCATCGAGCTGACCATCTCGTTGAGCGCACTGTTGGCATCGCCCACGAGCCGCTCGGTCTCGGCCATGGAGGTTGCGGCCTCCTGGCTGTTCTCCGCGTTGCGGCGCGTCATCGACGCCATCTCCTCCATCGAGGCCGAGGTCTCTTCGAGCGACGCCGCCTGCTGCGTGGATCCCTGGGACAGCGACTGCGCCGACCCGGCCACCTGGCCCGCCGCCGACGCCACCTGATTCATTCCCGTTGTGAGCGCGTCGACGGACGCTTCGATCTGCCGCGTCACCGATGCCGTCGTGCGCCATGCCCACACGCCGGCGATCACACACAACACGAGGCCGCCGCCAGCAAACCAGAACACCGTCTGCTTCACTGAATCGAGCGACTGAATCTCTGTCGCCGCGCGTTCGGCGGTGGCCTGCTGCACCTCTCTCAGCAGCGCATCGACCTGCCCCATCTGCTTCTGGCGAATCGGAACATATTCGTTGAAGTAGATCGTCGTCGCTTTCTGACGATCGGCCTTGGCGGCGTCGAGCACACGGTTCTCTGCCGGATTCAGCTGCTCTTCACCGAGCTTCCCGATCGCCTCCGCCATCTCCCTGCGGCGCCTATCGCTCGTGCCGGCCCGGAGCGCCTCGACTGCCTTCACCAGCGCATCGTCGGCCGTTATCTTGGCGTCCCACTCGCGCGGTTGTGTCGGATCGAGCAGGTAGCCGCGCATCGAGTCGCCCATGACGAGCATCTCTTTGCGAATGGCGTCCGCTCCATTGATCTCGTTGGTGAGGTCGGCGATCGTCTTGAGCGAATCACTCGCGCTGCTCGTCGTGCGGACGATCAGCACGGCCAGCAGTGCGGTCATCGCCAGCGTCGTGATGTTGAGAATCAGAAGTTTTCGCATGGGAGGTTCCTGACTGAATCGCCTCAGCGATAAAAGTGGCGGACGGCGACGCCGACGCCGACGAACCAATCCTGCGCGTGTCCGCTGACGCTGCGTCCCACTTCGACGTCCACCTGGCCGTTCACGCCGAGGGCGTGGGTCACGCCGGTGTTGACCGTGCCGCCGCCCAGCCCGTGACCGAGCGAAACGCGCACACTTCCACTCTTCACTCCAATTCCTCCAATGCCACGCGTAGGCACCTGAGGTCAGAATCGGCACGCAATGCGCAGACTTGAGTAGCCTCACACTGAAGGGCGCTTCGCTTGTGTTCGGCGGCGAACTCCGTGATAGTGATACGCGTGTTGCGCGTTCTGACGCGCGTCGCTCTGTTCCTGGTCCTCGCGGTCACGACGGCCTCGGCAGACGTCGTGCGCGTCGACGTGCGCAGCCGCGACGACTTCGGGACCCACGAGCGCATCATCGCCCGGGTCCACTACGCGGTCGATCCGAAGCTGCCTGTGAACCAGCCGATCACCGATCTCGCCTTTGCTCCTCGCAATGGTCAGGGGAAGGTGGAGTTTGCTGGTGACCTGTTGCTCTTCCTCCCGAAGAGAGCGTCATCGGCGCGCGGCACGGTCTTCCTCGAGGTCGTCAACCGCGGCCGCGATCAGTCACTCGGCTTGATGAGCGACGCGCGCCAACGCGATCTCGCACCTGAGAATTGGAGCCTCGGCGATCGCTTTCTCCTCGAACAGGGCTTCACGGTCGCATTCCTTGGATGGCAGTTCGACGTCGCGCCTGGCGAAGGTCTCTCGCTCACTGTGCCGACCGCGCCCGTCAATGGCGTCGTTCGAGCCAGTGCCGTGACTGTCGGTCGCAGCGGTCCCGGAGGCGCCATCGGCCTCGCCTACTGCGCAGCCGATGCCTCTCAACCCGATGCCTCTCTGACGTATCGATCCGAAATCGAGACGTCAGCAACGGTGTTGCCGCGCGAGAGCTGGCAGTTCTCACCAGACGGGTGCACGGTCCGCCGCGCCGCGGGCTTTGACGCAGGGCTCAACGAAGTGATTTACAAGGCGGCCGGCTCACCTGTCGCAGGCCTTGGCCTCGCGGCCGTGCGCGACTTCGCCTCGTACCTCAAGTACGGAGGCGATACGACGACGCTGCGCGAGAACCCGGCGCTGATGCAGCGTGTCGTCGGCTTTGGCTACTCCCAAAGCGCACGCTTCCTCCGTGAGTTCGTTCGTGACGGCTTCAACCAGGACGAGCGCGGTCGCGCGGCCTTCGATGGCTTGATGATCGCATCGGCGGGAGCGGGCGGCGGCAGCTTCAATCACCGATTCGCGAGCCCTGGCCAGGCCGGCAACTCGGTGTTGTCGATCTTTCGACCGGTGGACCTTCCGCCTTTTACAGATGACGGTCTCCTGGCGAAAGCCAGGACGGCCTCGGTCGTGCCACGCATCTTCTACACCTTCTCCTCGACCGAGTACTGGGCACGCGCCGGATCGCTGACGCACACGAACGACGCCGGAACCTCTGACGTCCCGCTCGCCTCGACGTCGCGTCTCTACTTCCTGACAGGGACACCCCACGCATCCGGTGGACTCCCACCAGCGCCGCAGCAGACTCGTCATGCCCTGAACTTCGCGGATCAGAAGTGGGTACTACGTGCGCTACTCGTCGATCTCGACAGGTGGGTGACGAACAGAACGGAGCCTCCGCCGTCGCGCTACCCCACGATCGCGCGCGGTCAGCTCGTGACGCGCGACACGGTACGATTCCCGAAGATTCCGGCGCTCCCGTTTGCCAGCTATATGCCGGGCGTGTGGCGCATGGACTACGGCGCTGATTACGCGACGACGAAGGTGATCACAAAGGAACCGCCCTCACTCGGCACTCCCTTCACCGTGCTCGTGCCTCAAGTCAATGCCGACGGCAATGACGTCGGGGGCATCGCGCTGCCAGAAGTGGCCGTCCCGCTCGGAACCCACACGGGATGGAATGTGTCCACGTATCCCTTGAGCGGCCTGCGCTACCTTGCGGGCCTCGTCGGATCGTTTGAGCCGTTCGCGAAGACGCGCGCCGAACGCGAGCAGTCAGGCGACGCGCGTCCGTCGATCGAGGAGCGCTACAAGAACCGGCAGGATTACCTTCAGCGCGTGCGGGACGCCGCGGCCAGCCTGGTGCAGGAGCGCTTTGTTCTCGAGACCGATATCGAAGCGCTCGTCCAGCAGGCGGATCAGACCTGGAGCGTCATCGTCGGCAGGTGAATCCGGTCACTTCCGCACACCTTTGAGATCGCCTTCGACGATGCGGAAGATGGCGTGCGTGACCTGACCCTTCTCGTCCGGAACGAATTCGAGTCGGCCGCCGGATGTTGAGAACAAGGTTTCCGAGAGCGGAATCATCGGCTGCGGATCCTTGCCACCCACGTCGAGCAGTACGTCATCACCCACGAGCGTGACGTTGACGACGATGATCTGATTCGGATCTTCAGTGGCCCGGAACTCGTACGCCCCGACGTAGCGCGCGAGCACCTCGCGAGCAACTTTCACCGCATTCTTCTTGTCGTCGGACGCTTTGCCGACGAGGCGCGCGTGGTCGCGTTCGTTCTCGTTGCAGACGTACTCGAGCATCTCGGTGTCGGGCACAAAGTCGACCTTGACGTCGATTGTCACCGGCGCGCTGAAGACCTTTGGATCCTCGAACGTCTGCTTCAACTCGATGTGCCCGAAGTCCGTCCTCCGGTAGCGCTCGACGACGCGGAGTTCCTCGGTGTGCGGATGCCCACCGAAGTCGAGCCACGTGGTGTCCTTGAACCCGATCGTTTCAACGTCGAGCGTGTCGTTCT
>Ga0310810_10006048_pt1 | contig 13609 bp, 11 predicted proteins | sample NCmetagenome_FD_207641 | JGI IMG/M metagenome (GOLD analysis project Ga0310810, IMG submission 207641) | Soil microbial communities from experimental microcosm in Duke University, North Carolina, United States - NC | ecosystem: Engineered > Artificial ecosystem > Soil microcosm > Unclassified ... | reverse complement strand
TTCGGTCAAACCCGGCGTGTGCGAAAAGCGACGCCATATGTTCGAGCCTGCTCCGTCAGCCAGCGTCGATCCCTCTATTTGATAGGCCGAAGTTGCAGCGCCCCACAGAAACGAATCCGGAAAACTGAACGACTCACTCATTATGCTGTCGAGGCGAGATGGCACGCGTAAAACTTGAAGGCATTCGCAAAATGTATCAGAACTCCGTCGTCGCGGTGCACGGAGTGGACCTCGATGTCGCCGACGGAGAATTCGTTGTGCTCGTCGGACCCTCCGGGTGCGGCAAGAGCACGACGCTGCGCATGATCGCGGGGCTCGAGTCGATCACTGATGGAAAGCTTTACATCGGTGACCGCCTGGTGAACGATGTTCCCCCGAAGAACCGGGACATCGCGATGGTTTTCCAGAGTTATGCGCTTTATCCGCACATGACAGTGCGCGACAATCTCGCATTTGCTCTCAAGCTTCGCGGCACACCGAAGCAGGAGATCGACACACGAGTCAATCAGGCCGCAAAGATTCTTGGCATCGAGGAATTTCTCGACCGTACTCCGCGCCAATTATCCGGCGGTCAGCGGCAACGCGTCGCGCTTGGTCGTGCGATAGTAAGACAACCTCAGGTATTCCTGTTCGATGAGCCGCTGTCGAATCTCGATGCTCAGCTTCGCGTTCAGATGCGACGTGAGATTGCGCGACTGCATCAGGAGCTCACCGCGACAATGATTTACGTCACGCACGATCAAGTCGAGGCAATGACGTTGGGCGACAGAATCGTCGTGATGAGCAAGGGCCACGTCATGCAGATCGATACGCCGATGAATCTCTACGATCACCCGCGAAATCGATTTGTCGCGGGATTCATTGGCAGTCCAGCGATGAATTTCATCGACGGAACGATCACAGCGGGCAGTCCGCCGAAGTTTGTGGCCGATGGTAATGCATTTACTCTCGACGTTCCACCATCCCCGGCCGAACGCACCGCGGGTTTAGAGAATCGCGCCATCACGCTTGGGATTCGCCCGGAAGACGTATCTGTCGCGATGGAATCTGGCCCGACGATTTTTGCTGGTGAATCAACGATTGTCCATCCACCTACTACCGCTCCCGCTCGCCTCGAGTTAGTCGAAGCACTCGGCAACGAGGTTTTTATCTACGCGAGTGTCGGTCAGTACACGATCACTGCGCGAATCGCCCCACAGCCATTACCCCGTCTTGGCGAGCCAATCACACTCGCATTCGATCTGGCGAAATCTCATTTCTTCGATCGTGAATCCGGCGATCGCGTCGGTAAAGGCTAATCGACGACTAATCGCCCATGCTGATGCCCATTTCCCGGGCCGTTTGGACAATGTCGTGCTTCGGGTCGACTCGCTTGAGCTCACGAAGCACTTCTGTAATGGGCACAGTCACAATGTGCGGCGACTGAAGCGCGACCATCTCTCCCCATTTTTCATTCTCAACTGCGCGCACAGCAGCTGCACCGAACCTCGTAGCAAGTAGCCGATCATAACCGGTCGGCGTTCCACCACGCTGAAGATGTCCGAGGACCAGCGACCGGCATTCCTTGCCCGTTCGCTCGTGAATCTCCGTCGCCAGAAACTCGGCAGCAGAGATATGGTACTTTCCTCGATCAGTTTCTCGCATTTCACCACGAGCAATCGCTCCCTCGGCAACTACAACAATCGAAAAGAATCTTCCCGATCGATCGCGATCCTGAATTTTCTCGCAGACCTTCTCGATGTCATACGGAATCTCGGGAATGAGAACAACGTCGGCAGATGCAGCAACACCAGAATGAAGGGCAATGAATCCCGCATCACGACCCATCACTTCGATCACGAGCACGCGGTCGTGACTTTCAGCAGTCGTATGCAGCTTGTCGATGGCTTCGATCGCCGTGTTCACGGCAGTATCGAATCCGAATGTCGTGATTGTGCAGCAAACGTCATTGTCGATCGTCTTTGGCACTGCGACAATTTTCATTCCCTTGTCGCCTAGCTGTTTTGCAATTGTGAGCGTGCCGTCGCCGCCGATCGCGATGATCGCGTCGACTCCGTATTTCTCGGCATTGCTCAGCAACAAATCCGACTTGTCTTCTTCTGTGACACTGCCATCCGGCAGAGTGGTGCGCAGACGAAATGGATCGCCGCGATTCGTCGTACGAAGGATCGTCCCGCCCATGTGGCCGATTCCGCGAACGGACTCACGCGTCAGCGGCTCGACTTCTCCATCGAGCAATCCGTTGAATCCGTGACGAATGCCAAGGACGTCCCATCCGCGATTTATTGCGGCAAGAACCGCCGCACGGATAACGGCATTTAACCCTGGCGCATCTCCACCACCCGTTAGTAACCCAATTCGCATCGCTTGTAATGTAGCCGGACTAAATTTGCAGAGTGATCGAACCTCGAGTTAACGCCGTCACGTTTCGCGACCGCCGCCCCGGCGACATCGGGTGGATCATCCACCGACAAGCAGTTCTCTATCATCAGGAATATGGCTGGAACGAGCAGTACGAAGCCGTCATCTCTGAAATCCTCGCGCGTTTCATTCAGAAATTCGACGCAAAGTGTGAACGCTCATGGATTGCCGAACGTGACGGACAAATTGTCGGCTCCATATTCTGCGTGCGAAAATCCCGCACCGTCGCACAGCTGCGGCTTCTCTATGTCGAGCCATCAGCGCGAGGCCTCGGCGTCGGCACGCAGCTCGTGAATGAATGCATCGAGTTTGCGAAAGCCAAAGGGTACCGCAAGCTCGTCTTATGGACGAATTCCGTTCTTCATTCAGCGAGACGGATTTACGAAGCTGCCGGGTTTAAGCTTGTTCATGAAGAACCGCACGATAGCTTCGGCAAGCAGCGGCTCCATGCGCAGACGTGGGAGCTGTCTCTTCATTAACTCGCTGACGCCATAAAGCCGTGACCCTCATCTCCGCATCGAATTTGAGCGTTCGGTTCGGCGCGACGACTCTTTTCAGTGATGTCACGTTCACCGTTGCGAAGGGTGAGCGCTGGGCGATAATCGGCCGCAACGGATCAGGAAAGACTACGCTGTTCAGATTACTTGCCGGCACAGCCGAGCCGACGACGGGAACGGTTACGACTCAGCCGGGTCTGCGCCTCTCGGTTATGGAACAGCATCGCGACTTCGGCGATACCGCCACCATTTGGGAAGCAGCAGCCGGCGGTCGCGCCGATTTACTCGCGCTGGAAAAATCATTGGCCGATCAAAGTGTCGAGATCGGCAAGCTGGCAGAACGATCGACGCCGGCGATGTTGGCGCGATATGATCGTGATCTCGAAGCATTCCAGAGAGAAGGCGGCTACGAGCTCGCACCAAAGGTCGATGCCGTTCTCCATGGGCTCGGGTTCGATCCCGATTCAGCTCGCGAGCGACGTGTGTCCGAGCTGAGCGGCGGCGAACGCGGCCGCCTGGGTCTAGCGCGACAATTGATCAACGATGCCGACGTGATGCTTCTGGATGAGCCGACGAATCACCTCGATCTCGACACGATCCGATGGCTCACAGGATTTATTCAGGGAAGTGACAAAACATTCCTGATCATCAGTCACGACAGAGCTTTCATGTCGGACATCGTCGATCACGTTCTTCATCTTGAAGCCAACACTGCGTTTGACTACACCGGCAATTACGAAAGTTTCATCGAGCAGCGACAGCAGCGTAGAGAGTCCCAGCAACGTGCGTACGAAAAACAGCGCACGGTGATTGAAGCAAAAGAGGATTACGTGCGCCGCAACATTGCAGGTCAGAATTCAAGGCAAGCGAAGGGACGACGAAAACTGCTCGAGCGTATGCCGAGGCTTAGTCCACCTCCCGGGTCTGAAGGTGTGATGGGGCTAGAGTTGAAATCCAGAAGTAGAGGCGGTGATCAGGTAGCGTTGGCAAGAGATGTAACAATCGGCGTCCCGAATCGAATTCTCATCGAGCGATTCACGAACAACGTCCGTCGCGGTGATCGACTGGGACTCCTCGGCCCTAACGGCGCAGGCAAATCGACGTTGCTCAAGACATTGGTGGGAGATAGAGAACCGGATGCTGGAGAGATTCGCCTGGGTGAATCGATCGTGCCCGGATACTACCGGCAGGATCTGAGTCAGGTTCCGCTCGACAAACCACTGTATGATCTGATTGCCGAAATGAAACCAGGCTGGGAACGCCGGATGGTACAGGGACATCTCGGTCGCTTTGGTTTCTCCGGTGGTGAAGTGCAGCGAACAGCACAAAATCTTTCCGGCGGTGAGAGAGCACGTGTTGCGCTCGCGATGATTGTTCTCTCGGGTGCGAATCTGCTTATTCTGGATGAGCCGACGAATCATCTCGACGTCGAATCGATTGAAGCGCTGGAAGACGCAATAAAGGAATTCGATGGAACCGTGATCGTAGTGAGTCACGATCGCGAGTTGCTGCGCTCGCTCACGACAAGAGTGTGGGTGCTGCATAACAAACACATCATCGACTTCGGCGGCGGGTTTGTCGAATGGGAGCAGGTGAGCGACGTGCAAGCTCATGCAGCAGCAATCAATGCTTCTGAAGAGTTATCACTCCGAAAGGTTCAGGAGAAAAAGAAAACCGGCCGCGTGCATCAGGAGCAGGATGCAAACCGGAAAGCCAAGCGCGACGCACAAGCGCGCATTGCGTCAGCCGAACAAACTATCGCGAAGCTCGAAGCCGATATCGCGCGAGTCACGAACGATCTCGCCGACCCCGAACTGTATCTAACCCAAGATGGTATCGCTCAGTCAGCAACGCTGGGAATCGAGATCGATCGCCTGAAAACACAGCTTGACAAGGCGCTCGAAATCTGGGCGCGAGATTTCGACAACAACGAGGCTCAATAGCTACCAGGATTAGCAACCATTTCTAACGAAGCGCTGAATCGAAAGCACTTCGATGATAGAAAAACAGCGCTTGGATGATACAAAACCCACATTGTGCGGATAGTCGCAAGTGCTATAGTGCCCCTGACAAGAAGCGATGCCTTCATCCTTCGTTAGCGAGGTATATGTGAAGATCCTGAGAACATGTCCACCCGTTCTCGCCAAACGATAGCTTGCCACCGATCTGTAACCCACCAGGTCTTAAACCAAACGAGCATATGAATTACAGCGTCAAGTACGGCTGCCCCAGTGGTGCAGATTGGCATCGTCTATGGAACGAGCAAGTGCCAGGACAGCGGCTGGCAATGGTGGTTCTGGACGCCGATTCGGTTTGCCGGGCGTACCCACATCCGATTGATAGCCTGCAGCTGCCAAATGACACGACGTGGCACTTTCTTCCAAGACCGGGGTGGGATTCGGTCTACTTCAGCGCGCCAAGAAAGGTTGGCTCGTGCGAGCGATTTTAACCTTATGTAGGAGAGTTCGATATGTCCCGGATCATAGCTCTAACTATTTCATCGTTGCTTGTCGGTGGTCAGCCAGCGCGTGGCGCCACCGACCACTGCCGTTCTGCAGATAGTTGGTCAGCTAACACTACTACGTACTTGCAGCGAATCGTAACCGGAACAGGCGCGGGAAGTATAAAGCTCCGGGCCGCGTACAAGTTGCCGTATGTGACATCAACACCTTCAGTAGTTCTTGTTACTGATGACTCACTGTGCGCCACAGCAGTAACGGCTGTCGAGAATCTGTATACCGATTCGCTTTCGCGAAGCCCCGTCTGGGTATTTCGCATCGGAACGACTCACTACGCCGTGAGTGATCGGCCCGAGCTCATCTATATTTTTGACAACAATTTCACCCGGTTGGCAATACTAAGTGAAGTAGATCAATGAACTGCGAAACCAACGACGTTCGTCATTGATCAACCGAGTCTAGCTACGCTCACGGTGCGTGCTCAACGGATTCTAGTAGCGGCACGGTGTCGAGACGCGCGGTCTTTGCGGTAGGCGCGGCGTGCGTCCAGTCTTTGTTTCTCGATTTGCCCTAGACGACGAAAACACTGCGTTTTTCGACGACCACTTTGGCAGTCACCGTTTGAGGAGTTTTTGAGGACATCGTAACATTGCGCAGTTGTAGTCGCGCGTCAGTCCCGTATATATAAACCGCGAGGATCGAAGCGGTTAGGAAAGTGGCCAGGGGCAGAATCGAACTGCCGACACGCGGATTTTCAGTCCGCTGCTCTACCAACTGAGCTACCTGGCCTAGTCGAGGCAATGTAATTCTGCCCCTACACCGTTGGAACCCTGGGCCCAACTCGTGCGTTGGTACTATACCAACGATCGATGGAGATAAGGTGAGCAAGCTTCTACGAGGAGTCGCCGCCGGCTACGGCGCCAGAAAACTAACCGGAGGATGCGGATGCATGGGCATCATCGTCTTCATCATCCTTTGGTGGATCCTCGGGCACTTCGGAATTTTCAAATAACCCGAATTACCTCGATCCGTGAGTGGCAGTTATCACGGACTTGATTCCGCCACGAACGTTGAAATCCCCAACTACCTGCATCCACTTCGGGCTGCAGGCAACAACGAGATCATCGAGAATCCGATTCACCGCGCGCTCATAAAAAGTCCCTTCGTTCCGGAAGCTCCACAAATAAAACTTGAGACTCTTGAGCTCCACACAAAGCGCCGCAGGCACATAAGTAATCCGAATCACACCGAAATCCGGCGCGCCACCCTCCAATAATTTCAAATCGGCAGCGTCAGTTTCGATTCCACCAACGGGACACAACGACGTAAACTCGTCGCAGTCCATGTGGATTTCGTAATCACGATTCGCGTAAGGATTGGCGAACGTCTCCAGCAGCTCGGGTCTTGGCATTCCGTAGAATGCACCCGCCGCTGATCCGGATCAATCAGTCCCGCTTACGATCCCCGAAGCTTGCGCGACATGTCTTCCAGCAGTCGCACTTCCTCGCTCGTCAAGCTATCAATGCCATGCTTCGAGATCTTGTCGAGAACGAGATTCAATCTCTCGCTTGATTGCTCGACACCATCCACTGGACGAGTCACGATCACTGCCTGCGCCGGGCGAGTCACAATCGCATTGCTCTTTGCAACGACTTCATCGACTTCCGCACGCTCGGCACGTTGACGATTCCGCGGTCTCACCTTTGGTACAGCACGGAACGCATCCTCAGGCTCATCCGGAACCGGCGACACCCATCGACGGAAATTGTCGAGGCCGCCAAATGACGACATTCGGAGATAAATCCATCCGAACGCGAGACCACCAAGATGCGAGAACCACGCGATGCCCGATCCATTCGGTGATGCCGCAACTCCCATCGCGAGATTGATCACCACCATCCACACGACGAGCCACCGCGTCTTCATCGGAATTACGCCGAAGAGATACACCTCTTCATCGGGCCATCTCAACGCATACGCGAGCATCACTCCGCTCACTGCGGCCGATGCCCCTATCAACCCGCTGTTCTGCTGAAGCAGAAGATGAGCAACAGCGCCGCCCAACCCGCACCATAAATAGAAGTACAGAAATCCACGTGATGTCCAGCTGTCTTCGACTCGCGGCCCGAACATCCACAGTGCTAGCATGTTGAACGCGAGATGCCACAACCCCGCGTGAACGAACATGTAGGTGAACGGCGTCCACCAGCCCGACGAGAGATCACCAAACGAAAGCCCGAGCGCGGCGTAAACCTGATCCGAACCGAATAGCGTCAGCTGGAGAAAGTAGACGCCGATGTTCGCCGCCAGCAGCCACTGCACCGCTGGTGTCATTGCACGTCGTTGTGGCGAATCGAAAAGCGTCTCGGACATTTGAGAATTCAACTGAAAGATTGAAGCCCTGATTCTATAACACGGCCTGCGGTGGTCTGTTCCTCTCCACGGCGAGGCGGACAATCTCTTCACAAAGATCAGCGAACGACAGCCCGAGCGCTGCCGCGCCTTGCGGAATGAGACTTAGCTCCGTCATGCCGGGCAACGTATTTACCTCCAGACAGTAGAATTCGCCACGCTTTTTTTCGGCAAAATCATCGGACGAAAGCAGCCGAAAATCAACACGCGCACAGCCCCCCAATTTGAGGGCCTGAAACGCTGCCAGGGCCTGCCTCTGAACGTCCGCTGTTTCCTCCACAGTCAGCTTCGCCGGGAACTCTTCCTCTGCCATTCCCGCAGTGTATTTGCACTCATAATCGTAGATCTCATGCTTCGGTTTTATTTCCCCCACCGGAAGCACCCTGTCCCCCAATACGCCGACCGTAATCTCCCGACCGGGAATAAATCTCTCGATCATTACCTCATCGTCATATTTCAGCGCCTCGGCAACCGCTGCATCAAACTGCTCGCGCTTTTTCACGACCGTCAGGCCGACAGTCGACCCCTGTTTGGACGGTTTTACAATCACGGGCAGCCCGAACTTCTTCTCGACCTCTTCTATGGATGCAGGCGCCATCACCCAATCCGCAGTCTGTACTCCAGCCGCCCGAAATAGTCTTTTCGACAGATCCTTGTCCATCGCCAGAGCACTCGCCAGCAATCCACTTCCTGTGTATGTGACGTGAGCCATGTCGAGTAAAGCCTGAAGCGTGCCGTCTTCTCCCTGGCCCCCATGAAGACCGAGAAATACAACGTCCGCTCCGGCAATTTCCGGCAGTCTCTCGAGAGCGGGCAGGAACGATCCGCCAGTCGTCGAAGCGAGCGCCTCCAGCGATGGAGGCTCCGTTCCTACGGGACCTTCGTTCAGCATTTTCTCTTCTTCAGCGCTGATCAGTCCACGTGACGGATCGAATGCCGTCACTTCATGCCCTCGTGATCGCAGCGCATTTACAATCCGGATTCCCGAAGCGAGCGACACGTTCCTCTCGGCGGAAGCTCCGCCCATCAATACTGTGATCTTCACTGTTTTCCGGTTTAGCGTGACATCATGAAGCGAAGCATGTCGGATCGCGTGACTATGCCCCGCACTTTTCCATTATCACGCACAAGTACTGCCGGATTTGATTTCGACAGCAGCTTCACGACGCTGTCTACCGGCTGATCGGCCGCCACGACTGGAAACGGCGACTCCATGACATCGCTTACCGTTGCATCCAACAGCTTCGGGTTCTCGAGACTCTTCTGCGACAGCGACCAATCACTCACGGATCCAACGCAGTTTGCACCATCCATTACCGGCAATTGCGAAACATCATGCAACGCCATGAGACCAAGCGCCTGTCGGACAATTGCACCCGGAGCAACGCTGATCACCGCCGGAGCACCATCCTCACTTTCCTTTCCACCGAGCACGTGAAACAGGGTCACGCGTGGAGAGTCGAGCAATTGATTCTCTCTCATCCATTCGTCGTTGTAGACCTTCGAGAGATATCGCTCACCTGTATCGCACAACATCGTCACGACAAACGCATTCGGATCGTTGACCTTGCGCGCAACTCGAAGCGCAACGTGAGCGATAAGCCCTGACGAACCACCGGCAAAGAGCCCCTCTTCTCGCGTTAGTCGCCGAGCCATCGCGAATGCGTCTTTGTCGCTGACGGTCTGATAATCGTCTATCACGCTCATGTCGAGCGTTCCAGGAATTTTGTCCTGTCCGATTCCTTCGACTTTATACGGAACGCCTTCCTTCAGCTGCTTGCCATCCGTGCGCCAGTAATCCGCCAGAATCGACCCGACCGGATCACCTGAGATCACTTTGATCTCCGGGTTTTTTTCCTTGAGGTAGCGACCAACTCCGGTGATAGTGCCACCGGTTCCAGCCGCCCCTACGAAGTGAGTTATCCGGCCTTCCGTCTGATCCCAGATCTCGGGACCAGTGAATTCATAATGCGCTTGAGGATTCGCGAGATTGTAGAACTGATCGGCGAGAATTGCATTCGGTGTTTCTGCCGCGATTCTCTTCGCCATCATCACGTAGCTGTCAGGATGATCCGGCGGCACTGCTGTTGGAGTAATGATTACCTCAGCACCAAACGCTTTCAGCAGCCGGACTTTTTCCTGCGACATTTTGTCCGGCATCGTGAAGATGCACTTGTACCCGCGAAGTGCTGCTGCAATCGCCAGTGCGACGCCTGTATTGCCGCTCGTTCCTTCGACGATTGTCCCACCAGGACGAAGCGCACCTTCGCGTTCGGCTTTCTCGATTATCGGAATCGCGATACGATCTTTTACCGAGCCGCCGGGATTGAAGTACTCGGCCTTGGCATAAACCGGCGTGCGAATTCCTCGAGTTACAGAATTGAGCCTGATGAGCGGCGTCCAGCCGATCGTCTCGATCACGTTGTCGTACGGACGACGGTTTCTCTCGACTGGCGACATTATCTCTTCTTCTTCTTCGACGATGTTTTCGTCGAGGTCTTGGTCGTCGTTTTTTTACTGCTCGCCTTTACAGTATCCTTGGGCTTCGCGGTATCCTTTGCCGCCGATGGAGGATTCAAGCTCGTTGTTGTGGCCCCGCTCTTTTTCAGAATTGTGTCACCCGGGAGCGGCGCTGCTTCAGGATGTCTGAAGTACACCGGGAAAAGAATCGACACCGGTACTGCTTCTCCGCGCGTCTTGGCCGGAATGAATCGCAATTCGCCCGATCCTCTCACCGCTGCTGAATCGAGCGAAGGATACCCTGAGCTCTCCGCAACGTGCGTCGACTCCGCGACAACCTGTCCTTCCTTATCGATGAAGACGCGAAGAGTAACGTTGGCTTGAACCTTCTTCGCGTACAGCGACGCCGGATAACGAAACGGAAGATCCTTGTTCAACATCACCGGAAGAATGTCCGGCCTGGCACCGACTCCGGAGAATTGCTGGTCGGCATTACTACCCTTGCTGCATCCGATTGTGAGAACACCTGCCATGGCTATCACGACCGTCGCGCCTTTCAATGACATCGAGTTAATCTACCCCTGCCTTGCGCGCTCAACGAGACGATTCAGGACGGTCAACGCTTCGATCGGCGTCATCGCATTTGCATCCATCGCCTTTAGCTCTTCTACAATCGGACTTGGGCCAGAGCCGAATAATGCCAGCTGATCCACGCTTTCCTTTCCTTTTCGTCCCACCTTTGGTCCGAGCGCTGAAACGATCTGTTCACGCTCGAAAAGACTGAGCACCACTCGAGCTCGTTGCAAAACCGCTTCCGGCAATCCGGCAAGTTTCCCGACTTCGATACCGTAGGAGCGGCTTGCACCTCCGGGCACAAGCCGATGCAGGAATAGCACCCGTCCCTCGACTTCTTTCACATCCACGCTATAGTTGCAAGCTGCTACTAATTCATCGGGAAGTTGTGTCAGCTCGTGATAATGAGTGGCGAAAACCGTTTTGCACCCGACTTTGTCGTGAAGATGCTCACTCACCGACCAGGCGATCGACACACCGTCATACGTCGACGTTCCCCGGCCGATTTCGTCAAGCAATACCAGACTCGCGCGCGTCGCGGTATGCAGAATTGCACTCGTCTCCGACATCTCTACCATGAATGTCGACTGACCGCGCACGAGATTATCGCTCGCTCCCACACGTGTGAACAATCGATCGACAATCCCGATCTTTGCTTTCGACGCCGGCACAAAGCTCCCGATCTGCGCCATCAGCACAATCAATCCGACCTGTCGGAGGATCGTTGACTTCCCCGCCATGTTCGGACCGGTGAGAATGATCATCCTCGCCTGTTCGCTCAACCGCACATCATTCGGAATGAACTTTTCCCGCTGCATCATTCGCTCGACAACCGGATGCCGGCCGGCAACGATCTCGAGATCAAACCCTTCGCTGATCTCCGGTCTGACATAGCCCTCCAGCTCGGCTACTTCCGCAAGTGAGCTGAGTACATCCAGCTCTGCAATCAACCGCGCTGTGCATTGGAGCCGGGTGATGTGAGAACCGATTCTTTTGCGCAGCTGCTCGAAGATGTCTCGCTCACGTTCTTCGATTCGCTCGGCAGCTGTCAGAACTTTTTCCTCGAATTCCTTGAGCGCCGGTGTCACATACCGCTCTGCGCCGGTCAGGGTCTGTCGCCGCTGATAATCCGACGGAACGAGATGCGCATTACTTCGTGTGATCTCGATGAAATATCCGAACACACGATTGTAGCCCACCTTGAGCGAATTGATTCCTGTGCGCGTGCGCTCCTCGCTCTGAATACGCGCGATCGCGTCCTTACCTCCATCACGCAGTGACCTCCACTCGTCGAGCTGTGCATCTACGCCTGTCTTGATGCTCGGCTCTTCACTCAGTGAGAGTGGCGGCCTGTCAACGAGAGTGCGGGTTATGTCATCACCAAGGTCTGCGCAGCGATCCCACTGCGTGAGCAGCGCCGACAACGGATGACCGTTCGCGGGTTCGAGTTTGGATGTCGCTTGCTCCAGCGCAATCTCCACATCGGGCAGGCGCATAATCGAATCACCAAGGGCTCTCAATTCCCTCGGCGTCGCACGACCTGATGCTGCTTTCGTAGACAATCGCTCGATGTCGCGCACTCCATCCAGCGCGCTTCGCATCGATTCACGCACAATCGAATTGCCTGCGAACGCTTCCACGGCATCGAGCCGGCTTTCAATTGCAACACGACTGGTTAGCGGAGCCAACAACCATTGGCGAAGCAAACGCGATCCCATCGGAGTCAGCGTTCGATCCAAAACTCCGATTAGCGTTCCTCCGCCTTCCCCGCCACGAAGGGATTCTACGAGCTCGAGATTCCGTCGCGTCATTTCATCGAGTGGCATTGTTCCACCAGGTCGCTCGACTTTTGGACGCGTTAGATGTGGTAATCCTCCGGGCTGGAGCTCGTGCAGATAGCGCATGAGAGCACCTGCAGCAGCGAGCGCAGGCTCATCGTTCGCATCGATGCCGAGCCCCTCTACTGACGCTACGCCGAATTGCCGAGCGAGCTCCGTCGCAGCCAGTGAAGAATCGAACTCCCATGATTCTCTCTCCGTAACGAGCGACCCTTCGACAGCAGATAGCTGAGCGCCAGCCGATCCTTTCGGAACCAGTATCTCACGAGGAGAAAGACGCGAAAGACTTGCATCGACATCGCCGGCAGGAACAATGACCAGCCTCAATTCACCGGTTGATACATCCGCTGCCGCAATTCCGACCAGTGCTCCCGCAGAATGCACCGCGCACAAAAAATTGTTGCGCGATCCATCGAGCATGTCATCGGCATACGCGGCACCCGGCGTTACCGTCTCGACAACTTCTCTTCTTACAATTCCTTTTGCGTGTCGCGGATCTTCCGTCTGCTCACAGATCGAGACACGAAATCCTTGTTGAACAAGACGTCGCAGATATTCACCTGCGGCTTTCACCGGCACTCCAGCGAGAGGAACTTCTTTACTGCCGCCGTTGTTTCGCGACGTTAGCGTGAGGCCGAGGGCGCGTGATGCGACTTCCGCATCTTCGTAGAACATTTCATAGAAGTCGCCCATCCGGAAAAACAGTATTGCATCCTGGTGCCGGGCTTTGATCTCCCGGTATTGCTGCATCAACGGAGTTGATGAAGCGCGACTCACTGCGTCTCGGCCTTCACCACGAATCCGTTTATCTGCTTTGCCTTGAGCGACCGCATCACCGCGTTTGCCTGAGCTTCGGTCGGGTAATGACCAATCCGTACACGGAACGGTTTGACAGTTCCAGAAACGCGGGCCTCATATCCTCTCTTCTTCAGCTTTGCAACCATCGCGT
>Ga0310810_10006047_pt1 | contig 13609 bp, 10 predicted proteins | sample NCmetagenome_FD_207641 | JGI IMG/M metagenome (GOLD analysis project Ga0310810, IMG submission 207641) | Soil microbial communities from experimental microcosm in Duke University, North Carolina, United States - NC | ecosystem: Engineered > Artificial ecosystem > Soil microcosm > Unclassified ... | reverse complement strand
CCGTCGCCCTGACCAATAACCAAGACCAGAACGAAAGTCCTGCTCTTCGGTCACACCTGCACATACTATGGTGCTCCCCACATTTTAATTGCTGTGTTTACAACTAATTCCAGTTTTCGCCACTGGTCATCTTGGGTTAATGCATTGCCGTGATGCGTGCTTGAGAATCCGCACTGCGGGCTGACGCACATATTTTCTATGGCCATATATTTTGCCGCTTCATCAATACGCCTGCACATTGCATCAATAGACTCGAGGGCGGCAATCTTGGATGAGATAACACCGAGCACTACGACCTTTTCTTTTGGCACAAAGCGCAAGGGTGCGAAATCTCCACTTCTTTCATCATCATATTCCAGGAAGTATGCATCCACGTTGATACTGTTGAATAAAATTTCCGCGACGGGTTCATAGCCTCCTTCTGCAAACCAGGTACTGCGGTAATTCCCGCGACAGAGATGTATGCCGATGGTGAGGTCGCGCGGGCGGTTATCAATTACCGAATTTATCAATGCAGCGTAGGTGCGAGGTAATTCGTTAGGGTCGTCGCCACGCTCTTTTGCTTCTTCCCGCATTTTTACATCACATAAGTAAGCAAGATTTGTATCGTCAAGCTGGATATAGCGGCAACCACTCTTGTATAATGCATCGATCTCGGCTTTGTAGCAATCACCCAAGTCATGAAAGAACAGGTCCATGTCGGGATAGGAATGAATGTCAATAGATTTTCTTCCTCCCCTGAAATGCACCATTGTAGGAGAAGGTATTGAAACTTTTGGTGTTTGTGTTACAACGGATTTAAGGAAATTAAAATCGTCAACCTGTATATTTTTAACATGTTTCAACTTACCGGTGACACTTAGTTTCGGTGGGGTAAAATGGTCTTCAGCTACCTTCGCGTGAGGATTTGCATTAATGCCTCCTGTTACTGTCACTCCTTCCAGCTGTTTCAAAAAATCCAGGTGAAAGTAGTCACGCCTGAACTCACCATCGGTAATAGACCTCATGCCAATACTTTCCACCTTCCTCACTGTTTCAGCGATGGCTTTATCTTCAATTGCTCTCAATGCCTCTGCGGAAATTTCGCCGTTCTTCCATCGAAGACGATTTTCTTTTACTTCGGGTGTTCTTAGCAGGCTGCCCACATGATCAGCGCGAAATGGGGGATTTATTTTATTCATGTTTGATTTATATTAAAATTTGATATTGAGATATTGGATATTATGATATTGAAATGGCTGATAAAACCATAGTAGGACAATAGCGCGAGGAAAATATCTCAATATCCCAATAACTTAATATCGATTTCACAAACATCATCACTCTTTTCAGCGGCATATAATTTTTCAATCAATTCCGGATGATTTTGAATAATCATTCGTTGATTAATTGACCCCTTGTCCGTTATCTCACCCTTATCGATGCTCACAGCAAAATCAGCAAAAACAGCCCGCCTGACCAAACTGGCACTGCCGGTACTCTTCTTTGCCATTTCATTTAAGACTTCCTGCAATTGAATCCTTATTTGCGGTTGCCTGATCAACTCAGCCGTCGAGTAGATGTTATTTACTTCCATGATTTTTTTGCAATGGTCCATTCCGGCGAACACAATCGCACCGATGAAGTCATTGTCGTGACCGGTAATAACAACGTCCTGTATCAATCCTTTACCGGCGGTAATTATTTGTGACCTTAGAGTTCCGACGCTTACCCATGTGCCGGTATTCAGTTTAAAATCTTCAGTGAGTCGTCCATCGAAAAGCATTCCTTTGTTAGCATTGTTTTCATCCACAAACTTCAAAGCATCACCCGTGCAATAAAAACCTTCTTCATCAAAAACCTTTTCAGTGATTTCTGGTTGTCGCCAATATCCGGGAAAAATATTTTTACCTCGATATCTTGCTTCCAGTTTGTCGCCGACGGGAACCAATTTTAGTTCCAGCCCGGGAACCGGTACGCCAAGTAAACCCGCAAAGCCACCTGGCTCGCTTGCAAACAATGCAGAAGGGCAGGCTTCTGTACAACCAAGGCCAGTTGCGATCAGTACTTTTTTTCCGGTAGTTTCAAATGCTAATTGCTCCCATGTATCCCAGACATGTTGCGGCATGCCGGCGCCAGCGTAAAATAACATTTTTAGATTGCTGAAAAACCGGGCACATAATTTTTTGTCCTTTCTGAAATAGGGCAGCAATTCTTCAAAACCCTTAGGAACATTAAAATAAACGGTAGGTTGCCTTTCTTTTAAATTTTCAACTGTTGTTAAAATGCCATGAGGTGTCGGGTTGCCGTCATCGATATACAGTGAACCGCCGTTGTAAACTGTCAACCCGAAATTATGGTTACCCCCAAAGGTGTGGTTCCATGGAAGCCAATCTATAAATTCGAGACCCTCATCTTTTAAAAATGGAAATGTCTGCGTGATCTGCTGCCAGTTAGTGCTGATGTTTTCATGTGTATTTATTACTCCCTTTGGTAAGCCCGTCGATCCGGAAGTAAACAGCACTTTCGCTATTGTTCCGGGCTTGATGGCATTGAATGCATCATCAACGGATGGAGTCGGCTGTGTATCAACCAGGCTTTGAAATGATGTAGAGCTATGGACCTTTAACTGCACATGATTGTATACACTTACCACTTCAACTTCATTTGCAACAGCCAACAGAGCCTTTTCGTATTTTTTACTGTCCTGGACAAATATTAAACCGGGCGTAAGCAGGTTGACAACATACCTGAGCTTTTCAAAATCATTTGATCGCAGTGAATACGCCGGGGAAATTGAAGAATAGGGAATTCCAATATGTAAGGCGGCTAAAGCCAGCAACCCATGTTCGATGCTGTTTTCGCTGAGGATTGCAATGGGCCGTTCTGATGAAACATTCCGTTGCAACAACGCTTGCGAAATCGCTTTCACTTTGGAAACTGTTTCCGAATAGGTTAGCGTATCCCAATCACCTGTTTCATTCCTCCGCCCAATAAAAACTCTTTGCGGGGTCGCGCCCGCCCAGTGTTTCAAGCGTTCCGTCAGCCGGTAAGGATGCGGCTCCAGCGCGATAGTAGAATTCAGCAGCACAGTACCACCAGGACTTCTGCGCTGTTTGATGTTAATGCTGATCGTATCAACTTTTCTATACCCCTGTATATTTTTTTTGTGCGCAATCATTACGAGGTCATGTCTTTAATTTGATTTAAGAGTTAACAGGTTTCAATGTGCTATTCGCCGACTTTCTTTGCTTTTCCTTCCAAAAATAATTTCAACCTTTCTTTTGCTTCCGGCGTGCTTTGGGCAATTGCTGCCATCAGCGATTCCATCATCAAAGCCTGGTCCTGTGATGCATCTGCTATCCTGGGGAGTACGTGCATCAGTGCATAATTTGTCATGTTGGTATTAGATGCAATTTTTTGAGCCAGCTCAAGTCCTTTAGCAAATCCTTTTCCTTCTTCCACGAGGTATTGCGAAATACCAATAGTATTTCCTTCTTCTGCCGGGATCACTCTTCCGGTAAGCATCATATCCTGCGTGCGCGCCATTCCAATTAATTTGGGTACACGTACCGATGCCCCACCACCTACAAAAATACCACGCTGACCTTCGGGCAATGCATAAAAAGTTGAGGCTTCAGCTACGCGAATATGACATGCGGCGGCAAGCTCCAAACCGCCACCGACGCAGGCGCCGTGCAATACTGCCACGACCGGCACTTTCCCAAACTGAACAGCATCCAATGCGCGGTGCCACATGCGGGAATGATGAACTCCTTCAACTATGTCTATTTCTTTCAGCTCGGACAGGTCAAGTCCGGCACTAAAATGTTTTCCTTCGCCGCAAACCAGGGCTGCTTTTGTACCTGAAGGAACGGCAGTAAAAATTTTTTCGATCCCCAGTACGGTTTCATCATTCAAGGCGTTGCGTTTTTCGGGACGATAAAGCTTCACAATGAGGATATCATCCACCATTTCAGCATGAAGAGACGGGGGCAAACCGTTGAGTATTTTGTTTTCTGATTTCATACGCCAGGACAGTTCTACAATATTTTATAAAAGTCAAGGATCACAGAGTTCTGTTTGCGTTCACCGGTAGCCACAAAAATATTTTTCGTTAACCAGTTATATTTCGCGGACGATGTTTCAAATGTTGGCGTTGCCCGGAAATAATATTCTTTGGGATCCACCTGTTCACCTTTTGCAAGCCGTTGCATCACTTCTGGTGGGCCATGACGATATCCTTTATTGACAATATAAATTAATGCGTCGTCGTCAGTACGCAAAGTATATCTTGCTTCCAACTCCGCAACGCTGTCAGACCTTATTATCTGCCAATCGGCACCACCGGGAACTATCATTCCTTTAATGGAAGGGCCTTCAAACGTGCCACCTGTAATGGGAATGATTCGCCTATTCCCGTGTTGCGTAGCGCCGAGATCCATTATTTTATCTACAAGCACTTCCGCTTTAAAAACAAATTCGGTTTTCAATCCAGCTTTTCCATCGATAAAAACAGGAGTGGCTAAAGCTGAACCACTCAAACCGATTCCAAGAGTCGTTAAAAATTTTCTTCGATGAACGCTCATGTTAAAAGAAATTTACATAATCAAGTCTTCATCCTGTATCACTGTGAGTACTTCGTGGTCTCTCAGTCTTGCACTCAAAGCCTTTGTTTTTATTAGCTCATAGTGAAAGAAGAATTTCATACTATGCAGTTTCGACTTATAAAACTTCGTCTCGTCCGGGTTATCATTGAATTCGTTTAATTTAAGCTGTGCTACAACACCCTGCTTTACCCACTGCCATGCTATATTAATCAGTGCAAACATTTCCATATAGAGATTGGCATCAGATAGCACTATTTCTTTTTTGCTTTTTGTAGCGGCAGCAAGCACATTGTGAGTTATTTTACTGAATTCCTCCACCTCATTCAGCAACCAATCAGCATAACACTGGATATTTGAATAGCCTTGTGCTGCTTCAATATCTTTCATTACTTCATCTTTCCAATACTCCAAGGTGGTTCCGTTGTTACCGATCACCTGCCTCCCGAGCAGCGCCAGCGACTGAATTCCCGTGGTGCCTTCGTAGAGGCTCATGATTCGAACATCACGGGCGAGTTGTTCCAGCATGAAATCTTCGGTGTAACCATAACCTCCCAATACCTGCAGGCCATTGTTGACGGCCACCAGTCCCATTTCAGAACCATAAGTTTTGGCAACCGGCGTCAGCAGCTCAAGCAGGTCGGTATAGCGTTGCTTTTCGTCATCATCGCTAATTTTTTCCAGGTCTACGTATTTAAAGCATTGCAGCAAAAACGAAAGCGAGCCTTCTACAAAAGTTTTTTGAAGAAGCAGCATGCGCCTTACGTCCGGATGGTGAATGATCGTAACGGGTGGCTCGTTCATCGTCTTTCCATCGGGTCTTCTCCCCTGTGGCCTTTCCCTGGCATATTGAAGCGACGCGTAATAGGCAGCGGATGCTATAAACGTTCCGCCGAGACCTACTCCCAATCTTGCTGCATTCATCATTTGAAACATATATGCTAAACCCTTTCCTTCTTCACCAACAAGATGACCGATGCAATCATTGTTCGCTCCAAATTCGAGGTGCATGGCCGGTGTGCTGCGCTGACCCATCTTGTGATATATTCCAATTGAGTGAACGTCGTTGGTAACGAGGTCTGAACCCACAATTCTTTTTTTGGGCACCACAAACAATGAAATACCTTTCACTCCTTTTACTGCTCCTTCTATCCTTGCCAGCACAAGGTGAATGATGTTTTTTGTGATATTATGATCGCCTGCTGAAATAAATATCTTTTGCCCTTTTATTTTATAATTGCCTTCTTGCTGGCGATAAGCTGTCGTTGCAATATCGCTGAGCGAGCTGCCTGCCTGGGTTTCGGTCAGGCACATTGTTCCTGTGAATGCACCACTTAAAATTTTGGGTACATATTCATTTACCAGTTGAGGTGATGCAAAACTGATCAGTAATCTTGCCACCCCGATCGATAATGAAGTGAACATTTCAAAGCCGTTGTGAGCATTGCCTATAATGAAATCGGTGGCGGCATAAATTGTTTTAGGTATTTGTTGACCGCCATATTGTTCATCAAAGCCAGCGGCAAGTAAACCACTTTCACTAAATAGCCGGTAATACCCGTGCACAGCGGGATGCACTTTTACATTTCCATCCTCGAGCTGCGGAGGGTGCAGATCGCACTCCTTCAGGTACGGACGCATTGCCTTTGCTGCGATTCCTTCCGCAGTATCAAGCACCATATTGAAACTTTCCGAATCATGCGCTGCAAAGTAAGAGTGCTTTGTCAGTGACAAAACGTCAAACACTTCATAAAGCATGAAATGAAGATTGCGTCGTGAATAGAGTGGAGCTGACATTTTTTATCCGTGATGAGATCCCTGTTTACGTTTTTCGTGCCTGGAAATATGAATCATCAACCTTAGCCATGCTGCATTAAAGTTCGTTCCATCGCATTTTTATATGCTTTGTAACCGATAATATAAAAAAGTGATGCAAGCACCCCACCAATAAGCATCAAGGATGTTAGGGAATACCGTATTGCCTGTTCGTCCTTAAAAACATAATCTGTAAAGACTGCCACTATTGATGGGCCGAGGCCCATCCCAATCATGTTTATTATAAAAAGAAAAATGGCTGATGCCAGGGCCCTCACCTGGTTTGGCATCAATTCCTGGATGGCAGTAGTGCATGCACCCATCGGTGATGCAAGGAAAAATGATGGTAAAAAGACCGCGGCTAACACCCAGTAAGGATCATTTATAAGCGGGGTGAATGAACAACTGATACCGGCAATACCTGCAATAACACCCACGCGTACGCGACCATTGCTCACGCCTTTGCTTTTTAATTTATCTGCGTACCATCCGCCCCATAATACACCGGAAACTGCGCCTGCGCATAGCACCAGTCCATAGTGTAGGCCGGCCTTGGGAATACTCCATGCAAATGTCCGGTTTAAATAGGTAGGCATCCACGCACTCATTCCATAATTAATGAATGCCGTAAAAGCAGTGCCCAAACTAATTCCAAGATAGGCTTTGGGATATTTAAATATGATGAATAATGTTTCCCTGAGATTGAAATTCGACTGGCGCCCCTCCCTGGGATGAAGATCCTTGCGCAACGGTTCTTTGACAGTCAACATCAGTAATGAAATCAGCAACCCGGGAAGCCCAATGATTAAAAAAAGCGTTTGCCAGTGATAAATTTCGCCAAACAATGGTATGTGTACAGTTCCTTCTTTGGGAAGATTGGCAACAAGACCTGCCCCGATTGCCAATGCGAGGCCTGAACCTAAAAAGATCCCGAGTGTGAACACGCTCATGGCGAGGGCCAGCTTTCGCTTTGGGAAATAATCGGTGATCATGGAATAACCCGACGGTGACAAAGTTGCTTCTCCCACTCCGACTGCCATCCTTGCGAAAAAAAACTGGGTGTAAGTTTTAACGCCTGCGCACAGAGATGTCATAATACTCCATATGGCGATCCCAGTCATAATTATATTGCGACGATTGGACCGGTCAGCAAGTCGACCGATCATTATTCCAAAAATCGTGTAGAACATCGCAAAGCTTAAACCCATGAGCAGGCTCACCTTCGTATCACTTAAGTGCATATCCCGTTTTATGAAGGGTACCAGGAGGGCAAGTATCTGCCTGTCCAGGAAGGATGATATGTTGGCTAATGTTAACAGGGCAACAGCATACCAGGCATATCCCAGGGACAGCTTCGTGTCGGACATTGTGACGATACGTGTCATAAAGGCAAGCAATGAAAAGCCGGGCTTTCCAATTCGAATATAAGGAATCCTGATATTGAAAAAAATTTTACTTTTGGAGACCACTGCATGAATCCACGTATATTATACCTTATCAAAAGGGCAGAGATAGAAGTGACGAGCCGGATGAGCCGTGCTTTCGAGGAGTTTGGTATTACGCCGATCCAGTTCACCATCCTTTACTTCGTGGATTACGATAAAGGCGATCTGTCTTCGGCGCAGCTCAGCCGCCGGTTTTCAATGACGCCTCAAAGCATGAATGAGCTCGTGAAGGTGTTGGAACGGAAAAAACTTTTAAAGAAATCTGTTGACCCGGCTCATAAGAGAATTTTGCGACTAAGTCTTACAGCTAAAGGAAAGAAATTGCTCAAAGATTGTAATGCCGCCCTTGATCTCCTCGAAGAATCACTGTTGCAGGGTTTAACTACAGCAGAAACAAATAGTTTAAAAAGTTTGATTGGAAAGATTTTGGAAGAAGCGAGGGAGAAGCAACCGTTAAAGAATTAAAACAAAAGCCTAATTGAAACAAGCATGCAGTTTGAACACCCATATTTACGTTAGTGAGAACAAACTGTTGTTTCTGTTCCGCCGCTGCCAACTGTGAAAGAAGAAGCAAAAACGGTTGCTCCGGACCAAACCGCAGGAGAAGGAATTGTAACCTGCATGGCAGCTGTTGCTACAATTGGAGTAAATGAACTTTCATTACAACCACTAGTACCAGCAAGTCCTGTACTTTGAGTAACACGTCCTTCGTGATGTGGGGCGCTTATTCTTATCTAATAAATAGACACTAATAAATAGTCAATTGTCAATCCCTCAGGCAACGAACAGAAGAACCATTCTTCTTAAGATCGTAGGACCCGTAGATTAGGCCATCGTGGGAAATTAGGTATCGACCCCAGACGCCGCCGATGGCGTCGGCCTCCGTAGAACTGAACCAGATTCCGAAGTCGCCAATGCCTGTGAACGGACCTTGGTAACCACGGGCGCCGCCCGGGAGCCCTGTGAAACCGCTGCTATTGGTCGCATTGGCATTGGGATAGTCCCAATGGGTGGTGCCGGGTTCTTTCATCTTTCCTCCAACATTTCCTGTCGGTGCAATTTCATTTAAACAGCTTTCAAGTGTTGTCCATTCAGCATCGGAAGGTATATGCCAGCCTGCAGGCGCCAGACCTCTTGGGTCATTTACTGCAAACCAGTTATATAATTTGCCATAAGTTGCTCCAGTTAAAGGATCATTATTATAATAACACCACGCACCTGTTTCTGCGTTACCAGCTGCGATCCATTCCTCGGCAGTCGTTGCCTGGGGTATTGGAGTTCCATCTCTATACCTGTCTACATCCAAATTCTTAAGCATCCAAACCTGATTGCAAATGGTAACAGTTTCAAAACATGGACCCAAAACATCTCCATGAGCCAAATGTGCAGGCAACGCACTTTCGTTTATAGTAATAGTATGTGAAGTGCCTTCCTTCTGATTTTTGTGACAAACCTGAATTTTTGTTTCAGCATCATCTTTTTTACATGTAATGAATAGCAGGATGGCTAATAATGGTACAAGAAGCTTTCCCATAAAAATTTGTTTAATGATAAACAATGTAAATTCAGAGAGAGATGCGGCCTCTTGGTCTTGATTAGGTTGGAAATCTTACAAAAGGTAAATGAATATTTCTTTATTTAAAATGATATTAATCAGATATGGTCTACTAAATTCTGTTCAAACTATGCAGTAAGATAATCAGCAAGAAATTGCCCAGCTTCTTTGGTCTTAATTTAACAGCTCAGACCACCCTGCTAAAATATCCCTGACAAATCTTGCCCAGTGTTCAAAAGTGTTTACAATTTGTCGTTGAATCGGACAGAAAGGTTAACAAAAAGCATTTAGCCGGGTCATTAATCCCGGTTTTTTCCCGAATAAAGCTGTCTAACGAAAAAACTTAAAGCTGTCTATCAATTCCGCTTACCACTACTTCCCTTTATTTTTTTGACTTGCGTGGGAGGCGCTGCCAATTTCTTCAAAATTTTCATTTCTTCTTCAATAACCCCAAGGGCAATCGCACGAATTCCATTTCGACCCTTTTCATTTTTTAGACCGTTAGTTAATTCTAGCACTTTTTTGCTAGTGAGCATATTATCTAAATGCTTCAAACCACGTCCAACGATTTGAAATGGATTAGGAGAAGGTATTGGGAAAGGTATTCCGAAAGGCCACCCCTTCGGTCTTGGACCATCATAAGCTTGCCCGGGCCACAACATTTGCGGAAACATATATTCGAGTGGGATTTTAGTAACCTGAATGGCTGGTCTCAAAAGCCAGGGAAGTGCCCTGCTTGTATCTCCGTTTAAATATCCAAAACCTACGATAAACCCTTTGTTGTTGATACTTTCTCCACTTAAAAGATGCCAATCGTTAATCTGTGCATCACTTACTGTAGGATGATTCAAGTCTGTTCTCACTAGCCCGTTAAAGGTCCATAATACAGCTATTGGATCAAAACTCCCGAAACCAGATCCTGTAATGATATTTCCTACCACATCACCGCTGTCGTTCAAATCACTTGATCCGCCGGGTTCCAGTGGTGAAGCTAGATCCTGCGTTAACCCGGTTTGCGAATCAAACAAATAAGGAACACCAACTCTTGCGTTAGGAGGAGCATTCCGAAGAATATCACCAACTACCTGTGGATTTTTCAGATTATTTATAGCGTTGGCTGAACAAAAGCTTGGATTCCAATTATAGTTAGGATCCAAAATAGCCTGACCAACAGAACCAGGGTTCATAAAGAGATTTAGATTGAGATTGACATCATCCATAAATCCCTGCTCTAACATAAATGGCGAGGCTACAACAGTCCCGGCCACGACCCCATTTTTATTAATATCCGCGCCGGCCCCAACAGTTGGAGAATATAAATTTACCCCTGCAAACAAATCGATCGGAACCGCATTAGGGGATTGCCAAAGCACGGGATGTTGATTTGGGTAGCGACCAAAACAACCTGTAATTTGATCTTTATCGTTTATTGCCGTGGCGTAGAATTCAACACCAGGGTTTCCGTTAAGATCTTTCAGTATCGACGTTACGCCCGTACTCTTTTGCCAAAAAAAGGGTTGATTGTCCACTTGTCCCACAACATTTGACTTTGAGTTCAAACCCCTCGCTGAGATGTTCTTTCCTGGTATATTCAGCAGCGTAAAGGCTCCCGACTGCCAAAGTAAAGCCTTAGTTGGTCCTCCCCAATTTAAGGCAGTACCAACAGCTACATTCTTGTCATTGATTTCAGCCGGAAAAAAGTCCGTAAATCCGTTTGGAACAGGGAGGGCAAAAATTTTGTATAAGGGCATAACATGATTCTTTAAAACTATTCATAACATAGTTTCCAGTTAGATAGAATTCTGATGTGTCGATTCGAATAAGGTAGAATTCTGGTCGGGCGTGATTGGCTAGCCAAGATAAAGGTAATGTAATAGGTGAATCAACTCTTCAGTCGGTCAGCTCTTAAGGTATTGGTTTAACAACTGACTAGTTACATTTTGTCGTTTAATCGGAACGAAAGGATAACAAATTTCGACCATAATCAGTGCCTGACTGCTCTTTATAGGTATGAACCCTTTAATATCATTGAGCAGTAAATTGAAAACCAGCAACACCTAGCAATTGATAGCGTTCGGGTAGCAATTATTGTAGCAAAAGCATTAAACCGGGACTAATAATCTAGGCTAACATTTTTAAAACGAATCAAGCCTTGGAATTTAACCGCAGCCTTTTATCTTTAACAAGCAACAGATCCAGGCTGAAGTAACACGTATTATCAGCACAGCAGAAAGCCCTGGACGTTGTGCGGCATGCTAACTTGATGCAGGTTCTCTCCTAAAATCTGACTTCCTCTGTGTGACGGGGACGATTCACTTAAATGATTAAATATGAAAAAAATACTGTTCCCACTTTTCTTAATCATCAATCTGGCCACCATCTCAGCTCAACGGGGATTTAACTATTATAAAGATTCCCTAAAAAATGGTTCTCCTAATGAAAAGGCATTTACTTATTTTAAGAAAGCTTATTACGACTGTATTTGGAAATGGACAAAAGCAGGAGCCGACAGTGCAGAATATTATTTAAAATTAGCTATAAAGGAAGACTCCAATTATTCGGCGGCTTACGCATTTCTCGCTCATGTTTACCAATTTAAAACTTATGACTTGCAGGATTGGGATAAGAAACTTGCATTGCAAAAGAAATATGCTGAAAAGGCAATGAGTTTCAATCCAAAAACGGGGGATGCTTATTCCGTTATGTCGGATGTAGTATGGAGCGAACATGATACAGCACAGGCACTGAACCTATTGCGCAAAGCAATAGCAATGGAACCAGATAATGTTGGCAATTATATTTTTCTTGCCATAAGATTTACGCAAATGGGCACGGCGAATGACAGCGCTATATATTATTTGCACAGATTACTTCAATATGATCCAGAATATGGGCAGGCTTATATAAAACTTGGAAACGTTTATAATTGGAATGAGCATAATTATGACAGTGCTAAATTTTATTACCGAAAAGCTATTGAGCATTATAACACAATTAAACCAAGAGATAACAGGATGATGGATGGTTATTATTGGCTTGGAGAAGTTTATAAAACTGAAAATAAATATGATTCGGCGGTTTATTACTATCGACTTCTTTTAAAAGAATTGGAACCTTCAGATATGTATATAAGAGAGGTGCGACTCAATTTAACATACAAAGCAATGTATGACTGCTATCAGAATTTAGCGAGTAACAGTGTCAATAAAATAATTAAACTGAATGACAAGCGAATCGCAAACGATGCAAATGATGCAGGTCATTTATTGGATATACTTGAAGAAAGCTTCATGGGCATCCAAGAGGATTCGGTTTATGAAAAATATTCGTTGCCTTTGGCAAAACGCATACAAACGATTCGTTCATCTGATCCATATATTAGGACCTTTGCAGTTAATGATGAGTTCCTTATCCTGAAAAAACTAAAAAGATATAATGAAGCAATGAAAGTTCTTGAATTATATCATGCAAAAAATCCAAAAGAACCCATAATACTTTTTGACTTGGGACGCATGAAAATTTTGGCAAACGATAAATCCGCCGGATTTGGTTATCTGAACAGGGCAAAACAAAACCTAAATGAGGTTTTTACGAAACAAGTCTTTATTGACCAATTGAATAATCCCGATTTCGACAAAGTGAGAGATACACCGGCATTTCGGAAGTTAAGAGACTAAACTTGCGACAGAAGCACGAACGCACAACAGGCGGTTTGGCAATATGGCGGCGCGAAGAATATATGCTCAACTTTTTGTTCGCTAATTAGCTTCAGTTCCAGCCGACTAATAACGCCGAACTATATTTCTTATCATCAACATTTGTAACTTTATTCAGCAGCAGTTACGGGCTGACGATTTTCGAATGCCGCCACATCTCCAAGCCGTGACCGTTAGCCTCATCTGCCGCAATTTTAAAATTGAGTAAAATGGATTTGGAATCTTTACTTTTAAAATTGAAGGATGCTTTTAACAGCCATGACATTAAATTATTGATTGAGTGTTTTGATGAAACCTATTCCAGTGAACAGCCTGTTCACCCCGGCCGCACTTTCAACGGACAGGAGCAAGTGAAGAAGAATTGGGCCTCTAATTTTACTGAAATGCCTGATTTTTCAGCTCTTTTATTAAGACATGCCATAAGCAATAACTCTATATGGGCTGAATGGGAATGGCATGGAACAAGACAAGATAATAGCAGATTGTTCATGC
>Ga0310810_10006044_pt1 | contig 13614 bp, 11 predicted proteins | sample NCmetagenome_FD_207641 | JGI IMG/M metagenome (GOLD analysis project Ga0310810, IMG submission 207641) | Soil microbial communities from experimental microcosm in Duke University, North Carolina, United States - NC | ecosystem: Engineered > Artificial ecosystem > Soil microcosm > Unclassified ... | reverse complement strand
TCCAGGTCGCCGGGCTCTCGGGACGTCCACGCCTCGGCGCGAGCACGTAGCGCGCCGCCAGCACGATCACGGCAACCGGCGTGGCGAAGATGGCCGCCAGCAGTACATGGCAGATCGCGCGCATCGGGTTGATCGACAGGTTGTCGATCAGCTGATCGCCCTGTGTGACGATCGGATAGAGCAGCCAGGGGAAGACGAGCCACAGCGAGGCGAACAGCCGGTCGCGCGTGTACAGAAAAACCCCGGCCCCGAAGATGAAAACGAGGCCGAACATGCTGAGGTACTCGCCGCCGTCAATCAGATAGTGCGCACGTAGATTCGTCTCGGCAACGGCGAGCGCCAGGATGACGACCGCCAGAACGCCGGTGGCCGCGATCAGCCACATCGGCGGCCGCGACGTCTGCGCCGTCGGCGACACCACGGTCCGCGGCGAGACACCGGGCATGGCATTCACGGCCGTGTCCCCAAAACGAGGCTGTGCGCGTTGGGCGGCGGGAGTTTCCTGATCTCGACATTGCGAAACCCGATGTCGGCCATCCAGGCGGCCATCTCGGTGTTCGCATGTGCCGAACCTTCCGCGCTCGTCAGCATCATGTTTAGCGCAAACGAGACCGTGAACGGAGGCGTCCGCTTGCTTTCGTCGTCGAAGAACACGTCGCTGACCATGGCGAGGCCGCCCGGTTCGAAGGCCTCGAAAGTTTTCCGCAGGAGCAGCTGGCAGGACTCTGGTGTTTCGCGGTGCATCATGCCTGATAGAAGCGCGGCGTCGTAGCCGGTGCCAAACGAAGATGTCAGGTAGTCGCCTGGCAGCAGCGTGATGCGGTCGGCCACGCCGCTCGCGTCGACGAGCTCGCGCGTGACCTCGAGGACGCCTGGCACGTCAAGGACAGTGGCGCGCAGGCCCGGCGTGCGTTTCACCAGCGCTACCGAGTAGGTGGCCGGCCCTCCCCCGACGTCGATGAGCCGCCGTCGTCCGGTCAAGTCGGGAAGGTGCGGCAGGATCGAGCCAATTCCGTGGGCGCGCTCGTGCATTGCGAGAACGAAGGCACGCGTTTTGGCCTTGTCGTCGCCCAGAATCGTCTCGGGCGTCATCGGCGGGCGGCCGGTTCGGACCAGATCGGTCAGCCGGCCCCAGGCCGGATAGAGGTCCTCTGCGTACTTGAGCCCGTTCGCGCTGTAGGCCGGCCGCCCCGGAACGAGGAAGGCGTCCACCACGGGCGAATTGCTGTAGCGTCCGTTGGCCGCCGTCAACAGCCCGACCATCGCGCAGGTTTCAAGCAGGAGACGCATCGGAGCTTCGGCGCACTGACGGGCGATCGCGACTTCCTCCGCCGTCTTGGGGCCTTCGGCGAGAACGCCGAACACGTCGAGCTCTGCCGCAGCAAACAGCGCTGCTGACGAACGGTACGCGAGCGCAAGCTGCATGATGAGAGACGGATCGGGAAGGCGCGGATTTTCCATGTAAGCCCTCGATCTTCGCTTTCGGCGGGCCACGGTGTCAATTGCTCTGATTGCCTCGAAGTGCATGTTTCAGCTACAGTTACGCTCCATTCATTGATGACCACGCGAGCCCTTTCTGAGTTTCTTCGGACGGCGGTCCGCTCGCGCGGCGACTCGGCCGCGCGGATATGGTTCGACGAAGCCCTGACTCAGCTCGCGGACGACACTGGAGAGCTCGTTGCCTCGTACACGAAGGCGCGCCGCCTCGGCCGGGCGCCGTTGAGCCTGAGCGTTCGATCACTGGACACTGGAGGATGCCGGACGGGCAGCCCTTCTCCTGTCAGCTGCCACGGCACGCCCCGACAGCTTCGTGCGCGCCGCGACGGAGTGCTACGACCAGGGCGACTCGGCCGAGCAACAGAGCTGGCTCAAGTCGACGGCGCTTCTGCCCGAACCGGATCAGCTCCTGGCAATCGTCATCGACGCCTGCCGGACCAACATCCTGCCGCTATTCGAGGCGGTCGCCTGCGAGAACCCGTTTCCGGCGCGCCATTTTCCCGAGCGGAACTTCAACCAGATGGTTCTAAAGGCGTTGTTCAACAAGGTGGCCCTCTCGCGGATTACCGGATTGGCCGGCCGGCGCAACGCTGATCTGACGCGGATGGCAGCCGATTACGCCAGCGAACGGCGCGCCGCCGGCCGGATGGTTCCTTCCGACATCAGGCTCGCCATGACGGAGACTCCATGAAGATCTTCGATCCACACGTGCACATGACGTCGCGCACGACTGACGACTACGAGGCGATGGCCGCCGCCGGCATCGTGGCTGTCGTCGAACCGGCATTCTGGCTCGGGCAGCCGCGAACATTTGTCGGCAGCTTCGTCGACTATTTCAATAGTCTGCTCGGGTGGGAGCGCTTTCGCGCGTCGCAGTTCGGGATCCGGCATTTCTGCACGATCGGCTTGAACCCGAAGGAAGCGAACAACCCGAAGCTGGCCGACGAAGTGCTCGCCCTGCTGCCCCGTTATCTCGACAAAGACGGAGTCGTCGCCGTCGGCGAGATCGGCTTCGACGATCAGACCGACGCCGAAGAAGTGTGCTTCGCGAAGCAGATCGAGCTGGCTCGCGCCCACAACCTGCCGATCCTGATTCACACGCCGCACCGCGATAAGAAGCGCGGGACCATCCGCTCGATCGAGCTCGTGCGATCGATGAAGTTTCCGGAAGAGCGCGTGCTCGTCGATCACAACAACGAGGAGACGCTGCCGATCGTGCTCGAGAGCGCCTGCTGGGCCGGACACACGATCTACCCGAACACCAAGATGGACGAGCATCGGATGGCGGCGCTCGTCAAGAAATACGGAAGCGATCGGATTGTCGTGAATAGCGCTGCCGACTGGGGGATCAGCGATCCGCTGAAGGTGCCGAAGACGATCACCGTCATGCGGCAACTCGGAATCGATGAAGACACGATTCAGAAGATCGTATGGAGCAACCCGGTGGCGTTCTTCGCGCAGAGCGGCAGGCTCGACGTAGCCGGGATCGACGCCTCTCCAGAGATCGATCGCAAGCAGCAGTACGCCACCAATTCAGTCCTGCGCGGCGAGCGCTGACCGACCACATCGCGCTCAGCGCACGACGACGCCTCAGTTGGCGGCAGGCTGCGTCTGCTCTTTGAGCCAGCGGCAGGCCTGGGCCATTCCGAGGTCGCAGGCCCTCTTCAAGTATCCGAGTGCCTTGGCATCGTCGCGGCCGACGCCATCTCCGATCTTGTACATGAGCCCGATGTCGGAACAGGCGACGGCGAATCCGCCTTCGCAGGCCTTGCCGTACTCCTGGACGGCGCGCTCATGGTTCCTTGCGGTTCCGTCACCGCGTCGGTACGCATCCGCGAGCTGGGCGCAGCCGCTCATCCACCCCTCGTTACACGCACGGGTGAAGAGCTGGAACGGCGTCCGTTCCGGCAGTTCCCCCTTTCCTTCACGCAGCACAATCGCAAAGTCGGCAGCGCGAGGCGAGCCGCTCTGAGGTGCCTGCCCGGTGAACCTGGTTGACAACGCGTTCTGACACCCAGTGGTGAAACCTTCAGTGCAGGCCTTCTGAAATGCGGCGGCGGCATTGCCTGGTGATTCCGGACGCTGCTTGAACAGCATCAGGCCCTGCTCGTTGCAGGCCCAACCCGATCCCCGCGAACATAACGTCGATTCGATGCTGGCCAGGGTTCGACAGCCGTTGTGGAGGTTCTGTTCGCACGCACGTTGCCAGAAGGGCAAGCGATGGCCGGGATGATGGTCGCCGACACCCTGGGCAAAGCTCATCGCGGTAAAGACGACGATCCACATCGATGTGTACGCCAGCCGCCGGCGCTGTGGAACCGCCGCAGCGGCCAGCCGACTCGGATCCAGCCACGCCATCCTGGGCGAGCGCGCGAGACGATCCAGAGCCCGGACCGACAGGTTCAGGAACGGCACCTGCAGCAGCTTGTCGTAGAAAGTCGGCAGCCCATGGCTCTGGAGGAATCCGTACAAGCCGACGGTCGTTGCGCCATAGATTGTGCCGAAGATGATGCGGCCCAGTTCCGTCTTCGGCGCTGTGGCCGGATCGACGAACAGCAGAAGCATTCCGAGAAACACCGCGACAGGGACGTAGGTGTCGACGAAGAAATAGGTCCCCGTCGCCGCAAAGTATGCGAGCCCGAAGCCGTAGGTCGTGAGAATCGCCGATAGCGACATGGTCGTCACACCGAACCGGTACTGGCCCGGGAGTGACACCAGAAACAGGAACAGATAGATATGCGGCGGCCGGAACAACTGCGTGGCGATATCCTCGCCCCACGTCAGATGCGTCGTATTCGTGAGCAGGAGGACAGTCGACACGACGGCGAGCGGGAACGACGACGGGTTGAAGATGTGGACGCGCCGGCCGTCCTTGTTCCACCGGATGAATTCCTTCGCGAGGAAGCCAATCGCAACCATCACGAACTGCAGCGCGAACAGGTCATCTCGGAACCGAAGAAAAAGGTTGATGCTGAAGATGATTGGAAACGGACCGAACGTGAGCAGGTGCGTGTCGCGCCGCGACCACGTCAGCAGCATGTCGAACGCGTAGGCGAACACAATCTGGCCGGCGAGAAGGATGGCCGCGGCCCGGATCGGATCCCAATAGAAGCTCCAGTAGACGTAAATCGCGAACTGCGCGACCGTCTGCATGTAGTGCTCGGGGCGCAACACGATCTCGGTCGTCAGCGCTCGCCCGCGCGAGCGAATCGCCAACACCGTCAGCCAGATCAGGAGCACGGCGCTGGTGCCTTCAAAGGCGCTCAACAGCAGCCGATTCGAGCTGATGTGCGGATGAAATCCGAAGGACGCCAGCGCGACGACGAGCGCCAGCGGCATCAACAGCCGGCGAATGGACGCGCCACGATCGGCCGCGGGAGACGCAGCCCGAGCGTCCGCCGCCCGCGCTCGGCGGGACGACCCTTCCACCGTCGATGTGTTCATTCATCAGGATCATACCGGGCGTCATCGCGGCTGGAAAGAAAAACGCGCACCGGCCCGCGTGCGGCGACACGGAATGTCACGCGATTTCTCGAGGGAATTGGCTGGGGAATCGATGAGCGTTCGCTACAATATCTCTGATGAGCGTCCGAGCGAACCGGTGAGCCACCCGCGGTATCAACGGTTCGACGCGGTGGTGCGTCTCCTGCGGCCGCTTTCGTTCGTAGCGCTCCTGCTGATTGCCTGGCACGTCGCAGTCAGACTTCAAAAGGCGCCGATCCTTCCCGGTCCGCTCGCCGTGGGATCGGGACTGATCGAGCTCGCACGCCGCGGACTACTGCTGAAGTACGTCGTCGCGTCGCTGTTCCGCGTTACGTGGGGTTACCTCGCGGCAGCGGCGCTCGGGATTCCACTGGGGCTGTCGGTCGGCTGGTACCGGCGTGCGGAGCTGGCGTTGAATCCGTGGATCCAGGTTCTTCGTCCGATCTCGCCGCTCGCATGGATTCCGATCGCCATCCTGTGGTTCGGCGTCGGCGATTTGACCGCGATCTTCCTGATCTTCGTCGCGTCGTTCCTGCCGCTGACTGTTACCGCGATGAACGCGGTCGCGATTATTCCCGAAGTGTACGTGAACGTCGGCCGGAACTTCGGCTTGCGCCGCACCGCGCTGCTCTACAACGTGCTCTATCCGGCAGTCATGCCGCAGCTGGTGATTGGCCTGCGAATCTCGCTCGGCATTGCGTGGATGGTGGTCGTCGCCGCCGAGATGATCGCGGTCAACTCGGGTCTCGGCTTCATGATCGTCGACGCGCGCAACGCCGGCAACCGCTACGATCTGGTCGTCGCGGGCATGGTGATGATCGGCATCATCGGGCTGCTGCTCGACATCGGTATCCGATCGCTGGAACGAGTGCCTTCGATCAGTTGGGGGTACTCGGATGACTAGCAGCCCGGCGGGGACGCCGGCCGCGCCGGCGGTGGCGTCCAGCGACAAACTGCGCGCCGACGGCATCGGCATGGCGTTCGAACGCGATGGCGGCAGCATCAGCGTTCTCGAAGACATCAATCTTTCGGTACGCGACGGCGAATTCGTGTGCCTGCTCGGTCCGTCGGGCTGCGGCAAGTCGACCATCCTGAACATCATGGCCGGTTTCGTCGCGCCGACGCGCGGCGAAGTGCGTATCGACGGCGAAGTCGTGAGCGGCCCCGATCCGCGGCGCATCTTCGTGTTTCAGGAGCGCGGCGTGTTCCCGTGGCTCACGGTCGAGGGGAACATCGGCTTCGGTCTGTTCCAGCTCGCGCCGGCGGAACGGCAACGGCGCATCGCGCACTACGTCGCCCTCGTCGGACTGCAGGGCTTCGAGAAAGCGTACCCGCGAGACCTGTCAGGCGGGATGAAGCAGCGCGTGGAAGTCGCACGCGCCCTCGCGGTCAATCCCGACATGCTCTTCCTCGACGAGCCGTTCGGGGCGCTCGATTCGATCACCAGGCTCATCATGCGCAGCGAGCTGCTGCGGATCTGGGAAGCGGAACGCAAGACGATCATTTTCGTGACGCACGACATCGACGAGGCGGTGCAGCTCGCGGATCGCGTCATCGTGATGAGCGCGCGGCCGGCGAGAATCCAGCGCATCGTCAGCATCGACATCCCGCATCCGCGCGACATCAGCTCGCGGCATTACCTGGGTCTGCGTGACGGGATTCTCGAAGCCATTGGACTGGCGCACAAGGTATGACCGCCGCCGCGCTTGCGCGCAGGTGGGAGCCGGTCGTTTGGCCGCTGCTCACCGGCACGGTGCTGCTGATGGCGTGGGCGATGCTGGTGAAGCTGTCTGGGACCGACGTCTTTCCGTCGCCGCTGAGCGTTCTGCGCGGCCTGGGAGAACTCGTCGAACAGGGACTGCTCTGGCGGTATCTCGGCGATTCCTTGCGACGCGTCGGTATCGGTTACGGCGCAGCGGTCGCCCTCGGGGTGCCGGCTGGACTGCTTTTTGGATGGTATCCCGCCGTCGCTCAGGTGGTGAACCCGGTTATTCAGATGCTACGGCCGATCAGCCCGATCGCCTGGATTCCGGTGTCCATCGTCCTGTTCGGCGTGGGCGACATGGCGGCCATGTATCTGATCTTCCTCGGTGCGTTCTTCCCGATCGTCGTCTCCACCATGAACGGTGTGCGCAATGTGCCGGCCATCTACCGGCGCGCCGGGCGCAACTTCGGCCTGTCGCCGGCGGCCCTACTGACGCGTGTCGTGCTCCCGGCGGCGCTGCCACAGATGCTGGTCGGCTTCCGCATCGCGCTCGGCATCGCGTGGCTGGTCGTGGTGGCGGCCGAGATGATCGCGGTCGATTCCGGGCTGGGGTACCTGGTCATCGACGCCCGCAACGCGGGAAAACGCTACGATCTCGTGGTCGCGGCCATTGTGCTGATTGGCTTGACCGGCCTGGCATTGGACGCCGCCATCCGGCGTACCGAGCGCTTCAAGTCGGTTCGATGGGGATTTCGAAATGCTGCTTAGCCGGAGGGCTCTGCTGGGCGCGGCGGGCTGGACGGGACTGGTCTCTGGGCTTCACGCGACGCTGAACGTCAACTGGGCCTCGTTCCTGAACGACTACCTGCCGGAAGAAAAACGCAAGTTCAACGTCGCTTACATTCCTGTGACGTGCCACCTGGCCTGTCCGGTCACCGACTACATCTCGAAATTCTCGGAAGGCGGCGAAACGTTCCTGCCGCGGATGTTTCAGGGGTTTCCCGAAATCAAGGAAGCATTGATCTCGAACACGATGCAGGCCGGCTTCATCGTGGCGCCACTGGCGATTGCGCTCAAGGCGCAAGGCGTGCCGATCAGGATCGTCTATCTCGGTCATCGCTACGGAAGTGCGGTCGTCGTCCACCAGGATGGGCCGATTCGAACCGTGGCCGATCTGCGCGGCAAGGTCGTCGCCGTTCCAAGCCGGTATTCGGACGAACGTCTGATCGTCTTCCGGGCAATGAAGGCCTTCGACATCAAACCGCGCGAGATCAAGATGGTCGAGATGGCCCCTCCGGACGTGGCCGGTGCGCTGGCCGCCCGGGCAATCGACGCGTTTTCGATGGGCGAACCGTTTCCCTCGCAGGCCGAGATAGGCGGCTTTGGACGCGTGCTGTTTCACGCCCGCGAATACTGGCCGGACTACATGTCGTGCGTGCTGGTGGCGCGGCAGGACATGATCGACCGGCGGCCCGACGCCGTGCAGGTGCTAGTCGACGGGATTGCGCGGTCCGGCCTGTGGCTCGAACAGGGCCAGCGGTATCGCGAGAACGCGGCCGATTTCGTGGGGCGTTACTACTACAACCAGAATCCTGCGCTGCTCAACTGGGCGCTCACCAAGCCGCTTACCAGGGTCATGTATTCGCCGCTTGCGCCGCGCAAAGACGATTTCGATCTGGTGCGCGATCTGATGATGGAAACCGGTGTGCTCGAACGGCGGATCGAGTTCGAGGAATACACCGACCTGCAGTTCGCCGAGCGCGCGTCAATCCAGACCGCCTGGAAATACGAGCCCGGCGCCGACACCGCGCGCTAGAGCTTATTGTTCTGTGACAACGATCTTGGCGCCGGATCGGTGCGGCCCGGCGACGACCTGCTCCTTGCCGGTCGACCACTTCACCGTGATGGAGTCCGCCTGCGTCGCCGCGCCGAGACCGAAATAGAGCGGCATGACGCTCTGCGCGAGGTATCCGGACTTCCCGTCGTTCACCTGACGCTGCGCTCGCCCGCCGGCGCGCACGGTGACGATGGCGCCTAGGCCGTCGCGATTCGACCGTTGTCCGGCAAGGCTGACAGTAATGTAGTGAACTGGGCCCCGCTGGGCGAGGTCGCTCACGAACACCTGCGGCATGTCGCCGTAGTTGTTGGTCACGATGTCGAGATCGCCGTCGCCGTCCAGATCGAAGATGACCGCCGAGCGGCTGGCGCGGGCGGTCCAGACGGTGACGTGACCGTGACGAGCCGCGCCTTTGCCTCGCTCCGCTTCGCTCTTCGTATTGTTGGTCATCACCGGCGCCTGCTCGCCCTTGCAGATGTCGTGCGACGCATCGGCGCCGTCGCAGTCGAGCGTGAACCAGGGCTTGACCACCCGCTGGCGCGGCTCGATCCCGAGGACGAATTCCGCGTTCGCGAAACGTTTTCCGCTTTCGTTCAGCAGAACATCGTTGCCGTGATAGCGGAATGGATAGTTCATGCCGGCGGCAATGAACAGGTCCGGCCAGCCGTCGGCGTTCAGGTCGCCGGCGCTCGGCCCCCACGGCCAGCCGGTTTCAGCATTTGCCGCGTCTGACAGATCCTTGAACTGGCCATTGGCCTGTTTGGTGAAGAGCGCGTTGCCGAGGATATGGTTGCCGTCGGTTGCGAGAAACCTCGGCGGGAACATCGTTTTCGGGTCGTGCTTCTTGCGTTCGTCTTCGGGGCGCAGGTCGCTCGACATGTCGGTGTGCATGTCGGTGACGAACAGATCGAACTGTCCGTCGCCGTTCCAATCGAGGACTTTCACACCCATCGCGCCCCACGGGGTGGCCGGAAACATCTGACGGCCGCGGTTCTGGAAACGCCCGCCGCCAAGGTTGTACCAGACCTCGTCGTGTCCCTGCATGGCGGCCACGTACAGGTCCGGACGCCCGTCGGCGTCGTAGTCGAACGGTGTCGCTTCACCCGACCATGCTTTGTGGACCAGCCCGGACGACACCGTGACGTCCTCGAAGCGCCCGTTCCCGAGGTTGTGGTACAGAATCGACGTCTCCGAACGCTCGGGGTGCAGATGGCCGGCGAACGCGTCGCCGAAACTGACCCATAAGCCATCCGGACGCCGCGGCTGGTCGATCCGCGTGTACCTGCCAACGTTGGTGACGAACAGATCGACTAGCCCGTCGCCGTCGTAGTCGAAGAACACCGCGCCGGAAGAGTGACCTTTGGTGCCTTCGACACCGGCCTGCGCGGTGATGTTCGTGAACTTGCCGCCGCCGTCGTTTCGAAAAAGGATATTGCCCTCTCTCACCGAAGTGACGAACAGATCCGGGTCGCCGTCGTTGTCGATGTCGGCAAACGCTGCGCCGACCGATGCGCGGTCGCCGACAGCCACGCCAGCTCGCGCCGTGATGTCTTCGAAGCGTCCGCCGCCGAGATTGCGATACAGGCTGTTCTTGCCGGCCTGGTTGGCAAAATACAGATCGAGACGGCCATCGCCATCGACGTCCGCGGCTGCGACGGCGGTGCCGTGGTCGTAATGGGTCGCCCGGTAGTACTTGCCGATGTCGACGCTGTTCACATCGACGAACGAGATGCCAGTCGAGCCAACGCGATCGGTGAACTTGAAGTTGTGAGGTGCCGCGATCGACTTCTCGGAGGCCTGCGCAGTACGCCGCTCGGCGATCCATTTCGGATCCGCCGCGTCAGCTGGCACGTAGACGTCGGTGGTCGATGGCTCCTTGACGACCGTCGCCAGCATCTCATGCAGATCCTTGCGGCCCTCCTCGCTGAGCGCATCGTACGCGCCTCGGATGCGTCCCATTCGATCGACGACCATGAAGTTCTGGGTGTGGACGATCGGCATTTTCGGGTCGGGCTGCTCGCCGATCGGCAGCTTGAACCCGTCGCGAACGAGGCCGCGCACGTTCTCGCGCGTTCCGGTGAGGAACATCCAGCGCGCTGCATCGGCGCCGTTCGCGCGCCCGTAGTCCCGCAGCACATCCGGCCGATCGAAGTCGGGATCGACGCTGAACGAGACGAGCTTGACGTCTCGCAGGGAAGGGCTCGCGTCCAGTTCTTTCTCGAGCTCCGCCATCCGGTGCGTGATCACCGGGCAGGTACCCGCACAGCGGGTGAAGATGAAGTCGGCGATCCAGACGGTTCCGCGCAGGTCGGAAAGGGCGGTGTTCTCGGCGTGCTCGTTCTCGAGCGCAAACTCAGGCAGCGTAGCCAGAACTCGAGGCGCGATGGAGGAAGACCCGGCCGCTGCCGCACTCTGTGCACCGGGGAGCGCCTGGCGGCACGCCACACCCGCACCGATCACGGTGAGTGACGCGACGATTGATCCGAGCCAGTTCGCCCTCTTCCTTTCCTGCATTACTTGTGTCCTTCCTTCTGTTTCTGGACCCAGGCTCGATACGCCGCCGTGTCTTCCACAACCAATGTCCCGCGCGTACGGTCGGTGTGAGGCAACCCGCACAGCTCGTCGCCGCGCAGGAGATAACGGCCAGCACGCTCGGCGCGAAACCGAAATTCTGACGGCAGATCCGGCGCGGCGAAATCGCGAAGCCCGAGCTCCGGCAGCCTGAAATCGCTGATGTAGTCACGGCTGCTGAGGGCAAGCCGCACGTCAGCGCCGAGCGGCACATGAACCTCGCGGCCCGTCGGCACCTCAGTAATGCGGCGCGCCTGCTGTATCACGTAGGATGCGTGCCAGCTCGTATCCTGCGCCACCAGGCGCACGTCCACAGTATCGACGCGAATCGACGGCGCACCGCACCCGCCGAGACCGAGGATCGCCGCGAAGAAATACCCGAGCCAGATCGAGGCGCGAACCAACACCGACGGACTCGTGACAGCAAACACGGGCGCCATCATATCGTCGGCCTGGAGCATATTTCTCGCCAATCGAAACCGATGGTCACCCGCCGGAATGTACGCCGGCAAGGCAAAGTTCGTCTCGTTCAGGGCAGACTTTCGTCATCCGACAATCGACGCGACCGGCAGACACATCGCCAATATGTGCAGTACGTCACGCCAGCGATCGGCGCTCGAGCGCTCAGACGCTATACTGGAGGCGATGTTGAGAGGGCAGTTCGCAACCGGCTTGCTGGCATCAGTGCTGGGGCTTGCTACTTCGTTCGCACAGCAGCCGCAGCGTTCAGTCGATCCGGAAACCATTCCGATGACGCCGCCGTCGGTCACAAAACTTGGCCCGGGTCTCTTCAAGATCGGCGAAATCACCGTGGACACGACGAAGCGCGAGGCGTCGATGGCCGGAAAAGTCAACGCGGTTCAGCTCCTGGAATTCGTGGCCAATACGCGAGGCGGGCTCAAGGCTTACGAGAGCGCGTTGACGATCGACACCAACGCCGTGACGTTTAACGCGGCGATGCTGCTGATCGGTCTCGACAAAGAACACGCGAGGGTGCCAACGGCGCACTTCGATCCTACGCCGCCTCGAGGCGATCGCGTCGCTCTTTGGATCGACTGGACGCGCGGCGGTGAGCACGTTCGCACACCCGTTGAGGAACTGCTGTTCGACAACGAGTCGCGCAGGACAGTTCCCTCAAGCGAGTGGGTCTACACGGGCTCGAGTTTCGTCCCCCAGGGGCCAACTCCCACAAGCACGCGTTATGTAGCCGATATCGACGGCGTGCTCATCGGCTTCGTGCACAGTCCGGCCCCCATCATTGAGAACGTCGCCGGGCCAGGAGTCGCGCGTTATGGAAGCATCGTCATGAATCCGAATCTCGGACTCGAGCCCGACACACCGGTCGTTCTGACGGTGAAGGCGCTCGGCTCCGCCCCCAAACCACACTAACCCGTAATCGCGTGCGGCCGACTGCCGTCCTGAACGTCGTCGGTCTCACGCGGGCACTGCTCGGCCCGGACACCCCACACCTAAACGCCCTCATCGCCGACGGTGCGTGTGCACCGATGCGCGCCATCACTCCCGCCGTGACCTGCTCGGCGCAGGCGACGTTGCTGACCGGGACGCTGCCCCGCGACCACGGCATCGTCGGCAATGGTTGGTACTTCCGCGACCTCGCGCAAGTGCTGTTCTGGCGGCAGTCCAATCAGCTGGTCCACGGCGAGAAGGTCTGGGAGACGGCGCGACGGCAGGACCCGGCGTGCACGTGCGCGCAGCTGTTCTGGTGGTTCAACATGTACAGCACCGCCGATTGGGCGGTGACACCGCGGCCAATCTATCCTGCGGACGGCCGAAAGATCGTCGACATCTACTCGCAGCCCGCGGATCTCCGCGCCAGGCTCGTGGCGGAGATCGGCCCGTTTCCGTTCTTCAATTTCTGGGGGCCGCAGGCCGATATCCGATCGAGCCGGTGGATTGCCGAAGCCTCGATCTGTGTCGATCGATGGCATTCGCCAACGCTCCTGCTGGTCTACCTTCCGCATCTCGATTACAACCTGCAACGACTGGGCACCGCCGACGCCCGGGTCGGCGCGGATGTGCGCGCCATCGACGAGATCTGCGGCACCTTGATCGCGCATTGCCGCGAGCGCGGGCGCCGGATCATCGTGCTTTCCGAGTACGGTCTCGTCGACGTCGCGGGGCCGGTCCACATCAACCGCGCCCTGCGCCAAGCAGGGCTGCTTACCGTCCGCGACGAGCTGGGCACCGACGCCCTCGACCCGGGCGCGAGCGATGCCTTTGCCGTCTCCGACCACCAGGTCGCTCACGTCTACATCCGCGATCCGTCGCGGATCGCCGTCGTCAAGACGCTGCTCGAACGGCTGCCTGGCGTCGAGCGCGTCCTCGGTCGCCGGGAGCAGGCCACGATCGGCCTGGATCACGAGCGCTCAGGCGAACTCGTCACCATCGCCGCCGCCGATCGCTGGTTCACGTATTACTACTGGATCGATGACGCGCGAGCGCCCGACTATGCGCGCACGGTCGACATTCACCGGAAACCCGGCTACGACCCCGCGGAACT
>Ga0310810_10006042_pt1 | contig 13615 bp, 13 predicted proteins | sample NCmetagenome_FD_207641 | JGI IMG/M metagenome (GOLD analysis project Ga0310810, IMG submission 207641) | Soil microbial communities from experimental microcosm in Duke University, North Carolina, United States - NC | ecosystem: Engineered > Artificial ecosystem > Soil microcosm > Unclassified ... | reverse complement strand
GCGAGGGCGAGGCAGTCCTCGACGGCGAGCGCCTGCCCGGCTTCGAGGCGCTGACACGCGCGGGGCTCGAGCCGACGCGGCTCGAGGCCAAGGAGGGCCTGTCGCTCATCAACGGCACGCAGTTCATGGCCGCCTTCCTCGCCCTCGGACTCGTGCGCGCGCGACGGCTCGCTAGGGCCGCCGACCTCGCGTGTGCGCAGTCGCTCGAGGCCCTGCAGGGATCGCGCACGTCGTTCCTGCCGCAGATCCATGCGCTGCGTCCGCTCCGTGGGCAGGCCGACGCGGCGGCGAACGTCCTTCGGCTGTTGGAGGGCTCCTCGGTCATCGAGTCGCACCGCTGGTGCGACAAGGTCCAGGATGCGTACTCGCTTCGTTGCGCCCCGCAGGTGCACGGCGCCTCCCGTGATCTCCTGGACTACGCGGACTACACCGTCTCGGTCGAGCTCAACGCCGCGACCGACAACCCGCTCGTGCTCGTGGAAGACGACGCGCTCTTCTCGAACGGCAACTTCCACGGCCAGCCGCTGGCGTTCGCGCTCGACGCGCTCGCGATGGCGGCCGCCGAGCTCGCGAGCATCTCCGAGCGGCGGATCGAGCGCCTCGTCAACCCGAACCTCTCGGACGGCCTGCCGGCTTTCCTGACGAGCGACGGGGGCCTGAACAGCGGCTTCATGATCCCGCAGTACGTGGCGGCGTCGCTCGTGTCGGAGAACAAGGTTCTCTGTCATCCTGCATCGGTGGATTCGATCCCGACGAGCGCGGGGCAGGAGGATCACGTGTCGATGGGCAATGCGGCGGGACTGAAGGCGTGGCAGGTGCTCGCGAACTGCGAGCGGGCGATCGCGATCGAGCTGCTGGCGGGCGCCCAGGGCGTCGAGTTCCTCGCTCCACTCGAGCCGGGTGCAGGCGTGCGGGCGACGCGCGCCGCGGTGCGGGAGCTCTCGCCGCGCCTGCGCGACGACCGGTCGCTTGCGGGCGACATCGAGGCGGTGGCGACTGCGATCCGCGACGGCTCGATCGTCGCCGCCGTCGAGTCCGAGGTCGGTGAGCTCGCATGAGCGCGACCGAGACGCTCGCGGCGCGCGTCGAGCTCCTCTGCGGCGACCTGTCGCGGATCCGGGCGCCGCACGGGCCCGAGCTGAACGCGCGGCAGTGGTCGACAGAGGCGCCGCTGCGGATGCTGCTGAACAACCTCGACCGCGAGGTCGCGGAGAAGCCCGAGGAGCTGATCGTCTACGGCGGCTCGGGGCGGGCGGCGCGGTCGCACGAAGCGCTGCGGGCGATCGTCGCGGCGCTGCTCGAGCTCGGCTCCGACGAGACGCTGCTCGTGCAGTCCGGGAAGCCGGTCGGAGTCTTCACGACGCACGAGCACGCACCGCGCGTGTTGATCGCGAACTCGCTGCTCGTGCCGAAGTGGGCGACCTGGGACGAGTTCCGGCGGCTCGAGGCGGAGGGCCTGACGATGTTCGGCCAGATGACGGCCGGCTCGTGGATCTACATCGGCACGCAGGGCATCCTGCAGGGGACGTACCAGACCTTCGCCGCGGCCGGCGAGCGGCATTTCGGCTCGCCCGACCTGGGCGGGAAGACGATCCTCACGGCCGGCCTCGGCGGGATGGGCGGCGCACAGCCGCTCGCGGCGACGATGGCCGGCGCGGCGATCCTCTGCGTCGAGGTCGATCCGCACCGGATCGAGCGGCGGCTCGAGACCCGCTACCTCGACGAGGCCGCGGGCTCGCTCGACGATGCGCTCGCGCGCGTCCGCGCGGCGGCCGCGGCAGGGCGAGCGCTCTCGGTCGGCCTGCTCGGCAACGCGGCCGAGCTCGTGCCGGAGCTCGCGGCGCGCGGCGAGCACTTCGACTTCGTCACCGACCAGACGGCCGCGCACGACCCGCTGAACGGCTACGTGCCCGCCGGGCTCTCGCTCGACGAGGCCGACCGGCTCCGATCGTCCGATCCGGACGAGTACCTGAGGCGGGCGTCACGGTCGATCGCCGCGCACGTCGAGGGGATGCTCGAGTACGTCCGGCGCGGCGCGTATGTTTTCGATTATGGCAACAACCTCAGAGGGGAGGCCCGTGACGCAGGCGTAGCGGAGGCCTTCTCATACCCGGGCTTCGTCCCGGCCTATATCCGGCCGCTCTTCTGTCGCGGCATCGGGCCGTTTCGCTGGGCGGCGCTGTCCGGTGACCCGGCCGACATCGCGACGATCGACGCGATGCTGCGGGAGCTGTTCCCGGACGACCCGCTGCTGCAGCGCTGGCTCGAGCTGGCGCCCGAGCGGGTGGCGTTCCAGGGTTTGCCGGCGCGCATCTGCTGGCTCGGCTACGGCGACCGCGCCAAGGCGGGGCTCGCGATCAACGAGCTCGTGCGAACCGGCGCCGTCACGGCTCCGGTCGCGATCGGGCGCGACCATCTCGACGCGGGCTCGGTCGCCTCGCCCTACCGCGAGACCGAGGCGATGCGCGACGGCTCCGACGCGATCGCGGACTGGCCGATCCTCAACGCGCTCGTCAACGTCGCCGCGGGAGCGACCTGGGTCAGCGTGCACCACGGCGGCGGTGTCGGGATCGGCAACTCGATCCACGCCGGCATGGTGGTCGTCGCCGACGGCACCGCCGACGCGGCGGAACGGCTCGAGCGCGTGCTGACGACCGACCCGGGCACCGGCGTGATGCGCCACGTCGACGCGGGCTACGACGAGGCGCTCGACGCTGCCGAGCGCGGCGGGCTGAAGATCCCGTCCGCGCCCGGCGAGGCGTGAGCCCCCGGCTCCTCGTCCGCGACCTCTCGCAGCTCGCCACCCCGGCGGGACGAGGCGCGCCCCTGCGAGGTAAGGCGCTCGGGGAGATCGAGCTGATCGAGGACGCGTACGTCCTCTGCAGCGGCGACACGATCGAGGCGGTGGGGCGCATGCGCGACCTGCCTGCCCTGGACGGCGAGGTCGCCGAGCTCGACGGCCGCGGGCTCTGCGCGGTCCCCGGCCTCGTCGACTGCCACACGCATGCAGCCTTCGGCGGCGACCGCGTCGACGAGTTCTCCCTGCGCGCGGGCGGCGCGAGCTACGAGGAGCTGCACGCCCGCGGCGGCGGCATCCTCTCGACGGTCGGTGCGACGCGCGCCGCCGGCGAGCAAGGCCTACGGGAGGCGGTCGAGCGTCATCGCGGCTGGATGCGCAGCCACGGCACGACGATGTTCGAGGCGAAGTCCGGCTACGGGCTCGACCGCGACACCGAGCTCGCATCCCTGCGCGCGATCCGCGCCGCCGGGGGCGTGCCGACCTGGCTCGGCGCGCACGCGGTGCCCCCGGAGTTCGACGGCGACGGCGACTCGTATCTCGACTTCGCGCTCGGCGAGGTGCTGCCGGAGGCCGCGAAGGTCGCCGAGGCCGCCGACGTCTTCCTCGAGCGGGGCGCGTTCGACGCCGCGCAGGCGCGCCGCTTTCTCGAGGCCTGCCGCACTGCCGGGCTCGCTCTCCGCCTGCACGGCGACCAGTTCACCGAGCAGGGCGCGATCCCGCTCGCGGTCGAGCTCGGGGCTCGGTCGGTCGACCATCTCGAGGCGACGGGCGGGGGCGGCGTGCGCGCGCTCGCCGCGAGCGACGTCGTCGGGGTGCTCCTGCCTGCCAGCGCGCTCTTTCTCGGACGCCCGATGCCGCCGGGCAGGGCGCTCGTCGACGCCGGCGCGGCGGTCGCGCTGGCGACCGACTTCAATCCGGGCAGCGCGTTCTGCGAGAGCCTGCCGCTCGTCTGCTCGCTCGCCGCCACGCAGATCGGGCTCTCGCCCGCCGAGGCGCTCGGCGCCTGCACCGTCAACGCCGCCCACGTGCTCGGCCGCGCCGACCTGCTGGGCCGCATCGCGCCGGGGTACCGGGCCGACCTCGTGCTCCTCGACGCTCCCGACTGGCGCTACCTCGCGTATCACCTCGCGGGGCACGTCGTCGCAAGGGTCGTGATCACGGGCGAGCTACCCTAGGCGCGTGCCGACCCGAAAGCAGCGGCGCCGCGAGGCGAAGGCGAAGCGCCACGACTACGAGTTCGTGTACGTCGACGACGAGGGGAACGAGGTCGAGCCGCTGCCCGAAGAGCTGGAGGAGGCGAGAGCGGACCGGCCGGAGCGCAGGAACGGCGCGACGCCGAAGTCGGCGGCCCGCAAGGCGCAGCCGGCGCGCAGCGGCCGGACGCCGCCGCCGCCGACGTGGCGGCGGTCGTTCAAGCGCGCGGGCCTGCTCGGGATCGTCGTCTTCGCGCTCTTCGCGCTCGGCGCCCGCGGCAAGACGGGAGGCTATGCGTCGGCGGCCGGCCTCGCCGTCCTCTACACCGCGCTGTTCGTCCCCTTCACGTACGCGATCGACCGCTTCGCCTACCGGCGGTGGGAGGCCCGGCAGAGCGGCACGGGCCAGGCTAAGAAGCGCTGACCGGCCGGTCGCCGCGATAGTGCCCGTCGCCGGGCCAGGGCGCGAGCGTCAACAGCACGCGCGCGCCGCCCTCGCTCGCGACGGAATGCCGCTCGTCCGGCTGGAAATGGAAGAGCTCGCCCGCGACGGCGTCGAAGGCCTCGCCTGCCGCCTCGACGCGAACCTCGCCGGCGACGACGAGCAGGAGCGCCGCCTCCTTCACCTGGTGCTCGCTCAACTCCTGCCCCGGCGCGAGCGCGATCAGGACGACGCGGCTCTCGCCCTCCTTCGAATGGAGAACCGCAGGCGAGCGCGACCCGTCCGGTGTCTCGATCTCGTAGAGCTTCCAGTGCTGCACGCGCCAAGCGTAACCGGAGCCGGAAAGCGCTACACATCGCCTGGTTAGACTCGCCCGCGTGACCGTCGTCGTCGACCGCTACGAGCTGGGACCGCTCGGGACGAACTGTTACGTCGTTCGCGCCGAGCGAGGCGCGACGGAGGCGGCCGTCGTCGATCCGGGCGGCGACGCTGCCGAGCTGCGGCTGGAGCTCGCGGGGATGGGCGCCCGCTGCGCGGCGATCCTGATCACGCACGGCCATTTCGACCACCTCGGCGGCGTTGCCGACCTCGCGGAGGGAACAGGCGCGCCGGTCTACATGCCGGAAGGCGAGCGCGACCTGCTCGAGCGGTACCCCGAATTTGCGCCGGCCGGCGTCCCCGGCCGCGCCTACACGCCCGACCACCTGCTGCACGGCGGCGAGACGATCGAGGTCGCCGGGATCGCGTTCGAGTGCGTCGCGATCCCCGGGCACTCGCCGGCCCACGTCGCGTTCCACGCCGAAGGCCGTCTCTTCAGCGGCGACCTCCTCTTCGCAGGCTCGGTCGGACGGGTCGACCTCCCGGGTGCCGACTGGGACACGCTGCTCGACTCGGTGCGGGCCCTTGCCGCGCGCTACCCGTCCGAGACGACCGTCTATCCCGGCCACGGGCCCGAGACGACGCTCGGCGACGAGCTGCAGCGCAACCCGTTCCTCGCGGAGCTGCGCGCGTGACGCGCATCGAAGCGCCGCGCGGCACGCACGACGTCCTTCCGTCCGAGCAGCCGCTGTGGCAGCGGGTGACGAGCGAGATGTCCCGCCTCTGTGCCCTGTACGGCTACGCCCGGATCCAGACGCCCGGCTTCGAGGACACCGAGCTCTTCCGGCGGACCTCGGGCGCGGGCTCCGACATCGTGCAGAAGGAGATGTACACCTTCGAGGATCGCGCGGGCCGGTCGATCACGTTGCGTCCCGAGGGCACGGCTCCGATCTGCCGCGCCTATCTCGAGCACGGGATGTATCGCGAGCCGCAGCCGGTCAAGCTCTTCACGATCGCGCCGATGTACCGCTACTCGGCGCCGCAGCGCGGTCGCTTTCGCGAGCACCATCAACTCTCGCTCGAGAGCATCGGCTCGGCCGACCCCGCAGTCGACGCCGAGGTCATGCAGTACTACGACGCGCTGCTCCGCAACCTCGGCGTCTCGCGCTACGAGCTTCAGCTCAACTCGATCGGCGATCGCAACTGCCGGCCCGCCTACGTCGAGCGCCTCAACGAGTGGCTCGACGAGCACGCCGACGTCCTGGACGACGACGCCAAGCAGAAGCGTGCCACGAGCCCCCTCCGCGTCTTCGACGTCAAGAACGACGCGGTGCGGGCGGCGCTGCAGGATGCGCCGAAGATCGGGGAGTCGCTGTGCGACGAGTGCGCAGAGCATTTCGCGCAAGTTCGCAGCCACCTCGATGCGTCCGGAGTGTCGTACGCGATCGACCCGACGCTCGTCCGCGGGCTCGACTACTACACGCGCACGACCTTCGAGTTCATCGGGCCGGACGAGAGCACGCAGGCATCGACGATCTGCGGCGGCGGCCGGTACGACTATCTCGTCGAAGAGATCGGCGGCCCGCCGACGCCGGGGATCGGCTTCGGTGCAGGCATCGAGCGGCTCGTCCTCTCGCTCGAGCTGGAGGGGATCGAGGCGGAGGCGCCCCTCCTCGACGTGTTCCTCGTCGTCGCGTCGCCGGAAACGCGGCAGGACGTGCTGAACGCGATGGCCGAGCTGCGCGCCGAGGGCTACTCGTGCGACACGGACTACGCGGGGCGCTCGCTGAAGGGGCAGCTGACGCAGGCGCAGAAGCGCGCCGCGGCCGTCGCGATCCGCGAGGACGGCGGCTGGACCGTGCGCCGCCGCGGCGAGCAGGACCGGAGCGGCACGAACCTGAAGGAGCTCCTGTGAACCGCTGGCGAGACACGACGTCCGGAGCGCTGCGCCTCGACGACGTCGGCAGGCGCGTCACGCTCGCCGGCTGGGTCGAGACGCGCCGGGATCACGGCGGGCTCGTGTTCGTCGACCTCCGCGACGCGGGCGGGCTCGTTCAGCTCGTCGTCAACCCGGAGCGCTCGCCGGCCGCCGTGGAACCCGCGCACGAGCTCAGGAACGAATTCGTGATCCGGGCCGAGGGCGAGGTCGTCGCACGAGCCGCCGAGCTCGTGAACCCGAATCTCGCCACCGGCGAGGTCGAGGTGCAGGTCGACGCGCTCGAGATCGTCTCCCGTTCGGTGCCGCTGCCGTTCCAGCTCGCCGACGAGAACGTCGACGACAACGTCCGCATGCGCTATCGCTGGCTCGACCTCCGGAGGCCGAAGCTCCAGCGGAACATCCGCCTGCGAGGACGGATGGTGGGGGCGATCCGGCGGGTGATGGAGGACGCAGGCTTCGTCGACATCCAGACGCCGATTCTCTGGAAGCCGACGCCGGAGGGCGCACGCGACTTTCTCGTGCCGTCTCGGCTCCAGCCGGGCCGCTTCTATGCGCTGCCCCAGTCGCCCCAGATCGCGAAGCAGCTGCTCGTGATCGCGGGCTTCGAACGCTACTACCAGATCGCGATCTGCTTCCGCGACGAGGATCTCCGCGCCGACCGCGTACAGGAGATCACGCAGCTCGACGTCGAGATGGCGTTCCCCGACCGCGAGTTCCTGCTCGGCCTCATGGAGTCGATGATCGCCACGGTCTGGAGCGAGTGTCTCGGCGTCGAGCTCGAGACCCCGTTCCCGCGGATGACCTTCGCCGAGGCGGACCGGCGCTTCGGCTCGGACAAGCCCGACCTCCGCTTCGCGCTCGAGATCGAGGACGCGACCGGGGCGACCCGCGGCTCGCAGTTCGGCGTCTTCGCCGGCGCGGAGACGGTCCGGTACCTCCGGGTGCCCGCCGTCTTCTCCCGCAGCGAGCTCGCCGAGCTCGAGGCGCTCGCGAAGCAGTGGGGCGGCAAGGGGCTCGCATACCTCGTTCACGACGAGTCCGGCGAGGTGCGCTCGCCGATCGCGAAGTTCCTCTCGCCGGAGGAGCTCGCGGCCTTCGCCGGCCGGCCCGGCGAGACGCTCCTCTTCGCCGCCGACCGCTGGGCGATCACCTCGCGCGTCCTCGGGGCTCTCCGCGTGCAGCTCGCGGAGCGGCTGGGCCTCGTCGACGAGAGTGCCTGGGCGTGGCTCTGGGTGACCGACTTCCCGATGTTCGAGTGGGACGAGACCGAGGAGCGCTGGGGCGCGGTGCACCATCCGTTCACGCGGCCGACGCCGGAGTGGGAGGGCCGCTTCGACGACGAGCCCGGGCAGGCCCTCGCGCTCGCGTACGACCTGATCGGCAACGGCAACGAGCTCGGCGGCGGCTCCTTCCGGATCCACGAGCCCGATCTCCAGGCCCGCGTCTTCGACCTGCTCGGGATCAGCGGCGCGGAGCAGCGGGCGAAGTTCGGGTTCCTGCTCGACGCGCTCGAGATGGGGGCGCCGCCGCACGGCGGGATCGCCTTCGGCATCGACCGCATGCTGATGGTGCTCGCGGGCGAGCAGAACCTCCGGGACACGATCGCCTTTCCGAAGAACCAGGCCGGGGTGGATCCGATGACCGGAGCGCCGAGCGAGGCCGAGCCCGGGCATCTGAAAGAGCTGGGAATCAGGCTCGTGGCGGGGGACGGTCAAGCGCAGGTACCTGACGGCCGATGAAGAAGTCATACTTCGGCTGCGCGCGCCGCGCATCTACGCGTAGAGACAGGGAGGCGAACGAGAAGAATGGCAACCGATGACCCGGGCCGGGCGGGTGTTCCGTCGCTGACCTCCCTTCCCAAGTTCGAGGACATCCCGAGCAGCGGCGACGGGCTCGACCCCGAGCGGGTGCGCGAGGCCTTCGACGCCTTCCGCCGTCACGCGGCGCAGCTGCAGGCGCAGCTCCGTGTCATCCAGGCGGCCGGCCGCGGCGCGAACGTCGAGGCGACCGGCCATGCCGTGCGGATGGATGCGCTCCACCTGATTCGCGCCGCCGCCGAGTTCGCCGACACGATCGAGCGCGACGCCCAGAACGCCTCGGCGGCCCAGCTCGGCAAGACCGAGGAAGAGGTTCGCCGGCGCCAGGAGGACCTGCAGGCACGCGAGGGTGAAGTCGAGCGGTATCGCGTCGAGAGCGAACGGCAGCGCGCCGAGCTGCTGAACGCGGCCCGCAACGAGTCCCGTGAGCTGCTTGCGAAGGCTCACGCCGACGCCTCCCGCGAGCTGCAGGAAGCCGAGGCGAAGGGCAGTCGCCTCCTCGAGCAGTCGCGCCATCAGGCGACCGAGCTGACGAATGCGGCGCGCGCCGAGGTCGAGCAGACGCTCGAGTGGGCCCGCGCCCAGGGCGCCACGATCCTCGCCCGCGCGCAGCACGGCGCGGAGCAGCTTCTCGCGGCCGCCGGCCTCGGCCAGGACGCGATCGCCCAGGTCGCACGGGCGATCGTCGAGGCGGCGGAGCGCACGGCCGAGCAGTCCGGACCGCCGCCGCCCGCGGGGAAGCTGGGCGGCCCTGCCGTCGCGGCGCCGCCGCTCTCGCAGGCCGAGCCGGCCCCGCCGCCGCCACCGGTCTCGGTGCCGCCGGTGCAGGAAGCGGGGACAGCTCCCGAGCCCGAGACGGCCCCCCAGTCGGGCGGGGGCGAGGAGCAGCCCGACTCCGAAACCTAGGCCGACGGGGTGCGCCGCGTCTTCGGCCCCAGGACAGTCGTCGAGGCAGCGTTCCTCGTCGCGGTTCCCGTCGGCTCGCTCGTCGCGGGCCTCGGCCCGTACGCGATCGTGGCGGCGAGCGCGATCGGCTATCTCGCCGTGCTGCTGCTCGAGGCGATGCTCTGGCGGCGCGGTGCCCCGGAGGCACGCGCCGAGACGTCGTCCGAGGCGACCGTCCCCGACGCGGCGCTCGACACGACCGTCGCGGTCGCCCCGGAGCCGGAGCCCGAGCCGGAGCCCGAGGCGGCCGCCTCGGAGCCCCAGCCGGAGCCTGAGCCCGAGCCGGAGCCCGCCGCCGCGGAGCAGGAGCGCGAGCCGGAGCCTGAGCCGGGGCCCGAGCGCGTGCTGCAGCCGGTGCCGGACCTCGAGCCGGAGCCCGAGCCGGATCCCGGGCCCGAGCTCGAGCCCGCCGCCGCGAGCGAGCCGGCGGTCGTCGTCCCGATCGGTGTCGCCTCCTCGCCGCGTACCTGGAACCTCTGGGATCTCGAGCGGCTGACGCGCGAGAGCGCGGGGCACGACGCCGTGCGCGACGAGGAGCGGACCTTCCTGCTGATGTACCTGCGGGAGTTCGCCGGCCCCGACGGCATCCTGCCGGCCGACTTCGACAGCCTCGTCCGCGACAGCTTCGGCGACCTCGTGGGCGCGCGGTGACGGGATCGGCAGGAATGCGCGCCGCCGCGCTCGCAGGGGTCGCGCTCCTCGGCGTCGCGATCGCACTCGCCGTGTCGCACCGAACGCACACGAAGAGCTCGCTTCCCGAGCCGGCGGGTCAGTGGTACTCGGCGCTCGCAGCCCCCTACACGCCGTCGAAGCCGAAGAAGGGCGCCTGTGGAGTCGTGATCGACCGGGACACGGCCGGCGTCGCGCACCCGGTGCTTCCGTGCGGCGTGAAGATCTACCTCCAGTTCAACGGCCGCGAGGTGCTGACTCAGGTGATCGACCGGGGACACACGGCGCCGGGGCGCGTCTTCGACGTCACGGAAGCTCTCGCGAAGCTGCTCGGGCTTCAAGGAACGCAGACGATCCGCTGGCGTTTCGCGTCGTAAGCGCTACTGTGCGCCCAGTCGACCCTGTGCGTGGGCCCGGGCTTCAATGTAGAACCAACGCCTACATGAAGGGAGCCGGCGTCCCGACCGAGGCGTGGCCGAGGAAAGGCGTGGCACCCACCTGGTTCGCCAGGTTCACATAGCCCGGATCACATCGGCAGGGTGGACTTGCGAAGGGGAGCCTCGGCTCCCCTTCGCGCTACGGTGAGCCGATGATCGAGGTGTACGGTGACTCGACGCGCGACGGCGACTGGGCCGCGGTCAGGCTCGCCGTCGACGGCGACCGCATCGTCGAGGCGGATGCGCCCGGGCTCGACCGGCCGCTTGCGGGTTTGACCTTGCTCGAGGCGGCGTCGGTGGGCGGCGAGACGCTCGCCTGCGATGCGCTCGCGAACGCCCTCGGCCCGATCTTCCGCGCCGAGCCGCGCCCGGGGCGGACCGCCGTCGCGATGAGCGGCGGCGTCGACAGTGCGGTCGCGCTGCTGCGGTCGGCTCCGCAGGCGATCGGGGTGACGCTCCGCCTCTGGCTCGATCCGGAAGGTCCCGACGCGGAGCGCGCCTGCTGCTCGCCCGAGGCCGTGATCGCCGCACGCGAGACGTGCCACCGGCTCGGGCTCCCGCACGTGACGCTCGATCTGCGCGAGGAGTTCCGGCGGGCGGTCGTCACCCCGTTCGTTCGCGGCTATGCGCGCGGCGAGACCCCGAACCCGTGCATCCGCTGCAACGGCGCGTTCCGGTTCGGCGAGCTGCTTGCGTTCGCGCGGCGCGCCGGCTGCGACCGGCTTGCCACCGGCCACTACGCGCGCCTCGGCGAGCACCGCGGCCGGCTCCTGCTCCACCGCGGCGCCGACGCGCAGAAGGACCAGTCGTACATGCTCGCCCGACTCGACCCGAAGCAGCTCGACCGCATCTGGTTCCCGCTGGGCGACCAGGACAAGGAGGCGACGCGCGCCGAGGCCGAGCGCGCGGGACTCGCCGTCGCGCGGCGCGCCGAGAGCCAGGAGGCCTGCTTCCTCGCCGGCGACGACTACCGCTCGTTCCTCGGACGTCACGGTCTTGCACCGCGTGCGGGCGACCTCGTCGACGAGCAGGGCTGCGTCGTCGGCACGCACGAAGGCTCGTGGCGCTTCACGCCGGGGCAGCGCAAGGGGATCGGAGTCTCGGCGGCGCAGCCGCTCTACGTCCTCGACGCCGACGCGGCGACGAACGCAGTGGTGGTCGGTCCGAGAGCGTCGCTCGCGCGGCGCCGCGTCAGCGCGTCCGGCCGGCTCTGGGTCGACGTCGACCGGGCGGCGGCGAAGCTCCGTTACCGCTCGCCCGCCCTCGCCGCCCGCGTCTCGCGCACCCCGGCGGGCTTCGAGCTGGAGCTGGCCGAGCCGGCCTACGGCGTCGCCCGCGGGCAGGCAGCCGTTCTCTACGAAGGCGACGCAGTCGTCGGCTGCGGCGTCGTCTCCTCTGCGCAGTCCGACTAGCAGCGGGCCGACTAGGATCGGGTCGAGATGCTGATCGCCGCATTCACGTGGGGTGACCTCTGGCGGCTGGCGCTCGCTGTGTTCCTGATCGCCGTCGGGCTCTCCACCGCATACCTTCTCGTCCGGCTGGGCGGAACCGTTGGGCGCCTTTCTGCGTTGATCTCGGGAGCGGAACGCGAGCTCCTCCCGGTGATCAACAAGGTCGGAGGCAGCGTAGATCGTGTCAATGGGCAGCTCGACAAGGTCGATCGGATCACCGACAGCGCAGTCGACGCGGCGTCGAGCGTCGATACCGCGGTGCGTGCGGTGAGCATGGCGATCACGCGTCCGGTGCAAAAGGTGTCCGGGGTGGCGGCCGCGGTCAGCTACGGCGCGTCCGACTTCAAGGCGAGGCGTGACTGGCGGCATGCGGTGCAGGCCGGGAAGGAGGCCGCCGCCCGCCGCGAGCAGGAGCTGCTGGAGGAGCTGCACGACGCAGGGGAGGACGCGTGACCGACGAGATCAGCCTCACGCTGCCCGCACAAGAGGATTTCCGGCACGTCGCGCACCTCGTCGTCGGAGGGCTTGCGGCGCGACTCGACCTGACGTTCGAGGATCTCGAAGACCTCCAGGTGGCGGTGGAGGCGGTGCTCGGGTGCCGCGACGACGAGGCGGCGATCACCGTCACGTTCGGCGTCGAGGCGGGCGCGGTGCGCACGACGGTCGGGCCGTTCTCGGCAAGGTCTCTCTCGGGTCTCGAGCGCGACGCCTCCGAGCTCGGGCTGCGCCGCGTGCTCGAGACCGTGTGCGACGACTTCGAGATCGACGAGCGCGACGGCGACTGCTGGGTCGCCCTGACACAAAGGACGGCAGCACCGGCAGGGGCGGAGCACTAGTGCCTCGCATAGACGACAAGATTCTCCTGCGGAAGTATCACGAGGAGGGCGATCTCCACGCGCGCGAAAAGCTGATCGAGCAGTACATGTCGCTCGTACGCTCGCTGGCGCGGCGGTACTCCTACCGCGGCGAGCAGCTGGAAGATCTCGTCCAGATCGGCGCGATCGGCCTCATCAAGGCGATCGACCGGTTCGACCTCGAGCGCGGTGTCGAGCTCACCACGTACGCGACACCGAACATCATCGGCGAGATCAAGCGGCACTTCCGGGACAAGGGATGGTCGGTTCGCGTCCCGCGCGGCCTGCAGGAGCTGAACGTCCAGCTGTCACGGCTGATGGAGCAGCTCACCGTGCAGCTCGGGCGCTCGCCGACGATCGCCGAGCTGGCGAAGGCGTCCGGCTCGCAGGAGGAAGAGGTGCTCGAGGCGCTCGAGTCGGGGCGTGCGTACTCGTCGCTCTCGCTGTCGTCGGGAAGCGGCGGCGTCGACGGCGACGAGGATCTCGACCCGCTCGAGTCGATCGGCACCGAGGAGCACCAGTACGAGGTGTCGGAGGATCGCGCCGTGCTGGCGCCCGGCTTCAAGGCGCTCGACGAGCGCGAGCGCAGGATCCTTCAGCTTCGCTTCTTCGACGGGCTCACGCAGTCGCAGATCGCGCAGCAGGTGGGCATCTCGCAGATGCACGTGTCGCGCCTGATCCGGCGCTCGCTGGAGAAGATCCGCGCCGAGATCGCCTCCGACGAGGAGATCGGCACCGCGCACGAGTCCA
>Ga0310810_10006040_pt1 | contig 13619 bp, 9 predicted proteins | sample NCmetagenome_FD_207641 | JGI IMG/M metagenome (GOLD analysis project Ga0310810, IMG submission 207641) | Soil microbial communities from experimental microcosm in Duke University, North Carolina, United States - NC | ecosystem: Engineered > Artificial ecosystem > Soil microcosm > Unclassified ... | reverse complement strand
GCAGGATCGGTGACCATCGCTTCGACGATGCCGACCTGCGCGGGCGAGCGCTCGGCGGCCGCCGCGACTGACGTCTGCACCGGGTGCACCACACGCCCGAGCCCCATGTGTGCCCAGATGATCGTGGTCTTCGGGTGACGCTTGAGCAGCGCCTTCATCTGCGTCAGGTAGACCGGCTCGGCATCCACTTTCGCAAAGGGCATGTCGATGTCGCTGTGCAGGATGACGACGAGGCCCGCCTCCGCGGCGAAGTCGAGCACCCGATCGAGCGCCGGATTGGTGAGGCTTGCGGTCTCACCAGACACCTTGGAGGAGACGAACTCCTTGTGGATGCTGAACTCGCCGATGCCGGAGAACACGCCGGGAAAAGTCCGGAGGACGCGGCGGATGTGATCGACCGCATACATGTCCGCCGGATTGAATCCGGTGATCATCGGATCGAATCGCGCCTGTTCGTCTTTCGAGAGCGAGCGATACATGCTCGCGATGAACGCATCGGTGAACGAGTAGTAGTAGAGCGGCGCGTCGCTCTGCAGGTAGTAGGTCGGCGCGAAGTCGCCCGAGTTGGCGTACGACCATTGCTGCTGCAGCGGAATCCCGAAGAGCGTCGAGCGCGGGACGCGGCGGCCCATGATCTGGAGGAACTGGTGGGCGTCGATCCCTTCCTGGATGTAGTTCGTCAGGTGGAAGTGCGAGTCGTTGAACTCGTCAGCGCCCGCCTGCTGCGCGGTGACTGGCGGCGCCGAGACCTGGAGCCCTATCGCGAAGGCGATCAAGACCCAACGCGCGGATCGAAACCACGCAGGCCTTCCTTCGCTCGACGCACGCATGAACAGGGGCATACGTCGAGTGCTTCAGCACGGGTCATGCCACGTCAGGAGCGATGAAGAATCACAGGCAGAAGGCCATTACGCGCGAGCGCCCCCCGGCGCTCGTGAGGCTTGTCACGGCGGGACGTTACCTGGAGTCGTGGGCTACGCACTCCGAGATAATGGAGAGCCTCCAACACGGCGGAGCCCGACACCCACCACGCCACGTTCCATTCAGCAGACCAGCCTTTTATCGCCTGATCTTTCAGTTCATGGCATGCGCTCTGCAGCGCCACGGCGCTGGGCTCCTGAATGGACTCCTTACCCGTCGGGATGACGGTGAAGTGGCGCGTGCCCGCCGGGGAGGCACAGTCAATCACCGCAGCACTGCAATCGTTGATGCTCCAGACACGTGCGGCGCCGGGTTGCGCAGGGTGTTCTGTGTCTACGGAGATGGGTGCGCTCGTGCTGATCCAGTACAACGAGACGTGGAAGACGGAGACCGACCTGCGGCGCCAGGTTCGATCGAATCGCTTCTCCGCACTCGCGGAATTGATCGAGCACGCGACCGAATTCCCCGATATCGAATTCAGACTGCCAGACGGCTGTCGTGGTCTGGACTACGCAGAGGAAGTCCGCCGTTTCTGAGGAGCCTGCAATGCCTGATGGATCCACGCGTCTCGAACACGATCTGCTCGGCGAGAAAGCGGTGCCTGCCGATGCGTACTACGGCGTGCAAACTGCCCGCGGTCTCGAGAACTTTCACATCTCCGGAGTGCAGCTCCGCCTCTATCCCGACTTCATCCGGGCGTTGGCGATGGTCAAGTCAGCGGCGGCCCGCGCGAATTTCGAGTGCGGGCAGTTCGACGAAACGATCCTTCGCGGCATCGAAGGCGCGTGCCGGGAAGTTATCGACGGAAAACTTCACGACCAGTTTCAGCTCGACGTCTTCCAGGGCGGCGCGGGCACCTCGACGAACATGAACATCAACGAGGTCATCGCCAATCGCGCACTTGAGCTGATGGGCCACAAGAAGGGTGAGTACAAATTCTGCGACCCGCACGATCACGTGAACGCGTCACAGTCCACGAATGACGCATACCCGACGTCGCTCCACATCGGGATGGCACTCGGCAACGTCCGTCTCCTGGCCGCGATGAAGGAGCTCATCGCCGCGTTCCGCGCCAAAGGGAAAGAGTTCGCCTCCATCCTCAAGATGGGGCGCACCCAGCTGCAAGACGCCGTGCCGATGACGCTCGGCCAGGAGTTCGAAACATTCGCCGAGACGCTCGCGGGCGAGATTCTCGCCCTCGAACGAGTCCAGCAGGCCGTGCTCTGTGAGATCAACATGGGAGCGACGGCGATCGGCACGGGACTGAACGCGCCGGTTGGTTACGCGCAGAAGTGCACGCAACATCTCGCAGCCATCACTGGCCTACCGATTCACCTCGCGGCGAATCTGATCGAGGCCACACAGGACACCCAGGCCTTCGTCCTTTACTCCTCGTGCATGAAGAGCCTCGCGATCAAGCTCTCGAAGGTCTGCAACGATCTGCGCCTGCTTTCGTCCGGCCCGCGTTGTGGCCTGCGCGAGATCAATCTGCCTCCCAAGCAACCCGGCTCGTCGATCATGCCGGGCAAGGTGAATCCGGTCATCCCGGAAGTCGTCAACATGGTCTGCTTCCGCGTGATCGGCAGCGACCTGACAGTTACCATGGCCGCCGAAGGCGGGCAGCTGCAGCTGAACGTCTTCGAACCGGTCATCGCCGCCTGCATCTTCGAGGCGCAGACGATGTTCGTCAATGCGGCGCGCACGTTGAGGGTCCACTGCGTGGACGGCATCACCGCCAACCCGGAAATCTGTCGCCACTACGTGGACTACAGCATCGGGACGGTCACCGCACTGAATCCCGTCATCGGCTACGACCGATCGACCGAGCTTGCAAAGGAGGCCATGCTGACCGGGAGCGGCATCCTGGAGTTGATTCGCGCGAAGAAGCTTCTCACCGAGGAGCAGATCGCCCAGGTGCTCGATCCGGCGGCCATGACGGGACAGGGCCGCGGCGTATGACCCGCGCCGGCGTCGCGCTCTGCGTGCTGCTCGGGCTGGCCCTGCCAGCGAGTGCGCAACCGACCGTCGGCGACGGCACCTTCTCCGGAAGCTGGTCCGCCACGGGACAACAGGAGACGATCGCGACCGAGGGCAGTCGCGTAGCGTCCACGGTTCGTCTCTCGGGTTCGCTCGTGCTGACGGCTAACAGCGGATTGAGCCGGGGGTTCCGTAGCGAGGCAATCGGCTTCGATGACGGAGCCGCGATTCGTCTGGGGCGTTCGGTGTGGACGGACGAGCGCGGCGATCGGATCTTCAGCGAGCTCCGGGGAGAGCCACTCGAAAAAGGACGACGCTGGATAGGGACGATCACCGGCGGTTCCGGCCGCTACGCCCACGTGTCGGGCGAGTACGAGCTGACCTGGCAGTATGTGATTCGCACAGAGGACGGTGCGTTCCAGGGCCGGGCGGCGGATCTCACAGGACGATTCCGTCTCGGCTCGGCGTCGCCGTGACGACGGGACCTGCGCGACGGCGGGTGGTAATTGGCCGGGCAGCGATCGTGGCGCTGGCCGCCGCGATTTGGTTTTTCCCGGTCCCCGCAGGTCTCACCGCTCCGGCGTGGCATCTCTTCGCCCTCTTCGCTGCGACGATCGTCGCTGTGGTCGCCGATGTGATTCCCATTCTCACGGCCTCCGTTATCGCAGTGGGCCTGGCTGTGCTCACCGGCACGCTGCCACCGGCCAAGGCGTACTCCGGGTTTGCCAACGGAACGATTCTTCTGATCGTGCTCGCCTTCCTGGTCGCGCGGGCCGTCGTTACGTGCGGGCTGGGCCAGCGCATCGGGTATGCAGTCGTGAGCGTGTTCGGACGGTCCACTCTGGGACTGTCCTATAGCGTGTTCCTCGTCGATGGCGTCATCGCGCCGGCCTTTCCAAGCAACACCGCTCGCGCCGGCGTGCTGTTCCCGTTGGCCTTTTCGCTCGCCGAGGCGGCAGGCGCGAGGCCGGACGATCCGTCTCGCCGAAGGCTCGGCGGCTTCCTGATGTACTCGGGGATCGCAAGCCTGAGTCTCTCGTCTGCGTTGTGGCTCACGGCGATGGCTGCCAACCCGCTCGGTGCCGAGATCGCCAGACCGTTCGGCGTCGAGATCGGCTTCGGCTCGTGGCTACTCGCCTCTTCGGTGCCGACGCTGGCCGCGATGCTGCTGCTGCCGCTGCTTCTGTACAAGCTCATGTCGCCGGAGGTCACCCTCACGCCAGAGGCACCAGCGGCTGCGAAGAAGGCGCTCGCGGGACTGGGGCCGCTGAGCCTTCAAGAGAAGCTCGTGATGGGCACCTTCATCGGAATGGTGGCGCTATGGGGCGCGTCCGCGACGGTCGGGCTCGACTCGACAGCCGTGGCGTTCCTCGGCCTTGGCCTGCTTCTTCTCAGCGGCACGCTGACGCTGGACGACATCTCAAAGCAGGGAGACGTCCTCGCGATCTACCTGTGGTTCGCCGTGCTCTTCACCTTGAGCAGTCAGCTCAATGAGCTTGGGTTCATGGGATTCCTGGGCCAGAACCTGGCGACCGCCCTCGGCGGTATGTCACCGGTCGCGACCGGTCTCATTCTCGTCGTCGCCTACGTCCTGCTCCACTATCTGTTCGTGAGCCAGACGGCTCACCTGCTGGCGCTCTTCGGTGTGTTTCTCGACGTCGGCGTACGCCTCGGCGTGCCGGCGACGATCCTGGCCTTCCTGCTGCTGTTCGCCACCAACTTCTTTTCCGGCATCACGCCGCAGGGATCGAGCGCGAACCTGCTCTTCGCGGGCAGTGGATACATGACGCAGGGTGAGTTGTACCGGATCGGTGCGATCTCGACGACGTTCAGTCTTCTCGTGTACCTCGTCATCGGCGTGCCCTGGTTGATGCTGGTCGCCCGGTGACAAGAGAGTTACGCAATGGTTACGTCGACACATTTGCAAAGTGAGGAGGGTGTCATGGTGAGGCGAGGAATGCTGGCAATCGTCGTTCTCGTGCTGGTTACTAGCGGGGGCCTGGGTGCGCAACAGACGCTCCCCACCGTCGTCGTGCTCGCAACGGGCGGCACGATCGCGGGCGCTGCAGGTAGCGACGTGCAGGCGGCTTACAAGTCGGGACAGGTGGGCGTCGATCAGTTGCTCGCCGCGGTGCCCCAGACGAAGAAGATCGCCACGCTGCGAGGGGAGCAGATCTCGAATATCGGATCGCAGGACATGAACGACGAGGTCTGGCTCAAGCTGGCCCGGCGAGTCAACGAACTGGCGGCGATGAGCGACGTATCCGGCATCGTCATCACCCACGGAACCGACACCATCGAAGAGACGGCCTACTTCCTCAACCTCGTCGTGAAGTCGAGGAAGCCTGTTGTGCTGACTGCGGCAATGCGCCCGTCAACGGCGCTGTCGGCCGATGGTCCGCTCAACTTCTTCAACGCGGTCGCCGTCGCGGCGAACAAGGAGGCGTCCGGACGTGGTGTCCTCGTGGTCGTCAACGACTGGATCCACGGTGCGGCGTCATTGACGAAGAGCAGCACGACCGCCGTGCAAACGTTCCTGTCGCCGGTCCGAGGATTGATCGGTACCGTGGCCTACGGTGAAGTCGAGTTCTATCGCGGTCCGGTGGGCCGGAACACCGTGACCTCGGAATTCTCGCTCGACGGTGTGACGACCCTGCCACGCGTGGACATCATCATGGCTTACGAGAACATGGACGGTGCGTTGATCAACGCAGCGGCGGCGGCCGGCGCCAAAGGGCTCGTCATTGCCGGTGTGGGCAACGGCAACATGACGGACGCAGCCGTGAAAGCGCTCGCCGCTCAATCGAAGAAAGGGGTCGTCTCCGTGCGATCGACGCGCGTGCTCACCGGTCGAGTCGGTCGCAATGTGGAGCTGAACGACGACGAACTGGGGTTCGTGGCGTCGCTCGAGCACAACCCGCAGAAGGCGCGCGTCCTGCTCCGCCTGGCGCTGACAAAGACGACGGATCTGAAGCAGATCCAGCGCTACTTCGACGAGTACTGATGCTCGAGATCTTCGAGTCCGGACTCCTGACGCTCGCGGCGCTGCTGCCCATCGTCAATCCTCTGGGCGCAGCGCCGATCTTCCTCGCGATGTCGGCAGACCTTCCGGCGCAGGCGCGCCGGCACCTGGCGAGTGTGGTGGCGCGCAACGCGTTCATCCTTCTGGCGGCCGCGATGATCGTGGGATCGTACGTGCTCGCGTTCTTCGGGATCTCGCTCCCGGTCGTCCGCGTGGCCGGCGGGCTCGTGCTGCTCGCGTCGGGCTGGCGCCTTCTTCACGCCGGCGACGAGCGCGAGACGCCGCCCCCTACGGCGCTGGTCGAGGCGTGGCAGCGCGAGGTCGGACGCCGCGGTTTCTATCCCCTCACGTTTCCGCTGACCGTCGGCCCCGGGTCGATCTCGATTGCCATCACGCTGGGCGCCAGCGGCGAGAGCCGGTTGTTTGCGGGCGGCCACGTGATCGCCAACATCATCAGCATCGCGATCGTCGCCGGCACGGTGTATCTCAGTTTCCGTTTTGCGTCGCGGTTGATCGCACGGCTCGGCGAGACCGGCACCAGCGTCTTTCTCCGGCTCTCCGCGTTCATCCTCCTGTGCGTGGCCATCTCCATTCTCTGGGGTGGCATCGTCGGCCTGATCGAATCGTCCGGCCTGCGAGGCTGACGGCGGCTAGTCAGGCCGTGCCGGCGCGGCGAACCAGTCGTTCTTCGCAACCACTTTCGGCGACGCCGGATCGGCCAGATAATTCGGCGACATGATCTGCACGCCGTACTCGTTGAACAGATCCTGGATGTGCGCGTGCAGGGCGTTGAGCGTGAAGTAGCGTTGATCCTGGCGTTCGAGGCAGACGAACAGCGTGTACTTCACATAGAAGTCCTGGAGTGCCTCCTGCAGGACATAGGGCTTCGGTTCCCGCCGCAGTCCCGACGTCCGCTCGGCCGCCTGCAGCAGCAGTGCGTGGACCTGCCGCCATGGCGCGTCGTATCCAATCGTGACCGTCGTCGGCGTGAAGGTCTCGTTGTTTTCCGCAAATCGCGAATAGTCGGTCGTCGTCTGTGACACGACCACGGCATTCGGGATGGTCGTCTCTTCGCCGCGATACGTCTTGAGCTTCGTCGAGAGCGTGCCGAGATGGATGACAGTGCCCTCGACGTCTCCGATCCGGACGTAGTCGCCGAGGCGCAGCGCACGCGAGTACGTCACCATGAACCCGCTCATGATCTGGTTCACCAGCCCGCTCGACCCGAACGTCAGCATCAGGCCGAGAAAGACCGACACCCCCTTGAAGGCATCTGTCTGGCTCCCTGGCAGGTACGGATACGCGACGACAATCGTGAACATCCAGATCAGCACAGTGATCAGTCGCCGTGTGGGCTGTGCCGTCTCGGGATAGAGCCACTTCACGCGCGTCCGTCCCTGTTCGATCGCCGTGAACCAGAGCCCGACGAGACGGAGGACGAAGCGCATACTGATCACGATCAGGGCGACCGTGAACAGTCCTGGAATCGCGTTGATGACACCCAGCGCCAGATCCTCGACCGTCGTGAACAGGAATCCGCGCATCGACTCGCCCCACGGACGCGTGTACGGAAAGCGTCTGAGGACGAACGTGAGCGTGCCGTACACGATGACAATGCCGCCCGCCGCGGCCAGCGAGGTCAGCACACCGCGCTCGAACTCGAGCAGTCTCGACGCGCGCAGAGACGCGACATCCGTGATGCCCGCCCTGGTGAGCCGCCGCTCGGCCACTTCTACCAGCCGGCCGGCGAACGTTCGATGCGTCCGCACGAGAACCCAGAGCAACAGGCCCCCGACCGCCAGACCCAGCGAGGCGAGTGCGAAGGCGAGCAGAAGACGCCGCGGCGTCCGCGCTTCATTTGCTTCGGCGATGGCCTGCTGCAGGCGAGCGACGGCGTCCGCCGTCACGCCCTCGACCGTTTCCCCTGCCAGGTTGTCGACGTCAAGCGGGGTGAGCGCGACGATCCCTCGCGATGCCACGCTGATGAGGGCACCTCCCTCGAAGGCCCGCGATTCAATCGGGCCTGTATGCCCTTCCTCGACGAGCTCGTCGAGCACGCGCTCGGCGCTCGCGACGCGATCGGCGGGATCGCGCCCGAGCAGACGCGCCCGCAGCGTCACGATCGGGCGATTGGCGAACGTGAGTGTCGCAGATTGCTCGGCCGACTCCGCCCCGGTGCCGGCGGCCCCAACCACAGGCGGCGTTGACAGTGATGGAGCCTGGCCCTGGGCGATGACCGGACCCCACCATGACAGCACGAGGAAGAGAAGCAGAACAGGCTTCGACACCACGACGGCGCACGCAACGAAGTGCGCGCGCCCGGCCACGATGCCCATGGCGTCAGTACACCTCTGGAACGAACTTGCGCTTTTCGAGGGACGCCTCATCGTCGTAGGCGTGCTTCTTCGAACGATTCGGCAGCTTGATCTTGGCCTTTTCGAGCTTCTTGTACGGGATCTGCTTCAGCAGGTGCGCGATGGCGTTCAGACGGGCCCGCTTCTTATCGTCGGACCTGACGATGTACCAGGGCGCGTGCTTGGTGTCGGTGGCTTTGAGCATGGCGTCCCGCGCCATCGAGTACTGGTACCACTTGGCGCGTGACGGCAGGTCCATCGGGCTGAGCTTCCATTGACGGAGCGGATCGGCGATACGCGCCTGAAACCTGCGCGCCTGCTCCTTGTTGCTGACCTCGAGCCAGAGCTTGATCAGGATGATGCCGCCGTCGACGATGTACTTCTCTATCTCCGGCGCGCGATCGAGGAACGTTTCGTACTGTTCCTTCGTGCAGAAGCCCATGACGTGCTCGACCCCGGCGCGGTTGTACCAGCTGCGGTCGAAGATCACGATCTCGCCGGCGGCCGGGAAGTGCCCCATGTAGCGTTGCATGTACATCTGACTCTTTTCGCGATCGGAGGGCGCCGGCAACGCCACCAGCCGGAATACGCGCGGACTCACGCGCTCAGTGATCGCTTTGATGGTGCCGCCCTTCCCCGCTGCGTCACGACCTTCGAAGATGACGATGACGCGCAGCCCTTTCGCTTTGACCCAGTCCTGCAGCGCACACAGCTCGCCCTGGAGCTTGACGAGCTCTTTTGCGTACTCCTTACCTTTTAGCTTTGCCATTTGTCGCGTCCTCTTTGTCGCGGGGCCTCGTTAACTCCCAATTCCCAATTTCCAAGGACTCGGATATTTGGGAGTTGTGAGTTGCGTCGTTGGGAGTTGCTTAGGGTTGCCAACCGCCGCCGAGCGCGCGATACAGTTCCGCGCGCGCCCGGAATTCCTCCCCACGGGTCTGCGCGACCCGCAATTGCTGCTCGAACAGGTCCTGGTCGGCGGTCAGGATCTCGATGTAGCTGGCGAGCCCGGAGTCGTAGCGGGCACGCGCGAGATCCGCGGCATCCACCAGGACGACCACGCCCGCCTCGTGCTGCACGCGCTCCTCGGCCAGTTTCTGAATCGTCACCAGCGCATCGGCCACTTCTCGATAGCCGTTGAGCGCGGCCTTTTGATACATCGCGAGCGCCTGGTCGTAGCGTGCCTGTGCGACCTCGCTGTTTCGACGCAGACGGCCGCCTTGATAGATCGGTTGGAGCAGTCCAGCACCCACCGACCAAATTCCGCCACTGCCACCAAGGAAGGTGGTGAGGTCACCACTGACTCCGCCGAAGAACCCCGTCAGGCTGATCGTTGGATAGAACATCGCCTTGGCCACGCCGATATCGGCATTGGCTGCAACGAGGAACTGCTCGGCCTCGGTGACATCCGGCCGGCGCTCCAGCAACGAGGCGGGAAGGCCGGGAGGCACCGCAGGCGGCAGTGGCGCGTCCGGGTTCGCGGCACCGCGCGCGATCGCGCTCGGGGGACGTCCCAGGAGAAACGAGATCTCGTTCTCCACTGTTGCGACCTGTTGCTCGAGATTGGGAATCGTGGCGGCCGTTCGCGCCCGCAGTGCACGGATCCGATCGACCTCCAGCCGGTTCGAGACACCGCCGTCCAGTCGATTTTGAAAGTACGTCACCGTCTGATCGTTGATGTCGAGCGTCTGCCGCGCGATGACGAGTTGAATGTCGAGCTCGCGCAGCAGGAAGTAGGCAGACGCGACGTCGCCCACCAGCGTGACCATGACGCCGCGGCGCGCCTGCTCGCTCGCGAGCGCTATTGCGAGCGCAGCTTCGTTCTGACGCCGGAGCTTGCCGAACAGATCGAGCTCCCACCCAAGCTGAAATCCGTACGACGTGTTCTGGTGGAACGTGTCCTCGTCGTCGCCGTTCTCGTCCGCCTGCGCGCTCGTCGCGCCGCGAGCACGATAGCTGGCGGCACCGTCGATCTGTGGATACAGGTACGACTTCGCGATGCCCGCACGTGCACGCATCTCTTCGACGCGCGCAACCGCCGCGCGCAAATCGAGGTTGTTGGCGATCGCGGCCTTGATCAGTTCCTGGAGCGCCGGGTCGTCGAACACCTGGAACCACGGCACATCGGCCAGCGTCTCCGCCTGCGGGCCTTCAACAAAACGAAATTGCTGCGGGCTCGCCAGCTCCGGCCGCTTGTAGTTGGGACCGACGAGGCACCCGGCCGACACACACGCAAGCGTGACCAGTCCGATGAGCCGTGCACAGGCGGCGGTGAGCATGTCAGTGACTCCCCTGCCCGTGCGGGGCGAGCGCCGGCGGCGGTGTCGCCGCGGGCGCAGGGACGTGCTGCTTCGAACCACCGGTGACCTTCTCGACGAACACGAAGAGCATCGGGATCAGGCAGACGCCCAGGATCGTCGCGACGAGCATGCCCGCGAAGACGGTCATCCCCATCACCTTGCGCCCTTCGGCGCCCGCACCGGATGCGGTGAGCAGCGGTACGACACCGAGGATGAACGCGAAGGCGGTCATCAGAATCGGGCGGAAGCGCAGTTTCGCCGCATTGAGCGTCGCTTCCATGAGCGGCTTCCCGCTCTCGAGTTCCATCTTCGCGAACTCGACAATCAGGATCGCGTTCTTCGCCGCGAGACCAATGAGCATGATCAGCCCGATCTGCGCGAAGACGTTGTTCACATAGCTCGGACCGAGGAACTGCCGTGCGAGGTAGAGCCCGAGATACGCGCCGAAGGCCGCGAACGGCGTGCCGAGCAGCACGCTGAACGGCAGCCCCCAGTTCTCGTACTGCGCGGCCAGGATGAGGAACACGAGGAAGATTGCCAGCGCGAACACCGTGACGACACCGGGAGCCCGCCGTTCCTGGAACGACAGGTCTGCCCAGTCGTAGGTCACGTCTGGCGGCAGAACTTCACGCGCCGTCGCCTCGAGGGCATCGAGCGCCTGCGCCGACGAGAAGCCATCGGCAGGCACCCCCGTGAGCTCGGCGGTCCTGAACAGATTGAAGCGGTTGGTGAACTCAGGCCCGTTGCTCGGGCCGGTCGTGAGGAGCGTGTCGAGCGGCACCATGCCGCCTTTCGCGTTCTTTACATAGAACAGTCCGAGTTGCTTCGGATCCTGGCGGAACTCCGGCTCGGCCTGCATATACACCTTGTAGACACGACCGAACCGGTTGAAGTCGTTCACGTACGAGCTGCCGAGCAGCGCCCCAAGCGTCGTATTGACGTCGTTCAGGGGCACGCCTGATTTCAGGACCTTGCTTCGATCGATGTCGGCGAAGATCTGCGGCACCGTAGCCCGATAGAGCGAGTTGATGCGCGCGATCTCGGGCCGCTTCCTGGCAGCCTCCATGAAGCGCGCGGCCTGTTGCGCCAGATAGTCAGGCGATCCGCCACTGCGATCCTGCAACTCCATCGTGAAGCCGGCGCCGGTTCCCAAGCCGGGAATGGCCGGTGGCCCGAACGCCACCACACCCGCTTCCGGGATGTTCTGTGCGAAGGCGCGATTCAGCGACGCCAGCACGCCGTTGGCATGCGTCTCCGCCGTGGTGCGCTCCTCCCATGGCTTCAGCTGCACGAAGAAGAACCCCATGTTCGAGGAGTAGGCGCCGGTGAGCAGCGAGAAGCCGGTAATCGTGTTGAAGCCTTCGACGGCCTCGTTCTTCTCCAGAATCGCTTCGGCCTTCCGCATGACCGCGTCGGTGCGCTCGAGCGACGCCGCATCCGGCAGCAGCGCATTCACCAGGATGTATCCCTGATCCTCTTCAGGCACGAAGCCGCCCGGGATCCGCTGGACCAGCATCACGGTCGCGAAGATCAGGATGCCGATGAAGGCGAGGCTCCGGACCATCTTTCGAGCCAGGATGGAGGCGAAGCTGACATAGCGGTCCGTCGACCAGCCGAACGCGCGGTTGAAGCCGTTGTAGAACGGCGTCAGGAATGATTTCTTTCCTGTCGTCGGTTTGAGCAGCATGGCCGCAAGCGCCGGGCTCAGCGTGAGCGCGTTGACCACCGACAGCAGCACGGAGATCGCAATCGTGATCGCGAACTGCTGGTAGAGCAGACCGGTGATGCCACCCATGAAGCCGACGGGCACGAACACCGCCGCGAGGATCAGGCCGATCGCGATGACCGGGCCCGAGACCTCCTCCATCGCTTTGATCGTCGCCTCCTTCGGCTGCATCCCGTGTTCGATGTGATGCATGACCGCCTCGACGACGACAATCGCGTCGTCAACGACGATACCAATGGCCAGCACCAGGCCGAGCAGCGAGAGCACGTTGATCGAGAACCCGAGCAGCGGGAAGAACATGAAGGCGCCGACGAGCGAGACTGGCACGGTCATCAGCGGGATGAGCGTCGCGCGCCAGTTCTGCAGGAAGACGAAGACGACGATGATGACGAGCGCCACCGCTTCGAACAGCGTGTGCTCGATCTCCGTGATGCCCTCGGTGATCGGCAGCGTCGTATCCAGCGAGACCAGGTAATCCATGTCCCGCGGGAAGCGCTGCTTCAGATCTTCCATCGTCGCCTTGATCCGGTTGGCGACGTCGAGTGCGTTGGTGCCGGGAATCTGGAACACCGCGATGACGGCCGACGGCGTGCCGTCATGACGACCGACGGCGTTATAGAGCATCGTTCCCAGCTCGAGCCGCGCGATGTCCTTCAGTCGAACCTCGGAGCCATCCGGGTTCGTCCGCACGATGATGTTGGAGAACTCTTCCTCGTTGAGCAGGCGCCCCTGCGTGCGAACGGTGTAGGTGTACTCGGTGCCGGAGGGCGCGGGCGGGCCACCAATCTGACCGGCCGGCGTCAACTGATTCTGCTGGGATATGGCGTTGGCGATGTCAGGGATCGTGATCCCGAGTCGGCCGATCACGTCGGGACGCAGCCAGACGCGCATGGCGTAGTCGCTGCCGCCAAACAAATTGATCTGCCCGACACCCTGGATGCGGGCGATCGCGTCGTTGATGTTGATCGTCGTGTAGTTCGAGAGGAATGCGCTGTCGTACGTGCCCTTCGGCGACTTGATGGAGATGACGAGCAGCGGAAACGCCAGGGCCTTTTTGACGGACACGCCGTAGTTCTTCACCGACTGGGGCATCTGGGGCATGCCCTCTGATACGCGGTTCTGCGTGAGCACGTTGTTCATGTCGAGGTTCGACCCGACCTCGAACGAGACCTTCAGCGTCAACGTGCCGTCGTTGGCATTCGTTGACTTCATGTAGATCATGTTCTCGACGCCGTTGATCTTCTGCTCGAGCGGCGTCGCCACCGACGCCTCGACGTCCGTGGCACTCGCGCCGACGAAGGTCGTGGTGACCTGGATCA
>Ga0310810_10006038_pt1 | contig 13621 bp, 11 predicted proteins | sample NCmetagenome_FD_207641 | JGI IMG/M metagenome (GOLD analysis project Ga0310810, IMG submission 207641) | Soil microbial communities from experimental microcosm in Duke University, North Carolina, United States - NC | ecosystem: Engineered > Artificial ecosystem > Soil microcosm > Unclassified ... | reverse complement strand
TCTAACCTTGCGCCCGGTGCCAACGCGATCACGCTCAGGCAAATTGCAGCAGCGACCGTCATAACCGATCTCGTCAACACGGCGTTCTCCCTCTAAAACCGGCGTCCACAGTTTACCCTTGCGGCTCGAGACCGGCGCGATCACAAAAAGCGGCGTGAGCCTCAGCGCACGCGCGCGCCGGCTTTATCGTCCCAATGGAGCAGGCGTGCGGATTTGGGCAGCGGCGCGTCGTTCGGGCCGATGCTGACGCCGAACCTCCAATCGGCCGGACAGATCGCGATGTAGCGCGCATAGCCGCCGGTGCCGCCTTTGAGTTTGGGATAGCCGATCGCGATGAGGGCGCCGGTCTCCGGCACCTGATCGAGATTGGCCACGCCCTCGGCCTGCGTGTACCCATGATGCATCAGCCAGGCTTCGCCTTCGAGCGTGGGCGTGGTGTCCGTGTCGAGTGGCTCATGCCCGTGCATCAGGATGTGCCGCTGTTCGTGCAGGAATTGCAGCGCCTCCAATTTGACGCCGGGGAATTTGGTCTCGTCGGCGAGTTTGGGATCGGGCCAGCGCTTGGACCAATCGGAGCGGATGAACACGACCGACCCGGCGGGGATGCGCCCGTGTTGCCGTTCCCAAGCGAGCACGTCGGCGGTCTGCATTTGGTAGCCGGGGTCCTTCTTCACCTGATCCACGATGGAAATCACCACCAGCGGTCGCACTGCGTACGTGGCCGGCAGCTCGTCGATGGCCGGATATTCCGGCGCCCAGTGCGCGGGCGGATCGAGCTGCGTGCCGAGTTGATCGGTCGACAGGTCGTAGTGCGTCGCCACGAACCCGTCGGCCTTGTAATCGTAGGGCTTGCCGTTCTGTGGATTGATCGTCTGGGCGAATTTGGAAGGTCCGAAACCCTTCCAGACCGGAATGCCGGGCGTAATCGTGTGGGTCAAATCGACATATTTCGCGTGGGCCAGCGCATCCTCGTAGACCTTCCATAAGCCGGGTGTCGCAGGTGGGGCAGGCGCGGCGCCGGTCGCCGGCGCGAACCCGCCGAAGAAAACGCCAATCATCGAGGTTGCAAAAAGGGCAATCGCCGCGACCCTTCCAAATCTGCTCTGGGACATGACCTGTCCTCCGCGTTTTCCGTGTCAGGATCAGGCCGATCGGCTTCTCTGTCCAGCACCGGGGAACTACACTTGGTTCCGTCACCAAGGAGGTCGCCATGCTACGGCATCTGTTCCTGATCGCGCTCCTGTGCCTCTGCGGCGCCGCATCGGCGCAAACCCCCGACACCGTGCTTCTGGAACAGCTCACCTGGGACGAGGTCCGCGATGCGCTCGCGGCGGGGAAGACGACAATCATCATTCCCACCGGCGGCACGGAGCAGAACGGTCCGCATATGGCGATTGGCAAACACAATGTGCGCGTGCTGGCGAACGCGCAGGTCATTGCGCGGCGGCTCGGCAATGCGCTCGTGGCGCCGGTCGTGGCCTATGTCCCCGAGGGAAGCATCGATCCACCGGCCGGGCACATGCGGTTTCCCGGCACGATCAGCATCCCCGACCCGGTGTTCCAGCAAGTGCTGGAATATTCCGCGCGCAGCCTGAAGCAGGGCGGTTTCCGCGATATCGTATTCATCGGTGACAGCGGGCCGAACCAGGCCGGGCAGAACGCGGTGGCCGCCAAGCTCAACAAGGAATGGGCCGCCACCAACGTTCGCGTGCACGCGATCGAAAGCTATTACCGCGGCGATCCCGAAGGCGACGCCCAAACGATGATGAAGTTCGGCATCCGGAAGGAAGAGATGGGCGCGCATGCCGATGTCCGCGACACCTCGCAGATGATGGCGGTCAATCCCGCCATGGTGCGCAACGCGAAACTCCAGAACGCGGATGGAAAGAACGGCATCCAGGGCGACCCACGCCACTCGTCGCCGGAGATCGGCCGCGCCCTGATCGAGCGCACGGTGACACGCACGGTCGATTTGATCCGAAAAGGCATCGCGGAGCCGCGGCCTGCCAAAAACTGATATAGTGAAGTCTGTTCAGACGCGCCATGGGAGGGACGTGATGCGCATTTCCATCAAGCAATCGCTCATGTGTGCCGCGTTCGTCTGCGTGACTGGACCAGCCGGATATGCCGCGCAGGCGCCGGCAGGCGGCAACAACCCGCCGCCGAATGCGACGCTGACCGTCAAGGCGATCGACAATTTCGTGCCCGTGACCGACGCCATGATGCGCGCGCCCAAGCCGGAAGACTGGCTGATGTATCGCGGCAATTATGCCGGCTGGGGCTATAGCCCGCTCGATCAGATCAACAAGGGCAACGCCAAGAACCTGCAGCTGGCGTGGTCGCGTGCCATGGCGCCAGGAGAGAACGAGATCACGCCGATCGTCTACAACGGTGTGATGTATCTCGCCAATCCGAACGACGTGATCCAGGCGCTCGATGCGACGACAGGGGATCTCTTGTGGGAGTACAAACATCCGCTGCCGCCGCGCGAGCAACTGCACAATCACCAGGGCGAGCACAAGCGCAGCCTGGCGGTGTACGGCAACTTCGTCATCTTCGTCAGCTTCGACAACATCGTGATCGGACTCGATGCGCGCACCGGCAGGCGCGTTTGGGCGAACCCGCGGGGCGGCGACGGCTTCGTCACGAACTCGTCGGGTGTGGTTGTCGCTAACGGAATGATCGTCGCGGGGACTACGGCCAACGGCTATGGCGGCGGTTATGTCAGCGGCCACGACGCGCGCAACGGCGAAGAGCTGTGGCGCAAGGAACTGATCCCCCATCCGGGCGAGCCTGGTGACGAGACCTGGGCCGGCACGCCGTTCGAGAGCCGCTGGCACACGGGGGTGTGGGGGCACATCACTTACGATCCCGATCTCGATCTCGTCTATTACGGATCGAGCGGCGTGGCACCCGCCTCCGAAGCGCAGCGCAAGGCCCCGGGGGCAACGCTGGCAGGCACGGACACGCGTTTCGCGGTTCATCCCAAAACGGGCGAGATCGTCTGGCGTCATCAGACGCTGCCGCGCGACAATTGGGATCAGGAATGCACCTTCGAAATGATGGTGATCAACACGCCGGTCAATCCTGACGCGCGAGCGGGCGGCATGATGTCGATCAATCCCGACGCCAGGAAAGGCACGCGCAAGACGCTGACCGGGATTCCATGCAAGACCGGGATCGCTTGGAGCTTCGACGCCGCCACCGGTGAGTTCCTCTGGGCGAAGCAGACGACGGCGCAGAACCTCGTCACCAATATCGGTCCCAAGGGACAGGTAACGGTGAACGAGGACATGGTGATGAAGGACGTCACCAAGACCTACAGCATCTGTCCGACCTATGCGGGCGGGCGCGATTGGCCGATGGGCGCCTACAGCCCCAAGACCAACGCGTTCTTCGTGCCGCTGACCAATCTCTGCATCGACGTAAAGACCAAGCCGGACACGCCGACGCCGGCGCAGGGCTACAACACCGCGGCAACGGGGAAGTTTGCGCCCGGCAAGGACAAGGTCGGGCGTATCGACGCTGTTTCTGCGGAAACCGGCCGAACTTTGTGGAGCTGGGAGACACGGGTGTCGAATTATTCGCCGGTGCTGGCGACCGGCGGCGGTCTTCTGTTCAACGGCGGCATGGACCGTTTCTTGCGCGCGCTCGACATCGATCGCGGTCAGGTCGTGTGGGAGACGCGCCTGCCGTCGCAGGTCGTGGGCGGCGCCGTCACCTATTCGGTCAACGGGCGGCAATATGTGGCCGTCTCGGCCGGCGGCGGGGCGCTTGCCGGGCTCCAGGTCGGTATGACGCCGGAAGCCGACATGACCAGCGGCAGCAACGCGATCTACGTCTTCGCGCTGCCGAAATAGAGCGGTTCCCGCGAGGGCCTGTCGGCGCTGGAAATTCGCCTTGAGCGGCCGGGCTTCAGCGGCTAGTTTCCGCGCGCCATGCAGCCCTTTACGAAACTTTCCGGCGTCGCGGCGCCGCTTCCGATGGTCAATGTCGACACCGACATGCTCATCCCCAAACAATTCCTGAAAACGACCAAGCGCACGGGCCTGGGATCGGCCCTGTTCTTCGAACAGCGCTACGACGATAGCGGGGCGGAGAAGCCGGATTTCGTGCTGAACAAGCCCGCCTACCGAAAGGCGCAGATTCTTGTCGCCGGGGCGAATTTCGGCTGCGGCTCGAGCCGCGAGCACGCACCCTGGGCGCTGCTCGATTTCGGCATCCGCTGCGTGATCGCGCCGTCTTTCGCCGACATCTTCTACAATAACTGCTTCAAGAACGGCATTCTGCCGATCGCGCTCCCGCAAGCCGACGTCGACAAGCTGATGGATGACGCCGAGCGCGGCGCGAACGCGGTGATCAGCGTCGATCTGGAGAAACAGGAAATCCGCGGGCCCGACGGGGGCTGCATCAAGTTCGAAATCGACCCGTTCCGCAAGCGGTGCCTGTTGAACGGCTGGGACGATATCGGCCTCACTCTGCGCAACGAGAAAAAGATCACCGACTTCGAATCGCAACGCCGCCTAAGCCAACCTTGGGCGTAGTTTTCGATACTCCCCTTCCGGCGCTCAGCGCCGCCTTCCCCCATGACCGGGGAAGGTATTCTTGCTTTTCTCTCGGATGGACACCATGACCTACAAGATCCTGCTTCTTGCCGGCGACGGGATCGGCCCTGAAGTGATGGCCGAAACCGAACGCGTGCTCAACTGGCTCGCCAAGAACCGCGGCCTTTCGTTCGCCGTCGAACGCGCACTCGTGGGCGGCGCAGCTTTGGACGCCGAAGGCACGCCCGTCAGCGAAGATACCATGCGGCTTGCGCACGCGGCGGACGCGGTTCTGTTCGGCGCGGTCGGCGGACCCAAATGGGACAACAATCCGTTCGACAAGAAGCCCGAGCGTGGCCTGTTGCGCTTGCGCAAGGACCTCGAGCTGTTCGCCAATTTGCGCCCGGCCATTTGTTTCGACGCGCTGAAGGATGCTTCGACCCTGCGTCCGGATGTTGTTTCGGGGCTTAATCTGCTGATCATCCGCGAGCTGACCGGCGGCGTCTATTTCGGCGAGCCGCGCGGCATCATCGAGCTCAATGACGGCACGCGCCGGGCGGTCGACACGCAGGTCTATACGACGGGCGAAGTGCACCGCATCGCGCGCGTCGCCTTCGAGTTGGCGCGGCTACGCTCGAACCGCGTCGCCTCGGCGGAAAAGTCGAACGTCATGCACACCGGCGTGTTGTGGCGGCAGGAGGTGCAGAAGGTGCACGATGCGGAATTCGCCGACGTCGAGCTGACGCATATCCTCGCCGACAATTGCGCCATGCAGCTCGTGCGCAATCCCAAGCAGTTCGACGTCATCGTGACCGACAATCTGTTCGGCGACGTGCTGTCGGACGAAGCGGCGCAGTGCACCGGCTCGATCGGCATGCTTCCTTCGGCTTCGCTCGGTGCTAAGAACGATAAAACGGGTAAGCAGCCGGGCCTTTATGAGCCCGTGCACGGCACGGCGCCGGACATTGCCGGGAAGGGAATGGCCAATCCATTCGCCTGTATCCTGTCGCTGGCGATGTGCCTGCGCTACTCGCTCGCGCGACCGGCGGAAGCGAAGTTGGTCGAAGATGCGGTGGAGAAGGTGTTGAATGACGGGCTTCGCACCGGCGACATCATGCAGCCGGGGAAGAAGCTCGTCGGCACACGCGAAATGGGCGACGCGGTGATCGCGGCGTTGAACGGGTGAATTCTTAGCCGCGGCCGCCGGAAAGTTTTGAGCCTTCGGCTTTCGTGATCGGCAGCATACGTGCATCGATCGTGTCGATGCAGCCCAGATTGACGCCCATCATCTCGGGTGCCGTGCGCGGCTGATGATGCGTGTAGATCCCGCAATGCTTGCAGAAATAATGCTTCGCGATTCTTGTATTCCACTGATACATCGTCAGGTCGTCGGCGCCCTTGAGCAGCCGGAACTGCTCCTTCGGGATGCGGTACATGATCGCGTTCTTGCGCTTGCACAGCGAACAATCGCACATCAAACCTGAGTTCAGTTCGCCCTGAACCTCGAATTCCACCGCGCCGCAATGACACGATCCCTTATGCACGGCCATCAATAGCTCCAATGTTTCTTCATGCGGCTCCCCTTGCTCAGGCGATCCCGTTCGGAAAGGCATGCTTCCCATCCGCTCCGAGGCGAATTTCCGTCACGGAGAGAATGGAGGCAAGGGGCAGCATGCCGTAGAGATGCGGAAAATTCTCGCCGCCCCGCGACGGCTCCCATTTCAGCGCCGGCCCGAGGCGATCCGGATCGACAGCGAGAAGGAAGAACCGGTCTTCCGCCGCGAAATACTTGTCGCAGGTCCCTCGGACTTGTGTCGCGGTCGAGAGATGAATGAAGCCGTCGCGCTTATCGTCCGCTGAGCCGATGAAAACGCCGTTTTGGACGGCTTCTTCCCATTCACCAACACGTGCAATTTTGTAGATCGCTTCGCCCATGGCTCTACGGATAGCCCTGGTAGCGGCTGACCAGGGAGAGGAAGTCCCGGCGTTTGTCGCTCTTGATCAGTTCGAGCAGGCCGCCCGCGCGTTGCTTGAGCGCCCCTTCATATGCCGTGCGCGGCTCGATCCTCGCGACCGCATTCAGCTGCGAGGTGACCTCTTCCTTGTATGTGTCGAAGGCGTACCCCGCCAAGGACAAAGCATATTGCGCGCGGATGACGAGATTTTCCGGATCGGCGGCAATGGCGCGCTGGAAGTAATCGATTCCGGTGTCGACGCGTGCCCCATACATCGGCCGCGCCAGAATGCCGCCATTGCGCACCACTTCGATATGCCAGGCGCCGGCAGCCGCGAGGCTGAAGGCATCGTTCGGCGCGACCGCAAGTGCCTTGGCGATCGCCTCCTTGGCTTGCTCGGGATAGTGCGCGAATTGCGCCCTTATGCTCCCGGCGATGCGTGCTTCGTAACCCAGCGACACGGCAAGGAAGACGAATGCGTCGGGATGATTCATGTCCAACGCAATCGACCGGCGCGCAAGATTCTCGGCCCGCTGGAGACAGGGCAGGCACGGTGCGTCGCGCAAATTTGCGATCGCCAAGGCGGCTCGCGCCGCCGCAGCAAGGCCCTCGCCGGTATTGGCCGTTTGACCGGCCGCTATCGCCGCCTCGTATTGCCCAGTGCGGTAGAGCTCGATCGGAGATTTTGTCTCTTGGGCGAGCGCGGAAGACAAGGATGCCGCCGCAACGAAGAGCAGGGGAAAGAGCCAAACCCCTACATTCCCAGAAAGGCGACGTAAGGGGGGCAAGCGCGTTGCTCGCTTCATGAAGCCTTTGCAGCGCCCAGGAACGCGCCGGAGAGGGCGGTGCGGATCAGAACCGCCGTCTGGGCGCATCCGAACAATGCGGCAAACGAACCGAAACGCGGGCCCTGGCTCTGCCCCAGCGCGACTTCATAGATCGCCTTGAACCAGTCGCGCAGAGGCTCAAACCCGTGCGTCTTTCCGATCTCGTAAACGGCGTTCTGCACCTTCTCCGCGTCACGTTCCTCGCCCATGTTCTCGAACACATCGGCGAGCGCGGACAGCGCTTCGCGCTCTTTGTCGTTTGCTGCACGATACCGCTTCTGCGGCAACACGAAGTCTTCGTAATATTTGAGTGCGTAGGAAACGAGCCGGTCCAGACCTTTGTGCGTTTCGGGCCGCGCTCCAGGCGCATAAGCGCGAATGAAACCCCAAAGGACCTCACGATCATGCGCGCCTGACGCGCTCACCAAATTGAGCAGCAGCGCGAAACTGACCGGATAATCCTCCGTAGACGGATGGCCAGCATGGATGAACCATACGGGGTTCTCCAGCGCGGTGGCGGGTTCGTTTCCTTCGCGGTGATATTGCGCGACAAAGGCGAGATAATCGTCCACAGCTTTCGGGATGGCGTCGAAATAAAGCCGCTTTGCAGCGTGCGGCTTTTGAAACATGAACAGCGCCAGACTTTCCTCGGGACCGTAGGTCAGCCATTCGTCGACGGAAAGGCCGTTGCCCTTGGATTTGGAAATCTTGCCCCCCACTTCATCGAGGAACAATTCGTAGGTGAACGTTTCCGGCGGTACGCCTCCGATCGCGCGCACGATCTTCGTGGAGAGCTCGACGGAGGGAATCAGGTCTTTGCCCGACATCTCGTAATCGATGCCAAGCGCGAACCAGCGCATCGCCCAATCGGCCTTCCATTGGAGCTTACAATGTCCAGCGGTAACCGGCACTTCCGTGCGCCCGCTCTCGTCCTCGTAGACGATCGTGCCGGCTTGCGTATCCCAAGCGACCACGGGGACTTGCAGCACGTGGCCGGTTCGCGGGCACAGCGGAAGGAACGGCGAATAGGTCGCGCGCCGCTCGGGGCCGAGCGTCGGCAAGACGATGTCGCGAACCTTCTCGTAATGACGGAGAACGGTCAGCAGCGCCTGATCGAACTGGCCGCTTTTGTAGCATTCCGTCGAGCTGAAGAACTCATAGCGAAATCCGAAGCGGTCCAGGAACGCCTTTAGCCTGGCGTTGTTGTGGGCTCCAAAGCTCCGATGCGTGCCGAATGGATCGGGGATCTCGGTCAAGGGCTTGCCCAAATGTTCGCGCAGCATGGCCTGGTTCGGCACGTTGTCGGGGACCTTGCGCAACCCGTCCATGTCGTCGGAAAAGGCGATCAAGCGTGTCGGCACGTCCGACAATGTCTCGAAGGCCTGCCGGACCCAGCTCGTGCGCGCGACTTCCCCGAATGTGCCGATGTGGGGCAGACCGGACGGCCCATACCCCGTTTCGAACAACACTTCGTTTACGACTCGACCTGCGGAGCGCCGCTTTTCGATGCGCGCAATCAGTTTGCGCGCCTCTTCGAACGGCCAGGAGCGTGCCGCCAATGCGAGTTCGCGGCGTGAGCCGGAGGTCATGACAATCCTTAATGTTAAGCGTATCGAAAGGCGAAGAAGCTAGGCTCCCCCTTCATCAACGTCAACGCGAGGCAATGGCCGCCTATCGGCAGCACGGATGCCCGCGGGGGAGCGGCCGGTGGCCATCGAGGACGGTGTAAACCGATCCGACGCGCAAGACGAAACTCTGTTAAAGGGCAGAGTGGCGGTTCTGTACGCCCTCAGCGACCATCATCTGTTCTTGCCTTTCGCCGCCCTGTGCATGGCGGCCTCGCTGATGGAGAGCGCAACTTCGTTGTATCTCTCCGCGACACCCCTGCTGCTCCTGATCGCGGCAAGCGTGGTGCGCAATGGGCTCAAGGAAGCGTACGAAAAGCGCGCCCAAGGGAGTGCTTCGCTGCTCTGGGCGAACCGCTATACGGTTCTGTCGGCGGTCGAGGGGACCATCTGGGGTTTCGGCGCAGCCGTGTGGTTCGCTCCCGGATCGTTTCCCGCCCAAGCGTATCTGGTGCTCGCGTTTCTCGGGATGTCGGCTACGGAGTTCATCGCGCGCGCGGCGTATCGTCCTGCCTATCTCGCGCAAGCTGCAACCTCGCTATTGCCGCTCGCGGCGTTGCTGATCTTCGAGGGCGGAACATACCAATGGCTGTCGGCTATTCTGCTCGTAATGTTCGGCGGCACGCTTTTTAGCTACAGCGCCAAAATTGCCGATCTTCTCGACGAAAGCATTCTGTTGCGCCACGACAATTCTCAGCTGATCGGCCGATTGAGCGAGGAGAAGCGGTCCGCGGAAACCGCGCGCGATGCCGCCCAAGCCAGCGAACGCGCCAAATCCGGCTTTATCGCCAACATCAGCCACGAGTTGCGTACGCCGCTGAACGCCGTTCTCGGCATGGCACAGCTCTTAGAGCGGAGCGACCTGGCAAAGACCCAGCGTGATCACGTCAAGGTGCTGCTGGAAGCGGGCCGCGGTTTGAAGACGCTGCTCGACGACATCATCGTGTTGTCGCAGCAGGAACGGCTCACCGCGCCCGAAGGAGGTTGCGACGGAGCTCAGGCTGTCCGTACGGTGGCGCGCCTGCTTCAACCCAACGCTTGGGAAAAGCGTTTGCGCCTTTCGCTCAACATCCCGGCTGTGCTGCCGCATGTCGCCGCCGATCCGAGATTGCTGCGGCGGGTGCTTTTGAAACTGGTCGGGAACGCGATCAAATTCACCGAACGCGGCAATATCGAAATCAGCTTGGACGCAATCGAAGCCGAATCCGGAGAACGCAAGGTCCGGTTCGTGATCACCGATACAGGCCCCGGCATTCCGAACCATCTGCTAGGGACGATTTTCGAGCCGTTCACGAAACAGGATGATTCTTACACGGCGAGGCACACCGGCGCAGGCGTCGGTCTTGCGGTTGCGAAGCAGCTGGTCGAATCGATCGGCGGCACCATCGGTGTCGAGAGTGAGCCGGGCATGGGCGCACGCTTCTGGATCACGCTTCCCGCCGTACAGGCGCACGCGCCGGAACGAAGCGAAGGGGAAGCCGTGGCTCCGCCAAGCGGACTGTCCATTCTCGCCTATCTACCCGACGACGAGATCCGCGTGTCGGTGGAGCGTCTCCTTTCGCCCTTCGGCAATGCGATGACCAGCACGGAGACGCTGGCGCAGGCCGCGACGATATCGACTCGCGGCGGTTATTCCCTGATCGTTGCGGCGGCCGCGAGTGTAGATGTTCTCGCTGCGACGCCTGGCCAAAGAACGCCCATTCTCGCCATCGCAAGAAGCGAAGAGCGTCATCCCGATGGAGCCGATGCGGTGTTGCGCTGGCCCGCCACCTCGAATGCGCTCTTTACCGCGATCACCGCCCTCACGGCCTATTCGCCCAACGCAGCGAACGAATCGAAGAAGGAAGACGTCGATGCGGCCATCGACAGCAAGGCCATCAACGAGCTCGAGAAATCGCTTGGTGTAAAGACACTGATCGACATTTTGCAGTCCTATCTCCACACCGCGGAAGGCCTCGCCGAAGCGTTGTCGGCGGCGTCCGGCAAAGAGGATTGGAATCAGGCCGGGCGCTTGGCCCAGGACTTTGCTGGCGCGGCCGGCGGCCTCGGACTGGCTGCGCTCACTTCCGCCGCCCGTCTTCTGGCGCAAGGCGCGCGCGATGGAGCTGGCGACGACGCGCTGTCGAGCGCGGCCGAAAGCGTCCTCAGCGAGCACACGCGCGTACGCGAAGCTCTGCGCCGCCTCTACCCGGACCTCGCCGCCTAATTCGAAGGCTTGTCCTTTTTCAGGACCACGCCGTCATATTCGCGGCTGTCGACGACGGCTTCGACGATCTGTGGTCCGTTTGCGGAGAAGGCTTGCTCCAGTGCCGCGCGCAGCTCGGCCATGTTGTGGGCGGTGCGCACCGGAACGCCGAAAACCTGGTCGCCGCCGATGCCGCCGCGCTCACGCACGGGCGTGCCGTAAATCGGATTGCCCTTCTTCTGTTGTTTGATGCGGATGAGCGCCAGATCGTTGTCCGTGAGCAGAAGCACAACGATTTTCAGGCCGTAGCGCAATGCCGTGGCGAGTTCCCCCGCCGTCATCAGAAAGCCGCCGTCGCCGACTACCGTGCAGACGGTTTTCTGCGGACAGGCCAGTTTCGCGGCAATTGCGGCGGGAAGCCCGAAGCCCATTGTCGACCAGCCATTGGTCATGATCTGCAAGCCGGGTGCAGGCGTTCTCCAGAGCTGCCCGATCAGGTGCGTGTGAGCGCCGACGTCGCAGGTCATGATGCCATCTTCGGGGAGAATCTCCCGCAGCACCGTCAGTGCCGCTTTCGGGCCGAAACCCTCGCCCGCCGGCTGCAGCTTTTGGAACATCGCTCTGCGCCGTTCGGCAACCGCCGCCAAGTCCCAAGCGCTGGGAATCGGAGGAAGCTCAAGGAGCGCGCGCAGGGATGTACCGATGTCGCCGACGGCATCTACCGCCACAGTGTATTCCGTTGTGTCGATATCGGCGGGCACGATATCGAAGCTGATCAGCGGAGCATTCTTCGGCATCCACGATTCGTAATTGAACTCGACAGGGTCGTATCCAATGCCGACGATCAGATCGGCTTGCTGATGCGTCTCCCCGACGATGTTGCTGAGAGCGTGGAACAGGACGCCTGCGTAGGACGGATGATCCTCGGCGAGCATCCCTTTCGCCATCGGAGTGAGAACGACGGGAATTTTGTGCTTTTCGGCGAGCTGCTGGATTTCCTTTTGCATCTTGGCCTGAACCGCGCCCAAGCCCACCGCCAGAATGGGCTTGCGCGCCTCGGCAAACAGTTTCGCCGCGCGAGCGATAACGGCCGCGGCAGCGGGCGGAGCCGGGGACGGCGGCACAAAGCTGAGGCTCTCCGGCGCCGTTTTCTCGGCCGAGAGCCCTACCGGCAGACCGATATGGACGGGTCCGGGCCGGCCCGCCATCGCAATTGCGGCCGCGTCGAAAACCGCGGATCGCACCGCATCTGCCGTCAAACGCGTCGTCTTCTTCGTCAACGGTCGGAATAGGGCTTGATGGTCGATCGCCATCTGACTGGTGCGGCCGCGCATCGAGGCTGGCATTTCGTCGGTCAGAGCAATCACGGGCGAGCGGTCGAGGAGTGCTTCGCCGACTCCGGTCGTCAAATTGGTGGCGCCAGGACCGAACGTCCCGAAGCAGACGCCAGGCTTGCCGCTGAGGCGGCCGCACACATCGGCCATCATCCCCGCAGCGCCTTCGTGCGTGGTCAAGATGAAGTCGATCCCGTCTGCGACTCGCAGCGCTTCCATGTAGTCAACCCAACCCCCGCTCGGCACGCCAAAGACGTATTTGACGCCGATTTCGCGCAGGGCGCCGATCAGCGCGGTGGCGACGGAACTGGAATCAGGCATCACGCACTCCTCATGACGCTCTTAAGCGTTGTTTACGTCTGCCGCACGAATTCATTTTTCTTTTACCAACATACCCGCGATGTGGGTCCCGCGAGACGTCAGGGATAATACGCAAAACAGGAAATTTCAAAGCCACTTAACCGTTTGTTGCGGCTCGCCGCGCCATTGTTGCGTCTGCCTTTTCAGGTGACGGACCCGGTATGCCTTCTTTTCAGGATTCGAACGGCGGGGGATCGCGGCCACCCCCTCGGCGCGAGCCCAGAAAGCATCAGGTCAAATTCGATGCCGGCCACCTTGCCGATGCGATCGAACGTCGGCTCCTGCACGTCGAATATCAACCCAAGGTGCCGCTCGAAAGCAAAGGGGCGGAGTTCGCGGTCGAAGCGCTTTGCCGTCTCGATCATCCGGAGTTCGGCAGCATAGATCCCGAGCTCTTCATCCGCATCGCGGAGCAGGAAGGCTTGATCGCACAGCTCACCGACGTGGTGGTGTGCCGGTCATTTGCTGATCTGCGCAGCTGGCGAAAACAGGGATTTTCGGTGCGGCTCGCACTGAACATTTCGCCTGAACTGCTCCGGACGCGTGAGTGGTCCGAACACTTCATCGTCCGTTGCCGCGAGTTCGAAATCGAGCCCGCCCGGATCGTTCTCGAAATTACGGAGTCCTCGGCCGGCGCGACGCTCGACGTGGCATTCGACGTTCTGACGCGGCTGAACTTGCGCGGCTTTACGCTTTCCATCGACGATTTCGGAACCGGATTTTCCTCGTTGGCCGCGCTCTACAAGCTGCCATTCCAGGAGCTCAAGATCGACAAGAGCTTCACCTTCGAT
>Ga0310810_10006036_pt1 | contig 13625 bp, 11 predicted proteins | sample NCmetagenome_FD_207641 | JGI IMG/M metagenome (GOLD analysis project Ga0310810, IMG submission 207641) | Soil microbial communities from experimental microcosm in Duke University, North Carolina, United States - NC | ecosystem: Engineered > Artificial ecosystem > Soil microcosm > Unclassified ... | reverse complement strand
CGCAGACCCGCGACCTGTACCGCCGGCGAAACCACGATCGTCAGACGCGACAGCCGGGGCTCGAGGGCCCCGACATGGGTGGTGGCCTCGGCTTCGCGATCGGGCCGCCCATCGCGGCGCGCGATGTACGCCGCCTCCCTGAACTCGCTCCACGAGCTTGCCAGGCGTCCCTCGCGCTCATGACACAGGGCCAGATTCAAGAGCGTCCCGCCGCTGGGATCGAGGCGCTGGCTCTCGCCCAGCTTCTGGCAGGCTTCGGGAATTTTTCCCTCCAGCAAGAGTGCACGTCCCTGCTGGAACAGCAAGCTCGCCAGCCCTTTGTCCTCGGCGCTCGACTCGGCACGCGCGGCGCTGGCCGGCACGAACAGCAGAAAAGCCAGGCACGCACGCCAGGCGATCCCGCGAACCGACCTCGACATGCCGCAATTGTCACTGCACTTGGGCACGTTGCAACTCTCGCATCGTGGCCCAGCGACGATCGAACCCACGCGCGGGCTAAGGTGACGGCCCGCTCGACCAGGCGGCGCCGTCCCATTGAACGAAGGTTCCGTCGCCGACCGCCCAGGCGCGGTCGCGGCTGGTTCCCCAAACCCGATTGAGGTTGCCGGTGGTTCCACTTGGAGACAGGCGCCAGATCGTCCCATCCCAGTGCATGATCGTTCCGCCGCTGCCGACCGCCCAGACGTCGTCGGCGCCGCTGCCCCAGACCGAGTTCAGGATCACCACGTACGGGTAGGACGGGTTCATCGGGTCCGCGACGCGCTGCCAGGAAGAGCCGTTCCAGCGAAGAATGGTTTGGCCGACCGCCCAGACGTCGTTCCGGCCGCTGCCCCACACGCCGTAGAGCGACTGATATTGGTCGTACGCGACCTCGGACCATTCGGCGCCGTTCCAGTGCAGGATGGGACCGTCATCGCTGACCGCCCAGACGTCGTTGGCCGCCGAGCCCCAGATGCCGTCGACGACTGGGAAGATCGGGGCAGGGGCGATCGACCAGATGGCGCCGTCCCAGTGGAGAATCGCGCCGATCCCGACGGCCCAGACGTCGTTCGGCGCGCTGCCCCACACGCTCGTGAGCCGTTTCGTCGTTGGGCTCGAGACGGGAGCCAACGTACGCCCGTCCCAGTGCACGAGGGCGCCCCAGTCGCCGACGGCCCAGACGTCGTTCCAGCCGCTCCCCCATACTCCCGCCAGCGCCCGGGCTTCGGCGTCCGGGTTGACAGTCACGTCAATCGTCGAGAAGCCCTGTGAACGCGCGATTATGCCGGGCGGTCTTTTTGCGGTGGAGAAGCCGACTGTCCAGACGTCGTAAGGCTCGCTGGCCCAGATACCGGTGAGCTTCAACGACGGCACGGAGTCGCAAGACGCTTCCGCGGGCGAGCAGCGCGCTGGCACGCCGCCGCCCCCGGGGCACGGGAAGGGCTTGCCGGGATCATCGCACGTCAGGCGGCAGTTCGCTCCAACGCAGTCGTCAAAGCGGATGTCGTCCACCCAGACCTCGGATCCCAGGTCGAGATGCGCCGCAAACTGAACGCCCACGATCTCCGCGTTCCACGACGCGGTACTCACGATCAGTCTCCCCGCCGCGTCAGACTGCGTCTCCTGCGTGAGCGCCGTGAAGGGCACCATGTACTCGACCCACTCGCCTGGATTGTGCGGGGAGATGACGTACTGGAAGTGGTTGTTGCAGTTGCGGCTGTCTGCCGTGTCCAAGCAGGTTCCGCCTTCGGTCGGGGGCAGCGTGCTCGACACCGGGAAGCGGACGGCGACCCGGGGGACGACGATCGGGCCAGTGGTCTTCATCCAGAATCGGATGCCGCCCGCCGCGGACACGTTGTAGGGCTTGTTCTCCAGGCCCTGCACGTTCAGGTTGAAACCCATCACCGCGTCCCAGCCGCCGGCGGCGGATCCCGTCACGTGCGCGGCATACCCGCTGCCGTCGCGACCGCCAGGGATTATCGCCGGCGTGAAAGGTCGAGCGGGCGCCGGCGATCCGGACGCGCTCCCATCTAAAACGACGAACCATTTGCCGTGGCGCATCCCCGCGCTGCAGATCTCGGCGTCGCCGTCCTCCATGTCGTCGATCATCAGCTCATCGAGGCAGCTTGGCCGCGAGTGTCCGTCACGGATGCCGAAGAGCGCGTTGCAGCCGGCCAGCAGGGTGACCGCCGCTATCTTGAACGCGGCTCCCCGAAGCGAGCGTCTGTCGGGTGGTACCAATGTCGCCATCCAGTGCCGCGATTGTCGCCTTGGCGGGCGACGTTGCAACCACCGGACCGGCGCAGGCCCGAAAATAGCGGGCGCTGGCGCAGGCGTTTGGGCGATCATTGCGCAAGTTGCGCATGATCGCCGTGCACGCTCGCGCATCGAGTGCCTGAATTTTCCGGCTGTCGCGCTAATGTTCGACGCATGCCGATCCGTTACAGCGACGACGCGAAGCCGCCGATCTCCGACGTCCTCGCGCTCTATCGATCGGTGGACTGGTCGTCGGCCGACAAGCCGGAGGCGCTACACAAGGGCCTGCTCGGCTCGCATTCGCTGATCACGGCCTGGGACGAGGCGACGCTGGTTGGTCTCGGCAACGCGATCTCGGACGGTCACCTGGTCGTCTACTTCCCGCACATGGTCGTGCATCCCGACTATCAGGGCCGCGGCATCGGGACCGAATTGATGAAGCGCATGATGGCGCGCTACCGCGGTTTTCATCAGCAGGCGCTGATCGCCGACGGCCGCGCCATCGATTTCTACAAGCGGCTCGGCTTCGTTCGCGCCGGCGCGACCGAGCCGCTCTGGATCTTCGACGGGCGCGAGCACGACTGATGCGAGCCCTATCGGATGGAGGAAGGCCATGCAGACCTACGAAGGAAGCTGCCACTGCGGACGCGTGCGCTTTCGCGTGACGGCCACGCTGGATGCTGTCATCCGATGCAACTGCTCGATCTGCCGGAAGAAGGGCATCCTGCACGTGATCGTGCCGCACGCGCAGTTCGAGCTTCTGTCGGGCGCCGACGATCTGACCGTCTACCGGTTCAACACCGGGATCGCCAAGCACCAGTTCTGCCGCCACTGCGGCATCCACCCGTTCTACGTGCCGCGTTCCGATCCCGACAAGATCGACGTCAACGTCCGCTGCCTGGAAAATGTCGACGTCGACGCGCTGCCGGTCGTTCCGTTCGACGGCGACAACTGGGAGCAGGCGATCGGCTCCGCGTCGTGGAAGGCGCCGCCGGCGTGATCGCCTGGTTCCGTCGCTGGCGCGCGGAGAACGCGCGGGTTCGAGATGCGGAGCGGCGGGCGCTGTCGGCGTTTCGCGACAGCCGCGGTCACGCCGGGTTCGGCGCCTGGATCGTCCGGCGCACGGAAGACGAGACCGTCGTCCGCGTGTGCTTCGGGGATCTGCGGCCGCCGCGGCGCGCGTGGTTCGCCGTGCCGGCGTCCGCCGGCGCACCCGTGCGCGAGCTGTCCTGGGACGAGGTCTCGCCGATGGGCGAGGGCGAGCGGGTCTGGCGTTAGACTGCCCCCGATGTCGAAGATCCTGGTCACCGGATCCGCGGGCACCGTCGGGCGCCCGCTGTGCGCGGAGCTGCGGCGGCGCGGTCACGTCGTGCGCGGATTCGATCGCGCGCCGACGCCCGATCTGGACGATGCGGTGGTCGCCGACGTCGCCGACGCCGTGGCGGTCAGTGCCGCGACGCGCGGCATGGACGCGATCGTCCACCTCGCGGCGGAGCCGCACGACCGGCCGTTTCCGGAGCTGCTGGGGCCGAACGTCATCGGCCTCTACAACGTCATGGACGCGGCGCGCGAGGCAAACGTTCGGCGCGTCGTGCTCGCGAGCTCGATGATGATCGTGGCGGGCTGGAGCGATCCGCCGCGCCCGGCGGGCGTCAACGAACGGCGCCCCCCCAACCACTACGCGCTGACGAAGGTGTGGGCGGAGGAGATGGGCGAGCTCTACGCGCGCCGCTTCGGCATGAGCGTCATCGCCGTGCGCCTCGGCTGGATGGTGCGCAATCCGGACGAGGCCCGCCACATGCTGTCGCTGAAGATCTTCGACTGCTATGTCAGCCGCGCCGACGGCGCGCGCGCCCTGGCGGCGGCGGTGGAGGCGTCCGGCATCACGTTCGAGATCGTCTACGCCGCCAGCCGCGGCGGCGAGCGCGTGTTCGACATGGAGCCGGCGCGCCGCGTGCTGGGCTTCGAGGCGGAGCAGACCTGGCCCGAGGGCCTGCCGTTCGCGCTGCCGGATGCCTGACGGCGGTCGACGCGGCGCGCTCGCGCGCCTGCTCGCGCTGGCGTGGGACTACCGCGCGGTCTGCCTGCGCGTGTTCGCCGGCCAGCTCGCGTCGCTGGCGCTCGCGTTGGGCGCGCTCGGCGGCAGCGGCCTCGCCGTAGACGTCGTGCGCCACGCGGTGGATCCGGCGGCGCCGCCCGTGCGCTGGCCGTACGGTCTCGCGCCGCCCGCCGGATGGTCGCCGGCGCGCGTGCTGATCACCGTCGTCGCGACCGCGCTGCTGCTGGCGACGCTGCGCGCGCGCGTCGTCTATGGAACGGCCCTCGCGACCGGCCGCTTGATTCACATCGACCTGGTGCCCGCGCTGCGCGCGCGCGTGTTCGACAAGCTGCTGCGCCTCGGTCACGGGTTCTTCCAGCGCAACGCCTCGGGTTCGATCATCAACCGCGTCACCGCCGACGTGCAGTCCCTGCGCTCGTTTGTCGACGGCGTCTTGCTGCAAGGGGCGCTGCTGGCGTTCACGCTCGCGATTTACGTCGCGTACATGGTCCACGTGCACGTCGGGCTGACGCTGGCGTGCCTGGCGCCGACACCGCTGCTGTGGCTGGCGACAAGCTGGTTCTCGCGCTGGGCGCGCCCCGCGTACGAGCGTAACCGCGCGCTGTCCGACGCGATGGTGCTGGCGATGTCCGAGGGCGTGAAGGGCATCCGCGTCACCAAGACGTTCGGCGCCGAGGCGCAGGAGCTGGAGCGGTTCCGCCGCCACAACCGGGCCGTGCGCGATCAGCAGGAAGCGATCTTCCGGCGCGTCAGCCGCTTCGGACCGACGGTATCGTTCATCACCGCGATCAGCATCGCCATCCTGCTCGGCTACGGCGGGGCGCTTGTCGCGCGCGACGCGATGACGCTGGGGCAGCTGGTCGTGTTCGCGGGCCTGCTGCAGCAGTTCTCGACGCAGATCACCGGCATGGCGGCGATCGTGAACACGCTGGAACAGAGCGTGACCGCCGCGCGCCGCGTGTTCGAGGTCCTGGACGCGCCGATCGACGTCCAGCCGCCTGCGACGCCGGCGCCCCTCGCTGCCTGCCGCGGCGCGATCCGCTTTGAGGAGGTCAGCTTCGGGCACGGATCTGACCGGCTGGCGCTGGACGCCCGGCTCGCCCTCGATCAGATCGACTTCGCGGTCGAGCCCGGGCGCTGCGTGGCGTTCGTGGGCGCGACCGGCGCGGGCAAGAGCACCCTGCTCGGCCTTGTCTCGCGCTTCGACGATCCGGTCCGCGGGCGCGTCCTGATCGACGGCGTCGACGTGCGCGCGCTGGACCTGGGCGTCCTGCGCGGCAACATCGGCGTCGTCTTCCAGGAGAGCCTGCTGTTTCGCGGCACCGTCGCCGACAACATCGCCTTCGGCCATCCCGCCGCCACGCGCGACGCGATCGAGCGCGCCGCGCGCACGGCCGGCGCCCACGCCTTCATCGCCGAGTTGCCACGCGGCTACGACACGCCGATCGAAGAAGCCGGGCACAACCTGTCAGGCGGGCAGCGGCAGCGGCTGGCGATCGCGCGCGCGATCCTGCTCGACCCGCCGATCTTGCTGCTGGACGATCCGACAAGCGCGATCGACGTCCACACCGAGGACGAGGTGCTGGCCGCGATCGAGGCGGCCCGCCACGGGCGCACGACGATCCTGGTGACCAGCCGCTTCTCGGCGCTGCGCGCCGCCGACGAGATCTGCGTGCTCGACGCGGGCCGCATCGTCGAGCGCGGGCCGCACGCGGCCCTGATCGGCGCGGGCGGCCTCTACGCGCGCGCGGCCGCGCTGCACAGCCTGGGAGCGGACACGTGAGCCCCGATCAGAGGCCGCTGGACTGGGGGATCGTCCGCCGGCTCTACGGTTACACGCGGCGCTACGCACGGATGCGCAACGCGCTGTCGGCGATCGTCGTGCTGCGCGCGATCCAGCTTCCGTTCGTGACGTGGGCGATGGCGCGCGTGCTGTCGGGGCCGATCGCGCGCCGCGACGCCGCCGGCACGGTCACGGGCATCATCGGCTTTCTCGCGCTGGCGGCCTTCACGGAGATCTGTTTCGTCTACCGCGCGCGTTTCGCGCTGCGCCTGGGCGAAGCCGTCGTGCACGACCTGCGCGACGCCGTGTACGCCCACCTGATGCGGATGCCGATGAGCTTCTTCTCGCGCGCGCCCGTCGGCGGGCTGGTCGCCCGCATCACCTCGGACATCGACGTCGTGCGCATCGGCGTACAGGACGTCGCGTTCGTTTCGACGGTGCAGGCGGGGACGGCGCTGATCTCGGCGGGGCTGATGATCTTTTACGATTGGCGCCTGTTCCTTGTCGTCGCGATCATGGTCCCGGGCGTGTGGACGCTGGTCCGGCGGCTGCGCGGGCGGCTGGGCCAGGCGCATCGCGATCAGCAGGAGAGCTTCTCGCGCGTGACCGCGACGCTGGCCGAGAGCGTGGCCGGCATCCGCGAGATCCAGAGCTTCGCGCGCGAGGCGGCCAGCGCCGAGCGCTTCGCGGCGCTGGTCCACGATCACGCGAGCTTCAACATGGGCGCCGCGCGCCACGGCGCCATCATCCAGCCGCTGCTGGAATGGAACGGCCAGCTGTTCCTGTCGCTGGTGCTGGTGGTGGGCGGCTACCAGGCTCTCGTCGGCGGCGTGCCGCTGGCGGCGCTGATCCAGTTCCTGTTCCTGTCGAATGGCTTGTTCGCGGCGATCCCGAACCTCGGCAACCAGTACAACCAGGCGCTGGCGGCGATGGCGGGCGCGGAGCGCGTGTTCGCGCTGCTCGACACGCGCCCCGACTGGGAGGACGCGCCGGGCGCCGTCGCCCTCGATCGCGTCGAGGGGGCGGTGGGCCTCGACGGCGTCGGCTTCGCCTACGAGGCCGGGCGGCCGGTGCTGAGCGGGGTCGACCTCGCGGTGCCGGCGGGTCGGACCGTCGCGCTGGTGGGCGCCACCGGCAGCGGCAAGAGCACGCTCGCCAGCCTTGTCGCGAAGTTGTACCTGCCGACGGAGGGCCGCGTCGCCGTCGACGGGCGCGATCTCGCGGCCGTGTCGGGACCGTCGCTGCGCCGCCACATCGCCTGCGTCACGCAGGATAACTTCCTCTACGCCGGCACCGTCGCCGACAACATCCGGGTGGGACGGCCGGACGCCAGCGACGCGGATGTGCGCGCCGCGGCGCGCGCGCTGGACGTCGAGGCGCTGATCGACGCGCTGCCGGCCGGCTTCGCGACCGAGGTGGGCGAGAACGGCGCCCGTCTATCGCTCGGGCAGCGTCAGGTGATCTGCTTCGCGCGCGCGATGCTCGCTGACCCGCGCATCCTGATCCTCGACGAGGCGACCAGCTCCGTCGACGTCGTCACGGAGACGCGCATGCAGGCGGCGCTGGCCCGCCTGCGCGCCGGCCGCACCAGCTTCGTCATCGCCCATCGCCTGGCGACGGTGCGCCACGCCGACGAGATCGTCGTGCTCGATCACGGCCGCGTCGTCGAGCGCGGCACGCACGCGGCGCTCCTCGCCGCCGACGGCGCCTACGCGCGCACGTTCCGGCGCGCGGCCGGCGTCGGCGGCGCGTGATTCACTGCGGGCAGACGGCGGCGCACTCGGTGGGCAAGCCGATCGTCGGTGAGCCGTTCTGGATGAAGAGCAGCTGGGCGCAGGTGTCGTTCATGAAGCTCGCCACGCAGGTCCCGGCCGCGTCGGGATCGAAGGTGGGGCATTGGGCCGGATAGTCGACGCAGCGGTCGGGCGTCGCCTGGCATTGCTCGACCGACCCTCGGTACATCGTCGTGAAGTCGCCGTTGCGATCGGCGGGCGGAACGCACTCGAACGCGCGGACGCATCCAACCTGAAGGAGGTCGTGGCAGTAGGCCTGCGCCTTGGGGACGCCACCACCACCGCCACACGCGGCCAGCCCCAGCACGATCAGGATGCACAGCGATACGGTGCGTGGGCGCTGCATCGGCTGCAGCCAGCGTACATCTACATGGGTCGTCGCGGGCGAAAACACGTTAGGCTGCGCGCGTGCACCGACGACTGCGCTGGCTCGCATTGGCGTCGCTGGCGCTGGCCCTGGCAGTGTCCGGCTGCCGCGAACGGCCCGTGCCGATCGTCGGCGAGCCCGAGACCATCGACCACAGCGAGGTCCACGTCCTGCCGCGCTCGGCGAACGGGCGCGACTACCGCATCACCGTCGGCGTTCCGGATTCGTACGCCACGCACCCGGAGCAGCGCTACCCGGTCCTTTTCATCACGGACGGTTACTGGGACTACAAGCTGCTGAAGTCGATCATCGGCGGGCTGGTGTACGACAAGTCGATCCCGGAGGTGATCCTGGTCGGGATCGGCTACCCGGGCGACGCGCCCGACTACGGGCGCCTGCGCCGCTGGGATCTGACGCCGGTCCCGGGCGCGGACGACGAACAGCTGGGCGAGGGCGGGCACGCCGGCGAATTCCTCGACGTGATCGAACGGCAGATCATCCCGTTCGTCGAGGGACGCTACCGCGTGGATTCGCTCTACGTGCTGTTCACGAAGCCGGCGCTGTTCACCGCGTACATCGCGCCCAGCCCGGCGACACCTTTCGCGCGCGGCTGGTTGTTCGGACACGAGGACGCGTTCGCGAAGTCCGGCAAGCCGCTCACGGCGCGTCTCTACATGACCGCTGCCGAGAAGGAAGAAGCGTGGGTCGTCGACGCGATCAAGAAGTTCGACGGTCAGCTGCGCGCGCGCGCCTATCCGGGGCTGACCTACGAATTCCGCGTCATCGACGGCGAGCGCCACGCCGGCACAAAACCCGAAAGCTTCAACCGCGGCGTCCGCTTCGCCTTCGCCCCCCGCGCGCCCGCGCCCTGACTCTTCCGCCGCAATCAGTCGCTGACGTTCGAGACCTGCTTCCGCAGCGTCTCGAATGGGATCACGACGGTGCGGTCAGCTGCGAGCTTCAGCGCGTCGCCATCAAATGAAAGCCGGACCTCGCCGCGCAACGGGCTCGTGCCTTCCAGCTTGGCGAGGTTCGCCCAGACGTACTTTTCCGGACTCCAGCTGATGCGGATGACGTTCAGGTCGCGGCGCTTCGTGCGCGCGTTCAGGATCGAGACCAGCCGACCGTTGTTCGATATCGCCATCTGGCTGGTCTGGTCGCAGGACATCTTGATGCTCCAGCGGGGCGGCGCCGCGCAGGTGCCCCCGGCGTAGACGTCGGCGATCATCAGGCACATCCCGCCGGCACCCGGGCTGAGGCGCGTGTCGACCGAGTGCGCCTTGTTCACGGACGCGCGGCACGCCGCCGCCGCGCTGCCCTCGGTAGCTGCGGCCAGCGCCAGCGCGCCGGCGATCCCGTACGCAAGACACCACACCGACGACGAGCCCTCGCGCATGGCCGCTAGGCTAGCGCGATCCCCGCATCGCCGGGGCTGAAGAAATGCGCGCGTTCCATGTCGACGGCGAGCGGCAACGTGTCGCCCACGGCGGGGGCGGCGCCGTCGGCGGACGCGTCGACGTGTGCGACGACGCGCGGGTGATGCGCCGTCTGCAGGTAGACGTCCATCTTCGCGCCCAGCGGTTGCACCAGCCAGACCTTCATCGACAGCTGGGAGTCCGCCGCCGCGAAGCGCGCGGCCGGCGCGGGCGCCAGCGCTTCCGGGCGTACGCCCAGCACGACGTGGGGATCGTTCGCGAGGCGGGCGCGCAGCGCCGACGTCGCGCGCGCCGGCACAGGCAGCGTACCGGACCCTTCATCGAAGAAGAGTCGTCCGCTGTTTTCGATCAGACGCCCCTCGAAGAAGTTCATCGGTGGCGTCCCGAGGAAGCCGGCGACGAACCGGTTGGCCGGGTGGTGGTAGATGTCGAGCGCGCTCGCGCACTGCTGCACGACGCCGTCGTTCATCACGACGACCCGATCGCCGAGCGTGATCGCCTCTTCCTGATCATGCGTCACGTAGACGGTGGTGCTTCCCAGCGTCAGGTGAAGGCGTTTGATCTCGGCGCGCATCTCGACGCGCAGCTTGGCGTCCAGGTTCGACAGCGGCTCGTCGAACAGGAAGCACTGGGGCTCGCGCACGATCGCCCGGCCGAGCGCGACGCGCTGACGCTGTCCGCCCGACAGCTGCCGGGGTCGCTTGTGCATCTCGCTGCCGATGCCGAGCACGTCGGCGGCGCGGCGGACCTTGTCCGCGATCGTCGCCTTCGGCAGCTTCCGCATCTTCAGCGCGAACGCCATGTTCTCGAAGACGGTCATGTGCGGGTAAAGCGCGTAGCTCTGGAACACCATCGCGATGTCGCGGTCCTTGGGCGCGACCTTGTTCATCAGCTTGCCGCCGATCGAGATCTTCCCGGACGAGATCTCCTCCAGCCCGGCGATCATGCGCAGCGTGGTCGACTTGCCGCAGCCCGAAGGTCCGACGAGCACGATGAACTCGCGCTCCTTGATCGCGAGGTTGAAGTCGCGCACCGCCTCCGTGCCGCCTTCATAGGTCTTGTAGACGTGCTCGAGGTCGACAGTCGCCATCGGCGGCCCGGACTTTAGCACCTGGGACCCTCAAAGGGTCCCAGTCCCCCGCGATGGGATTCCGGCGGCAAAGCCGCCTGCGTCCCGACGCGATCACCCGGACGCGCGACCTTGGCGGCAAAGCGAAGTCTGCGTAAGTTCGTGCGCAATGGCTGGGGTGCGCACGTTCGTCGGTCGCGAGGCGGAGCGCGCCGAGATCCGCGCCGGCCTCGCGCGCGCGGCGGCGGGGCAGGGCGGGCTGGTAATGCTGGTGGGCGAGCCCGGGATCGGGAAGACGCGCCTCGCGGACGAAGCGTCGGACGACGCGCGCGCGATGGGATTCGAGGTCGTCTGGGGGCGCTGCTGGGAGGGCGAAGCGCCGCCCGCCTACTTGCCGTGGACGCAGGTGATGCGCGCGATCCCGGCGCCGGCCTCTGCCCGAGCTTGGGTCGCGCCCGGCGGCGGCCGGCGAGGCGGCGGGGTTCGAGCTGGCGGAAGCGGTCATGGCTGCGCTGGCGGCGGGGACCGCCCGGCGGCCGTATCTGCTGGTGTTCGACGATCTCCACGCCGCCGACGCGGGGTCGCTGCGCTTGCTCGAGTTCGTGGTGCGATCGCTGCGCGGCCGGTCGTTGCTGGTGCTCGGTTCGTACCGCGACGTCGAGGCGCGGCTTTCGCCCGAGGGCGCGCGTCTGCTGGGGCGCATCGCCCGCGAGGGCCAGTCGTTGCCGCTGGCGCGCCTCGCGCCCGACGAGATCGCGGCGCTGGCCCAGGCGCGCGTGGGGCGGGCGCTGTCACGCGCGATCGTCGACGATCTGCTGCGCACGACCGATGGGAACCCGCTGTTCGTCGGGGAGACCGTCGAGTTGCTCGCGGCGCGCGGCGAGCTGGAACGGCGTTCGGACGCGGCTTCCGTGATCCCGAGCGGCGTCGAGGATGTGATTCGAGGTCGCCTGGCCCGCCTGTCGGCGGCGGCGCGCCGCGCGCTGCAGGTCGCTTCCGTGCTGGGGCGCGAGCACGACGCGCAGATCGCGGTCGCGCTGATCGCGTCGCACGGCGTCGGCGACGCGCAGGCCGCGCTCGACGCGGCCGAGGCGCTGGGTTTTCTTGCGCGCGCCGGCGATCGGTTGCGCCTGTCTCACGCGCTGGTGCGCGACGCGATCTACGAATCGCTGCCGGCAGGCGAGCGGCGCACGCTGCACCTGGCCGCGTCGCGTCTCTACGAAGGTGCGACGGGCGCCGACGACGCCGGCTTCGAGGCGGCGCACCACGCGCTGCTCGCGCTGCCCGACGGCGGGGCGCCGCGCGCCGTCGCGCTGGCCGCGCGCGCCGCGCAGGAGCTGGCCCGGCGGCTCGCGTTCGAGGCCGCCGCCGAGATGTACGAGCGCGCGCTCCGCGTGCTGCCCGTGGTGCCGTCGGATCCGCTCGCGCGCTGCGATCTGCTGGTGGCGCTCGCCGGCTGCTTGATCTCGTCGGGCGCGGTCGCACCGGCGAAGGCGCGCGCGCTCGAGGCCGCGGCGCTGGCGCGCGCGGCTGCGGACGGCCACCGGCTTTCGGCGGCGGCGCTGGCGTTCGGCTCCGAGATCCGGATCGCCGTTGTCGATCCGACGATGGTCGGTTTGCTGGAGGAGGCGCTGGCGATGTTGCCCGCCGACGATCGCTCGGTGCGGCCCGAGGTGATGGCGCGCCTGGCCGCGGCCCGCCAGCCGGCGCTGGAGCCCGACGCGCAGGCGTCGCTGGCGCGCGAGGCGATCGCGCTCGCTCGCCAGGGCGGCGACCCCGATGTCATCCGGCGGACGCTCCACAACGGGCTCGCGGCGCTCGTTGATTACGCGCCGCCCGCGGAGCGGCTGCCGCTCGCGACCGAGCTGGCGGAAGCGGCCCTCGCCGTGCGGGATCGCGCCCTGGCGATGCAGGCGCGCGCGCGGGCCTTCATCGATCGCATCGAGCTCGGCGACATCGCGGGCGCGGACGCCGAGCTCGCGGCGCTGGACGCGCTGTCGCACGAGGTCGGCCACCCGCGCTACCGCTGGCGTCCGGTGCTCGCACAGGCGATGCGCGCGATCATGAGCGGCCGGTTCGACGACGCCGAAAGGCTGCGTGCCGAGGCGGCGGCATACGGAAGCCGGACGGAAGATCCCAACTTCCCGGTCGTCCACGTGATGCAGGGTTACGGACTGGCCCTGGAACGCGGCATACCCGACGATCTGCGCGCCGCGGGTGCGCGGGTGGAGGAGGTGATGAGCGGATTTCCCGGCGCTGGCGCCTGGCGGCCCGTGATGATGGCGCTCGGCGCGTTGCGCGGCGGCGTGCTCGACGAGGCTCGGGCGGCGTGGGCGCACGTGCCGGTCGGGCATCCGCTGCTGCTCGGCGAGAGCTTGATGTTGATGCTCGCGGGTGAGGTGGTGGCGGCGCTGGGCGAGCGCGAGCTGGCGGCCGAATTCGAGCCGCGCCTGCAGCCGGCCACCGGCCTTCACCTGACGCTGGGCCAGATGGGGTTGACGTGGCTGGGCCCGGTCGATCGCGTGCTCGGTTTGCTCGCGGCGACGCGCGGCGCGCTCGACGAGGCGGAGGCATACCTGCGGCGCGCGCTCGCGCAGGCGCGCGCCGTCGGTGGCGCGCCGTTCGTCGTGCGAATCGAGCGGGAGCTGGCTGCGGTCGTGGGCAAACGGGGCGCGGGTGCGGCGCCCGCGCGCGCGGCGGCGGCGCAGCCGCTGACGATGACCGCCGAGGGCGACGTCTGGGTGATCGCGCACGGCGGCCGCGTCCTGCGCCTGCGCGCCAGCCGCGGCCTCGCGATGCTGGCGCGCCTGGTCGGCGAGCCGGGGCGCGAGCTGCACGTGCTCGATCTCGGCGGCGGTGGCAGCGCGGGCGCGGGCGGACCGG
>Ga0310810_10006035_pt1 | contig 13626 bp, 13 predicted proteins | sample NCmetagenome_FD_207641 | JGI IMG/M metagenome (GOLD analysis project Ga0310810, IMG submission 207641) | Soil microbial communities from experimental microcosm in Duke University, North Carolina, United States - NC | ecosystem: Engineered > Artificial ecosystem > Soil microcosm > Unclassified ... | reverse complement strand
AAAGTTCAGGGCGTCATCTTCAATCAGGTGAAGGGCGGCTTCACGGTCGATCTCGACGGTGCGGTCGCGTTCCTGCCGCGCAGCCAGGTCGACATCCGGCCCATCCGCGACGTCACGCCGCTGATGAATGTCAACCAGCCGTTCCAGATCCTGAAGATGGATCGCCGCCGCGGAAACATCGTGGTGTCGCGCCGCACCGTGCTGGAAGAGACCCGCGCCGAGCAGCGCCAGGAACTCGTACAGAATCTCGAAGAGGGCCAGGTCATCGACGGCGTGGTGAAGAACATCACCGACTACGGCGCCTTCGTCGACCTCGGCGGCATCGACGGCCTGCTGCATGTCACCGACATCGCGTGGCGGCGCGTCAATCACCCGACCGAGGTGCTCAACATCGGCCAGCAGGTGAAGGTCAAGATCATCAAGATCAACCACGAGACGCACCGCATCTCGCTCGGCATGAAGCAGCTGCAGGACGACCCGTGGCAGAACATCGAGTCGAAATTCCCGCTGGGTGCGAAGCTCAAGGGCCGCGTCACCAACATCACCGACTACGGCGCTTTCGTCGAGCTCGAGCCCGGCATCGAGGGCTTGATTCACGTGTCCGAGATGTCGTGGACCAAGAAGAACGTGCACCCCGGCAAGATCGTCTCCACCTCGCAGGAAGTCGAAGTGCAGGTGCTGGAAGTCGATCCGGTCAAGCGGCGCATCTCGCTCGGTCTGAAGCAGACCATCCGCAATCCGTGGGAGGTCTTCATGGAGAAGTATCCCCCGGGCTCGGAAGTCGAGGGCGAGGTCAAGAACAAGACCGAGTTCGGCCTTTTCCTCGGGCTCGACGGCGACGTGGACGGCATGGTCCATCTCTCCGACCTCGACTGGAAGCGCCCGGGCGAGCAGGTGATCGAGGAGTACAAGAAGGGCGACCGGGTGAAGGCGCAGGTGCTCGACGTCGATGTCGAGAAGGAGCGCATCTCGCTCGGTGTGAAGCAGCTCGAAAACGATCCGTTCGCCGAGCCGGGTGACCTGAAGCGCGGTGCAGTGGTCACCTGCGAGGTGACCGAGGTGAAGGAAAACGGCATCGACGTGAAGATCGTCGGCACCGAGTTCACCACCTTCATCAAGCGCAATGATCTCGCGCGCGACCGCTCCGAGCAGCGGCCAGAGCGTTTCGCGGTCGGCCAGAAAGTCGATGCGCGGGTGACGCAGTTCGACAAGAAGGCGCACAAGATTGGCGTCTCGATCAAGGCGCTGGAAGTCGCCGAGGAGAAGGAAGCAATCGCCCAGTACGGCTCGTCGGATTCCGGCGCGACCCTCGGCGACATCCTCGGCACGGCGCTCAAGCAGCGCGAGAAGAAGGAGTAGGGGAGAGCCTCTCCTGCTTTCTTTCCCTCTCCCCGTGAAACGGGGAGAGGGAACAGCCTCCCGCCATTGACATCACGGACGGGAGAGCCAATGTCCCCGCAAATCGCGGGAGATTCCTCGAAATGTCGCTCGATGCCGACCTGATCGTCGATCGCCGCCGCATGCGGCGCAAGCTCACGTTCTGGCGCGTGCTCGCCGTGCTCATCCTGATCGCCGCCGTTGTCGCAGTTGCGGCTGCCGCCGGGCGCGGCGACATCCTGACGGCGGGCGGTGATTACATCGCGCGGGTCAAGATCACCGGCTTGATCCGCAACGATCAAGATCGCGTCGACTCGCTGGAGAAGCTGGCAAAATCGAGCGCCAAGGCCGTGATCGTGCGGATCGACAGCCCCGGCGGCACGACCGCCGGTTCCGAGCAGCTGCATGATGCGCTGCGCCGCGTCGCTGCCGAGAAACCGCTGGTGGTCGTGGTCGACGGGCTTGCGGCGTCGGGCGGTTACATTGCGGCGATGAGCTCGGACCACATCGTGGCGCAGGACACCTCGCTGGTCGGCTCGATCGGCGTCCTGTTCCAGTATCCCAATGTCGGCGATCTGTTAAAGACGATTGGCGTAAAAGTCGAGGAGATCAAATCCTCCCCGCTGAAAGCAGCGCCGAACGGCTACGAGCCGACCAGCCCCGAGGCGCGCGCCGCGATCGAGGCGCTGGTGAAGGACAGCTACGACTGGTTCCGCAATATGGTGCGCGACCGCCGCCACATGGACGACGCCACGCTGCAGCGCGTCACGGACGGGCGTGTGTTCACCGGCCGTCAGGGGCTCGAACTCAAGCTGGTCGACGAGCTCGGCAACGAAAAGACCGCGGTTGCGTGGCTTGCGAAGGAAAAGGGGTTGAAGCCCGACACGCCGGTCAAGGACTGGCAGCTCAGGCCGCGCCTGGGCGATCTCACCATGCTGCATCTTGCGACGCGCATCGTGCTGGAGGCTGTGGGGATGAGCGGACTCGCGGAGCGCCTCGAGGCGCTCGGCTCGCTGCAGGCGATGGAGCGGCTCAATCTTGACGGTCTGTTGGCCCTTTGGCACCCTCCGGTAACCAATTGAGCGGGCGCGCGTCCACAGGGGCATAGGCAACATGACCGTCGCGAATGATCGGCAAGGGGCGGCTGGGTCGATGATCAAGTCGGAACTCGTTCAGCGCATCGCCGGGCAGAACCCGCATCTTTATCAGCGTGACATCGAGAACATCGTGAACGCCGTGCTGGGCGAGATCACCGCGGCGCTCGCGCGCGGCGATCGCGTGGAGCTGCGCGGCTTCGGCGCGTTTTCGGTGAAGCACCGCCCTGCTCGTACCGGCCGCAACCCGCGCACCGGCGCGCACGTGTCGGTCGACAAGAAATCCGTGCCGTTCTTCAAGACTGGCAAGGAAATGCGCGAGCGGTTGAACAAGGCGGCGCAGTAGCACGGCCCAATCGTCATCGCCCGGCTTGACCGGGCGATCCAGTAATCATCAGATCGTCTGGATACGCTCAGCTCGAGTCTCGCGCTCGGTGTTTACTGGATGCCCGCCTTCGCGGGCATAACGAGGTGTGCCCTTGATCCGCAACATTCTCACGGCGCTGATCCTGCTGCCCATCACGCTCGCGATCGTGCTGTTCGCGGTCGCCAACCGCGCGCCGGTCGCCGTCGTGTTCGATCCGCTGGCCGCAGACCCGCCGATGTTCTCGCTGGCGATCCCGCTGTTCCTGCTGCTGCTGCTGGTGCTGATCGCCGGCGTCATCCTCGGCGGCATCTCCGCCTGGACGCGGCAAAGCCGCTGGCGCCGCCGCGCCCGCCGCCTCGCCGCGGAGCTCAAGGCCTCCCGCGCCGAGACCGAGAAGCTGCGCAGCCAGCTCGAAAGCGCCGCCGCGATGCCGCAGCCGCAAGGCTCGATTACGGCGATCGCCTACCGGCATCCGCACGCCGCTTAGGCGCATGATCCCGAAAAGTGGAAGCCGGTTTTCGGATAAGATCATGCGCAAAAAGAAATAGTCTCATGCGCATCGTCACCGGCGAGGAGATCGAGCGCATCCTGACCTATCCGGCGCTGATCGACGCACTGCGCGAGGCATTCCGCGCCGATATCACGGTGCCGCTCCGCCACCATCATCCGATCCCGCAGCCGGGTGCGGAGGCGATGCTGCTTCTGATGCCGGCCTGGACGAGCGGGCACGGAAGCTTCCTTGGCTGCAAGCTCGTCACGGTGTTTCCCGACAATTCCAAAGTGTCGAAAGCGGCAGTGCTCGGCAGCTATGCGCTGATGTCTGGCGAGACAGGCGAACCGCTCGCCATCATGGATGGCACCGTGCTGACGCGCTGGCGTACAGCCTGCGCCTCTGCGCTCGCCGCGTCCTATCTCGCGCGCGAGGATGCGAGCCACCTCGTGATGGTCGGAGCCGGCGCGCTCGCCCCCTATCTGGTGCGCGCGCACGCGAGCGTGCGTCCAATCAAGCGCGTCACCGTCTGGAACCGCACGCGCGGTCACGCCGTGCGGGCGGCGTTCGCGCTCTCGCTCGGCGGGCTTGAGGTCGAGATCGCCGACGACCTCGAAGCGGCCGTGCGCGAGGCGGATATCGTGTCGTGCGCGACGCTTTCAGCGACGCCGCTCGTGCGCGGCAAGTGGCTGAAGAAGGGTTGCCACGTCGATCTGGTCGGCGGCTTCACGCCCAAGATGCGCGAGGCCGACGACGATGCGGTGAAGAAAGCGCGCGTCTACGTCGATACGCGCGCCGGCGCGGGCAAAGAAGCGGGCGACATCACGCAGCCTTTGAAGAAAGGCATCCTGAAGAAAACCGGCATTCGCGGCGATCTTCATGATCTCTGCGGCGGCAAGGCCAAGGGCCGAACCAAGCCGACCGAGATCACGCTGTTCAAGTCGGTCGGCACGGCGCTCGAAGACCTCGCCGCCGCGATGCTGGTGTGGCGGGCGCTGGCTTAACCGGTCGGGTTTGACGCGCGGCCGATCCGCGCTAGAACCCGGCCCGTCATGTCGCTCACGGTCAAAATCTGCGGGCTCTCGACCCCCGAAACCCTTGATGTCGCGCTCGATGCGGGAGCCGACATGGTGGGCTTCGTGTTCTTTCCGCCGAGCCCGCGCAACATCTCGTTCGAGACGGCGCGCGCGCTGGCAAGCCGCGTGCAGGGCAGGGCGCGCAAGGTCGCAAACACGGTGGACGCCGACGATACGCTGCTCGCAAGCATCATCGACGCGCTCAAGCCCGACATGCTCCAGCTGCACGGCCACGAGACGCCGCAGCGCGTCGCGGCTGTGCGCGAGAGCTTCGGCCTGCCGGTGATGAAGGCTCTGCCGATCGAGAGCAGACCCGATCTCGACGCCATCCCGCTCTACACCAAGAATGCCGACCGGCTGCTGTTCGACGCGCGCCCGCCGCGCGATGCGACGCGGCCGGGCGGGCTCGGCAAGCCGTTCGACTGGCATCTTTTGAAAGACCTGGACCTATCAATTCCATTCATGCTGTCCGGCGGGTTGAGTCCCCTGAATGTCGTCGAAGCGCTGCGCATCACGCGCGCACCCGGCGTCGATGTCTCCTCCGGCGTCGAGTCGGCGCCCGGCGTGAAGGACCCGGAGAAAATCCGCGCCTTCATTCGTGCGGCCCGCTCCGCTAAAGTGCCGGCATGAACATCCCGCAGCAGGTCAATTCCTTCCGCACCGGGCCGGACGAGCGCGGGCATTTCGGTCTTTACGGCGGCCGCTTCGTCGCCGAGACGCTGATGCCGCTGATCCTCGATCTGGAGCGCAACTACAGCGCGGCGAAGAACGATCCCGCCTTCAAGGCGCAGATGGACGGCTACCTCAAGCATTATGTCGGCCGCCCGTCGCCGCTCTATTTCGCCGAACGGCTGACCGAACATTTCGGTGGCGCGAAGATCTACTTCAAGCGTGAGGACCTGAACCACACCGGCGCGCACAAGGTGAACAACGTGCTCGGCCAGATTCTGTTGGCCAAGCGCATGGGCAAGCCGCGCGTCATCGCCGAGACCGGCGCCGGAATGCATGGCGTCGCGACCGCCACGATGTGCGCAAAGTTCGGGCTCGAATGCTGCGTTCACATGGGCGCGGTCGACATCGATCGCCAGCAGCCGAACGTGATGCGCATGAAGGCGCTCGGCGCCGAGGTGCGCCCGGTGCAGTCCGGCGCGCGCACTTTGAAAGACGCGATGAACGAGGCGCTCCGCGACTGGGTCACCAACGTGCACAACACGTTCTACTGCATCGGCACCGTTGCGGGTCCGCACCCCTATCCCGCGATGGTGCGCGACTTCCAGTGCGTGATCGGCAACGAGGTGCGCGTGCAGATGCAGGAGGCGGAAGGCCGCCTCCCGGATTCGCTCATCGCCTGCATCGGCGGCGGCTCGAACGCGATGGGCCTCTTCCATCCGTTCCTCGATGACCGCGGCATCGAGATTTACGGCGTCGAAGCCGCGGGTCACGGCATCGAAACCGGATTGCACGCAGCCTCCGTGAAGGGCGGGCGTCCCGGCGTGCTGCATGGCAATCGCACCTATCTGCTGATGAACGACGACGGCCAGATCCAGGAAGCGCACTCGATCTCGGCCGGCCTCGACTATCCGGGCATCGGGCCGGAGCATGCCTGGCTTGCCGACATGGGCCGCGTGAATTTCCTCAATGCGACCGACGAGGAGGCGCTCGAGGCCTTCAAGCTTTGCTCGCGTCTCGAGGGCATCATTCCGGCGCTCGAATCCGCGCATGCGCTCGCGCGACTCCCCGACATCGCGGCGAAGAAACCCAAGGACCACCTGATCGTGGTCAATCTCTCCGGCCGCGGCGACAAGGACCTCGACAGCGTTGCGCGTCACCTCGGAGGCAAGTTTTGAAGGGCCTCCTCGACGACCGGCAGGCGCGCACCGGCTGGCTGCTGATCATCATTTCGGCGCTCTACATCGTGTGGTTCTTCAAGGTGCGGCTGTTGGCCGAGGGCCTGCCGATCGACAAGAGGGAGTGGCTTTATTTCATCGGCATGAGTGTCTGCCTGATGCTCGGCACGGCGAATGTGCGCATGGCCGCGCTGCGCGCCGATAAGCGCAAGCTCGAAGCCGCTGACAAGACATCCGTATGAGCACCCGTATCGAGAAGCGCTTCGCGGCGCTCAAGGCGGAAGGGCGCGCCGCGCTGGTGACGTTCGTCACCGCTCGCGATCGCCAAGGCGCTCCCCGCCGCGGGCGCCGACGTGATCGAGCTCGGCATGCCGTTCACCGATCCGATGGCGGACGGCCCGGCCGTGCAGGCCGCGGGCCTGCGTGCGCTCAATGCGGGCCAGACCATGCGCAAGACGCTTGCGCTGGTGCGCGAGTTCCGCGAGGACGATGACGCGACGCCAATCGTGCTGATGGGCTACTACAATCCCATCTACATCTATGGCGTTGACAAATTTCTCGCCGACGCGAAAGCGGCCGGCGTCGACGGCTTCATCGTGGTCGACCTGCCGGCCGAGGAGGACGACGAGTTCTGCATCCCGGCGCTGAAAGCCGGCTTCAACTTCATCCGCCTCGCGACGCCGACATCGGACGACAAGCGCCTGCCGGTGATCCTCAAGAACACCTCGGGCTTTGTGTATTACGTGTCGATCACCGGTATTACCGGCGCGGCCGCGCCCGACCCCGCGAACGTCAAGGAGGCGGTCGCACGCATCAAGCGCCACACAGACCTGCCGGTGGCGGTCGGCTTCGGCGTGAAGACTGCCGAGCATGCGCGCGCCATCGCCGAAGGCGCGGACGGCGTGGTGGTTGGCTCGGTGCTGGTCGAGGCGGTGCGCCAGAGCCTCGATGAGCCGGGCGGGGCGGCCGGTGCGACCGTCAAGGCGGTCACCGACGTGGTGGCGGCGCTCGCAAAGGGCGTGCGAAGCGTGAAAAAATCCTGATCCGCTCGTCCCCGCGGAAGCAGGGACCAGTACTTTGGCCCAGAACTGGATGCCCGCTTTAGCGGGGATGAGCGGAGTGTGTGGAACTACCGCGCCGGAATCTGGATCAGCTCCGCGAGCTGCTCCTTGGTCAAGGGTTGCGCGGTGAACTTCAGGTCCACCGCATCCTTTACGATGGAGTCGAGGCCGACGATCTTGTCGGGCTCGATCGCGGGCGGCTTGAAGAAATCGTCGCGCGTGCGCTTGGCCTTGGCGACCGTGATCTTCAGCCAGTTGGAGTAGATCTCGAGCGCCTTCGGATCGTTGTACATGAAGGCGACTGTCTCGCGGTATGCCGTCATGTAGCGCTTGACAACATCCTCGTGCGCTTTGAGGTAGTTGGCGTTGGCAAGGTTGACGCGCACCGTCTGCCCTTTGAATACCTCTGCGTCGTTGCCGGTGGCGATCATGCGAATGTCGCCCTTGTCGAGCTGGTCGAGCCCGAACGGCGGCGCCGCCCAGCCGACGTCGACCTGGTCGGTCATGACCGCGGTGATGTTGGCGGACGGTCCGCCCATCGCCACCGGTTTTGCCGTATCGAGCTTGTACTGCTTGACGAAGGCGAGCACGACGCCGTTGGTTGACGAGCCGTGGGTCGAATAGGCGATCGTGTGGCCGTTCGCGTCCTTGATCGATTTGATCGGCGAATCCTTCTTCACATACCAGTAGAGATCGCCGGCGCCGGTCGTCTCCGCACTGATGATCCGCACCGGCGCGCCCTTCGAGTATGCGCTCAGCGCGCCCATGATGCCGCCGGCGATCCCGAGATCGACACTGCCGGAGATCACCGCCTGCTGTGTCTCGCCCGAGCCGTTGGTGTAGACCATCTCCAGCTTGAGGCCGTGCTTCTTGAAGATGCCGGCCTCCTGGCCGATCTCGGACACGGAGGTGTCCCAGTTGCCGCGCTGGCCGACTGCGAGCTTGACGGTGTCCTCGGCAGATGCGGCGCTTGCGAAAAGCGAAGCTGCCGCCAGCGCGGCAACGAAGGCTGCCTTCATCGAAATCCTCCCAGATATTTTCTCAGGCCACGCGTTCGCGCGGCGCCTCGCTCCCGCCGCCAAGCGTACGCCAGTTGACGGTTTTGGGAACTACACCTTCGTAGGAACTGATTGTCGCATGCGGCACCCGCGGACGCGTTGTGCCGATCGCGGTTTTCCTGTTCTGAAAATCGCGCGCCGCTTCGACCATGAGCCGGCGGAACGCCGCCACTGCCACATCGCTCGCGCCGAGCCTCTCGGCCGAGCGGTCGCCGATCGGGCCCATTCCCTCCCACATTGCGATGTCCTGGTTGGGGATGCCGGCAATTCCGGTGAAATTGCCGGCCTTCATGGAGGCTCGATCCTGCAGGTAATCGTTCTCGCGCGTGCGGATGCCGTTGAAGTTTTCATCGACGTCCACGCCCCACTGCAGGACATTGAACTTGCGCCATGTCTCGACATCGACTCCCGGCTTGTCCGTCCCGTTCCAGGCAATGAAGTAGAAGATCGTGCTGGTGTCGCTTTCGGGTGTGAGCAGCGTCGCGACGTTGTGCACGTTGTTCGGCGGGATCAGCGCCGTGAACGGCGCGATGTAGACTGTGGTGCGGATGTAATCGTGCGTCGCCTCGTTCATGATCGGGCGACGGATCGCCGCATAGCGGAAGCCGTAGGAGGTACGCTCGATCTGGAAGCGCGGGGCCTTGTCGGTCGAGGGGCGCAGCCAGTTCGCTTCCGTCGCCTTGGCGCTGTCGACTTGCGCGGGAACCATGTCGGAGGAGTGGAGACTCGACGAATGTGCCGAGTCGATCTGCCCTTCGAGAATCTGTGCCCAGTTGCAGCGCACGCGCACCTTGGTGGCGGAGACGCGGGCGTCCGGCGTCGGCGCAAACGCCGGCACCTCGAACGCCGGCATCTCGTCCGCCGGCCCCATGTAGCACCAGACGAAGCCGCCGGCCTCCCGCGCCGGATAGGCCTTCTGCTTCACGCGCTGCGGAATGTTGCTCTCGGCGGGCTCGGACGCCATCTCGACCACGTTGCCCTCGTAGTCGAACTTCCAGCCGTGGTAGAGGCAGCGCAGCCCGCACTCCTCGTTGCGCGCGGAACACCACCAGGTTCTCGCCCAGGAGCTTCACGCGTAACGGCTTGCCGTCCGGCTCCGCCACTTCCTCGGAGAGGCACGCCGCGATCCAGTGGCGGCGCATGATCTGCCCCATCGGCGCATCGCCCTCGACGCGGCACAACAGGTCGTTTTCTTCAGGCGTCATGGTTCCTCGCGTGAGGCATTCTTCTGCTATGAGGTCAGTCTAAAGCATGATCCCGAAAAGTGGGAACCGGTTTTCGGAAAAGATCATGCTCAAACAAGAAGCTAATGGTGCGATGCTGGCGCGTCGAGTTGGGGGATAGCCGTTGAGGAAGTTGCGCCTCGGTGTTGCCGGGCTCGGGCGGGCGTTCAGTATCATGCTGCCGACGTTCCGCGATCCGCGCGTCGAGCTGGTGGCGGCGGCGGACCCGCGAGCGGAAGCACGGCGCCGTTTTGCCAGGGACTTTGGCGGCAGGGCCTACGACACGGTCGAGGAGCTCTGCGCCGATCCCGACGTCGAGATCGTCTACGTCGCGACGCCGCATCAGCTTCATGCGCGCCACGCGATCCTCGCCGCGCGCAATGGCAAGCATGTGCTGGTCGAAAAGCCGATGGCGCTGACCCTCGACGATTGCACCGGCATGATCGCGGCAGCGCGCGCGGCAAGCGTGCACCTGATCGTCGGCCACAGCCATTCGTTCGATGCGCCGATCCTGCGCACGCGGGCGCTGATCGACTCCGGGTCATTCGGTGCGGTGCGCATGATCCATGCGCTCAACTACACGGATTTCCTATACCGACCGCGCAGGCCTGAGGAGCTGGATACGGCGCAAGGCGGCGGCGCGGTGTTCAACCAGGCGGCACACCAGGTCGATATCGTGCGGCTCATCGGCGGCAGTCGCGTGAAGACCGTGCGCGCCGCGACCGGCGCGTGGGACACCGCTCGCCCGACCGAGGGCGCCTATTCGGCGCTGCTGACGTTCGAGGATGGCGCGTTCGCATCGCTGACCTACGGCGGCTACGGGCACTTCGATTCGGATGAATTCTCCGGCTGGATCGGCGAGATGGGGCAGCAAAAGCAGGCCTATGCGCGCGCGCCGCAGCGCTTTGCGAATGCGGCCGACGAAGCCGCATTCAAGAATGCCCGTAACTACGGCGGCGCCAACTGGCAGGAGACGGCGGCGCAAGCGCCCGCACACCAGCACTTCGGTACGATCATCGTGAGCTGCGAGCGGGCCGACCTGCGGCCCATGCCGGATGGCGTGATGATTTACCAGAACGGCACGGCGCGCCTCGATCCGTTGCCCGCTCCGTCCATTCCGCGCGCCCAAGTGGTCGACGAACTTTACGCGGCTGTCGTCGATGGCAAGCCGCCGTTGCATGATGGCGCATGGGCGATGGCGACGCTCGAAGTGTGCCTCGCCATGCTGCAATCGGCGCGCGAGGGAAGGGAGGTTATGGTCGGGCATCAGGTGGCGGTGCACTGACCTCGCCGTCATTCTGGACGAGCGGAGCGAGACCCGGAATCCAGTACACTCTGACCGAGCAGAATCGCGCCCTCTGTGCCTACTGGATCCCGGATAGCCGCTTCGCGGCTTCCGGGATGACGCTGGCAACCGCCTAGATTTGCCCACCGTTCGGGATTACATCTGACCCATGAATTGGCTCACCAGCGTGGTCCGGCCGAAGATTCGCTCGCTGCTCAAGCGCGAAGTGCCGGAGAACATGTGGATCAAGTGCCCCGATACGGGGCAGCTCGTATTCTACAAGGACGTCGAGGCGAACCAGTTCGTCATCCCCTCGTCGAACTATCACATGCGCATGGGCGCGACTGCGCGCCTGAAATCCATGTTCGACGGCGAGATCTGGTTCGACATCGGCGTTCCGGACGTTCCCGCCGATCCGCTCAAATTCCGCGATGAGCGCCGCTACTCGGATCGTCTCAAGGATGCCCGCACCAAGACCGGCATGAACGACGCCATCAAGCTCGGATTCGGCAAGCTCGACGGTGTGCCGGTCGTCATCGGCGTGCAGGATTTCGACTTCATGGGCGGCTCGCTCGGCATGGCGGCCGGCGAGGCCGTAATCAAGGGGCTGGAGACCGCCGCGCAGAAGGGTACGCCCTTCATCATGTTCGCGGCCTCGGGCGGCGCGCGCATGCAGGAAGGCATTCTGGCGCTGATGCAGCTTCCGCGCACCACGGTCGCGGTCGAGATGCTGCGCGAAGCGAAGAAGCCCTACATCGTGGTGCTGACCAATCCGACCACCGGGGGCGTCACAGCCTCCTACGCGATGCTCGGCGACGTGCATCTCGCCGAGCCCGGCGCGCTGATCGGCTTTGCGGGCCCGCGCGTGATCGAGCAAACCATCCGCGAGAAACTGCCGGAAGGTTTCCAGCGCGGCGAGTATCTCCGGGACCACGGCATGGTCGACATGGTGGTGCATCGCCATGAGCTGAAACCGACGCTCGCCCGGCTCTGCCGCGTGCTAACCAAGACGCCGGCCCGCGAGGCGCAAAAGCCTGCGCTCGCTGAAGCATTGCCGCCCACCGCCGCCGCGGCGGAATAACGCCGCCGATGACTCCCGTCGATTCGATTCTGGAGCGCCTGCTCGCGCTGCACCCCAAGCGCATCGACCTGTCGCTCGACCGCATGCGCCGTGTGCTGGAGCGGCTCGGCAGTCCGGAAAAGCGGGTGCCGCCGGTCATTCATGTGGCGGGTACCAATGGCAAGGGTTCGACGATCGCGTTCCTGCGCGCCATGCTGGAGGCGGCGGGGAAAAGCGTGCACGTCTACACCTCGCCCAATCTGGTGCGGGTCAACGAGCGCTTCCGGCTCGGCTCGCGCGCGGGCGGTCTGCTGGTGGCGGACCATGAGCTTGTCGCGGCATTGGCCGAGTGCGAGCGCGCGAACGGAGACGCGCCGATCACGCTGTTCGAGATCGAGACCGCGGCGGCTTTCGTGCTGTTCGCACGGAGCCCCGCCGACTATTTGCTGCTCGAAGTCGGCCTGGGCGGGCGGCTCGACGCCACCAATGTGATCGAGCGGCCGCTGGCCAGCGTTGTCACGCCGGTTTCGATGGATCACGTCGAATTTCTTGGCGACACGATCGAGAAGATCGCGGCCGAAAAGGCCGGCATCTTCCGCGCCGGCGTGCCGGCCGTGATCGCGCCGCAGACCGATCTCATCGCGGCGGTACTGGAGCGCCATGCCGAGCGCGCCCGCGCGCCGCTCCATGCGGCAGGCCGGCAGTGGCATGCCGGCGTGGAGCACGGACGCCTCGTCTATCAGGACGAGAAGGGCCTGCTCGACCTGCCGCCGCCGAAGCTGTTCGGCCGCCACCAGTTCGACAATGCCGGCACCGCCATCGCGGCGTTGCGCGCCGCGGGCGTGCGGCTGCCCGCGAAAGCGATCGAGCAGGGCCTGATGCGCGCCGAATGGCCGGCGCGCCTGCAGCGCCTCACCAGCGGGCAACTCGTGTCGCTTGCACCGCTGGGCGCCGAGCTGTGGCTCGACGGCGGGCATAATGCTGACGGTGGCCGCGCGATCGCGGCTGCGCTCGGCGATCTCGAGGAGCGGGTGTCGCGCCCGCTGGTGCTGGTGGTCGGGATGCTCAGCACCAAGGACCGCTCGGCTTTCCTGCACAATTTCACCGGGCTGGTGCGGCGCGTGTTCGGCGTGCCGATCCATCAGGACAAGGGCGTGCCGGCCGACGAGATCGCGGCATCTGCGCGCGCCGCCGGCATGCCGGCGGATGCCACGGAAAGCATCGAGGATGCGTTGACGAAGATTGGCGCGCTCGGGTTCGATCCGCCGCCGCGCATCCTGATCACGGGCTCGCTCTATCTCGCCGGCGAAGTGCTTGCGGCGAACGGGACGGAGCTTCTCTGACCTCATCCTGAGGAGTGCCCGAAAGGCCCGCTGCGCGGGCTCCTCAGGATGAGGAGCTGAGCAGCTTCATCAAGTCCGCCTTCTTCTGCTTCACCTGATCCATCGTGCACTGCTTCGGCGCCTTGTCGGGACGCCAGCGCATCAGCCGCGTGCCATGGCGGAAACGCGCGCCCGAGAAATGGTCGTAGCAGACCTCGGCCACGAGCTTCGGTTTCAGCGGCACCCATTCGGCGGAGCGCTCGGTCGACCAGCGGCTCAGGCCGCCCGGCGCATTGCCGGTGAAGCCCGGCCCGCCCCTCAGCTTTTCGAGCCTTGCGGTCAGCGCCACTTTCTCGGAGCGCGCAA